>Ga0134125_10003479_pt1 | contig 18166 bp, 13 predicted proteins | sample KB31751_FD_96464 | JGI IMG/M metagenome (GOLD analysis project Ga0134125, IMG submission 96464) | Terrestrial soil microbial communities with excess Nitrogen fertilizer from Kellogg Biological Station, Michigan, USA - KB3-175-1 | ecosystem: Environmental > Terrestrial > Soil > Unclassified ... | reverse complement strand
TCCCTACGCGTCGCTCAACCCGCGCATGACCGTCGGCGCCATCCTCGACGAGCCGCTCGTCGTGCATGGCCTCGGCGACGCCGATGCGCGCAAGCGGCGTGTCGCCGAGCTGCTCGACGTGGTCGGGCTGCGTCCCGAGGTCGCCGCGCGCTATCCGCACGAGTTCTCGGGCGGGCAGCGCCAGCGCGTGGGCATCGCGCGCGCGCTCGCCGTCGAGCCGCGCTTCATCGTCGCCGACGAGCCGCTCTCGGCGCTCGACGTGTCGATCCAGGCGCAGATCGTGAACCTGCTCGTCGAGCTGCAGCGCGAGCACGAGCTGACCTATCTGTTCATCTCGCACGACCTGAAGATCGTCGAGCACCTGTGCGATCGCGTCGCCGTCATGTACCTCGGCCGCGTCGTCGAGGAGGCCCCGGCGGCGGCGCTGTACGCGCGTCCGCTGCATCCGTACACCGTGGCGCTCCTGTCGGCGGTGCCCGAGATCGATCCCGACAAGAAGCGCACGCGGCTCATCCTCGAAGGCGACGTGCCGTCCCCGTCGGCGCCGCCGCCCGGCTGCACGTTCCATCCGCGCTGCCCGCTGTACGCCAAGAAGGACCGCCCGGAGATCTGTCGTACATCGGCGCCAGGGTTGGCCGTCAAAGACGGCCCCGCAACAATCGATGAGAAGGAGCCGGGACACCGCGCGGCGTGTCATTTCGCGGGGGAGCTTTCGTGATAAAATCGAAGTCCCCGTGGCACTACGCATCCTGGTCGTCGAAGACGACAAGCACATCCGCAAGATCCTCGAGCAGCTGCTGACGCACGAGCCGTCGCTGGCCGCGCGCCACGCCGAAGTGGTCGCCGTCAGCGACGGACAAGAGGGGCTCGCCGCGCTCGAAAAGGGGCCCTACGACCTCGTCATCAGCGATCTGCTCATGCCGCGCATGGACGGCTTCGCCTTCACGCGCGAGCTGCGCAAGCACAAGCACGGCGCCGAGGTGCCGCTCATCATCACCAGCGCGATCTACAAGGACTCGACGACGATCGCGAAGCTGCAGGCGGAGACGGGCGCGCAGTTCTTCGCCAAGCCGTTCCAGATCAAGGACATCCTCGGCGCGGTCAGGAAGCTGCTCGACGCCAACGCCGTCGCCGGCGGCAAATCGGCGCGCCCCGACGCCACCTCGACGGGCGCGCGCAACAAGACCACCGGCGCGCTCCCGACCGTCGGCTCGCTCGCCGAGCAGCGTCCGCCGCGATTGCTGCTCGACCTGTGGGAGAAGAAGACCACCGGCACGCTCACGCTGCAGCGCGGCAAGGTCAAAAAAGAGATCGCGCTCGTGCACGGCACGCCGGTGACGGCGTCGTCGAACCTGCGCACCGAGACGCTCGGCCACTTCCTGGTCGCGGGCGGCGTGCTCGACGAGGGGCGCCATCAGCAGGCGCTCAAGCGCGCGCAGGAGTCGCAGGAGCGCCTGGGCAACGCGCTCGTCGCGCTCGGCTTCATCACCGACGCGGACCTGATGAAGCAGCTCGGCGCGCAGATGCGCGCGAAAATCACGAACCTCCTGCGTTGGCGCGACGGCGACTGGATGCTCACGCCGGGCCCACCGCCGCCGGCGCCGCTGCAAACGCCGGCGGAGACGCCGCGCATGGTCTTCTTCGGGCTGCACAAGACCGCGCACGTCGACGAGATCGCGATGGAGCTGGCGCAGGTGCGCGGCCGCATCGCGCTCACGCTGCGCGCCGAGCGCCATCGCGAGACGTTCGTGCGCGTGTTCGGCGACAAGGGCCTCTCCGCGCTGCAGCGGCGGCCGCTCATCGAGGAGCTGCTCGTCGGCGCCGATCCGACGCCGATGCTGGTGCAGCTCGACGCGCTCTTCGCCTGCGGCATGGCCGAGATCGAGTCCGCCACCGTCGACAAGAAAGCGCCCACCGAGAAGAGCGATCCGATCGCGCTTTCGCGGCTGCCGGTGGCGTCGGCGATCCACGATCCGCCGCCGCAAGGGGAGCAGACCCTCTACGACAAGCTGTTCGGCGACGACACCGGCCCGGTGCCGGCGATCCCCGACGACGATCTCGACCAGGTGCACTCGCCGTTCGACGACGAGGACGAAACTTCGGGCGTGATGCAGATGCCCGCGAGCGCCGGGCATCCCGCGCCGCCGGCGCCGCGCGCAAAGCCGCCCACCGACGAGGCGGTCGAAGCGCTGCGCCAGGAGGTGCTGCACCAGTACCTCGGCATGCAGGGCAAGGATCACTACCAGGCGCTCGGCGTGCGCCGCGACGCCACGCCGGCCGCCATCGAAGCCGCGCACCGCGCGCTCGACGACAAGTTCCGCCTCGAGCGCTTCGCCGACGTCGATCTCGGCCGCGACTACGCGCGCATCGAGGAGATCCACGCCATGTTGCGCGCCGCCTTCGAGACGCTCTCGGCGAAGGAGTCGCGCCAGGCCTACGACGCCGAGCTCGAGCGGCACAAGCGCCCGTCGAAGGGGGCGCTCGACGCCGACCTGCTCGCGCAAAACGCCGTCGAGAAGCTGGCCGCCGGCGACGCCGACGCGGCGACCGATCTGCTCGAGCGCGCCGTCGCCGCGGCGCCCGATCAGGCCGACTATCACGCGCTCCTCGGCTGGGCCATCTTCCACAACGAAGGGGCCAACGCCGCCGCCGCGTCCGCCGCCTGGCGCCACCTGAAGGCGGCGCTCGAGATCGATCCCGACCACACGAGCGCGCACGAATATGCCGGCCGCATCTCCGCCGTCGCCGGCGAGGACGCGCGCGCGATCGATCACCTGACGCGCGCGCTCGAGGCCGATCCGGCGCGCGCCGAGGCGCTCACCACGCTCGAGGCCGCTTGCCTGCGCCGCGGCGAGCACAAGCGGCTCGAGCGCCAGTACCGAAAGCTCATCCACCGCCTCGGCGACGCGCGCGATCCCGAGCGCGCGCTGCGCCTGTGGTGGCGCCTCGCCGAGCTCTACCGCACGCGGCTCGACGACAAGGAGTCGGCCAAGGTCGCCTACGAGATCTCGGCCAAGCTCGCGCCCGACGATCCGCGCCCGCGCGAGGCCCTGGCGCGGCTCTACGCCGAGAGCCCGCAGACCTGGCGCGAGGCGGCGCACGCGCTGCGCGACTCGTGGCGCCTGCAGCCCGAGGACGCGGAGCCGGGGCGCGCGCTCTTCAAGCTGCACCTCGACGGCGAGCGCTGGGATGCCGCCTTCGTCGTCGCCGCGGCGCTCGGCGTGCGCGGCGTCGCCGACGAGATGGCCGCCGAGTTCGCGCGCCGCTTCCGCCCGCCGTTCCTCGCGCGCGCGATCCAGCCGGTGCGCGGCGGCTTGTCGCTCGTCGAGATGGTGCGCCACCCCGACGACGATCGCGATCTGTCGGAGCTGTTCGCGCGCATGTTCGCGGTCTGGCAGCCGCCGGTCGGCTGGGACGTGCTCGGCGTCGGGCCCGACGATCAGATCGACGCCGCCATGCTGCCGTCGCCATACGCGCGCGTGCTCGGCTACGTCGCGTCGCAGCTCGAGGTGACCGCGCCGCCCGTCTATCGCCGCAGCGACTTCGACGAGGAGTCGCACGTCGGCGCCGCGCGTCCGCCGGTGCTGCTCGCCGGCCCGCAGTCGCTGGCGCAGGCCGACTACACCGCCCTCGCCTTCCGCCTCGGCCGCGCGCTGACCTATCTCTCGCCCGGGCGCGCCGTCGCCGGCGCGTTGCCCGCGCGCCAGCTCAAGCAGACGGTGCTGGCGGCGATGACGCTGGTGCAATCGTCGCTGCGCGTCGACGACGCCGAGGGCGAGGTGCGCGCCGTCCGCGTCGCGCTGGCGACGACGGCCCCGCACCTGGTGCGCGAGCTCGCCCCCGCGTGCGAGCGCATCATGGCCGGCGCGCAGGCCACGCTCAACCTCGGCCGCTACACGCGCGGCATGGCGCGCACCGCGGACCGCGTGGGCCTGGTGCTCTGTAACGATTTGTCGACGGCGGTGCGGATCGTCATGGCATCTGCGGCCCCGGGGGCGGAGAATGATCTCATCGATTTTGCGCTGAGCGACGAATACCTCGCGGCGCGCGAGGCGCTCGGGCTGTCGATTTGCGTGTGATGCGATGCGTAGCCTGCTCCTCCTCATGTCGATCTTCGCCGCCGCGATCGCCGGCGGCTGCGGGATCGGCAGCTTCAACGACTTCCGCGACCAGCTGAACACGCGCTGGTGCGAGCGGCAGCTCCGTTGCGGCGAGGTCGCCGGCACCGAGTCGAACACGCTCTGCGGCACGCCCGCGCCGCTGACGCTGGTCATGAACGGCGAGGTCGACGCGCCCTCGTCGATCGCCGCCGGGCGCATGCACTTTCACCCCGACAACGCCGCCGCCTGCCTCAAAGCCGTCGAGCACGCGCCGTGCGAGCCGGCGCAGGCGGGCGAAGATCTGTTCACCCAGTGCCACGGCGTCCTCTCCGGCACCGTCGCCAACGGCGACAGCTGCTGGGGCGACGACGAGTGCATCGGCGGCGTGTGCGTGAATCCCGACTGCGGCGGCACGTGCACCGCCTACGCCTCGCCCGGCTCGCCGTGCGTGAAGAGCGGCGGCACACCCGACGTCACCTGCGATCCGTCGGTGCACTTCTGCTCCGACACCGGCACCTGCGTGCACAAGGTCGGCGTGGGCAAGCCCTGCCTCGTCGACGAGAACTGCCTCTTCGACTTCGTCTGCGTCGACGAAAAATGCGCGCCGCTGCCGCGCACCAAACGCGACGACGTCTGCGGCACCAACCTGCCGCCCTGCCAGGACGGCCTCTATTGCAACGAGACCGGCACCTGCGAGCCGCTCGTGGACGCCGGCGGCGCCTGCGCCAAGGCCGACGCCTGCAAGGCCGGCATGACCTGCGAGAGCGGCCTGTGCGCGCCCTGGCTCGACACCGGCGCCGCTTGCGTCGACGATCCCAACGCCATCGCCTCGGGTTGCGCCGCCACCGACGCCTGCACGGGCGGCGTCTGCGCCGCCGTGCCGGGCGCGAAGGCCGGACCGCTCGCCCATTGCGGCGCCGACGCCGACTGCGACGACGGCCTGTTCTGCGCCAGCGGCAACTACTGCTACTACGTGGGCGGCATCAACGCCGTCTGCCAGTCCGACCACGAATGCGCGCCCGACCTGCAGTGCCTCGTGGGCGCCTGCCACGCGCCCAGCTTCATCATGTGCGCGTCGGCGTCAATGTAGCGGCGATCTCCGCCAGATCCTCGAACGCCATGCATTCGCTTCCGCGCTCGCCGCACGCCCGCTCGAGCAGCGAGCCGCGCACGGCGTAGATGCGGTCCGCCCGCCCGATGGCGCAGCGATCGCTCGCCCCGTCGCCGATGAAGACGATGGGCCGGCCGGTGGCGCGCGCCGCGTCGCAGACCTTGCCTTTGCACACCGCGCAGCGCCCGCACGCCAGCTCGGCATGCGGGAAGTCGACCTCGATGCGCCCGTCGATGAACCGCGTGGCGTTGAAGTACCGCCGCTCGAACGCCCCGAGCCGCGGCCCGAGCAGCGCCTCGATGTAGAAGTCGAACCCGCCCGACGCCAGCCACACCGCGGCCCCCGCGCGCCGCGCCGCGGCGAGGAGCGCATCGAGGCCCGGCCTCAGGTGCCCGATCTCGCGCGCATACGCGAGCGCGTCGGGCAGCTCGGCACGCGCCAGCGCCCACATCTTGCGCTGCGCGTCAGGCAGGGAGATCTCGTCGCGCACCCAGGCGGCGTCGATGTCGCGCCACGCCGGCGGGGCGAAGCGATCGCAGATCTCGTCTCCAATGTCCTTCTGCGTAACAGTGCCATCGAAATCGAGCACGACGACTGGACTAGGCGTAGCCACCATCGCTATATATACCGCGGGAGTCGGCATGAAGCCCGAGGAGACAATCGCCCTCAGCCCCGGCAAGCGGGTGCTGTTCCTGACCAAGGATCCGGAGCTGATCCGTCGTCAGCTGCGCGGCGAGCTGAACCTTCAGATGAAGGATCTGCGCGTCGAAGATCTCCTCGACGACATCAACACCGACGCCATGACGCCGGCGTGGACCTGCTTCGACTGGCGCCCGGCCGACATCGCGCGCAACGCCTACGCCGGCCTGATGGTGGACGGCGCGCGCCTCTTCCCCGAAGGCGCGCTCGCCGACGGCAACTTCGAGGTCATCGTCTCGGGGCAGCGCAAGGGCGTCGGCAGCTCACGTGAGACGGCCACGCAGTGCGAGAAGTGGTCGGGCATCCGCATCGCCATCGCCGCGTCGTTCGCGCCGATCCACGCGCGCAACAACATCAACCAGGGCGTGCTGATGGGCGATCACTCGATCGTCACGCGCCTGCAGGCGGGCGAGAAGATCCCGCTCGCGGAGTTCACGCGCGGCTGGGATCCGCTCACCAAGCAGATCATCGAGCACGGCGGCCTCTTCAACTTCACCAAGGCCTTCGCGCGAGGGGAAGTGAAGCTGCCGCCCCTGGATCGCGGCAAGCGGCCGATGACCATGGCCGAGAAGATCCTGGCGCGCCACGTCGCAGCTGACGAAGTAGGCGGACGCAGCGACGTCTTCGTGGCGCCCGGCGACGCCGTCTGCGTGCGCGTCGACGGCGGCTACTCGCACGAGTTCACCACCGCGCAGGTGCACGCCTTCCTCGCCGAGGAGCACGGTGAGGGCTACACCGTCGCCAAGCCGGCGAAGTTCGCGGTCTTCGAGGACCACCTCATCTACGCCGACGGCGTGCCGCGGATGGCGCCTTTTTCGCCGAAGATCCAGGTGCTGCGCGACATGCAGCGGGCCTTCCAGAAGAAGACCGGCGTGCAGGACTTCTCCGCCGTCGACGGGATCTCGCCCGGCATCTGCCACACCATCGCGCGCGAAAAGATCATCGAGCCGGGCGACTTCATCCAGGCCACCGACTCGCACACCTGCATGGGCGGCTCGGTCGGCGCGCTCGCCTACGGCGTCGGCGCCACCGAGTACGCGGCGCTCATCCACGCCGGCTTCACGTTCGTGGTCGTGCCCGAGTCGATCCGCTTCGAGCTCGTCGGCGCGCTGCCGGCGGGCGTGACGGCGAAGGACGTGATGCTCTACATCCTCGCCAACCACGCGCGCCAGCAGCTCACGCTCGACCGCGTGATGGAGTTCGGCGGCCCCGGCCTGGCGTCGCTGTCGCCCGACGAGCGCGCCACGCTCGCCAACATGGCGACCGAGTGCTCGGCCAAGGCCGGCATCGTCGAGGCCGACGACGCTACGCTCGCGTGGATCGCGGCGCGGCGTCCCGGTGCCCAGGTGGCGGCACTACGCGCGCGCGTGGTCGCGCCCGATCGCGGGGCCGGGTACGCCGGCGGCGTGCACACGATCGATCTGTCGTCGATGCGCCCGATGGTCGCCACGCCCGGTGATCCGCAGAAGGGCATCCCCTCGGATCCGACCAACGGCGCCTACGTCGCCGACCTCGGCGCGGTGCCGATCAACATCGCCTACGGCGGCTCGTGCACCGCGGGCAAAGAAGACGACATCGAGATGTACGCGCGCGTCATGCAGGAAGCGGCCGCTGCCGGCCGCCGCGTCGCCGACGGCGTCGACTTCTACATCCAGTTCGGCTCGCGCGCCGTCGAGGACTTCGCGCGCAAGAAGGGCTACCTCAAGGTCTTTCAGGACACCGGCGTGAAGGTCATCTCGCCCGGTTGCGGCGCGTGCATCGGCTGCGGCCCGGGCGTCTCGGCCAACGCCAAGCAGGTCACCGTGTCCGCCATCAACCGCAACTATCAGGGCCGCTCGGGGCCCGGTCAGCTGTACCTCGCGTCACCGCTGAACGTGGCCGCCTCGGCCGTCGCGGGCAAGATCGTCGCCTACGAAGAAGGCATGTTCGGGACGCCGCCAAAGCGGTAAACACGCATCGGTGTTACATTCTCAAGGAGAGGTCGAAGATGGCCAGGAGCCTGTCGCGTGAAATTTGGATCGTCGGCGCCAAGCGCACTGCGTTCGGCACGTTCGGCGGCACCCTCAAAGATCTGACGGCGACCGACCTCGCGGTCGAGGCATCCAAGGCCGCGCTCGCCCAGGCGGGCTGCGATCCGGCGCAGGTCGAGCAGGTGGTGTTCGGCAACGTGCAGCAGACGTCGGCCGATTCGATCTACCTCGCGCGCCACGTCGGGCTGCGCGCGGGCGCGCCGATCGCGGCTCCCGCGCTCACCGTCAACCGGCTGTGCGGCTCGGGCTTCCAGGCCATCATCAACGGCGCGGAGCAGATCCTGCTCGGCGACTCGGAGGTCGTGCTCGTCGGCGGCACCGAGTCGATGTCGCAGGCGCCGCACGTCATTCGCGGCGCGCGCTGGGGCCTGCCCTTCGGCAAGGAGCAGAAGCTCGGCGACACGCTGTGGGACGCGCTGACCGACAGCTACACCGGCATGCCGATGGCCATCACCGCCGAGAACCTGGCCGAGCAGTACAAGCTCTCGCGCCAGGATTGCGACGAGTACGCGCTGCGCTCGCAGAAGGCGTGGGCCGCGGCGAACGAGGCCGGCCGCTTCAAGGACGAGATCACGCCGCTCGAGATCAAGACCAAGAAGGGCATGGTGCAGTTTGCCGTCGACGAGCATCCTCGTCCGCAGACGACCATGGAGGCGCTCGCCAAGCTGGGCCCCGTGTTCAAGAAGGATGGCGTCGTCACCGCCGGCAACGCCTCGGGCATCTGCGACGGCGCCGCGGCGCTGGTGCTGTGCTCGAAGGAGGCGGCGCAGAAGCACGGCTGGAAGCCGCTGGCGAAGCTGACGCAGTGGGCCTACACGGGCTGCGATCCGAAGATCATGGGCATCGGTCCGGCGCCGGCGATTCGCCGGGCGATGGACCGCTCGGGCCACAAGATCGCGGACTTCGATCTCGTCGAGGTCAACGAGGCGTTCGCGCCGCAGTACCTCGCCGTCGAGAAGGAGCTCGGCCTCGACCGCGAGAAGACCAACGTCGACGGCGGCGCCATCGCCCTCGGCCACCCGCTCGGCGCCTCGGGCGCGCGCATCACCACGCACCTCGTGTACGAGCTGCGCCGGCGTGGTAAGAAGCTCGCCGTCGGCTCCGCCTGCATCGGCGGCGGCCAGGGCATCGCCGTCATCGTCGAGAGCGCGTAGGCAGCAAGCAGGACGCAGGTAGGCAGGAGCGGCTCATGAACGAGAAGTCCGGCGTATTGAGCAAGTCGCCTTCGGAAGTGACAGAGGCCGACATCATCTACGACTGGAACTCGCTCGAGCGGCGCGGCTCGCTCTTCAAGCACAAGATCTCGTTCTTCGACGAGACGCTGCGCGACGGCGTGCAGTGTCCGTCGGTGGTCGATCCCAAGATCGAGGACAAGCTCAAGATCCTGAACCTGATGAACGATGTCGGCGTCGAGAACATCGACATCGGGCTGCCCGGCGCCGGCCGGCGCGCGCAGGAGGACGTCTACGAGCTCGGGCGCGAAATCCGCGACAGCAAGCTGCGCATCAAGCCGGCGTGCGCGGCCCGCACCGTCGTCGCCGACATCGCGCCCATCGTCGAGATCTCGCAGAAGCTCGGCACGCCGATCGAGGTCATGGCCTTCATCGGCTCGTCGCCGATCCGCCTCTACGCCGAGGACTGGAACCTCGACTTCATGCTCAAGAAGTCGGCGGAGGCGATCGACTTCGCGGTCAAGAACGGGCTGCCCTGCACCTACGTCACGGAAGACACCACGCGCTCGCGGCCCGAGGTGCTCGCGGTCCTCTTCCGCAACGCCATCGAGCATGGCGCGACGCGCCTCTGCATCTGCGACACCGTCGGCCACGCGACGCCCGACGGCATCAAGAACCTCCTGCAGTGGACGCGAAACTTCATCGCGTCGATGGGCGTACAAGTCGGTATCGACTGGCATGGGCACAACGACCGTGGGCTCGGCGTCACCAACACGATCGTGGCGCTCGAGTGCGGCGCCGACCGCGCGCACGGCACCATCCTCGGCATCGGCGAGCGCGTCGGAAACGCCTCACTGGATCAAACACTGGTCAATCTGAAGCTGCTCGGGGAGCTACCCGATCGCGATTTATCGAAGCTTCTGTTGCTCTGCCGCTTGACGGCGAAAGCAACTCGGGTACAAATCCCGTACAACTATCCGCTCGTCGGGGCAGATGCGTTTCGGACGGCGACGGGCGTGCACGCCGCAGCGATCATCAAGGCCGAGAAGAAGGGCCACGCGTTCCTGGCGGATCGAATCTACTCCGGCGTACCGGCGGGCGTGTTCGGGCGGGAACAAGAGATCGAGATCGGACATATGAGTGGTGAGTCCAACGTCATCTACTGGCTGCGCAAGCGGCACATCGAGCCGGAAGGGACGTTGGTGAAGCAGATCCTCGGCGCGGCGAAAGCCACGGACCATCTTCTGACCGAGGATGAGGTCCAACTGATCATCAAAGAGTTTAGAGCCTCCGGGGGGGGCGACCCGTCAAGCAGCGCCACGAGCGCGTAGGAGTACGAAGTCTGATGGCATCGAGCTCAAGCGGCAGCAACAACCGCCAGTTCAACGGCGTAAAGGTCTTCTCGGCGACGATGGCGCAGGAGCGCGATCAACTCGGTGAGAAGATCACCCTGTGGTTGTCGGCACACCCAGGCGTGGAAATCGTCGACAAGATCGTGACCCAGTCGAGCGACGAGGCGTTCCACTGCCTGGCGATCACGCTCTTCTTCAACGAGCCGAAGTAAGCAGCAGGGGACGGTCGGGCGAGCTGCTACGGCAGCTTGAGGTTGGTGGGATGGGAGAGCTGCAGGACGATGTAGATGGCGAGAATCAGTCCCAGCATGACGAGTGAAAAGAGCTCGTAGGGGATTCGTTCGGCCAATTTTCGGGGGCTGAAGAAGCGGCCACGCGAGCGTTTGCGGATGCGCGTGCGGACGCTCTCGGCGAAGTCGGGAGGCGCCATCATCGGGTGCAGCTGACCCACGGCGCCGACCGTACGCTCGAACGTCTGGTACTCGCGACGGCAGACCACGCAAGACTTCAGGTGCTCCTCGAGGGCACTGAGGTCGGCCGCGGGCAGATCCTCGTCCCAGTAGGCGCTGAAGAGCTCGGTCGCGCGTGTGTGGTCCAATGCAAAGGCTCCGTAATCCATTCTAATCCTGCCCGAGATGCTTGGCCATGTGCTCCTTGAGCGCCAGGCGGGCACGGTGAAGCCGTGACTTCACGGTACCTTCGGCGACTCCGGTGATGGCCGCGATCTCGTCGTAGCTCAGATTCTCGACGTCGCGCAGGACGAGCACCTCGCGGTGCTCGGGCTCGAGGGCGGCGATGCCTTGCTGCACCACGCGCTCGAGCTGGAGCCCTTCGAGCACGGCGTCGGGTCCCGCGATGTGCGGGCGCATGGCGGTCGGCTGCGAGTCGGCCAGCTCGCGCTCGGCGGCGTCGTTGAGCTCGCTCGTGTGGTTGTGCGCGCGACGGCCGAGGTACTTCATGCGATTGCGCGTGTGGTTGGTGGCGATGCGGTACAGCCACGTCGAGAACTTGGCGTCGCCGCGGAAGGTGTCGACGTGCTTGAACACCGTCACGAAGACTTCCTGCGCGACGTCCTCGGCCTCCTCGCGCGAGCCGACCATGCGGTACACGACGTTGTAGACCTTGTGCTGATAGAGCCGCATGACCTCGGCGAACGCGCGCTCGTCCCGCTGCTGCAGGCGGCGGATCAGCATGCGTTCGCGAAGCGTGGTCATGGCGAGCGGCGCGGGTCGTCCGCCCATGGAAGCTTAGACCATCCCGGGGGCCGAGAGTTCCCGCGCATGCGGCGGGCGCTAGTCGATGAAGATGCGGATGCCGAGCATGAGGAAATTCTCGATTCCCCCCTGGACCTTGGCGCGATAGCTGAGGTCGACGCCGAACGCAGTCGAGAGATAGCCGAGCCCGAACGTGAGGTAGGTGGCTGGGAGACCCGAGTCGTAGACGACGCCGGCGCGGATCGGCACCTTGTTGCCGGCGAGCCACTCGATGCCGGGGCCGAGCCGCGCCGTGGTGCGCTGATCGAGGGTGACCTTGCCGGTCATCATGTCGATCCGGTAGTTCTGGAAACCGGTGAAGTTGACCACCGTGTCGAAGTTGATGCTGAGGGCCGGAATCGGCACGTAGGCCAGGCCGATGCCGAGCGAGAGCGGCGACTCGCGGCTGCCGTGATCCCACAGGTTGTAGCCGATGAGCCCGATGTTGAAGGTCTGGCCGAGCCGCAGGATCATGCCGATGTCGAAGGTGACGCTGTTGACCGAGTCGAGCGTGAGGTGGTCGGGCACCGTGCCCATCGGCAGCGGCGCGGTGGTGTCGATGTGCAGGTACTTCGCGGTCGCGCCGATGATGAAGTGATCGCCGAGCGGCACCGACAGCGACAGGCCGGCAGCGTGGCCGGTGCGGGTGATCTGCTCGGAGTCGATCTTGCCGCCCGCCCAGTTGAAGCCGATCTTCGGCGTCTCGTAGATGAACGAGTAGAACAGGCCGGCGGCGACGCGCGAGGTGATCGAGTCGACCACCGAGAGGTTGGCGTGGTGGCCGACGCTCTCGATCTTGATGCCGTACATGCCCTCGATGACGTACTGCCTGACGAGAGACATGCCGGCCGGGTTCATGAGCACCGCGGAGGCGCCGGTCGCGGTCGCGCGCTGTGCCTCGCCCATGCCCATCGCGCGGACGCCGACGAAGTCGTATTGCGCGCGCGCCGGCGAGGCGAACGTGACCAGCGACACGAGTACGGCGACGGGAACGAGGAGGCGCATCCGACGGGCCCATCGTATACAACGCCGATCGGGTGTCCAACATTCTTGCGCGCATGGTCCCGCTCACATCCGGCCGTGGCGGGCGAAGCTGAAGGCGCCGCCGCGGGCGACGATGATGTGATCGAGCAGCTTGACCCCGACGAGGTCGCCGGCGGCGCCGAGCCGGCGGGTGAGCTCGACGTCGGAGTCGCTCGGCTCGGCGGTGCCCGACGGGTGGTTGTGCACGACGATGGTGGCGGACGCGTTCTCGCGGACGAGGCGGCGGAACACGTTGCGCGGATCGACCTGGACCTCGGAGACGCTTCCGATGGCGGCGACGAACTCGAGGAGCACGCGGTGGCGCACGTCGAGGCCGATGACGTGCAGCTCCTCCTGGTCGCGGTGCGAAAGGCGGGCGTGCAACCACTGCTCGGCGTGGCGCGCGTCGGTGAGCGCGGTGCCGTGATGGAGCGGCTCGGCGAGCGTGCGGCGGCCGAGCTCGAGCGCGGCGAAGAGCTGGGCGGAGCGGCTCAGCGGGACGCGCGCATCTATTAGATCCGTCGGTGCGGCGCGCGCCAGGCCATGGATGCCGCCGAAGCGATCGAGGAGGATCGCGGCGGCCGAGGGCTTGCGGTTGAGAGCGATCGAGAGGAGCTCGATGTCGCCGAGCTGCTCGGGCGGGCGGGGCGCGATGGTCGTGAGGTCGAGCGACATGCGCGCGGTGCAAAGCACGCGGCGTGCCGGAATGACGAGGATCGGCGATCCGCGGGGTTGTGCGCGATCTCCGGAATTCGGTGTCCGGGGGGCGAACAGGATCCGAAATCCGGTTGCCACCGAGCCTCGCACGCGCAGCGGAGCGCCCTCAACGGTCCGGTGACGTTCGAGCGAGAACTCCAGCTCTCCGGGGCTGCCTTGGCGGATCTCGATCCTGCCGCGTGTATAGTGCGCACGTGGACAGCAACAGCCCCGCCGAGAGCAGCAGCGCCGCCGTCGCCGAAGCTGCGTTTCTCGATCCCGCGACCGAGGAGACCTACCAGGCCGCGCGCACCCGCCTGCTCGCGCCCACGAGCGGGCCGTCGGGCAGCGTCTGGCTGGTGCTTTCGCTCCTCGCGTTCGCCGCGCTCGAGCTGGTCCAGCGCGGCTCGATCTCGAACCTGGTCCTGCTCGTCGCCGTGCTCCTGTTTCACGAGCTCGGCCACTACGTCGGCATGGTCGCGCTCGGCTACCGCGACGTGCGCATGTTCTTCATCCCGCTGTTCGGCGCCGCCGTCTCGGGGCGGCGCGGGGGCGGCTCGCAGACGCGCGAGGCGGTCGTGCTGCTGCTGGGGCCGGTGCCCGGCATCGTGTTCGGCGCGTCGGCGGCCGTCGGGGCCGTGGCGTTCCACTCGATGGGGCTCAAGACCGTCGCCGAGTATCTGCTCGGGATCAACCTGTTGAACCTCCTGCCGGTGATTCCGCTCGACGGCGGGCGGCTCGGCTCGGTGATCCTGTTTTCGCGCTGGCGCTGGAGCGAGGCGCTGTTCGTCGGTGGCACGCTGGCGGTGGCGATCATCTTCTGCGCGAGCCACGGGGCTTGGGTCTTCGCCGGCGGCGCGCTCTTCCTGCTTCTGCTGTTGCCGGTGCAGCTGCGCATGTCCAAGGCGGCTGCGCGCCTGCGCGACGAGGGCGTGGCGCTGGCCAACGATCCGGCGGCGCTCGACGATCGGGCGATGCGCGCGCTGTTCATGGGCGTCACCAGCGTCATGCCCAAGGCGACGCCCAAGGTCGCCGCGGACTGGATGGGACAGGTGCTGGAGATGGCCAGCCGTCGCGCGCCGTCGGTGGGCCGCTCGCTGGCGCTGCTGGCGGTGTGGGCCGCCGCGTTCGGCGTGGGCGTCTTCGCGATGACCCTCGTGGCGCTCTTGAAGTAGACGCTCAGTCGCGGACGAGGATGGCGCGGGCGTAGACGAGGGCGAAGCCGCGGCGGGTGACGTTGGCTTGCGACTGCGAGCCGGGCGCGGTGGTGATGACGGCGAGCTCGGCGCCGCGCGCGTGAGCGTCGGCGAGCCGGGCGGCGATGAGCGCGGCTTGCACGCCGGCGCGCCGATGTGACGGCAGCGTGGCCGAGCCGGTGAGCAGGGCCACGCCGTCGTGCACGCGCATGCTGGCGGCGCCGGCCGTCGCGTCGCCGCGGTACGCGAGGTAACGATCGAAATCGCGCGCGGCGAGGAAGTCGTCGATGACGGCGGCGATGGCGTCGCGGCCGAAGTGATCGACGGGCACACCGCTGTCGTCGGAGTGTGCGAAGCCGTCGACGAGCGTGTCCTTCCATCGATCGGTCGTCGCCGCAGTGAGGGGCTCGATACGAATCGGGCTCGTCGTCGGGGCGATCGCGGACAACGGCAGGGCGAGCACGTTCTCGAAGCCGAGGAGACGATAGCCGCGCGCCGTCAGCTGCTCGCCGGTGGCGGGCGTGGCGAGCGTCGCCAGCTCCACGCGCACGGGCTCGTCGTGCGCGCGCATCGCTTGCTCGACGGCGGAGAGCGCGGCGTCGTCGATCGCGGCGTCGAGCCCGGCGCCGATCACCTTATTGACCGGTGAGCCCGCGCGCACGTAGACGGCGACGCCACCGCCAACCTCGTGCACGAACGCGCCGGGCGCGCGTCCCGAGGCGATGAGCGCGTCGGCCATCGCGCGCGTGGTGGCGGCCTCGGCGCGCTCGATGCGTCGTGCCGTCTCGATGCTGGCGAACATGCGCGCAGCATAACCGCACTGCTCGGCGGGCGGGCGAGCGCTCGAGCGCGTCGCGTCTTTGCTTGAGATCGGACGCGCGTCGCTCCGACCGCGGAAGGGGATATTCCTATCGGACGCTCGTGAGCGGGCATACGGGTTGCTCCTGCTCGAAGACGAGGTGGCCGCATGAGGCTTCGCCGTTCGCTCGTCCGCTTCGCTCTGGCGTCGACGTTCTTCCTCGCAGCGTGCAGCGAATCTACGACGCCGGCGCCGGTGGTGAGCGCGCTCGGGTCGGCGGCGCTGCTGCCGATCGGCGTCGGCAACGCGCTGACGCTGCCGGCGCAGCGGCACCTCGTGCGCATCGGCGGCACGATGCTGTTTGCGCTGCAGCAGGACGGCGCCGACGGGCACATGCTCGGCATGTACCGCTCCGACGACAACGGCGGCTCGTTTCAGTACGTCGGTCCGATTCAGGACACGAGCGTCGATCGCGACACGGCCGACATGGTCGTCGTCGGGCAGGACATCGCGCTGGTCTACTCGTACGAAGGGCCCGAGCTCGTGGGCTCGACGGCGCACGACGTCTACTTCCAGTGGTGGCGCCATCGCAGCAACGGCACGTGGTCGCCCGATCCGGCGGTGAAGATCTTCGATTCGACGTCGAGCAGCAACGGCTTCTACCGCGCCGAGCTGGCGCTCGATTCGCTCGGACGTTACTGGGTGCAGGCGTTCTATCTCGAGAGCGATGGCTCGGCGACGGCGTACGTGGCGGTGTCGAGCGACGGGGGCGCGCATTTCGCGGCGCAGCCGACCATCGCCCATCTCGCGTTTCGCGGCGGCGGGCGCATCCTCAGCGTCGGGTCGCGGATGATCTTCATCTACGACGGGCACGACGACGGCACGCACGTGGCGCACTTCCGCACGCGCGACGACTCGCAGGCGCTCGGCACGTGGAACGCCGAGCAGACCTTTCCCGACGGCGTCTATCACGGCGCGGCGCTGAGCGCGGTCGCCGACGGCCATGGCGGCATGCACTTCGTGTACAAGGACAAGAACGCGGTGCTCTGGTACCGCGCGTTCGACGGCACGCGGTTCGGCGCGGCGCAGCTCGTCGAGAACGTGGGCAATTGGGAGCTGCAGCCGGCGATCACGCGCATCGGCGACGACGTCGCCATCTTCTACAACCGCGTCATCACCACCAACACCAACGACGAAGTGCGCGTGCGGACCTTGCACGCGGGGCAACTCGGCGCGCCGCTGGTGCTCGACTCGACGGGCGGGTTCAAGGGCTATCCGGCGGCGATCGACGTGCTGCCGACGTCGGTGACGAGCGTGCCGTGCTTCTTCGGCGACACGCCCGACGCGGATTCGGGCGGGCAGGCGACGCTCTATACGATCGGCTGGAGCGCGACGAGCCCGCCGCCCGATCTGGCGACGCGGCCGCCGGTCGACATGGCGACGCCGGAGACCGATCTGGCGACGGGCGGCGGCGAGACGCCGAGCCTGCTCTTCTCGGACGACTTCAATCGCAACATTGCGCCGTACGGCGGGCTCGGCGCCAACTGGTTCGTGGCGTCGGGCGCGTGGTTCGTGCACAGCTTCGGGCAGGCCGATTACGACGGCGGCAACATCGCGAGCGAGACGGCGGCGACGTGCCGCGACTGCCGCGTCGAAGCGGACGTGACCACGTTCGGCGTCAAGGAGGCGGGCGTGTTCCTGCGCGCGCCGTCGACGGCGGGCGCGAGCCGCTACGAGCTGATGATGCTGGCGAACGGGCACGTGCAGGTGCGGCGCGTGGTGGGCGGCACGTCGACGACGCTCGGCGACGTGGCGGGCGGCGCGGCGGCGCTGAACAACCCGGCGACGTTGTCGTTGCAGGCGACGGGGACGGGGCCGGTGACGCTGGTGGCCGCGGTCAACGGCGTGACGAAGCTGACGATCACCGACGCGTCGAGCGCGCTCGCGGCGACGGGGTATGCCGGCTTGCGCTCGTCGAGCGCGGGCGTGTGGTTCGACAACCTCTCGTTGTGGGCGATCGGCGGTGGCGGCGGCGGCGGCGGTAGTGGTGGCGGTGGTGGCGGCGGCGGAGCCGTGGACATGGCGCGGCCCGTCGATCTGGCGATGCCGCCTCCGCCGCGCGACATGGCGACGCCGCTCGACCTCGCGACGCCGCCTCCGCCGCGCGACATGGCGACGGCGCCCGATCTCGCGACGTCGCCGGATCTGGCGACGGGCGGCGGCGGGACGCCGGGCGTGCTCTTCTCGGACGACTTCACGCGCAGCATTCCGCCGTACGACGGGCTCGGCACCGGTTGGTTCGTGGCGAGCGGCGCCTGGTTCGTGCACGGCACCTTCGGGCAGGCGGACTACGACGGCGGCAACCTCGCCAGCGCGACGACGGCGACGTGCCGCGACTGCAGCGTCACGGCGAGCGTGACCACGTTCGGCGTGCCCGAGGCGGGCGTGTTCTCGCGCGCCCCGTCGACGGCGGGCGCGAGCCGCTACGAGCTGATGATGCTCGGCAACGGACACGTGCAGGTGCGGCGCGTGGTGAACGGCGCGTCGACCACGCTCGGCGATGCGGCGGGCGGCGCGGCGCCGCTGAACAACCCGGTGACGCTGTCGTTGCAGGCGACCGGCGCGGGGCCGGTGACGCTGGTGGCGGCGGTCAACGGCGTCACGAAGCTGACCCTCACCGACGCATCGACCGCGCTCGCGGCGGCGGGCTACGCGGGCTTGCGCTCGTCGAGCGC
>Ga0134125_10003478_pt1 | contig 18169 bp, 20 predicted proteins | sample KB31751_FD_96464 | JGI IMG/M metagenome (GOLD analysis project Ga0134125, IMG submission 96464) | Terrestrial soil microbial communities with excess Nitrogen fertilizer from Kellogg Biological Station, Michigan, USA - KB3-175-1 | ecosystem: Environmental > Terrestrial > Soil > Unclassified ... | reverse complement strand
CATGTGGTGGACTTCATGGATGAAGGTCACCTGCTTCGGCTCCTGCAGCACCTCGATGGGATACGCGGCGAACAGGATGCGCGGAAAGCCGTGCGGCTTGCACGTCTGGATCGTGTCGAAGTCGGGCTTGCCCGCCTTGCGGGCCTTCACGTGTGCCGCATACGTGGCGGCGGCGGCCCGGCTCAGGGGCGGCAGCTTGCCCTGGACGGTCTTGACGACGGAGTGGTCTCCCTCGATCAGCCACACCCCTTCGAAGTTCTGGCCCGCCGGGGGGTGGTAGATCGGCTGCGCCAGGCTCGGGGCGGCGGCACAGGAGAGCAGCAGGGCACCGGCGAGCCGAGCGCAGACTCGCAAGCTGAAGGACGGCATCACTGCGCCACCGTATGGCCGTTGACCGGCATGTTGCGGTTGTTTTCCTCGCAGACGTATTCGGAGAGCCGCAGATCGGGCCGCCATGCATAGGTGATGCGCGCGTACCAGGGCTCTTTGAAGAACTCCGGGTCCTCGATGCGGATGATGTTCTCCAGGGCGTGGCCGTCCTCGATCTTGCGGATGTGCTCGATGACGTGCAGTTGCTTGCCGTGGATCACTCCCACCTCATCGATCCAGGTGAGATCGTTCAGCCCGATGGTGTCGATCACCAGCGTGTCGCCTTCCCAGTGTCCGACCGAATCTCCCATGAAGGAGGGCGTGATCGACTGCGGATGCGATTGATCCATGTAGATGTGCCGGATGTTGTGCGCGACCTCGTGCACGATGGTGGTCTCCCCGTCCGTCTGGATGATCTGGATCGGGTAGGGGGAGTTCATCACGCGCGGCACGCCGTGTGGCCAGCAATATGCCGAAGCGTCGGCGATCGGCGATCCGTCCTTCTCCGCCTTGACGCGCTTGTCCCACTCGGCCTTGCCCTTCTCGGTGAACGGCGGCAGCCGTCCCAGGGTCGAGTTGATCTGACGGTTGTAGAGCCGGATGAACCAGACTCCGGACAGATCCCGCGGGTCGCTCGAAGAGACGGCCGGGCGGATCAACGGCCCTTCGATCACGTCCGATTGCGCGCGGGCAGCGGTGGCAGCCGCCAACATACCGAGCCCCACAAGGCCCGCCTGCAGCAGGATTCGCATGAGCCATCTCTCCCCTGATCGATCGCGGTAGCTTGGCGCGAATGGGGAACTTCAGCAAGACCGACCGCGGTGCGGTATTGTTGTTTGTACTTTTATTGTCGGTGCCGGTGTCGATGCCGACGTAGAGTTCCGCGCTACCTGTGCTGAAACAGTGCTTCATCCTCGGCGTCCTGCTTTGCATTTTTGCACCGCCTGTGTGCGCCGCCGAGACTTGCGCCGCGGCGGCGCCGGCCGTCGGTGGTGTGAGTACGCTGCGCCTGACACTCGCCGGTGTGCCGGCGATCGTACGTGTGCCGCGTGCGACGACCCGGGCGCCGATCCTCCTTTGGCACGGGTTCGGCCCTCCCGCCAGCGAAGACGACCTGATGCGGGCGCTGCCGCTCGACGACGTCCCCGCAGTGAAAATCTACCTGGGTCTACCGCTCTTCGGCGCGAGAGCACCCAAGAGCACGGAGGAATCGCTCGCGCAGCGGCAGGCAGAGGACTACGGTTCGCGCCTCTTCGAGCCTGTGGTGCTCGGAGCGGCGCAGGAGTTGCCTGCGGTCGTGCGCGATCTCCGGAGCAAGGGCTGTCTCGGCCGGCATGATCCGATCGGTCTGTTCGGATTCTCCGCCGGAGGCGCCGCCGCCTTGATGACGCTCATACAAAGGAAGGTGGCGGTACGTGCCGCCGTCGTCATCAATGCGCCTCCCGGACTCAACGCCTCCATCGATGCGCTGGAGCACGCGACGAACAGAAGTTATGCATGGACGCCGCACACGCGTGAGATTGCCGCGCACTCGGACGCGATTCTGCACGCCAAGGACATCGCGGCTGGAGATCCGGCAATGCTGATCATCCAAGGTGCGGAGGATACGGTTGTGAGTGCCCATGGAGCGGCAACGCTGGAGGAGGCTCTGCGGCCTTTTTATCACCGACGGGGCCAGGACCAGCGCTTGAAGATCCTGCTCACGCCGAACGTGGCCCACGACTGGACCCAGGCGCAGGGATTGGCGGAGGTTCGTTCAGCCGTCGCCGGTTGGTTCAATTCCTACCTGTGAGAGCGGGCTCTCACCGCACCGTATAGCCGCGCGCGTCCAAGCAGGCGACCTGTGCCCGGTCATAGTCCTGAGATGCGCTGTTGGCAGGGTTCCCCCAGCGCAGCGGGTCGAACCCGCTCTGTGTCACTGCGAACCGATAGCACTCGTATCGATCACGCGCCTCCTGGTCCTGTGACTGCCCATTGCGCGGGAGCAACGAAACTCGCGTTGGCCGTCCCGGACCCGTCGCGGCGTGCGCCGATGTTGGAGTTGCTGCAGTGGTCGTGTTGTCGGGTGGAAGGGTTGCGGCTGCAGTCGTTACGGCTGGCGCAGCAGCCACCGGGGCATTGGGCAGCGGGGCCGCCGGCCCCGCTCCTGGTGTCGGTGACGCCGCTGACGCCGCTGGCGCCGGCGGCGACGGTGTCGACGGCGGCGGTCCTGTGTCGGTCGAGGTTGCGGCCGGGGTTGCCGCGGGCGCGGGGCTGACGGCTGGTGTCGCCGCCGACGCGGAGGTGCGCGTCTCAACCGGCGCGGGGGGGTGCGTCGCCGCGGTCGTCGTTGCCGCGGTGGGCGGCGGGCCGGCGGAGGCCACAGTCGTTGCCGCGGTGGGTGCCACAGCCGCGGCCGCAGTCGTTGCCGCAACAGCCGGCACAGCCGCGGCGGCACCGGCCGCCTGACTGTTGGGCGCTGTGCTCGCCGCGGCCGGTCCAGTTGAAGTTGCCGATGGCGGCTGCGCCGCGGGAGCGGGCGGCGCTGCCGTTCCCCCGGAACCTGGACCAGTCGCGACAGCAGCAGTTGGGGTCACAGGAGTGTGGTGTATCGCTGTCGCGGCCTTGCCGACTCCGCTCGGGGCTGCATTTTCCGCCGGCACGGCGAAAACTGCCGGGACATCCGCATCGGCTGCCGCGGCGGCGGCGCCCGCCGCCAACGCTGGGGCGGCTGCGGGGGCACCATGTGTTGCCGCCACGGCGCCGGTAGCGCCGGAGGGTTCTGAGCTGCCGCCCTCCGCGGTCAGTGCCGGCTCCGCAGGGTCGTTCACGACTTCATAGCCACCGACGTCCGGTCGCGGCCGGTAGTACACGTCGTTGGCATATAGAAGAGTCTCCCCGTGATGCGCAATGACCGTGACAAAGGTTGGAAGAGTCTGAACGATGAGGCCGACCGGAGGATCGACGACCATGAACGCCGGCCCGCGCGGCTCGTACCACACGCCATCCTGGAATCGATACGAGAGTCCGGCGTAGCTCACGATGGTCGCTCCCTGTGGCAGGTCGCGAACGATGGAGCCTCGGTCCGGATAATAGTGATCGTGGCCGTTGCGCGTATCGTGATGCTGGTGATAGGGCTGCACCTGCGCAGATTTGGCGCTCACTTGCCCGTAGGCGAATGCGGCGTGGAGGCAGGCTGCGAAGAGGGCGGCGTGCAAGAAGCCAGAGGATCGCATGGCAACTCTCCCTGGTCGGAGGGCAAGGACGGCACCACTCCGGGCCGACAGCAACTGATGATCAGCGCGATGGTAACGCGCTGACATGTGCTGTCGTTGACAAGGCGAATGATTTAGGGGTTCCTAAGTTCCGCGCAGTCGGTGGTGGGGAACATCACTGCAGCGCATGCGCTTGCGGCGGTGCTCGAGCGAATCGCGATCGTGCGGCCACATTGCGCGCACCGCGAGCGTGTGATTCGCAAAGACGTCGAGTGTCAGCTCATCGCCAGCGGGTAAGCGGCCTCGCGCCAAGCTTTCATTCCGCCGTCCAACGCGATCGCGCGTTGGAAACCGATCTGGCGCAGCGTAGCAGCGGCAAGTGTGGATACCCGGCCGAATTCGCACACAGTGAGAATGCGCACGGTCGGGTCAGGCAGCTCCTCATTCACGCGCAATTCCAACTGACCGCGCGGCAGCAGCCGAGCGCCGGGAACGTGGCCGGCCATGTAAGCGTCGCGCTCACGCACATCGAGCACGACGAGATCCGAATCGCGCGCGTCGATGCGCGCCTTGAGCTCCTCGAGCGACATGAACGGCACGCTTGCTGCGGCTTCCGCGAGCAGCTGCGAGATCGTCTTGCCCCCGGAGAGATTCGTGCGCAGCGCTTCGGTCAGGTGCGTGGGCATCGAGAGGTTGAGACTGTTCATCATCGCCACGAACTCGGTGCGATCGCGCTTCTGCAGGCGCGGGTTCTGCTCAATCTCCTGAGCGAGAGTGGTGTGGCTGCGGTTCTTGTACTCATGCGCCGGGTAGACTTCCAGCGACGGATCCAAGCGCAGCACGCGATTGAACAGACTGTCGTGCAGCGCCTCCGGGTCGCCGGTAGGCAGGTCGGTTCTGCCGGTGGCGCCGATCAGCAGCGTGTCCCCGGTGAAGAGCCGATTCTCGACGCGCAGACACATCGAGTCCCGCGTGTGGCCGGGCGTGTGCATCACCTTGATGCGCAGCTGGCCGAGCACGATGGATTCGCCGTCGCCGACGCGCATGTCGACAAACGGCGCACTGCTCGACTGATGCATCGTAATGGCGACGTCGAGGCGGCGCGCCAGCTCGCGCGTGGCCGTGAAGTGATCGGCGTGTGTGTGCGTGTCGATCACATGACGCAGACGCAACCCGTGATGGGCCGCAAGCGCAAGATAACGATCGATCTGGCTCAGCTCCGGATCGATCAACGCGGCGGCGCAACTCTGTGCGCAACCGATGAGGTAGGACCTGCAACCCCCCGTGGCAACCTGCTCGAACAACATGGGGCTGAGCCCTCTTGATATAGTCAGGTGAGCGCCATTCTAGCGGCTACGCCCCCGACTCACCATCGGGGGAAACGCTTGCCCTTCAAAGCAACACGGGCTGGATGCCGAGCCGCTCCTTCAATGCGCGGGACGCTTGGGGCGTAAGCCGCAGGCAACGCGGCTGGCGCGCCGTGAAGACCGGTGTGGAACATGAACATGCGAAGGATGCTAGCACCCACACCCGTCCTCACGTTTCGATGCAGACCGCAATGTCTGCGAGCTGTCATGCACTCCAGGCGAGGGCGGAGTCGGGAGTCATCGAGGGTCGCGACCAGGGGTCGCGCCGCCGCTGAGGGCCTTCGAGCGAAGCCCAAGCTGTGGCCGATTGCGCCCAAGCCCGCGGCCGATGGCGCGCCCAAGGCCGGCGCCGATTGCGCCCAAGATTACGCCCGCGATGCGGGGAACAGGACCCCCAGGATCCGTTCCTGCATTGCAGGTGTAGTATCGGTGCACATGCTGCAGGGTTGCGCGGAGGAAGACATGAGCGCTGTCTTACTTGGTGTATACGCGAATCACGAGGCAGCCGAGCGGGTCCGAACCGACTTGGTCATGGATGGGTTTCCGACCGATCGTGTCGAGCTCACCGATTGCCTGGAGCTGGGGCGGGCGGGAATCGAGCCGGCGGCTACGCTGCACGAGAAGTTCGTCCAGTACTTCCGCACGCTGTTCTGCTTCGAAGGCGAGCGGCACTACGCGGAAATTCTGGCGGACCGTATCGAGAGGGGCGCGGCGACAGTGACCGTACATCCCCGCGGCGCGGTCGAGACCTCCCGCGCTACGGAGATACTCCGGGACCGCGATCTGACGGAGCTCGCTGAGCACGATCTGGCAAACCAGGCCTTCGAGCACGCGGCAGCCCATCACGACGGTCCATGGATCCGCTACTTGTGGGTCGAGAACAATAGCGACACGGACTGCATCTACTGCAGGCTGTTCGCGCGCCACGCGCACTGAGAGCCGGGCGCGCGCACAGGCTTCATCCCCGGGTGTTGGTCACGGGGGGCTATCCATGACCTGGATGATCTCCGAGGTGCCGTCGCCGGCGATCTCGAGAAATGTCTGGATGTGCTTGGCGAGCTCTTCGCGTGTGGCCGCGCGCAACAGCGCGTAGCCGGCCGCGGGCATGAGGCTGGACCCGTTCACGGGCCCGTGCTCCACTGAGATCTCGCCGTTGCGTCGTGTGACCTTCATTCCTGTCTGCCGCGAGAGAATGCCGCCGGTCGTCACCAGAACGCCGGCCTTCATCATCTCCTGCATCAGCTTCCCCATCCTGGCCATGTGCTGTGCATCCGGCGGTCCGCTGCTGGGCACGGCAGGGGTATACAGACTCAAGAATTGCATTGCGCGTCTCCCGGGGTAGCAGAGGAATAGCCACCCCAAGGACGCGTGGCCGTGCGGGCAGCCGACAACGCCGGCGAGGAAATTATTGCGGCGCCGGCCGCCCCATCCAGCGGTCCACCCAGGCGATGAAATATTTCACGTTGGGGGCGTCGGTGTGGCCGCCCTCGTGCTGCCGCCAGGCGAGCTGGCCCCCGAGCAGCCCGGTGCCGACGGGTGGCTTGCGAGCGTGGCGGTAGTCATCCCCGACACCGAGATCCTTCGCGCCCAGCAGACGGAAGACGGCTCCGGCGGCGACCGTGGCCATATAGCTGCCCTGTTGATCCAGCCACAGTGCATCCCCCGCTTCGGGTGAGCCGTAGCTGATGAAGGTCAGTCGGGGTGCACACAGCGCGATCAGCTCGGAGGATTCGACCGGCAGGTCCCCCGCCGTGCGCGCACCGCCCTTCGCATCCGAGGCCCCGTACCGGAGGAAGTTGCCGGCCATCCAATGATATTCACCCGAGGCCGTGAGGTTCTCGACGGCCTCGCCGAAGTTGCGCCGATGCGGCTTGGCGCCACCCTCCCCGGAGGAGCCCACGAGAACCATCCCGAAGCGCGGATCGAAGGCCATGGCCACGAGGGCGGCCTTGCCATAGCGCGACACGCCCTCGATGCCGATGTGCTGCGGATCCAGCTCGGGATCTTTGGCCAGGTAGTCGTAGGCGCGGCTGGCGCCCCACGCCCAGGCCCGCAGAGCACCCCAGTCGTCGGGCTTGCGCGCGGCCCCTTTGTTCAGCAGCCCGATGACGCCGCGAGTCAGACCGGCACCGTTGTCGGCCTGGATGCTGGTCGGATTGATCTGGGCCACCGCCCAGCCGTCGGCCATCAGCTGCTGGATCGGATCCCCGGGAGGGCGCGGCGGCGGGAAGAAGGGCGGAGTGGCAATCGGCTCCCAGGCCGGATGCTGGCGGAATACTTCCTCCAACGAGGGGTCCTGGCGGGTCATCGCTGCCTTCAGCGCCGAGTTCATGCGTGCGATGGCCTCGGGCGGGGGCGACACGGGCGCCGGAAAGGCGGGCGGCCCCAGCACGAACATGATCAGCACCGGCATGCGGCCCTGGTGGCGGGCCGGCTTGATCAACATCATGGGGATGTCGACGGTGATGGCCGGATCGGCGGAGTTGTCGACGTGCCCGATTACCCGGGTGGCGACCACCGGTATCGAGCCGATCCGTTCCGCCTCGGACTCACCGGGCTGCCAATCGACTCGCGGGGCTCCTGCGGGCACGCGTCCGAACACCTCATGCTCGAATGCTTCGACGATCTCCGGTCGCCGCAGGCGCTCCCACCTCTGCGGCGTCCTGACGGCGCGGCCGTCGTTCATCACCAGAGGGTCCGGCCAGTTGGGAAACGGGTTGGCTTTGCTTTCCTCGTAGTTGGCGTGATTGGGCGCTTTCTCATCGCCGCTGGGGCCCGGGCGCAGCTTGCGTATTCCGAGCTCGTCCATCATCAGCTGGTGGTCGCGCTCGGTGGCCGCCTGGATGTCGGCTGCACTCATGGCCTGTGCTGCCACGACCCCCGGTACGGCGAGTCCGGCTGTGATCAGACACCAGGCGGCGCTGAGGATCGGAGTCCGCATGAATGCATGATAGCGTGTCATCGACCTACGGCGCCGCACGCTGAGCGAGTCTCGAGCTTCGCGAGGAGTGCGCACCACGTCCTGAATACCGCCTCGACGGGAATCTGATCCACTCGCTCCGAATCCGGTGGGCCGCCAACACCCAACACGGGGGCAGAGGAGGGGCCGCGCGGCAACCATAGGCGCTGCGGCTCCGCTCCAAATATCACGACCAGCGGCAGATCGAGCGCCGCGGCCGCGTGGGCGGGCCCGGTATCCACCGAGATCATGCTGTGAGCGCGCGTGCACAGCGCGAACAGTTGCCGCAACGGCAACGCGGCGACGAGAACGTCCCGACTCGCGACCGTCGCCTGAATCTGCTGCAGCATGGCAGCTTCCGGTGGGGCACCGCACAGCAGAAGCAACGCGTCCGGCATACGTTCGCGGACGCGCTGCAGTAGCTCGACCCAGTTTCCGATCGGCCAGGCCTTGTCGTCCGGTCGGCGCTGACGCCACCGCCTGCGGCCTTTGCTCATGCTGCGGAAGTTACCTGGCTGAATCAGCACGAGCGGCCGCCCTGATCCGCCGCGCGCGTTGACCCACGCATCGATTTCCGCACGCTCACTATCGGCAACCTGCAAGCATGGGGCCGATAAAAAACTCGCATCAGGCACAGGATAGTCGCCGACGCGCAGCGCCGGAGGCGTCTGACGGCCGAAGCGCAAAAAGCGGTCTACCCAAGCCTCATCGCCATCGGCGGGCAGATCGGTGACGAACAAACACCGCGCCGGACTGATGCCGCTCCACGCGAGCATGCGACGGATGCGAACCAGTTGCCGCGGGTGGCGCTCGCAAACGTAGATGGGACTGGGATGGGTGCTGCGCAGAATCCGCAGCACCCGCCACCAGGTCAGGGTGAGCATGAAGGGCGTGTGCCGGGGAAACGACTCTACCCGGGCGACGTCCGGATGGTGGCGATAGATCTGGGAATTCCAGGCGCCTGCCCCGAAGAGCTGGCAGGGCTCGCCATAGCGGCGGTGCAGCAGGTGCAGCACCGCCGTGATCATGATCATGTCCCCCAGACGGCCGAAGCGAATGACGATCGGGCTCAAGGGGGCCGGGGGTCTCAAGCGCGTGGCTCCGGAACCAGCAGCACCTGATCGCTCGCGAGCGAGTCGTACACACGCTCGATGCGGAAACCGCTGCCCCGGATGAGCTCCGCGAAGGCATGGGCTCCGCGGGGCATGAGCTTGAAGTGAGTGAATTGCAGGCCGGCGCGCGTCAGCTCATCGGCGCGGGTGACCGACCCGACAACCACGCTGGCCCCCTTGCCGGCGTTGTAGAGGGCCTCGAGATTCGCGACGACCGAGGCGTCGCTGGCGTATTCGAACAGCGCCCCCTCGGAAGAGGCCGCGACAATGGCACCCTCGGCCGTCAGGGTGGAGACGAGCCGCTGCAGGGGCGCAGGGTCATCCCAGTTGTAGCTGGTGTGAAGGACGCGTGCGTCCACTCCCGCAAGGGGTGCGTCCCCCGCCGCCAGCGCCGCCAATGCTCGAGAAGCGAAGAGGGGTCCGTTCGTATCCGGATCGAGAACCTGGATGACCACGGGACGCTGCGGAAGGGATGCCGCACGACGCTTCAACAGGATCAGGGCATTCAAGCTGTCGATCGCCGATCCGCCGCCGATGTTCAACAGGTGCAGCGGTGCGCCGGGACGCGCGGAGAGCGTTGGCTCCAGGCCTTCGGCGAGCAGTCTCGCGGTTTGCTGCAGGCGGATTCGTACGCCGAGGATCCCCGGGTATGCCGCAAATCGCCGGTCTGCGGGCGTATCGAAGGGGGGTACCAGATTGTCGGCACCGAGCTTGATCAGATAAGTGTCCATCCCCGGGAGGAATGTCTTGTCGGTGTTCCGGAGCATGGCCTGCGCCAGGGACGAGCGCTTCGCGGCCGCCCGTATCAGCAAGCGCAGCAGAAAGCGGGGCATGCGGGCATTCCGGCGCGTCATGCCCACCGAGGCCTGCCGCAACGCCTCGACGGACTGCGCATCGTCCGCGACGGTGAATGCCGGGTTCGAGACGTCGATGACAGGGATCTCGAGGTGCTGCGCCGTGCGCGCGTAGCAGACTCCAGGACGACGGCTGAAAGAGGCCTGGGGGATGGCAGGGTCAGGCAAAGCCGGTGCTCCCACAATTTTGGGGCGTAGTGTATCGGGCGTCGGGCGTGAGCTGCGGATTTCAGTCTACAATTGAGGCTTTAGAGGCCTCGGAACCCCTTCATGCCGGGACAATTGGCAACCGCTCGCGATCCGGACGCCGAGCTCGATGCGTTTCTGAGTGCGGAAGCCGCCGAGCACCGCGAGTCGTTCGAGTCCTGCCTGGCAGGGCTGCGGGCGCCGTTCGCTCAGACACTCTCCCTGTGGGAGGCATCGATCCGCCGCGGGGGCAAGCTGCTGATCTTCGGCAACGGCGGCAGCGCCGGCAATGCCCAGCACATCGCCGCGGAGCTGGTGATCCGGTACAAGACCGACCGGGCGGCGATTGCGGCCGTGGCCCTGACGGTGGATGTCTCGACCTTGACCGCAGCCGGCAACGACATGGGATTCGACGCGGTTTTCAGCCGACAGGTGCAGGGGTTGGGCCGTCCCGGCGATGTCGCAGTAGGCATCTCAACCTCCGGTCGCAGCCCCAACGTGCTCGCGGCGTTGCAGGAGGCGCGGAGGAGAAATCTCGCGACGACGGGACTGATCGGCGGTGACGGCGGCCCGATGTGCGCGTTGTGCGATGCCGCCATCGTCGTGCCCTCAACAGTGACTGCGAGAGTTCAGGAAATGCACCTGCTGGTCAGCCACATGCTGTGCAAGGCATTGGAGATCCGCCTCGGCCTGGTGAAGGCGCACACGTGAGCGACTCGGACCTGCTGGGGATACTGGAGTCGTTCTCGCGGGCGCGCGTTCTCGTGTTCGGCGACGTCATGCTGGACCGCTTCATCTACGGCTCGGTCGAACGGATGTCGCCGGAGGCGCCGGTTCCTGTCATGAGCGTCGAGCGCACCTCCGACCTCCCTGGTGGCGCCGCCAATGTCGCCAGGAATGTGGCCGGCCTCGGCGGGCACGCGGTGCTCATCGGAGTCGTCGGCGTCGATGAGGCCGCAGACAAGCTGCGTGAGCGCCTTGCAGAGGTACCGTCTCTGGAGGCTCAGCTCGTAGTCGACACGGGGCGGCCGACGACGCTGAAGAGTCGCTATATCGGCGAGCGGCAACAGATTTTGCGCACTGACTCGGAAAGCCGGGAGTCGCTGTCCGGTGCGGTGACGGCGGCGGTGCTGGCACAATTTCGAGCCGCACTGGCAGAGACCGACATCGTGGTGTTGTCGGACTATGCCAAGGGTGTGCTGTGCGATGGCGTGGTCGCCGAAGCGATCGCCGCGGCCCGCGCCGCCGGCAAGCAGATCCTGGTCGACCCGAAGAGCCGTTCCTTCCTGAAGTACAAGGGAACGACGGTCCTGACTCCCAACCGCCATGAGCTGCAGGGCGCGTGCGGCCACGAATGCTCGACCGACGAACAGGTGGTTGCCGGAGCACTCGAGATTCTCTCGCAAGGCATCTGCAGCACGCTGGTCGTCACCCGCGGCAAGGACGGGATGTCCATCGTGCGCGCCGACGGCACGGCGACCCACATGAAAACCCAAGCCAGCGAGGTGTATGAAGTGACCGGCGCAGGTGACACAGCCGTCGCAGCCCTGGCGGTCGGCCTCGCCGGCGGTGCCGATATCGGCGAAGCGGTGCACCTGGCCAACACTGCCGCCGGCATCGTGGTCGGAAAGTTCGGCATCGCGACGGTGACGGCCGGCGAGATCGTCGCGCAACTCGACGATGCCCATGCGTCCCGCATGCGCTTCGCCCTGAATGCCGTGCAGGGGATGGTGCATCGCTGGCGCCAGCTCGGATTGCGCGTGGCGTTCACCAACGGCTGCTTCGACTTGCTGCATCCCGGCCACATCTCGCTGTTGAACCAGGCGAAGCAGACCGCCGACCGGCTCGTCGTCGGATTGAACTCGGACCTGTCGGTGCGCCGCCTCAAGGGCCCCGGACGACCGGTGCAGAGTGCGATGGCGCGGGCAATGGTGCTGACCTCGCTGAAGGCGGTCGACGCCGTTGTCATCTTCGAGGAAGACACTCCGCGGCAGCTCATCGCGGCGCTTCAACCGGATGTGCTCGTGAAAGGCGCGGACTACACGGTCGAGAGCGTCGTGGGCGCGGACCTGGTGCTCGCGCGCGGCGGCAAAGTCGTGCTCGCCGACCTGGTTCCTTCGCAGAGCACGACGAACACGATTCAGCGCATCGCTGGCGTTGGCAAGGCGTGACCCTCGACCCGGCCCCCCGTCCGGTGATTCTCGATCGCGACGGTACGATCGTGATCGATCGCGGTTATCTGGACGACCCGGCACAGCTGGAATTTCTGCCCGGCGCGCTGGAGGGGCTGCGGCTGCTGCGTGAGCGCGGCCATCGCCTCGTCGTGGTCACCAATCAGTCCGGTGTCGGGCGCGGCCGGTTCTCGCTGGAGCGTGTGGAAGAGGTCCATGCCCGCCTGGGGCAGATGTTGCGCGCGGCCGGGGCCGCAATCGACGGCATCTACTATTGCCCGCACCGCCCCGAAGACGGCTGTGAGTGCCGCAAGCCCAAGCCGCGGCTGGCACTGCAGGCCGCCTCCGAGCTCGGCTTCGAGCCCGCCGCCGCGGTGGTCATCGGTGACAAGAGCAGCGATATCGAGCTGGGCAGAAACCTGGGAGCGACCACCATGCTGATCTCCGCCAGCGGTCGTACGAGCGATGACAAGCCGGTTGCTCCTGATTACGTGGTTCGCGACCTGCTCGAAGCGGCCCGGCTCCTCGAGACTCCCGCCGCACAGCTGCGGCGCGGTGCCCGGCAAGGGAACTAGACTCACATGTACGTCGTAACCGGCGGTGCTGGATTCATCGGCTCCAACCTCGTGGCAGAGCTGTCCGGCCGCGGCGCCGAGGTGGTCGTGTGCGATTGGCTGCGCAACGACGAGCGCTGGCGCAACCTGGCCCGGCACGAGATTGTCGATCTGATTGCCCCCGAGGCGCTGCTCGGCTGGCTGGACGCGCACGGTGGCAAAGTCGATGCCGTCGTTCACATGGGCGCAATCAGCTCCACGACGGCAACGGACGTCGATCTGATCGTGCGCGATAACGTGCGCTCGACGTTGGATCTGCTGCAATGGTGCACCCACGCCGGCAAGCGCCTCATCTACGCCTCCTCGGCCGCTACCTATGGCGATGGCAGCGCGGGGTTCGACGACGATCCGGCTTGTGAGGCGTTGGGCAGGTTGCGGCCGCTGAATGCGTATGGGTGGAGCAAGCACTTTGTCGATCGGCGTGTTGGGCGGCTTGCGCGCGAGGGCCTGCCGCTTCCGCCGCAGTGGGTGGGACTGAAGTTCTTCAACGTCTACGGCCCCAACGAGTATCACAAGGGCAGCATGCGTAGCGTGATCGCACAGAACTTCCCGGCCGTGCAGCGGGGTGAAGCCGTGCGCCTGTTTCGCAGCCGCCGCCCGGACTATGCCGATGGCGGCCAGGTCCGCGACTTCATTTACGTCAAGGATTGCGTGGCGGTGATCTCCTGGCTGCTTGCGAATCCCGCGGTCTGCGGATTGTTCAACGTCGGAACGGGGCTGGCCCGCAGCTGGCTCGATCTGGCGAATGCGCTGTTCAGCGCCGCGCATCGTCCGCCGCGCATCGAGTTCATCGACATGCCGCCGCAGCTGGTGGAGAAATACCAGTACTTCACCCAGGCGCGCGTGGAGAGATTGCGTGCCGCCGGCTATCGCGAGCCATTCACTTCCCTCGAACAGGGTGTCGCAGACTACGTCCGGCAGTACCTGGCCCAGAGCGATCCGTATCGATGACCCACGCGGGGCGATGGCAGCTTGCAGGGGCCAGGCGCGTACCGGGATGCGGCGGTGGAGCGGGCGGCTAGCCCGTGGCTGACTCGCGCCAGACCCGCTGGCAGCGTTGCGCGACCCGCTGCGGTGAGGAAGTGGTGATGTCGATTGCGAGATCCGCAGCCTTGAGCGGTCCGTAGAGCGAAGGATCGGTCGCCTGGAACAGGGCCACCGTCGGCACCGATGTGGAGCTCGCCAGGTGCATGGGGCCAGTGTCAGCCGAGATGAACATGCGCGTAGCCCCCATCGCCGCGGTCAGAGCGCGGGTCGAGGGGAACTGCAGAGTCGCAAAGCTCGGGCTGGTGGGAGCGGTACGCGGCGGCAGAAATTCCACGGGCACGGCATCGGGCTGCAACTCCAGGAACGACTTCCAGAACTCCAGCCACCACGAGCGGGGAATGGTCTTCGTGGCCGTCGCGTGGGCGAAGAACCCGAATGCCCGCTTCGTGTCGGTCGTGCCCGCGATGCGACTCAGCGCACCGGCCACGGCTGACCGCCCGGCTTCCTGCTCTTGCGGGCGCAGGCATAGTGAGAGCTGCAGGCCGTGCGGATCGAACGGCACATCGAACGCGCGCGATAGCAGGTAGACCGGCTGCAGCCCCTGATGCATGGCCTGGGTCTCCGGAACGGCATGGGTCAGGGGCGCCCACTGGGAGCCGGAAGTGAAGCCGACGCGATAGCGTGCACGGCAGATCGAAAGCGCAATGCGTCCGTTGGTGGATTCCGGCACGGGATCGATGACGAGGTCATAGCGCCGTGCACGCAATTTGCAAAGTGCACCGATATACCCGCTGACGAGGCGCGCGCCCTTGTGGGGGAAGGTGATGACGTCACGCATTCCCGGGAGGCTCTGCAGCAACTCGTGCGCCTGCGAATAGGAAGTGGCGACGTCGATCGAAGCCTGCGGCAGGATCTGGTGAATCCGCTGCAGCAACGGAGTAAGGAACAGCGTGTTGCCGATGCGGCCGTTGATGCGGATGACGAGTACGGTGGAAATCTCCCCCGGATCGAGACGCCCGGTCGAGGTCCGCGGACCCGTGACTCGCGCGAGCACCCGTCCCATGCGCAGCCGCGCCTTGCGACGCAGAGACTTGAGGGTCTCGCGAACGCGCAAGGCGACCCTGCGCAGGCCGCCAACCCGGGTCGCCGCCTGCGTGCGAGACGGCGGCGCAGCTTGATCGGACTGGCGAATGCGGGAGTTCCTCTGGGCCTGTTCGCCGGGGACGCCCGGCGGCGCGCGGATACTCTCAGCTTGCTCCCTGCATTTCAATCGTGATAACGCCCGGTAGGGCGGCCCCGGAGGGGCGAGGCGCGTGAGCGCCGAGTAATCCATGCGCGCCGGCACTGCCGGATCGCGCGGAGCGCGAGCGACGCGGCTCACTTTGCGTTGCAAAGGACTTGACAGTGCACCGAACATGCCGGTAGCGTGGCTTGCGACAGTCAAGGGAGCCCGCATGCGGTCCGCAAATACCGTCCAGATCGAGTCTCACGCGGCCGCCACGTTGCGCTACATTCGCGCTTCGATGGACGGCGCGGCCTCCGTGGCCGTACCCGGATCCGCGGGGATCGCCATGGGCAGCGTAGGTCTGCTCGCGACGGCGCTGTCGTACGTCCCGAGCCTGCACGAGCACTGGTTCGGCATCTGGCTGGTCGCCGCCGTGGTCGCCGCCGGCGTGGGCCTGCCGTTGATCACGCAGCCGGCCTCGCTGCGGGGCCTGACCCTCTCCGGTACTCCGGTGCGAAAGTTTGCGTTGTGCCTGTTACCGTCTCTGTTCGGCGGAGTCGTCATGACGGGGGTGCACTGGAGCTCGGGCAACCTGCACGCGATACCCGGAACCTGGCTGCTCCTCTACGGTTGCGCACTGATCTCCGCCAGTGTCGCCACGACGCGCACCATCGCGATCATGGGAGCATCGTTCGTCGTGCTGGGCGTGCTCGCATTGCTGCTCGGGAGCGAGGCGCAGGTGCTCATGCTGGGCGCGGGGTTCGGAGGTCTGCACATTCTGTTTGGCCTGCTGATTGGAAGAAAGACACGTGACTGCGAAATCTAGAGCGCGCGCCGCGGTCGAGACTGCGGCGCGCAGGCGGCCGAAGCTGGCGCCGGTGCCGACACCGCCGCGCGAAACCAGCGATGCCGCGTTCGATCGCCTCGTCTACGAGCGTGTGCGCCTGGGGATCATGAGCGCACTGGCGGTCCGCGAGGAGCTGACCTTCAACGAGCTGAAAGCGCTGTTCGAAGTCAGCGACGGCAATCTGAGCGCGCATGCGCGCAAGCTCGAGGAAGCGAAGTACCTCACCTGCACGAAGTCCTTCGAGGAGCGGCGCCCCAAGTCGGTCTACCGCCTGACGTCGCTGGGCAGGAGCGCGCTCAACCGCTACCTCGATCATGTCGAGGCGGTGATCAAGGCGACGCGCGGCGGCTAGCCTTTTTTTGCCCATCAACTTTGTATCACAGAGTGAATCGACGATGCATATCGCGATCATCATGGACGGTAACGGCCGTTGGGCGGCGCGGCGCAACCTGCCGCGCAGCGCCGGGCACCGCGCCGGAGCGAAGACGGTCGATGCCATAGTGACGGCGGCGGCACGCCGCGGCGTCGACACACTCACTCTGTATGCCTTTTCCGCTGCCAACTGGCAGCGGCCGACGGCAGAAGTGCGTACCCTGTTCGCGCTGCTGCGGCGCCAACTGCTGACGCAGACGCGCCGCTGTCTGGAGCATTCGATCCGTCTGAATGTGATCGGCAGGCGCGATCGGATCGGGTCCGCGCTCGTGCGCGTGATCGAGCACAGTGAGCGCGCCACGGAGCACTGTGCCGGGATGCAGTTGCGTATCGCTGTTGACTATTCGGCGCAACATGCCCTGCTCGAGGCTTGCCGCGCCCTGCAGGGACGAGCCGGGGTCGACCCTGCACGGTTTGCGGCGCAGCTCGGCGCGGTCGATCACTCCATCGGGCCGGCCTCGCCGGTGGATCTGTTGATACGCACCGGCGGTGAGCAGCGCCTGAGCGACTTCCTGCTGTGGGAGTGCGCCTACGCGGAGCTGTGTTTCCTCGAATGTCTGTGGCCGGACTTCGATGTCGGTCAATTCGACGCGGCACTGGCGGAGTTCGCGCGCCGCGACCGGCGCTTCGGCCGGATCATCGAGCCCGTCCGGGTGGCGGGGTCGGGCTAGCTCGACACACCTGCTGCGCGCCGGCGCCTGAGGTCAGGATGCAGGCGATCTCGCGCACCGTTCGATCGCCGCGCAGGCGAGGTCTTTTATCAGGCGGCATACGGCCTCACCGTCGCGCCCGGCGCGCGCCAGCTCAGCGAATACCGCGAAGCTCGTCAGCACGAACAACACGTCCACCAGCTCCGCGAGCGCCTGCGAAGATGTGCCACGCAACGCCTCCATGCGTCCGATGAGGACGGTCAGAGCCCGGCGGCGCCGCTCGTTGCGCGCCAGAAAGCTCTCGCTCAGTTCCTTGTCCGAAGCGGCCGCGCCGACCAGGCAGGCGATCATGGAGTGCTCATTGCTCCAGAACTCACAGAACAACCCGATGAGCTGCTCGAGACCGGCTCGCGCGTCGGGCCCCGCCATGATCTGCGCCATGCGATGCATGCCGCCGCGCCGGGCACGCTCGTCGAAGAGCGCCTCGAACAGCCCGCGGCGCGAGCCGAACTGGTTGTAGACCGTGAGTCGCGAGACTCCTGCGGCGCGCGCCACGGAATCGAGTGACATCGAACGCGGTCCTGCCTTGGACTTCATCAGCTTGACCGCAGCACGCACCAGGCGCTGGCGCGTGCGCTCGGCGGTGGCTGCGCGCTTGGGGCTGGCGTAGGCGCGGGGGGTCATGTCTGCTGCCTTGCGAGCGGCTCCGATATTAGGTATACATATTGTATATCTAATTCGGGAGGGAGCTCGATGGCGTACTGGGTCATGTTGTTGCTGGTTCTGCATGTGCTGCCCGGAGTGTTCTGGGCCGGCTCGACGTTCGTTCTGGCGCGCTCCGGAGGCGCGGGAGCGGACGGGATGTTTCGCTCGCAGATGGGCGCGGCGACGCTCACCGTTCTCGCCGGCATCGGCCTGATGGTGCTGCTGCACCGCGGTGCCCAGGGACCCATGGAACACACGTTGGCCCTTGGGGCGGTGTGCGCGCTCGCGGCCGCGGGCGTGCAGGGAGCTTTGCGCCGCAGATCACCGGCGTCGGCGCAGCGGATCGCCGCGGGGTTGCTTGCGATCACGATCGTGTGCATGGTCATCGCGAGATACACTTGACCCTCACGTTGCGGCAGGGCCCAGACTGCGATTCTCATGAAGCAGCGCCCGATTTGCCAGATCACAGAAGCCGCCCGGCTCGCCGGGGTGTCGGT
>Ga0134125_10003477_pt1 | contig 18177 bp, 12 predicted proteins | sample KB31751_FD_96464 | JGI IMG/M metagenome (GOLD analysis project Ga0134125, IMG submission 96464) | Terrestrial soil microbial communities with excess Nitrogen fertilizer from Kellogg Biological Station, Michigan, USA - KB3-175-1 | ecosystem: Environmental > Terrestrial > Soil > Unclassified ... | reverse complement strand
AATTTGTTTGTATCAGTTATTTCAAATGGCGTATAAGCCTGTGAAATCAAACCTTTCTCCAAGTCTTTAAATAAAGCAATGGTTAATTTTTCTCCATTTCTTGAAGTAACCGCGCTATAAGCAAATTGATTTTTATAAATAGTTCTATAAGTTGACATATCCGTTCCGATTGTGTTAGCAATGGACGGAATAAATTGTTTTGTGATACTCAATCCGATTAGCGGCAAATCCTGCAATTCTTTGTTTCGTTCTTCCACGAGATTTACATAATCCCCAATGGGTTTATAATTTGATTTCATAGCCCAATTCTTTAAATACGGTGAGTAAATCTTTTTTACTTTGGCATTCAGCTTTCAACAGTTCGCCAAGCTCACTACGCAACGCCTTCATCTTTTCATCAAAATCAATATTCTCATCCCGGTTTACAAACTCAATGTATTTGCTGGGCACTAATGAAAAGTCCTTTTGAGCTATTTCTTCAAAAGAAGCCGAATAGCAGAATTCGGGAATGTTAGAGTAGGATGACGAAGCTCCTGCTTCGTCGGAGGGTGAAGCTCCCGATTCACCATGGAATGAAGCTGGAGCTTCATTGTTCCCGGAGTGCTGCCACTCGTGAAAAGTGCCAGTTATCTTTTTTATATCTGCTTTTGAAAATTGAATGTATTTCTTTTCAAACGGTTCGCCCGTCTGCCGCAAATCCATAAACAATATTTCTTTTTCACGATTGCGGAGTTGTCTTTTTTCATCACCCACCGTTTTGGTTTGTGCTCTTTTATTTTTATTTAAAAACCAAAGTGTAACACTTATGTTGGTCGTATAAAACATATTTTGAGGCAATACCAAAATCGCTTCTACCAGATTGTTTTCAATCAGCTTCCTGCGTATTTTATATTCCTCACCACCGCCACTCAGAGCGCCATTGGCCAATATAAAACCCGCCACCCCATTTTCGCTAAGTTTACTTACTATATTTAAAATCCACGCATAGTTCGCATTGCTTTTTGGAGGCACACCATAGCCGCGCCAACGCGGATCGTCTTTCAATTCGTTTTCTGCGCGCCAGTCTTTTTGATTAAAGGGCGGATTAGCCATTATATAATCGGCCTTCAGATCTTTATGCTGGTCGTCACCAAAAGTATCAGCAGCTTTTTCGCCGAGGTTGGCAGATATGCCGCGAATGGCAAGGTTCATCTTGGCAAGTTTGTATGTAGTGTTGGTGTATTCCTGCCCGTAAATGGAAACCTCTTTTTTGTTGCCATGGTGCGCCTCGATAAATTTTATGGATTGTACAAACATACCGCCGGAGCCACAAGCCGGATCATAGATAATTCCTTTGTAAGGTTCTATCATTTCGGCTATCAGGTTTACAATACTTTTAGGCGTATAAAATTCTCCTTTGCCTTTTCCTTCCGCCAGGGCAAATTTGGAAAGAAAATATTCATATACTTTTCCAACTATATCCTGCTGCTTGTCTTTGATGGTGTTGATGCCGTCAATCTCGCTGATGAGTGCTGCAAGTTTCGTGATATCCAAACCGAGGCGGCTAAAGTAATTATCGGGCAATGCGCCTTTCAATGATTTGTTGTCTTTTTCAATGGTATGCAGTGCGGTGTCAATAATTAAGGCAATATCATTTTGCCTTGCTTTCTTTACAATATAGTTCCATCGACTTGTTTCTTCAAGAAAAAAAACATTGCTCATATTGTAGAAGTCAGGCATTTCAACATATTTTCCCTTTCCTTCCGCAATCAGTTGTGCCCTCCGTTCTTCAAACTTGTCGCTGGCAAACTTTAGAAACACCAGTCCCAATACTACATGTTTGTATTCTGCCGGTTCTACACTTCCTCTTAATTTATTGGCGCTTTCCCATAAGGCTACTTCAATTGGTTTGTCTTTTACTTCTTTCGTCTTTTTTGGCATTAATGAGCTATCAGTTTTTATTTTTGTTTGGATAATTATTATTTTCTTAGGAGTAGCAGTTAGAATCATCCATGCAAGGAAATTTTCTATCATCAAATATACACGTATCCCCCAAAATTTCTACATAAAAATTACAAATCGACAATATTTCTTTGATTACTGTCTTCTTTCATGAAGAATAATTATACAGCACAACCTCTTCCGTACCAATTCATAAAGAAATGGTTTAAACCGACCGTTCCCAAAACAGAATTTAAAACTGCCAAACCAAGAACCATATCCAAGATCCCCGGAACGAATTCCGACGAACCAAAATGTCCATCTGTCGAAGCAGAAACTATTTCTGTGCAACAAAATTTTTTATCTGTCGGGCCGGGATTGATGGCTGTCGAACCAACATTTATATCTGTCGAACCAAAATTGATATCTGTCAAACCAGGAGCTATATCTGCCGCACCAACATCCCTATCTGAACGGCCGGAAATGACCAAAAAACAACCGCGCGGAATAAAAAAATGGCCGGCAAAAACGGTCGCCATAAGTAAAAAAAAACTTTTCTCAAAAATATTTATAAAAAATTACAATAACCTGACATTTCGTGTCGTTATGAAAAAAAAAAAAAAAAAATTTTATTATGAAATCAAAAAAAACACAGTACGGGATTCCGCAGGAGATCCTCTACACCGTATGCCTGGCTGCATGGAAACTGTGCGGTCAGAATCTTGCTAAATTTTCGGCCCTGAAAGCTTTTTATACAGAAGCATTTGTGGCCAACGCATTGCAGGCTGTCAAAGATGCAAAGCAACTGCCCGAAAGCCTCACAACCCTCGCGGCGCGCAAAGAAGCGCGCATCAATTTGATGAAGGCTACGCGCGGGGTGCTGGCGAACTGGCAGGTGCTGAAGGTGTACATCACCAAAGCGTTTGACCAAAAAATGGTGAAAACCAAATTGCAGGCCGCCGGCGCTTCGTTGTATCCGCGGGCTTCGGTAGACAACTGGAGCGCCGTGCGCAGCCTGATCGAAGCGGCCAACACGTTTATCGTCCAAAACCTGGAGGCACTGACAGCGGCTGAAAATATGCCGGCAGACTTTCAGGCTACTTTCAAAACAGCAGGCGAAAATTGTACTGCGGCGTATGTCATTTACTCACACGTGAACCTGGAGAAGGAAACGGCTACCAGCGTGAAGGTAAAGGCCAATAATGCCATCTATGCCAGCGTGATCGAAATGATGAAAGACGGCCAGCAAATCTTTAAAGAAGATGTGATGATGAAAAAGAAATTTACGTTCAATTACCTCGTATCCATGAACCGTGGCGAACGCCCGGCAAGCCTGCGAGGCAGGATCGTTAATAACCTGAACCAGCCGGTAGCCGGTGCGGTGATCTTATCACAGGATCAGAAATACGCCGCCACTACCGACAGCAAAGGAAAGTATCACATCAAACGAATTGCGGCGGGAACCTACAGCTTCACGATCACGTGTGCCGGATATACGCCCCTTACCCAGGTGGTTACTTTTGCGCCAGGCAAAGCCAGCAAAGGTGATTTTGAGCTGGCTACCGAAATGATGAAAGTGGCATAATAAAAAATTTCAGTGTTCATTGTTGCCAAGGCTGTCTGAAAGGGCAGCTTTTTTTTTTACTTAAACCTATAAAGTTTCAAAAACCTTATAGGTTTAAAAGACATTTTTCCATCCCCCACCCTTTTCACTTTCTATTCCATTGGCTTTTAGTAACTCAAATGCTTTTACATGGCGCGTTCCTCCACCGCATACCACCACAACCGGAGATTTTATTTTCCTGATTTCATCCAGTCTTTCCGGCATTTCCTGTAAAGGAATATTGATACTTCCCTCAGCGTGGCCTTTTGCAAATTCATCCGGCCTTCTTACGTCAATGATCGTCTTTGGTGACCGCGCTTTTTTCATTCTAGCTGTATTTTATTGCTTCAAAAAAACTAAAATTAACTATTTAAAAAGATCTGTAAACAACATCTTCTCTGTTTCGTTAAAATTTATTGATAAAAAGAACGTTATATAAAATACCAATGAAATTCAATATCTTTGCGCCATTATTCTCCTTCTTAGCAGACTGGATCCTCTTTACAAAAAGCTCATCAAGTCATAGGTTGTTGAGCATACTAACAGAACAAACTTTCAGAAAAAAATTTCAGGGAAGTTATCATTTACATTAAAACAATAAAATTGTTATTTAAAGAATTACATTTAATAGCGCCCATTCTGAAGGCGCTCGAAACCGAAGGTTATACTGAACCTACGCCAATTCAGGAACAAGCCATCCCGCACATTTTGCGTGGAAAAGATTTATTGGGATGCGCACAAACAGGCACCGGAAAAACCGCTGCATTTGCAATTCCCATTCTTCAAAACCTGCTGTTGCAACAAAAAGAAGATGCATATAATCATGGTATAAAAGCACTGATCCTTACTCCTACCCGTGAGCTTGCCATCCAGATTGATGAGAGCTTTGAAGCATATGGAAAACATACCGGATTAAAACATACGGTGGTTTTTGGAGGCGTTTCGCAGTTTCATCAAACACAGGAATTACGCCGCGGTACGGACATTCTGATTGCAACTCCCGGAAGATTATTAGACCTGATCACACAGAAATTCATCAATTTAAAAAGCATCAAAATGTTTGTACTGGATGAAGCCGACCGCATGCTTGATATGGGTTTCATACATGATGTAAGAAAAGTAATCGCCATTCTTCCTGAAAAAAGACAAACATTATTTTTCTCTGCAACGATGCCCCCGGAGATCACGCGGCTTTCTGCTTCGATCCTTACAAACCCGGTGAGAGTGGAAGTTGCGGCCGTTTCTTCAACCGCGGAAAACGTGGATCAACATGTTTATCTTGTTGAAAAAAATGATAAGCGCCAGTTGCTGATCCATCTTTTAAAGAACGGAACGATTCAGAACGCGCTTGTTTTTACCCGCACAAAATATGGCGCTGATAAAATTGCCAAGGAACTTTTCAGGGCAAACATCAAAGCAGATGCGATCCATGGAAATAAGACACAGGGCGCTCGTCAAAGGGCTTTGAACAATTTCAAAGAAGGAAAGATCCGCGTGCTGGTGGCAACTGATATTGCTGCCCGCGGTATAGATGTCGACGAACTCAGCCATGTAATTAATTTCGAATTACCGAATATCCCGGAAACTTATGTTCACAGAATCGGCCGTACCGGTCGTGCAGGAAACTCGGGTTCGGCGCTTTCATTTTGCGATATGGAAGAAAGATCTTTTCTCCGCGACATTCATAAACTGATCAATAAAACGATTCCTGTCGTGGAAGATCATCCTTATGCAAGCAGCATGCAATTTGTACAAACTCCGGTTGTGGCAAACAACCTGATGAACCGGAAGCCCGCTTCACATGGTGGTTTCAGAAGACAAAGAACCTGGAGCCAAGGCAGATAGTGCTAATTTATTGATGCGCTGATGTAAAAATATTACCGGATGTTTCATCCGGTATTTTTATTTTAAAAAGTGTTACAAAATCATGGAAAGAGAGGAATAAAAGAACTGTTGCCGGCCTCAAAGTGATAATAAATTAGTGCCCTTTTTGTAAAACTTATTGTCGTACAATAAACCAATAAATAAGTTGAATTCTTATTTTCGCTATTTATTATTTTTCTAAAAAGCATCGCAACAATATCCTGAAATCATTACAAGAATTTTCTATGAAAATATTAAAATCCATTTCGGCATTCACATTGCAGCGGATGAAATAAATATCAGCAGACTATGGCACAATATGGACGTACGTGGTGGGGTGAACAATGGCTGAAAGCGCTGGACAAGATTGACTTTTCTAACAGGTTGCCACGCGGAAGAACGTATGCGAACAAAGGTATGGTCACTTCGATAAATATCAACGAAAATACCATCAAAGCAAAGGTGCGCGGAAGTAGACCAAAGCCTTATGATGTTACGATTGTAGTGCCTCCTTTTTTTGAAGAAGAACAACGTGTATTAATAGAAAATATCCGCAATAATCCTTTATTGCTTTCGCAGCTACTGAACCGGCAATTGCCGCAGGAATTATTATCAATCGCTGATGCAAAAGGCATCAAAATCTTTCCACAAAGCTGGCAGGATATTAAACTAAACTGCTCCTGTCCCGACTGGGCGGTTCCGTGCAAGCATCTCGCTGCTGTAATATATACCATCGCTAACGAAATTGATCAAAACCCGTTCCTCGTTTTTAATCTCCACCGGTTTAATATATTGGAGTCACTTTCTGAATCTCAAATAAAACTTGAGGATCTGCGAACAGAAAAAATATTCTCTTTTGAAGATTGTATTGCAGATGTAAAAAATGAATCATTCAAAAAAACTTCAAAAGAAAAGCAGAAAAAAGAAACGCCTGATTTTTCTTTGATAGAAAACCTGTTATCCACGCTGCCGCTGCTTTTTACCGCTAACCCGCTTTTCTTTGACAAAGATTTCAAAGCCGTTATTCAAACGAATTACAAACAGCTTTCACGATATCAGGCGAAGTATGTCGGTAAATTAAAAACACAACAACCGCTGCTATCCAATGATTACCGGTATTATGACTATTCTATTGTGTTTAGTGAAACAGGAATTGATTCGCTGACAGCAACCGGCATTGAACAAAATGAAATTAAAATTACGTGGAATCATTTGCTGCCGCTGATAGCTTCAACAGAAAGTAAACATCTTGAAAGTTATTCTTCTTCGTTTATTTTTCTTTATCAGAGTTTTCATTTTTGTAATGTGCTGGCAGAACGCGCTGCGTTTCTTCCGCGTTTATTTTCAGCAGGAAATGACAAATATAAAGTGCAATGGATTCCGGCGTTATTAAATGCAAGTGTGAAAAAGGCCTTCGATGATTTGCTATACTGGTACCCCGACAACCTTGTTTTGCTGGATATAAAAAGTTCAGGAAAAAAGGGAACAACAAAAATCAAATTTAAAAATGCCAAACTGGAAGAAGCGCAAACACTCATTTGCAGTTTATTTTTAAATTCGTTTGTGCATGACTGTTATAATAACGTTTGGCGTGCAAATAAATCTTCTAATGAAAACGATTCTAAAATAATGGAATTGTTTTTCGACGATTCGATCCAGGAGTTCAAATCATTTTCTCAAAAAGAAATACCAAATACGATTCAACTTTGGCTCAACAGGTTTTATCTGAGTAAAAAGGATTTTTCTCCTGTGTTGCAGGTGCATGAAAAAGAGGAGCAAAAAGGTTTTGAATTGGAAGTGTTGATGAAAGATAACGTAGCGCCGATGCAGCCTGTAGAATCATTGAATGCGTTCATGAAAGAGAATTCAGACAAACAATTTTCCGCCTTAAAAGATGTACAGCTTTTATCACCTTACATGCCCGGCCTTGATGAAATTATTGCTTCAAAAGGAATTAAAAAATTACAGTATTCAACGGAAACTTTTGCAGAGGTACTCACGCAGATTTTACCTGCTATCCGGTTATTTGGTATTCAAACCTTATTGCCCAAAAGCCTTCAGTTCCTTTTGCGTCCAAAGGTATCAATGGCTCTTTCCAGCAAAGGAAAAAATAAGAGTTATTTATCTGTAGCGGAATTAATTGACTTTGACTGGAAAATTGCCATGGGCGATACTTTTATCAGCAAGGAAGAATTTATCCGCTTATCCAAACAATCTTCCGGACTCGTAAAAATTCGCGACCGGTATGTAATGATGAACAAGGAGGATATTGAAAAAGTGATAAAAAAATTATCATCACCTTCTGCGCCAAAATCTTTTACCTTACTGCAGGCGGCATTGAGCGGCGATTATGAAGGAGCACCGGTTCAAATTGATCCATCATTAAAAGATAAAATAAATGAAATTTTAAAAGCAGATCATATTGCTTTGCCCGGAAATATCCGGGCAGATTTGCGTCATTACCAGGAGCGCGGCTATGGATGGATGTATAAAAATGCGCAACTTGGTTTGGGTTCTTTGCTCGCCGACGATATGGGACTGGGAAAAACGCTGCAGGTAATAACGACTTTACAAAAATTCAAGGAAGAAGGTTTATTAAAAAATCAACCGGCCCTGGTAATTGCACCCACCACTTTATTGAGCAATTGGAAAGCCGAAATTGAAAGATTTGCGCCGCAATTAAAGGCAGTCATTTTTCATGGCACACAAAGGAAAACTGCGTTTAATGAAAGCGATGTTATCATTACCACTTACGGCATTGTGCGTACTGAAAATGAAAAATTGTCGAAACAAAAATGGTATGCTTTAATCATTGACGAAGCACAAAATATAAAGAATGCCGAGATTGCACAAACGAAATCAGTAAAGAAAATTCCTGCTACTGTAAAGATTGCCATGAGCGGTACTCCTGTAGAAAACCGGCTGATGGAATACTGGAGTATTTTTGATTTTGCGAATCCCGGTTATCTTGGAAATACGAACTGGTTTAATGAAGAATATGCAAAGCCGATTGAGATAAACCAGGATAAAAAACGTCTGGAAAAATTCAGAAAGATCACATCTCCTTTCATCATGCGAAGGGTAAAATCGGATAAAAATATTATCAGCGATCTGCCTGATAAAATTGAGAATAATCAATACTGCAACCTGGGAAAAGAACAGGCTTTGTTGTATAAAACAATCACCGCCGATATGCTGAAAGAAGTGGAAAGTGCGGAAGGAATTACGAGGAAGGGACTGATCTTAAAATTGCTGGTTACACTTAAACAAATCTGCAACCATCCGGTACAATATTTAAAGAATAATGAAGCACCGCGGCCCGAGCAATCTGGGAAAATGATGTTGCTTTTTCAGCTTTTAGAAACGATTTATGAAAACAATGAAAAGGTGCTTATTTTTTCTCAATACAAAGAAATGGGAAGCCTTTTAAGAGTAATGATCCATGAGCATTTTGGGAAAAAGATATTGCAGTTGCATGGAGGCAATTCAAGAGATGAGCGTGATGAGATGGTACAATCGTTTCAAAATAACCCGTTGCGCGATACATTTATTTTAAGCTTAAAAGCAGGCGGAACGGGACTTAACCTTACAGCTGCCAGTCATGTCATCCATTTTGATCTTTGGTGGAACCCCGCAGTAGAAGCACAGGCAACCGACCGGGCTTTTCGCATCGGCCAGAAAAAAAATGTGATGGTTCACCGCTTAATCACCAAAGGAACGCTGGAACAAAAAATTGACGATATGTTGCGAAGCAAAAAACAATTGGCAAATCTTACTGTAGCAAACGGAGAAAAATGGATCGGGGATTTGAGTGATAAGGAAATAAAGGATCTCGTCAAGTTGGGGGAATCGGGCGAGTAGTGAAATGTGAATAGTGAAATTCGATTATTCACCAGTAATAATTAGCATGAAAGGAATTGTTCATAACATTTTTTGCCGGCTAAAAAGTTTTAATTAGAAATATCTTAAATTGTGTAATCATTTTCCCGGAAATTTACGTATGATTTTTCTTCTGCTGTTGAGACCATAAGAAAGGCTATGATTAAGCAGAATAAAACAAAAAATAAACGCGATGCCGACAACAGCAGGTTTACACCTGCATCCGGAGTCGCCCGCAAACTGAGCGATTTTACGACAACTTCTGCCATTCTGAAACTCATTCCCCTTTCTGTAATTATTGGTGTTTTCGGCGCTTTTATCGCTCTTTTCCTGCTTGATCTGATTGCGGTGATCAGCAATCTTTTATACTATCAGCGTTTTGATCTGAACCTTACTTCGCCAAGAAATAACACACTTGGTTGGTTGGCGGTTTTAATTCCAATGGCTGGTGGTTTAATTGTTGGGTTTATGGCACGCTACGGATCAGAACGAATTCGTGGCCACGGCATTCCGGAAGCGATGGAAACCATCCTTGTTGGCGGCAGTAAAGTGGAACCAAGTCTTACCATTCTTAAACCAATTGCAAGTGCGATCAGTATTGGAACTGGCGGGCCGTTTGGTGCTGAAGGCCCGATCATTTTAACGGGTGGTGCAGTTGGTTCTGTGCTTGCACAATTTCTCAGTTTAACGGCTATTGAACGGCGAAGTCTGCTGGTTGCCGGGGCCGTTGCTGGCATGAGCGCAGTTTTCGGAACACCAATCGCTGCAGTGATTCTTGGTGTAGAACTACTTTTATTTGAATGGAAACCACGATCTTTTGTTCCTGCAGCCATTGCCAGTATGGTTGCAGATGGCGTGCGCCATGTTTTTGTACATCAAGGCTGGATGCGTGCTGAGCCTTTGTTTCCTGTTGGCAAAATGACCCAATTAGGAACCACCGGATTATTTGATGCGGTAATATTGGGGATTATTTGTGGCGGTATGGCCTGGTTACTTACTAAAGCAGTTTATGGTGCAGAAGATGCTTTTCGCAAGTTGCCCATTCACTGGATGTGGTGGCCGATATTAGGTGGTTTGATTGTTGGAATTGGCGGCGTAATTGAGCCTCATGCGCTTGGCGTTGGTTATGATACCATTGCCGATGAACTTGCCGGAAATCTTGCTGTTACTACATTGGTAAGCATTTTTGTGGTAAAATTAATCATCTGGGCTGTTGCGTTGGGTTCGGGAACAAGCGGAGGCATCCTGGCGCCGATATTAATGATGGGCGCCGCTTTAGGAGGATTACTTGGATTGGTTTTTCCGGGAAAAATTCCTTCAGAATGGGCTTTGCTTGGTATGGCCGGCGCGTTGGCCGGAGTAATGCGATCGCCTTTTACATCAATCGTTTTTCCAATAGAGCTGACACATAGCACCAATTTATTTCTTCCCTTATTAATTACCGTTACCCTTGCTCATCTCATTAGTGTGCTCACTTTAAAACGCTCCATCCTCACTGAAAAAGTAGCGCGGCGTGGCTTTCACGTATTGCGGGAATATGCAGTGGAACCGCTTGAAGTTTTATTCGCAGAAGATGTTATGTCAACAAATATTCTTACGATCCGAACGGGAACTGCCATGTCAGAGGTAAAAGAAATGATCCAGGCACAGCATGATATGCGCAAGCAAAGATTGTTGCCTGTGGTGAACCTTGAAGGAATTATTCTTGGCGCTATTTCCTGGCAGGATGTATTGGAGAAAGCATTAGACGGAAATCTTTCAGGCACCGTAGATGATTTTATGCACAAGGATATCATCACCACTTTTCCCGAAGAATCACTTCGCTCGATCGCTGATAGAATGGCTACTCATCATGTTGGTGTTCTTCCGGTTGTTGACCGCCAACAGAAAGGAAAGTTGCGTGGATTGATTACCCAATTCGAATTGCTGGAAGCGCGCGACCGCATTCTGCAGGAAGAAAGAAAGCGCGAACGTATTTTAAAGATGTGGTCTATTTACCGATACGGAAACCACGAGCACTCGGCTATTTCATCGTTACAACAATATTTTCGCAGCTCAAAGGATGCGGAAGGTAAATCGTGAATATTTGTGGGTTTGCTGTTGTCAGAGGTGACAACTTTTGAAAAGGTGTCACCTCTGACAAACAGTTATTTCACAAAAAAAACCACCTCCTTTCAGAAGATGGTTTTCAGGGTTTCCAATCTTTTAAAGATTCGCAACCCTTATTTCCTTTCAAAATTATATAGTGATAATCTTACTCTTCGGCTTTCCTTCCATCATTTCAACACTTCTGGAAATAAAAGAAGTAAGTTCATTTCCTTTCAGCAATCCCTGTGAAAGCAATGCCAGATCTGCAAGGTTTTTTACCAGTTTGCCCTGCTCATCCACTTCAGATTCTTTCAAAATTCTTTGATAGATCGGATGATTCCCATTAACCGTTAATGTAACTTCTTCAGGCAAATTTCCATAAAAACTTCCCATACCTGCGCCGCCATTCATCGCCATATCTTTCATTCTTCTCATAAACTCAGGTCGTGTGGCAATAACCGGAGCAGATTCAGGCGACAAACCTTTTATTTCAACAGTCGTGTGCAACTCCGGATTTTCGAACTTGAATAATTCTTTCAGTTTTTCCTGTTCGTCTTTGCTCAAAACTGTTTCATTATGCTCGTTTTTATCAATCAGGTTTTCGGTAATATCGGCATCTACTCTTACAAACTGCACATCAGTCCATTTCATTTCCATGTTGTTGATAAATGCAGCATCAACAATGGTTTCAAGTTTTACGATCTTATATCCTTTTTGTTCAGCAGATTTTATAAAAGCATTTTGCTGTACGGGATCAGTAGTATAAAGCATCACCAGTTTTCCTTCTTTATTTTTTTGTAAAGCTTCTGTTTCCGTACGGTATTCTTCCATAGTATAAAACTTGTCGCCGCTGGCATCTTCATACAAGTTGAATTTATTCGCTTTCTCTAAGAATTTATCATCGGTGATCATCCCGTATTTTACAAAAAGGCCAAGACTTTCCCATTTTTCTTCAAATGATTTCCGGTCTTCTTTAAACAGCTCTTCCAATTTATCCGCTACCTTTCTGGTAATATAAGAACCGATCTTTTTTACATTGGGATCACCTTGTAAATAGCTCCTGCTTACGTTTAGCGGGATATCCGGGCTATCGATCACGCCATGCAAAAGCATTAAAAATTCCGGAACAATATCTTTTACTTCATCCGTTACAAATACCTGGTTGCTGTATAATTGTATTTTATCTTTCTGAATTTCATAGCTCTTTTTCACTTTTGGGAAATAAAGGATTCCGGTAAGATTAAAGGGATAATCAACGTTGAGATGAATCCAGAATAACGGCGGCTCACCAAAGGGATATAATTCTTTATAAAAATCCTGGTAATCCTGTGTTGTTAAATCAGCCGGTTTCTTTGTCCATGCAGGAGTTGGATTATTGATTTGTTTGTCTTCAAAGAAAATCGGAACCGGTAAAAAACGACAGAATTTTTCCAGCATGTGACGGATCCTGTCAGGCTCTAAAAACTCTTTGCTTTCTTCATTTATATAAAGTATTACATCAGTACCACGGCTTTTCTTTTTTGTTTCTTCCAATGTATATTCGGGGCTGCCATCACATTCCCATCTTACGGCTTTTGCATCTTCTTTATAACTTTTTGTAATAATTTCCACCTTATCGCTCACCATAAATGCAGAATAAAAACCAAGGCCAAAGTGGCCGATGATATTCGCTTCATTCTTCCCTTTATATTTTTCCAGGAATTCCTCTGCGCCGCTAAAAGCCACCTGGTTAATATATTTGTCTACTTCTTCTTCTGTCATCCCAACGCCTTTATCAGAGATAGTTAACGTCTTTTTATCTTTATCAATTTTTACATGAATGTCGGTATTTCCAATGTCTCCTTTTATTTCACCAAGAGAAGACAATGTTTTTAATTTTTGTGTAGCATCTACCGCGTTACTTACCAATTCACGAATAAAAATTTCATGATCGCTGTAAAGAAATTTCTTTATGATCGGAAAAATGTTTTACGTTTGTACCCTTATATTTCCTTTTTGCATAATAATTTTTTTAGGTCTTTTTACAAAAGAAATGCCATTCATTTTCTCCTGTCATCATGACATCAAAATCTCATAAAATATTCACTTCCCGCTCCAAATCAATTCCGAATTTTTCTCTTACCGACATCTTTATTTCTTCACTCAAATCATAAATCTCTTTTCCGTTCGCTCTGCCATAATTTACCAATACCAATGCCTGTTTTTCATAACACCCCGCATCACCTTTTCTGTAACCCTTCCACCCGCATTTTTCTATTAACCAACCTGCCGGAATTTTGAAATGTTCTTCACCGCTTTTATAAAAAGGAACATCCTTCCCATCATTTTCGTGTAACCGGTGTATTTCATACAACTGGTGGCTGGTAATAACAGGATTTTTGAAAAAGCTTCCCGCGCTGCCAATAAGTGCCGGATCGGGCAATTTAGAACTTCGTATCCTGATAACAGCGTCTGATACAGCTTTCACAGTGAGGTCAGTAATGTTCATTTTTTCTAATTCCTGCAGCAAGGCGCCATAAGAAATATTAAAAACAGGTTTTTTCCTTAAGCGGTATGTCACATTTAGAATTGCAAACTCATTCTTATACTTATTTTTAAAAATACTCTCGCGATAGCCAAATCTACAATCATCAGCTGAAAACAACTGCATCTCCTTTTCTTTTAAATGAAACGCTTCCAATTGATAAAAAACGTCTTTTATCTCAACACCATAAGCGCCGATATTCTGCATCGGCGATGCGCCTACATTTCCGGGAATAAGAGAAAGATTCTCAAGTCCCCCGAAATTTTGATCCACGCAAAACATGACCAAATTGTGCCATTTTACACCTCCTCCGGCTTTGATATAAACAAAATTTTCGTCGTCTTTTATAACCTTCATTCCGCAGATTTCATTTTTTAACACAAGCCCGTCGTAATCTTTTGTAAAAAGGATGTTGCTGCCGCCACCGAGGATCATTTTCGACGTGATCTTTTTATTATTTTCGATAATTGATTCTAATTCTTCCGTATTAAAAAAGGTTGAAAAATATCTAGCGATTGCAGCTATGCCAAACGTATTATATTTTTTAAGTGAAAAATCTTTTTGAACTTGCATGGACTTAAAAATTACCGGAAAAATAACCAAATATGAATGAATTGACAGCAGTAATTATTGGCGCTACCGGATTAACCGGAAATTTAGTGTTAGATGAATTGTTGAAAGACAACGATTTTAAGACGGTACGGATACTCGCCAGGAGAAATGTAAAAAGCATTCATCCAAAGTTGCAACAGGAAATTGTCAACTTTACCAACATGGACGAATACACGAAAAAGTTTGGCGAAGGTGATGTCATTTTTTGTTGCATCGGAACAACGCAGAAAAAAGTAAAAGGCGATAAGGAGCTATATAAACAAATTGATTATGACATTCCTGTAAACGCCGCGCACATAGGCATTTCAAAGGGATTTAAAAAATTTCTAATTGTGTCGGCAATTGGTTCAAATGAAAATTCATCGAATTTTTATCTCAATTTAAAAGGCAAAACGGAAAATGCATTAAAGCAATTTCATTTTGACAGTCTTGATATTTTTCAGCCCTCTGTATTAAACGGAAACAGAAAAGAAACAAGGATTACAGAACAAATTTTGCAAAGCATTCTTGATATCGTTTCGTTTTTATTTTTAGGTCCCTTAAAAAAATATCATGCAATTGGAGCAGATAATGTTGCAAAATCAATGGTTTATGCTGCCAAACAAAACAAGAATGGAGTTCATTTTTATAAATACCAGGAAATGATGGAAATGGCAAGAGAATATAATGCTTCAAAAGAATAATTGCAACAGGTAAACAAAGAAATAATATCGATTTGTCTTTCCCACAAAAAAATCAAAACGGGTCAACATCGGGAATAACCACTACGCTTCTGAATCTTTTTTGTGATTTTAAAAGATCTATGTGATTGCTGATTACTTTTTTTTGAAGCTGCAGATGTGCTGCATCTTTTTGCAGTTTAATAAGGATTTCCATAAGATACATATTCCTGATCCTGTTGACAACAGGCGCAGCCGGGCCAACCAAATTTGCAAAATCTTTTTCCAATGAACCGGCTAAAATATCTGCCGCTTCAAACACCACTTCTTTCACCGCATGTTTTAAAGTAATGCGGATTATCCGGCTGAAGGGAGGATAGAAAAACTGTTTCCGCATCTCCATTTCAAAATCATAAAACTTCAGATAATCGTGATCCTGCACAAATAATAAGACAGGATGATCTATTTTGGAAGCCTGTATCAGAACCAGGCCGCGTGCGGCTTTGCGGCCAGCTCTCCCGCTCACCTGTTCCATTAATTGAAACGCTCTTTCATTCACTCGGAAATCTGCAAACGATAGTAATCCATCAGCATCAAGGATGCCTACCAGGCTTACTTTTTCAAAATCCAAGCCTTTTACCACCATTTGTGTTCCGGCAAGAATATCAATGCGATGTTGTTCAAATAATTTAATTAAAGTATCATGCGCATTCTTTCCTTTTACCGCATCCACATCCATTCTTGCGATTCTGTTGTTTGGAAAGTCTTCCGTCAATTCTTCTTCAATTTTTTCAGTCCCGAAATTTTTCTCTTTCCAGTTTACACTGCCACAAGCAGGACATGAAACAATCTTCGGGTAAGTGTTCCCGCAATAATGACAATGCAGTTTATTCGAATATTTATGCAGCGTTAATGTGACAGAACAGCTTTCACATTGAGGAATAAAACCACAGGTACCACAAATTAAAAAAGGCGCATAGCCGCGCCGGTTCTGAAAAAGAATTACCTGTTGATCATTTTGCAAAGCAACTTCAATTTCCGCTTTTAATTGTGGCGAAATCATCACTTTTCCTTTTTTCGACGCTGCTACTGTTTTGGTATCTATAATTTTTATTTCCGGCAGCGGCGTTCCGCCAAAGCGTTCTTTAAGCGTTACCAATCCATACTTATTTTTTTGGGCATTATAATAACTTTCCAAAGAAGGTGTAGCGCTGCCCATCAATACTTTTGCATTAAAAAGCGACGCGTAATAAACTGCCGCATCACGTGCATTGTAGCGTGGTGCAGGATCCTGTTGTTTGAATGAAGGATCGTGTTCTTCATCAATCACAATCAAACCCAGATTTTTAAATGGAAGAAATAAAGCGCTGCGCGCGCCAAGAATTATTTTTAATTCACCTGTTTTTATTTTATTCCATATCTCAATTCTTTCATTATTATTAAATTTAGAATGATAGATGGCGATGTTTCCTCCAAAATAAAGCTGTAGCCTTCGAATGATTTGAGCGGTCAGCGTTATCTCGGGAAGAAGGTATAAAACCTGTTTTCCCTGGCTCACAAATTTTTCAATTTCCTTCATGTACAACTGCGTTTTACCACTGCTCGTAACCCCATGGATCAAACACACTTCCTTTTTTTCAAAAGCAATGTTTATATCACTTAACGCTTTTTTTTGTGATTCATTCAATTCAAAATTTACGTCCATTTTTTTGGGAAGCGATTGAATGCGATCCGTATTTCTTCTTTCAATAAAAAGAATATTTTTATCGGTTAAAGATTTTAATTGGGCAGCACTTGCGCCTGATTTTTTTAAAAGCTGTGTTTGAGAAACTTCTCCTTCTGTTTTGGAAAAATGCAAAAAGCTTAATAATAATTCCAATTGTTTTGGCGCTCTTCCCAATTCATCCATCAACTTGCCAAGCTTTTCATCTGAAGAAAGCTCAGGATTGAGCAACACAAAATTTTCTTTTTTCTCTTTATATTTTTCGTTCAGGGATTCCCATATAAAACAAACTTTTTTTTCGATGAGTCTTTTTATCAAAGGGTAAACATGAATGATATTGGCCACCTGCTGTACTTCTGTCATCTTCAATTCTTTTTTGATCAGCAACGCTTCTGCCAGTAAATATTCTTCGTCATCAAGTGAAGAAAAATCATCACCATAATCATCATTATAAATTAAAATAGCTTCACTGCTGAGTTTCAAATGCGTGGGAAGTGCCGCTGCCATTACTTCTCCTTCACTGCACATATAATATTCGCTCATCCACTTCCACAGTTCCAATTGCTTTGGATAAATTACAGGATCATCATCTATTACACTCAGAATTTCTTTTGTTTCATAAGGCGGCTTCTCTTTGCTGACAGACTTTATGATTCCCGCATACTTTTTATTTTTCCCAAATACCACTTCCGCCCTGCATCCGACTTGTATTTTTTTTATTAATTTTTCAGGTACAGCATACGTATAAGTTTTTGGCAATGCCAATGGCAAAATCACTTCTACCCAGGTATCAATAGGTGTTTGAGTTTCATTAAATAAATCTTGATTTTGGCTGTCAGTAATCATTCATGCAAATATATTGCGTGTGCATCGATTAGATGAATTTGGCTGGCTTAGTAAAATCATGGAATGCCGGTAAACAAATAAATAATGAGAATTTATATTTTTATTTAAAAGAAAAGAGCGAAAGTTTTGAAAAGAAAAGCACAGAAGATAATAAGGTAGATTCTTTAGGACGCTGGGTTATTACTAAGGTTAATCAGGTTTTACTAAAAGATGTTTTAGATAGTTGGTAAGTAACTTTATTACCTTAGTAATTTGAATAATAAAACCTCTAATCCGACCTTATTACCTTATTTCCACCACAAAATCCCGAAGAATATTTTTTTAATAAATTAAAAAATGTTGAAGAAAATATAATCATTGAATTTTAAATTTCAGCATTAACTCTTCAACACAAAATGAAAAAGTATCGTTCCGTTTTCAATGTCATTTTGAGCAGGCGGAAATTTTAATTGCTTCGCTT
>Ga0134125_10003476_pt1 | contig 18177 bp, 14 predicted proteins | sample KB31751_FD_96464 | JGI IMG/M metagenome (GOLD analysis project Ga0134125, IMG submission 96464) | Terrestrial soil microbial communities with excess Nitrogen fertilizer from Kellogg Biological Station, Michigan, USA - KB3-175-1 | ecosystem: Environmental > Terrestrial > Soil > Unclassified ... | reverse complement strand
TTGAGAGAATCCTCATCAAGTTGGGTGCGCATGGTGAAGCCGCTGAAGCCCACCACATTGCCCCGGGTGGTGCCAAAACCGACCGTGTACACCTTCACCCCATATTGCGACGCGATCTTGGCCGCCTCCAGGGGATCGTATCCGGCATTGGTCTGGCCATCGGTCAGGAGGATGATCGCCGCATTCTTGTAGGAACCCGGCTCGACCGGTACATGTTTCTTGGGCGGGGCGGGGCCGGTGCCGGGCGAATTGTCGCCCAAGCGGCGTCCGCCGAAACCGTAGCCATAGCGGCTGAAGCGTCCTCCTCCGCCAAAACCGCGTGGCTGATCGCCGAAGCCGCTGCTAAAATTATCGATAGGGAAATTCTCGGTCGGGAAGATGTTTTTCAGCGCGACCAGAATGCCGCTGCCCACCGCGGTGCCCCGCTGCAACTGGAAATGATCGATCGCCGTGTCCAGCGCGGCATGATCGACCGTGGGGCTTTGCACCAGGAAAGCGGTGGCAGCGAAGGCGACGATGCCGATCGCCACATCCTTCGGCTGGCTCTTGATATATTGCTTGGCGGCGGTCTGGGCCGCTTCCAGTCGGGTGGGATTGACGTCGGTGGCGCGCATGCTGCCCGAGACATCCATCGCCAATATCACAGTGGCGCGGTTGGAGGGCAGGGTCACCAGCGCGGTGGGTCTCGCGACCGCGATCAGCAGCAGCGTCAGCGCCAGAAGCATCAGGGCAGGCGGCACATGGCGGCGCCAGCCCACCGCGCCCATCGCCGCCTTGACCATGGCGAGATTGGCATAGCGCAGCGCGGTCTTTTTCCGCCGGTACAACAGCAGCACATAAAGACCGACCGCCAGCGGCACCAGCAAAAGCAGCCACAGGAAGGTGGGCCAGAGGAACGTGAGATGCGGGATGGGCGCGAAACTCAGGTGCGAGAGCCGCGCAAGAATCTGCTGGAGCCGTCCATTCATGCCGGCCCCCGCGTGAAACGAAGCTTGCGCATCTCGGCAAAGCGCAGGACGGCATCGGCCACGTCATCCTCGGTGGAAAGCTCCAGCGCATCCACCCCGGCGCTGGTGAAGGCCGCCAGCAACTCCTCTTCCTTGGCGCGGGCGGCGGCGGTGAAGCGGGCGCGGAAGCCCCGGTCATGGGTATCGACGAAGACCTGCTCGCCGCTTTCGGCATCCTGGAAAGTGAGAAGCCCGAGATCGGGGAGCCGCGTCTCCAAAGGATCGCTCAGCCTGACGGCGATCACGTCATGGCGGCTCGCCAGTTGCGCCAGCGGCTTTTCCCAGCCGGGCGTGGAGATGAAATCCGAGACGATGAAGATCAGGGAACGCCGCCGGATCATGCGCGCGGCGTCTGAAAGCACGCGCTTCAAGTCGGTGCCGCGGGCATTTTTGGGATTGCGGTAGCGCGTCAGCGCGTCGAGCAGCACCAGCAATTGCCGCCGCCCGCCGCGCGCAGGGATCATGCGCTCGACCGAACCCGAAAACAGCAACGCCCCGGCGCGATTGCCTTTGCCGGAGAGAAAGCGGCACATCAGGGTGGCGAATTCCGTCAACACCTGGCGCTTGGAAACGCTCACCGACTGGAAATCCACCGATGGACTCATGTCCAGCAGGAACCAGGCGGTGATCTCCCGATCTTCCAGATATTCGCGCACAAAGGGGATTTGCAGCCGCGCCGTCACGTTCCAGTCGATGTGACGGACATCGTCATAATATTGATATTCACGGATGTCGGCGAGGTCCAAACCCTGGCCGCGGAACAGGCTGCGGTGATCGCCTTGCAGCAGGCCTTCCAGCCGCCGCGCGATCTTCAGCTCGAGGCGGTGCAGGACCGCTTCAGGCGTTTGCGGCGCGGTCATGGCGCTCCAGGACTTTCTCCGGCGCGGGCACCGCCCGCATCAGATCGCGCACCAGATCGTCGGCGCTGATGCCGTCGGCCAGCGCCTCATAGGACGGCACGATGCGATGGCGCAGCACATCGGCGGCCACATCCACCACATCCGCGGGGAGCGCATAATCGCGCCCGCGCAGATAGGCCAGCGCGCGGCCGGCCTCGATCATGCCGATGGTGGCGCGGGGCGAGGCGCCATAGAGAATAAGCCGCGCGTGATCGGAAAGCCCCGCCTTGGCGGGGTTGCGCGAGGCCGCCACCAGCTTGACGGCATAGGTGACCAACGCGGGATCGACATAGATTCTGCGGCATTCCGCCTGCATCGCCAGCAATTCGTCGGTCGTGGTGACGGCGCCGATGGCGGCGAACATGCCAGTGACGCGCTGAACGATCACGAACTCTTCATCTTCGGACGGATAACCCACCAGCACCTTCATCATGAAGCGGTCCACTTGCGCTTCGGGCAGGGCATAGGTCCCTTCGGTCTCGATCGGGTTCTGGGTCGCCATCACCACGAACGGCTTGGGCACGGGATGGCTCTCGCCCGCGATGGTGACCTGGCGCTCCTGCATCACTTCCAGAAGCGCGCTTTGCACTTTCGCCGGCGCCCGGTTGATTTCGTCGGCCAGGATCAGATTGGCGAAAACCGGACCCAGCACGGTGGTGAACTCGCCGCTCTTTTGGTTGTAGACGCGGGTGCCGGTCAGGTCGGCCGGGACCAGATCGGGCGTGAACTGGATGCGCTTGAAGCTGCCTTGCATGGCGCGCGCCAAGGTCGAAACCGTAAGCGTCTTGGCCAGGCCCGGCACGCCTTCCACCAGAAGATGGCCGTTGGCAAGCAGCGCCACCAGCACCCGTTCCAGGAAATGATCCTGGCCCACCACGACCTTCTTCACTTCATAGAGAAGATGCTCCAACCCCTGATGCGCGCCGCTGGCCATGCCGATAGTCCTTCCTGGTCAGGTTAAAATGGATTGGTCCCTACCGCCTTGGCCGCATTCTCGATCGGCACGGCGAATGCCATGCCGGCGAAGACACGTTGGCCGGTGGGATTGTAGATCGCGGTGACGATGCCCACCACTTCGCCGTCCCGGTTGACCAAAGGTCCGCCCGAATTGCCGGGATTCACCGGCGCGGTGAACTGGATCAAATTCTTCAGCGCGGGGGTGTCCTTGTCTTCGGGATCGTCGAATTCGCGCTTGAGGCCCGCGACCACACCGGAGGAGACCGAGGGACCAATGCCGAAAGGAAAGCCCACCGCCACCACCGTATCGCCGGGATAAAGACCGGCGGTCGAGGCCAAGGTCGCGGGCTTGAGGTCGTCGGGACTGGTCTTGGCGCGGATCACCGCCAGATCATTCTCGGGCTGCACGTTCACCACTTCGGCGTCCGACTTGCTGCCGTCGAAGAAAGTGATCACCCAGCGGTCGGTAGAATGGATCACATGCAGATTAGTGAGGATGTCGCCCTTGTCGTCGATCACCACACCCGAACCGGTGGAGTCGGGCCGATCATCGGCTTTGGCGTCGGCGGTCTTGGGCGGCTGGGGCAAAGGCTTGGCGGGCGCCAACGGTTTGAGGTGGTTCTTGCGTTCCTCGGCCGCTTCCGCCTTGGCGGCTGCTGCGGCGTGTTCCGGGGACAGATAGCCGTCCACCCGCACCACGGACGGCGCCACCGTGGCGGCCGCCACCGTGGTCTTGGCCGGACCGGGCGGCGTGTGATCCATAGTATATTTTACGGCGTTGTCGATATCCCATTGGGTGAGCGGAGCGGGCGCCGGATGGAGCAAGGCCCAGCCACCGATCAGTCCCAGCGTCACCAGAATTGCCAGACTGGCAGGTACGATCCGGTCGTGTCGGACCGCGAAAGCCCTGGTTTTCCGCCAAACTTGGGTGGTGAGCGACGGACCCTGTTCGAAATCATCGAAGGCGAACGGGACGAATTGCTCCTCGCCCTTGCGCGAAGCAACTGAACGCCGCCTTGTCGCGCGGCCGTAAAGGGGTTTTCGCTTCATACCGGGACCACCGATAGATCGCTGGCCTGAACCCTACGCCAGCGCCACGCGAAACGAAAGAAAAGAAGGCGCGCCCAGTCTTTCTTTACAAAGCGCACCTGTGGCATGGCGGATTTCGGCGCCCCCCGATCCGGCAAGGATCTCCGTATAACTCACGGTTTCCGCGTCATCGCGATGCATGCAGACGGAAAAAGCACTGCGTTCCGGCTGGTGCGAACGATGCAAACGCCGCAAGTGCAACAATGTTCCCCTTATTTGCTAGTCGGCGAGCGGATAGCAGGCGCTGCGCGCCTGGTATTTGCGCCATTCCTCGCGCAGGAGCGCGATGGTGGCCGGACGATGGCCCAGCGCGCGATTGGCGGCGCCGATCGCGAACACCAGGTCCCATTGCTTGAACAAAATGGCATAAGCCCGGAATATCGAATTGCGGGCATCATAGATGCTGGTGGCCTCGGACGAGGCGCCGTTCAGTTCCACGATCTTGAAATTTTCGCCGTTCCTGATGTCGGCTACGGCGGGATAGCGCACATCGTAGCGGCCGATGAAAAATCCGGGGACTTTGCTGGAGATCTCGTCGATGCGGCCGTCCAGCGCCTCGCTCCACAAATGCATGCCGTCACGGAAGATGCAGCCTTGGCAATGATTGCCGGCTTCCACCAGCTTCAAGATCCGCCCCGAAGCCAGCACCGTGCCGCGAATGGCGTGATGGCGCTCGAGATATGTCTTGGCCATGATAACCGCGCGGGCGTCCGCCCGCACCAGCTCCTCGATTGTCCGCACCCCGTCGCCAGTGATGGTGGGAAAAATCTTCTCGGTGATGGCGAAGATGCGGCCGCGCTTTTCGTCGGGGAAGCGATAATAGAAGATGCCCGCCTCGCAAGGCCCCGGCGCATATTCCTGCGCCACCACATCTTCGGTGACTTGCGCGAGATAATCGCGTGCGTCGTCCCAGGTGCGGGCCAGTTTGAAGCCGCTGCCGCGCTGCGCCACGTCCGGTTTCAACACCAGGGGTAGCTCCAGCCTTTCTTCCGTGCAGATCTCCTTCAGCCGGTCCATCCGGTCGGGAATCGACGCCTTGATCAGTCCGGAGCGGGCAGTGAATTCGGCTGAGGTTTGGGACAGTTGCTGCAGCGTGAAGATTTTGGATTCACCCACCAGACCGCCCGTGTACATGCCGGGATTGGCGATGGTGGGCAGGTTGAAGCCGCCATATTTGAGGCCCAGACGGACATAGTTGAGCCCAATGGGGAAATAAAAAAGACGCGCCGGCCAGAATTCCCATTTCAGCCAACGCTGCATCGTGGGACTTGTGAAGAACTTGCGCACGCTTTCCCGTTTGAACACCAGGAGCAGCACCGCAATCAGGGCCGCCACCACAAACGCGGCGCGCTCATACAGCTCGATATCCCACGCATCGCCGGCCAAAAGTTTTGCCATGGCAAGAAGCGGCGACCAGGCCAAACCCATCCATCCGCCGCTGGCGGCGGCGCTGAGGCCTTTCGCCAACACGATGAACAATCCGACCCAGATCAGCGCGATTGCACCGGTCGCGGCCGCAAAATAAAGGAAAGGCATCCCCAGCATGCCCGACAGAAGATAGGTGGGAAGCCTCAAGCCCGGGACGAACCGCACCACGAACAGAACCAAAGGCCCACGCTTCTTCAACCAGGCCTCGCTCTTGGCCAGTTGGTCCTCATTGAGGCGGCGCTTCACCCAAGGGCGCGCGAGCAGCGGACGGCCGAAATAACGCGCCAGCACATAGAGCCCCATATCTCCCAGCCAAATTCCCAGAAAGCAAGCCATGAACACCAGCGGGGTCGCCAGCAATCCCGCCGCCGTCAAGGCGGCTCCTCCCACCATGGCGGCATCTTCAGAAACAAAGGTCATGAAGAAGAGAGAACCTGCCTTGGCCAATGCGATACTGAGGGACATTGCGGTCATCAGATGTCAGGCCGATGCGCTTTGTCGTTGATATAGAAGCGTCGAAGGCGCCATGCCGAAATTCTGCGGCAGGGGAATCTTCTTCAGCCGGCAGATCAGCGCGATCAGCGCATAGTGATGGATGGCGTGGGACACCGCATACATCACTTCGCGTCCGAAGGTTGAGGCGGCAGTCGAAGGCGCGCCATCGTTGTAGGAGGTCTGGCAACGCGCCTCGATCGCCCGTTCGAGTTGGGTGGGATTCAGGAAGCGGGCCGCGTGCCGGAAGTCGCGGGTGAGCGCCAGCGCCAGCAACCGTTCATTTTCCAAAGCGCCATCACGGGCGCGGCTGTCGTAATCAATGTCGGGCTGCTGGACCGCTTCGAACATCAACTGAAAATGCTCCAGGCTGTGGCGATAATGCGCGCCGATGGACGCATCGGCGGCTTCCGAAACCTTGGCGGCATATTGGCGGTCGGAAAGGGACTGCAGAAGCCGTTCGCCCTGCGCCAAGGCTTCATCCAGGGATGCGAGAAGCAGATTGCCGTTTGTCATGCAGTCCCGGCCGATTCCCCAATGGCGGCATTGTGATAATGCCTGCCCGCAGCTTGGCCGAATAGTGGGAACTCCGGCAGGACGGCACAAGAGACAAAGAACAAATCAACAACTTAAATGGCCGGTGGCAGAAGGCCGAACCGTGTGCACTGCGAAATAGCCAGGGATTCCGCGGGGCTCTCCCTCGAAAATCCGCGGAGAACGCCGGCAATGGCGGCCAGATTGAAAGCGGCGATGGATGCCACCGCTTTCCGCTTCGTGCTCACCTTGGGTGTCGTCAACTTGTTTGCCGATATGACCTACGAGGGTGGCGGCAGCATCAATGGGCTGTTCCTGGGCACATTGGGACGAGTGCCACTCTCATCGAAACGATGCTTTCCTACACGACGTCGAAGTTTGGCAAAGGCTGGGTCTTCGCCGTCAACACCGCGCTGGATGAAACAGGCGCGACAACGGGGCCTTGTTGATGGCTGCGATCCCATTCCTGGGCGGACGCCATGGTCTGAGATGGCTCGTGGCAGCGCCGCGGTGGGCCTGCTTTATGAACGCTCCCATGTTGCGCTGGTGATGTTTGCGGTGGCGGCGCAGCTTTGCGCATTGCTGTTCTTCATTCTGGGCCATCGGCGCCAGTGCGCATGATAAGGCTCGATGCCTCGCCATCGGCCATTATTCATGCGAAGATTGCGACAGGCGGGGGGAATTTTACATGCGTAAACCCTGCCGGAGATTCCGCCGATGACGACATTCAAGCTTCTGATCAATGGCCGCCTCGAGGAGGGTGACGCCAGGATGGATGTGATCAATCCGGCCACCGAGGAGATCCTGGCGGTGGCGCCGCGTGCTTCCAAAGCGCAGTTGGAAAAAGCCATCGCCGCCGCCAAAGCCGCATTTGCGGGCTGGAGCGGCACACCGCTTTCCGAGCGCAAGAAGACGTTGCAGGCGATTGGCCAGATCGTTCATGCCAATGCCAATGAATTGGCCCGGCTTCTCACCCAGGAGCAGGGCAAGCCCCTCGCCGACGCCGCCGGCGAAGTCTTCGCGCTTGCCGCCATGTTCCAATATTATTCCAAGTTCGATCTCCCCGCCAAAGTGATCGAGGACGATCAGTCCCGCAAAGTGGAATTGCGCAGGAAGCCGTTGGGGGTAGTGGGATTGATCGTGCCGTGGAATTTTCCGCTGATCATCCTGGGCTCGAAGGTGCCGCCAGCGCTGCTGGCCGGCAACACCGTGGTCTTGAAGCCCGCGCCCACCACCCCGCTTGCCACATTGCGCTTGGCGGAACTGATCAAGGACGCGCTGCCGCCGGGCGTGTTGAATGTGATCACCGATGCCAACGATCTGGGCGGCGAACTCACCAGGCATCCCGATGTGCGCAAGATTTCCTTCACCGGCTCGTCCGCCACGGGCAAGAAGGTGATGAGCAGCGCCGCCGAGACCATCAAGCGCATCACGCTCGAACTGGGTGGCAATGACGCGGGTATCGTGCTCGACGACGTCGATCCCAAGAAAGCGGCGCCGGGCATTTTCCGCGGTGCCTTCCGAAATTCGGGCCAGGTCTGCATCGCCATGAAGCGGCTTTATGTGCACGAGTCCATCTATGACCGCTTGTGCGAGGAGCTTGTTTTGCTCGCCAAGGATGCCGTGGTGGGTGATGGGCTGGAGCAGGGCACCCAATTCGGACCGCTGCAGAACCGCATGCAATTCGAAAAAGTGAAAGACATCATCGAGGACGCTGGCAAGCATGGCAAAGTTCTCTCCACGGGCACGGTGCCGGATAAAGGTTTTTTCATCCGTCCCACCATCGTGCGCGACATCCAAGACGGCACGCGGTTGGTCGACGAGGAACAATTCGGTCCCGTACTGCCGGTGATCAAATATTCCGATCCCGAGGATGCCTTGGCCCGCGCCAACGCCTCGCCCTACGGGTTGGGCGCCTCGGTCTGGTCGTCCAATCCCGAACGCGCCCAAGCCATGGCCGAACGCATGGACGCGGGCACGGTCTGGATCAACAAGCATAGCGAGCTTGCCCCCAACATCCCCTTCGGCGGCGCCAAGGAGTCGGGCATCGGAGTCGAGATGGGCGAGGAAAGCCTCAACGAGTTCACCCAACTGCAAGTGATCAATGCCGCGCGCTAGAAAGGCGATGATGATGTGGAAAGTTGCTTTATTTGCAGCCGCTCTTGTCGCCGCGACCGCTGTCCATGCGGCGACGCCGCGTGACGAGCTTCTGGTCGCGCCCCAATGGCTCGCCACTCATGCCGGTGAGAAGGACTTGGTGATCCTGCATGTGGGAAGCGAGGCCGGATATCAAGCGGGTCATATTCCGGGCGCACGCCTGGTCAAGGATCTCTTGTCGGTGAGCACGCCTGGGGGACTGACCATGGAAGTCCCTTCGGAAGATGTCCTCAGGCAGAAGATGGAAGCTCTGGGCATTTCCGACAATTCGCGCATCGTCGTCTATAACGAGAATGACGAGTTCCAGCGCGGCACGCGGGTGATGTTCTCGCTCGATGCCGCCGGCTTCGGGGACCGCTCGATGCTGCTGGATGGCGGCTTGGCCGAATGGAAGAAAGAGGGCCATGCCGTCACCACCGACGCCGCCCAGGTCACGCCCGGCCATCTTTCGCCTTTGAAGATGCAGCCGATCGTGGTGGATGCGAATTTCGTCCAGTCGCACATGAAATCGCCCGATTACGATCTGATCGACGCGCGTGAGGCCATGTTCTATGGCGGGCTGGTGGCCAAGTTGGACGGGGACGGCCATATTCCCGGCGCCAGGAGCCTGCCCTATACCAGCGTGATGAATAGCGACGGCAAGTTCAAATCGCCGGAAGAGTTGCGCCAGATGTTCACCCAGGCAGGCTACAAGCCCGGCGATCATGTGATCGCCTATTGCCAGGTGGGCGGCCAATCCAGCGCCGTGATGTTCGCGGGCCGCACCTTGGGCCTCAACATGCAACTCTATGATGGCTCGTTCCAGGACTGGTCCAAGCGCCATCTGCCGGTTGAAACCTCGAGCACACCCGACAAATGAGAAACCTGAACCTCTCGCTGTTTTTCGCTGCCGCGCTTGCCGTCGCGAGCACGGCCCACGCCGCCGATTCACGTGATCAACTGGTGGTGACGCCCACCTGGCTTGCCCAACACGCGGGCGACAAGGATCTGGTCATTCTTCATGCCGGCAATGCCAAGAGCTTTCAGGCGGGGCACATTGCCGGTGCGCATCTGGCCGACATGGACCAGGTGACGGTGAGCGATCCGCAAGGCCTCTCCACCGAATTGCCTTCGGCCGAGGTCCTGCGCCAGCAATTGGAAGCATTGGGCATTTCCGACAATTCGCGCATCCTGGTCTATTCGGATTCCGAAACCATCCCGCGCGCCACCCGCATCCTGCTGACGCTGGACGCCGCAGGTTTCGGGCATCGCTCATACCTTCTGGATGGCGGCTTGAACGAATGGAAAGCCGAAGGCCATGCCGTCACGATGGACAGCGCGGCTGTCACGCCAGGTCATCTCAAACCGCTCACGCTCGACCCCGCCATCGTCACCGCCGATTTCGTCCAGGCACATCTGAAAACGCCCGGCTACGACGTGATCGACGGGCGGGCGCCCAATTTCTATTCCGGCGAACAGGCCAGCATGGGCGGCAAGGGCCATCTTCCCGGCGCCCACAACATTCCCTTCACCACCATCACCGGGGCCGACGGCAAGATGAAATCTGCGGATGAGTTGCGTCAGATGTTCACCGCCGCCGGCTACAATCCCGGCGATCATGTAATCGCCTATTGCCACATCGGCATCCAGGCCACCGCGGTGGTGTTCGCGGCACGCACCTTGGGCATCGACGCCAAACTCTATGACGGCTCATTCCAGGATTGGGTGAAGCGCGGCTTGCCGGTCGAGACCGGGGTCGCGAGCAATTGAAATTCCCCGCGCGAAAGATCAGCCACCGTGGAACCTGCGCCGCCCATAAAGCATGGTGACGTTGATGCGGCGGTTGAGATAGCCCTCGGCAAAATCGATTCGGTCGGTTTCATGGAACAGATCGGAATCGAACACCACCGCGCGGTTGGCGCGATGGGGAATTACTACCGCCTCGGCGCCTTCCTGGGCCAGAAACGCGCGGATGCCTGCCTCGTCGATGTTGTAGCGCTCGAAATTCCAATCCGGCGGCGGCTTCACCGGCCATATCATCAGGCCGCCGCTTGCGGGATCGCGGTTGGCACCCTCCGGCGCGATCCAGAAATTGACGTTCACCGCCGCCTGGTCCGCATGCATGGGAATGCCGGACAGGCCGCTGTCATATTTGAAGCCCCATAGCAGGCGCAGCCGGTGATCGCCGGTCACGCTGGGAAAGACGGTCCTGAGTTCATCGGCGATCTGCGCCAGAAGCGGGCAGGCGAAGCCAAACTCCGGCATCGCGCCCAGATAGCCATGCCGGTAGGGCCGCCGCCACATGGTGGAGGCGCGGCAGAATCGTCTTAAGCCTTCCAGTGCTACGTCGGTGAGAAGATTGTCGATCACCGCGATCTGCGGATTGGTTTCGCGCCATTGCCGGGCCACGTTCTCGGCATTGGCGGGATTGACGGCGACGGCGACGCGCGCGCCGGCGTCCAGATAAAATGCGTCATCATGGATGCCCAGGTCCGCCAGATAGGCACGTTGCTCTTCGTCATGGCGCTGCTTGTGGGGCGGATCGTCGGGTGCCCGGCTTGGTTTTCCGCCATACGCCGTTTGAGCATGGCGCCGATAGCTCGCCATGCCGTCTTCGACGCGGTCTAATTCGGTGAGAACCTGGCCCCTGAGGATCAAAGCGGCAAGATGATCGGGTTTGCCGGCGAGCGATTGATCCAGGGCATCAAGCGCGTCTTCTAGGCGGTGATGAAACTGGAAAAAGGCGGCGCGGTGGAGCCAGACCTCGGCCGCCGCGCTTGCCTCGGCCGGCAAATCCGCGAAAAGGCGCGCCGCCTCCAGCAGCGTGGCACGCTCCTGAACGATATCCGGCTCGCCAGGAGCGATTTCCAGCGCCGTGTCCAAACTGCGGAGTGCTTCATCGAACTGAAGCAGGCCGACGAGCGCCGAACCGCGGCCGCGCCACGCGCCGGCATGGCGCGGCATCAAGGCCGCCGCCTTGTCAAAACTTTCCCGCGCCTTGGGAAAATCGCCCCTGCTTTTGTACAGGATGCCGCGATTGAGCCAAGCCAGGCCGTGGTTGGGATTTTGTTCGAGGGCACGCTCGTAACTCGCAAGCGCTTCATCCATGCGGCCCAGGTGTTGAAGGGCGACGCCGCGATCGGCCCAAGCGTCGATGGTATCAGGTGCGAGCGCCAGGACGCGGTCGAACGCGCTCACCGCCTCCGCGTGGCGCTCCAGTTTGAGCAGAACGAGCGCGCGGTTGAAGAGGGCGCTCAGGAGATCCGGCTTTTGCGCGAGCACGCGGTCGAAATCGGTGAGCGCTTCTTCGCGCCGGCCGGACGACGCCAGAAGCGTGCCTTTCAGCAGCAGCGCGTCCGGCTGGTCGGCACGAAAAGCCAACGCGGCGCTCACTTGAGCAAGCGCCTCGGCGGTGCGTTGTTGCTGAAACAGGAGCAGGGCCAGGCGGTACTGCGCTTGGAAATGACCAGGTGTGTCGATCAGCAGCCGGCGATAGATCGCATCGGCTTCCACCAGCCGGCCTTGGCCGTGCAAGGCCACCGCTTGCTGAAAGAGGGCCTGGATATTCATTTGGTCATGCTGAAGCAAACAAAATTGGACATCAAACTCAAACCGGGGAAACGACCAGGACCGAATTCAATCCGCCGAAGGCAAAGGAATTCGAGAGCAGCGCCACCTTCTTGATCGGCCTCGGTGCCCCCACCGCCAATGGCAAGGGGCAGGCCGGATCGGGGCCCTTGAAATTGCAGACCTGAGGCGCCAACCCTTCCTTCAGGGCCAAAAGCCCCACCACCAGCTCCAGCGCGCCGGTCCCGCCCAGCAAATGGCCATGGGAGGATTTGGTGGCGATGGCGACGTGATCGTCCAACCGGTCGGCGAAGACCGACCGCAAGGCTGCCGCCTCGCTCACATCGTTGAGTTCGGTGCCGGTGCCATGGGTGCTGATCAGAAAGCGCGTATCGGAGGGAAGGCCACTTGACTTGAGCGCCTGCCGGATCGCTTTGGCCGCACCTTCGGTCTTGGGCTGGGTCAAGTGATAGGCGTCCGAGGAATACCCGGCCCCGGTCACTTCGCCATAGATTACGGCGCCTCTCTTCCTGGCCGCTTCATAATCCTCCAGCACGAGCGCGGCGGCGCCTTCGGCCAACGCCATGCCGGAGCGGTTGATGGAGAAGGGCCTGCATGCATCCTTGGCCAGCGCACCCAGTCTTTGCCAGGCCAGCGTGTGGCCATAGGTGATGCTGGCTTCGCTGCCGCCGGCCAGCACCGCTTTCGCCCGCCCAGCCTTGATCAGATAAGCGGCTTCCGAGATGGCGTGCGAACTGGAGGCGCAAGCGCTGGAGATGCACCAGGCCGGTCCGGAAAATCCGAATGTAAGAGAGACCACGCTGGCGGCACCGCTGCCCATGAAGCGGGGCACCGTCATGGGATGCACCCTACCCACGCGCTGGCCATAGATGCGGAAATAGCTGTCCTCCAGGCTGGTGAGGCCGCCGGTCGAACTGCCGAAAATGATCGCCACATCGTCGGGATCGTAATGCGCCTCGTTGAAGGCGCCGTCGGCCAGGGCTTCGGCGGAAGCGATCACCGCCAGCCGGCAGAAGCGATCAAGTGTCTTGAAGCTTTTGGCGTCGGCCAAGCCTTGCGGTTCGCCGCAATCTTCCTCGCGCACCTGGCCGATGGGCGCTTCGACGAAGAGCGTGGGGTCGGCGCCTTCCACCCTGGTCCAGGCGATGCCTGAGCGGCCGTGCGTAAGGGCGGACCAGGTGGCGGCAGCGCCCCGGCCCAGCGCCGAAACACACCCCAGGCCGGTAATCACGACGCGCGTCATGCCGGTCCCGTCAACAAGCGGCGGTCAGCTGGAGGATTGGGAAACAGCCTGCGGCATGGCGCCGGCCTTGGCCAATATCACGTCAAGAAATTGCTGCACCGTCTTGACCTCTTCGAATTGCGCGGCATCGAGTTCGATGCCGCACTCATCCTCGATGGCGAAGAGAATATTGATCACGTCGAGCGATGCGATCGCAAGCGAGTCCAATGTGGCGTCGGGCACAAGGCGGGATCGATCGATCGCGGCCTCGCGCGAAATGATGGCGAGGATTTTCTCGGAATCGATCACAGCAAAGCCTTCCCGTGGGCATGGAAATTTCATGTTAGGCCGCCGGTTTGAGGCTTGCAACAGCATCGGCGGACTCGCGGGAATCCGTGTACGTCCATTATGGCACGGAAGATGGATCGCCCAATCGTCCCGTCAGCCAGTAGGCTGCAAGCCCTGCCCATTCATGAACGGCGAAATCGATTTTGCCCAGGCGGTCCACAAAGCTTGAGTTCCAGCCGATCCCTTCCGCTTTGCCGGTAGTGAGATAATCGCACGGCCAGGGCAGCATGCGCCAATGAAGCTTGGCGGCGATTCCCATGGCGCGTGGCATGCGTGCGGCCGAAGTCACCAGCAGCCAGGTCTCGCCGGGTTTGGGACGCGCGAGCGCCTTGGAGTTCACGAAATTCTCCCAGCTGTTGCGGGAACGGCTTTCCAGAATCAGTCGGGAGGACTCCACGCCCAGTTGCCGATAGATGACCCGCGCCACGCTGGCCTCGGATTTTCCTCCTTTCGCAAGTGGCGCCATGCCGCCGGAAAAAATCAATTTGGCGTTGGGGTAACGCCGCAGCAACTCGGCGCTTTCCACCAGTTGGCCTTCATTGGCGTCGAATCCCGGGAGGTGGCGTGCCGCGAAGACCAGGCCATTCTCGCCGCCCCCCAACACCAGAACGCCATCCACCTGCGCGGGCCAGGGCGGACGGGAATAGCGATTTTCCAGCGGTGCGGTCAGCCAATCGTCAATTGGCAGGAAAAAGACCAGAAGGAACGCGGCCGCAACGGCGAGCGCCAGCATCTTGCCCCAGCGCTTCGCCCGGGTCCATTGCAGAAGCATGCCCAGAACCAAAAGCAGAAGCAGGAAATTGCTGGGCGTGAAGACGATACCCAGAATGCGCGACAGGAGTGCGAGGTTCATTCGACATCCCAGCTGACGAAAGGCTCGCCGAAGTCTGGCAGCCCCGACCGACATTCAGCTTTGTAGCCAAGGGTGCGGAACCGCGCCAGTTCTGTCGTGGAGATGAGTTGCCAGTCTTGCCGGGCGCGCGCTAGGTAGCGGTGCCGCAGTCGGACGGGCCATATGACCATCACCATCTACCACAACCCGTCCTGCGGGACGTCGCGCAATGTCCTGGGGCTCATTCGCAATTCCGGCGAAGAGCCGCAGATCATCGAATATCTCAAGACCCCGCCCAATCGCGAGGAGCTTGTTCGCCTGCTGCAGCTGACGGGCCTCTCACCGCGTCAATTGGTGAGAGAAAAAAACGCGCCGGAATTGAACCTGGGCAATCCAGAATGGACCGATGACCGGCTGATCGACCTGATGGTCGAGCGGCCTGTCCTTATCAACCGGCCCATCGTCGTCACGCCGTTGGGTGCCCGGCTTTGCCGGCCGTCGGGGTTGGTGCTCGACATCCTGCCCGGCCGCCAGCGCGGCGCCTTCGCGAAAGAGGGTGGCGAGAAGGTGGTAGACGGGAACGGCAATCGGTTGGTCTGACAGATGGCGGACAGGGTGGGATGCGAAAAACACGTGCAGAGGCATGTTTTTCGTCCTCGGGCCCAAGCCCTCGGATCGCTCGGCGCTTGGGTGCGCCTCGCGCCCGAAAATGCCGGCCGGCTTTTTCGTCGAACACGGGGTCCGTCCATCTCACGCCGTTCCGCCAATAAAAAAGGGGCGTAAGGCCCCTCTTTTATTGGCGGACAGGGTGGGATTCGAACCCACGATACCCTTGCAGGTATGCCGCATTTCGAGTGCGGTGCCTTCAACCGCTCGACCACCTGTCCGTCGCGCCCTGATACGCAACGGCATGCCGGAAGGCAAGCCGTTGGGATTATAGAATTTCTTGCCTGTTCGCCATTTTCCGGCGCCACCAAGTGGCAGGAATGACCCGAAATTCCCCGTTGTCCATATGGTTAACCCGATCCTAACGCTTTCCATAAAATGTGACGGCCGCTCGGTATCGACCGGCCGCGCGACATGCTCACGGGACTGAGATGATTGTTCGGAATTCGTGCGTCATTTGTGGCGCCCAAGATCTCAGCGAACTTTTGAACGTTCCCGATTATCCCGTATTCCAAGGCTGTGTGACCACACCGCGCGGAAGCGAAGAATGCGCCCCCATGACATGGTGGCGGTGTGGTCAATGCGGTTCCGCGCAAATCAACCCATTGCCGCCCCTGGAGCATATCTATCAGGCCGGCCACGCTACCGGGCTCGGTGCGGCGTGGAAGCGCCATCACGCCGCGTTCGCAAATTTCCTGATGAGTCACGCCCGGGATGGGTTGGTTGATGCCGGTGGCGGCAGCGGGACGCTCGCTATTGCCTACCGCAATGCCGGCGGCCGGGCGCCGTTCACGATTCTGGAGCCCAACGCGCTACGCGCCGCGGATTTGCCTGACGACATCAAAGTCATGGATGGCTTCCTGGAAGCGCCCTCCTTGGCTCAAACCGGCGCCACCACGATCGTCATGTGCCATATGTTCGAGCACGCCACCGATCTGCGTGCCGCGTTGACTGCCATCAATAAAGTTCTGCCCGCCCATGGGCGTATCTGTCTGGCGTGGCCGGAGTTGGAGCATTGGACGGCAAAGGGCGTGGCCGGGGCGCTCAATTTCGAGCATGGCGTATATCTGACCGTCCCGCGATTGCTGACATTGCTGGCCGAATTTGGCTGGCGGGAAACGGCCCGGGAACGGTGGAGAGAGAACGATACAGTGTTTCTGGCGCTGGATCGGGGCGATGCCGCGGTCGAAGGAGCCCGAAGCGACGCGGATCATGCTGTGCCGGAATATTTCTCGCGTTTGCGGCGCCAAGCGAAGGCCGCGCAGCAAGCCGCCGCCCGCCATGCGGGCGACGTCTTTCTGATGCCCGCCAGCGTCTATTCTCAATCCTTGCTGGCATTGGGGCTCAACGAGCAGAACGTGACCGGTCTCATCGACAACGCCGTGGCGAAACAGGGCCGACGGCTCTATGGCACCGCGCTCAATGTTTTCCCTGCCGCGGCCCTTCTCAGCGCGAACGATCCACTGGTGATTTTGAACGCTGGCGCGCACAACAATGAGATCGCCCAAGGACTCCGGGCGCTGCGTCCAGACATCCGGATCGTCGATACTCTCTGATCGAAACGCAATGGGTTAGGAATCGGTTAACCGTGCCAGTAACCCGCGTTTAACCATGTTGAGGTTTCATTCCTATGGAATCTCGCGACCGGCCCTCCGTGTCTTTAACTCTTTTGCTACCCTGCGCGGGCAGATCGAGCCGCTATCCCGGCACGCGTCCCAAATGGATGCTGACCCTGCCCGAGGGCAACCTGGCTTTGGCGCGCGCCGCGGCCAGCGTGCCGGCGGAATCCTATGATCGCGTCCTTATCGCCGTGCGGGCGGAGCACGAGGCCAAATATCGGGCCGGCGACCTCTTGCGCCGCGTCTTCGGGCCTTCTGTCGAGGTGTTGGTGTTGGATCGCGACACGCGCGGTCCCGCCGACACGGTCGCGGAAATGCTTCGCCAAGGCGAGGTTACCGGCCCCTTCGCCATCAAAGACGCGGACAGTTTCTTCGATCCCGCCCCCTTGCCGAAAGGCAGCTTTGTCGCCCTCAGCGACGTGCGCCGGTCCCCGGAAATGGCGAATGTGGGCGCCAAGAGCTTCGCCGTCATCAACGAGAATGAGTTGATCGTTGAGATGGTGGAAAAGAGCCTTGCCTCTAATTTTGTCAGTGTCGGCTTGTACGGCTTTGCCGATGCCGCCACCTACCTGTCGCACTTCGACGAGCTATCCAAGCAAGGCGGCAACAATGAGATTTTCGTTTCCCATGTGCTGAACCGCGCCATCGCAGCCGGCATGGTGGTGTCGCCCTTGCTGATCTCCGGCCTTATCGATGTGGGGACCTTGGAGGATTGGCGTCGGCATGTGCGTCCGCGCGGAACGATCGTCACCGATATCGACGGCGTTGTGTTCGAGAATCACAGCCGATATTTCCCGCCATTCTGGACCGAGCCGGATCGGCCGATCGGCGCCAATGTGGAGGCGTTCCGGAATTGGCAGGCGAAGGGCGCGCAGCTGATCTTCATGACGGCGCGGCCCGAGGAATTCCGGGAGAAGACCGAGGCGGCGCTTCGCGCTGTCGGCCTTGAGCCCCATGCGCTCATTATGGATTGCCTGCATGGCCGGCGCTTTCTGGTCAACGATCACGCGCCGTCCAATCCTCATCCTGCCGCGGTCGCCATCAATACCGAGCGCAACAGCCCCATGCTTGCCGATTACCTGAAGGACTGGTTGTGACGGCCGCCCTCCGCCATCGCGCAGCGGAGGCGCTACACCTTCAAGCCCCCGCTCCCCTCGAACCGACAGAACGGCAGTTGTCGGGCCATTCCGGCGCCCGCGTGGTTTTGCACAGCAACGGGCAAGACAGCTTCGTCCGTAAGACGGCCGCCAATGCCGCCGCCAGCGCGCGTCTCAAAGCCCAGGCCGACAAGCAGCGTGCGTTTTGGATGTTCGGGCTTCCTTTCCCCAAGGTCCGCGCCCAAAACGTCGATGCCGCGGGG
>Ga0134125_10003473_pt1 | contig 18192 bp, 12 predicted proteins | sample KB31751_FD_96464 | JGI IMG/M metagenome (GOLD analysis project Ga0134125, IMG submission 96464) | Terrestrial soil microbial communities with excess Nitrogen fertilizer from Kellogg Biological Station, Michigan, USA - KB3-175-1 | ecosystem: Environmental > Terrestrial > Soil > Unclassified ... | reverse complement strand
TACCTGAATTCAAACGTACCGTGCTGGAAGTTATGCGTCAGCCATTAGAGGATCGTATTATTCGTATATCTCGTGCTAAGTTTACGGTAGAATACCCGGCAAGCTTTATGCTGGTTACTTCAATGAACCCTTGCCCTTGCGGATATTACAATCACCCTCAGAAAGAATGCGTTTGTGCACCAGGAACCGTGCAAAAATATTTGAACCGTATTTCGGGCCCACTTCTCGATCGTATTGATATACATGTAGAAGTTGTGCCTGTCGCTTATGGCGAGTTGTCATCGGAACGGGTCAGCGAAAAAAGTGAGTTGGTACGTGAACGGGTTATAAAGGCCCGCGAACTACAAGCTGAACGTTTTAAAGATAGCGGGATATATTGCAATGCCCAAATGACTTCGAAACAACTAAAAACATATTGCAAGATTGATGAAGCAGGCCACCACCTGTTAAAAACGGCTATGGAAAAGCTTCATCTTTCAGCACGTGCATACGACAGAATACTTAAAGTAGCCCGCACCGTTGCCGACCTTGCTGGCTCACAAAATATTGAAACTCCGCACCTTGCCGAAGCCATAAATTATCGCAGCCTTGATAGGGAGAATTGGGCTGGGTAGTATGTTTGTTTTTTTCGCATTATTTCTTATTTTTGTTATGTATCTAATCATCACTTACGCTAAACACTCAATACTATGAGAAAAACTACATTTATTTCCTTATCCGTTTCTTTAGCACTTGCATTCTCAAATGGTGCTCATTCACAAACTATACAAACTGTAGCCGGTAATGGGCTTTCTGGTTTCGGCGGAGACGGTGTGCAGGCTACTGCAACAAGCTTGTATTATCCGGCTGGCGTTGCTTTCGATGCGACAGGCAATATGTATATATCAGATAACTTCAACAATCGCATACGGAAAGTTGATGCAGCCGGCGTAATTACAACTATTGCAGGTAATGGTTCAAATGGATTCGTAGGCGACGGTGGCCAGGCTACCGCAGCAGAAGTTAACTACCCTGTTGGTATAACATTTGATAATGCAGGGAACCTTTACATTGCCGACAGATATAATTACAGGATACGCAAGATAAGCACCTCGGGTGTAATTACAACAGTGGCAGGAAACGGTACTGGTGCTTATAGTGGCGATGGAGGACAGGCCACAGCGGCTTCTTTATGGCAACCATACAGTGTTGCTGTTGATAATGTTGGAAATATTTACATTGCCGATAGCCAGAATAACCGCATCAGGAAAGTTGATGCTTCGGGAATTATTACTACGGTAGCCGGAAACGGAACAGCCGGCTCGACCGGGGACGGTGGGCAAGCAACAGCAGCAGAATTAAATGCTCCGGGAACTGTTGTACTTGATGCAGCAGGCAATATTTACATAGCTGAAGGCGGTGGCAACAGAATTCGTATGGTGAATGCCAGCTCAGGTATTATTACAACCGTGATTGGTAATGGGGTAGCAAATACCGCAGGAGACGGAGGGCTTGCTACGGCCGCTTCTATTAACTCGCCTACAAGCTTAACCATTGACAAATGGGGAGACCTGTTTGTTGGCGAGACCGGCGGGAATGTTATTCGCATGGTAAGTGGTAGCACGGGTATTATTACAACAATAGCTGGTAACGGAACAGGTGGTTTTAGCGGCGATGGCGGCTCTGCTGTGGCAGCAGAAATCATGCACCCCTATGGTTTAGCGTTTGATCAATCGGGTAATCTTTTCTTTGAAGATGAATTTAATTATAGGGTTAGGGAACTTTCGGGCGGCGTGATAGGAATAAACCAGCTAAGTGAAACTACAGATATTAAAGTTTATCCTAACCCGGCGAGTAATTACCTGTATATAAGTATACCGAATGCTAATGGAGAACAAGATATTAGCCTATATAATGTAATGGGGCAACTTGTAATGAACTATAAAACAAAGAACGAGCATCTCATTACACTTCCTTTGGCTAATATCCCTTCAGGTTTGTATATTTTAAAAGCTCAGTTAACTAATAATAACAGCCTTATTAAGAAATTAGAGATTAGCAGGTAGACTGCCTCATAAAGCTTAAGGGCAGAATAGAAATCTTCCTTATAAAATCTTTTACTTTTTGCATTGCTTAAGCTATAATATTGTAGTTTAGGCAATGCAAATTTATTTCATATGAAACTATTACCCTTCGTTGGCGCAGCTCTGCTGCTGGCATCTTGCAATTCAGGAATAAAATACCCTCATCCGCGCAAAGATAATGTAGTTGACAACTACTTTGGAAATAAAATAGCCGATCCTTACCGCTGGATGGAAAACGATACCACTGCCGAAAGGGAAGCCTGGATGAAAGAAGAAAGTAAGATAACGGAAGATTATCTTTCAAAAATACCCTTCAGAGATAAAATAAAGAAACGCCTGGCCAAACTCTACGATTTTGAAAAATGCACTACTCCTTTCAAAAAGGGTAATTATATTTTCTACTATAAGAACAATGGAACTCAGAACCAGAGTGTGCTTTATGTGCAGGATGGTGCAAATGCTGCGCCTCGCATATTGTTAGACCCCAACACATTATCTAAAGAGGGTACTACTTCTATTTCGGTCACCGCAGTTTCAAACGACAGGAAGTATTTTGCCTATGGCATAAGCAAAGCAGGTTCTGACTGGAATGAATTTTATGTAATTGACATCGCTAGCGGCAAACAGCTATCTGATACATTAAAGTGGATCAAATTTTCGGCCATTGCATGGAAAGGAAATGGATTCTTCTACACGGGTTATTCCGCCCCTAAAAAAGGGCAGGCACTAACGGAGTCTAATGAATCGTCGCGTATTTATTACCATCGAATTGGAACCCTGCAAAGTGCCGACAGCATTGCATTTGAAGATAAAGAACACGCGAAGCGTACAATAGAAGCCGATGTTACTCATGATGAGAAATATTTGAGCATTATAGAATCGGAAACCACAGATGGCAACAATCTCTTAGTAAAGGACCTTACTAAAAAGGGTGCTCCCTTCCTAACTCTCGTGAATGATTTCACAAGTGACAACAACATAATTGACGATAATGGAAGTGTGTTGACCATTTTCTCAAACAGAAATGCCCCAAAGTATAAAGTGATATCAGTAGATCTTGAACATCCTGACGAAGCTTCATGGAAAACTATTCTGCCCGAACAAGATTATTTAATGCAGAGTGCCTCTATGTGTAATGGTAATATTGCCGTAAGTTATCTTAAAGATGTTACTGTGCATTTCTGTATGTACGATGTAAACGGAAAGCAATTAAATGAAATTCAGCTACCCGGTATGGGCAATGGTGATTTCAGCAGTGAGAAAGATGACAGTATTGCTTTTTATTCATTTACCAATTACACAACTCCGTCGACGATTTTCAAATACAACGCTGCGACAAACCAATCAGCTGTGTTCTTTAAACCCAAAGCTGATTTTAATAGCGATGACTATGAAACAAAACAGGTATTTTATCCAAGCAAGGACGGAACAAAAATACCTATGTTCATTGTTTACAAGAAGGGTACACTAATGAATGGGAATACTCCTTGTTTCCTTTACGCATACGGAGGATTTAATATCAGCATATTACCTGCCTTTAGCCCGAGTGTTGCCCTATTCCTCGAAAATGGCGGCATTTATGCTGTTCCCAACTTGCGTGGTGGCGGAGAGTATGGCGAGAAGTGGCATGAAGCCGGTACAAAATTGAATAAACAAAATGTGTTCGATGATTTTATTGCGGCTGCCCAATATCTTATTGATAACAAATACACTTCGCATGATAAACTTGCTATTCATGGCCGTTCGAATGGGGGCCTTTTGATTGGTGCAACCATGACAGAGCGACCTGATTTGGCTAAGGTAGCTATACCAACGGTGGGTGTTTTGGATATGCTGCGCTACCATAAATTTACCATTGGCTGGTCGTGGGCAGGTGATTATGGTACAAGCGATGATTCGGTTCAATTTCATAACCTGATAAAGTATTCGCCATTGCATAATGTGCGTGATGTGGCTTATCCTGCAACCCTTGTAACAACAGCCGACCATGATGACCGTGTGGTTCCTGCACACTCATTGAAGTTTATTGCAACCTTGCAGGAACACCAGAAGGGTAAGGAGCCTGTTTTAGTACGTATTGACCATAATGCGGGCCATGGCTCAGGTAAACCATTGTCAAAGCAGATTGATGAGTTCGGAGACATGTGGAGTTTTGTATTCTATAACCTCGGAATGGATTTCAAAAGTTAATGAAAAGGCTTTTGCTTTTTGCCATAGTTATTCTGCTGTTTTCATGTAAAAACAGAACCAGGGTAAATGCCCTTTACTACAATGCTACATTCTATACGGTAGACAGCCTGAACACCATTGCCAATTGCATGGCTGTAAAAGATGGTAAAATTGCCGCCGTTGGACATAAAGACGATATATTCAGCCGCTACGAACCTGATACATTAATTGACCTGCATGGAAAGTTTGTCTACCCCGGATTGATAGATCCGCATGGCCACTTCTTTGAGTATGGAATGTTTCTTTCTAAAGTTGATTTAGGCGGAACAACATCATGGGACGAGGTAATTGCAAGAGTGAAAGATTTTGCTGCAACCCACCCGGATGGATGGATCATTGGGCGCGCATGGGACCAGAACAAATGGCCCGGTAAAGAATTTCCGGTGAACACTAAACTCAATGAACTTTTTCCGGACAGGCCGGTATTTCTTGAACGGGTTGACGGGCATGCCTGTATTGCAAATAACAAAGCATTGGAATTAGCACATATCTCAGCTACTTCAGATATAAAAGGCGGAGAAGTGATAATGACTGATGGCAAACCAACGGGTGTTTTATTAGATAACGCAAAAGATTCACTGGCAAGCGTTATTCCAAACCCGAGCGATGAACAAGTTGAAGAAGCTTTGTTAAACGCACAGAAAAATTGCTTCGCGGTGGGATTAACCTCTGTAGAGGATCCAGGCTTACTTAAAAGCGTGATAGACATAATGGATACTCTTCAAAAAAAGAAGAAACTTAAAATGCGCATATACGCTATATTGAGCGATGGTGATAGGAACCGCGAGTATTATTTTACACATGGCCCTTATAAAACTGACCGGCTTGATGTACGTGCTTTTAAATTTTATGCCGATGGCGCATTGGGTTCACGTGGCGCTTTATTATTACAACCATATAATGACGAGCCCGCTAGTCGCGGGCTTCAGCTTAGCCCTACAGCCCACTTTATTAAAGAATTCCAGGCTTGCTACGATCATGGTTTCCAGGTTTGCACACATGCTATTGGTGATTCTGCAAACAGGCTCGTATTGCTTCTATATGCATCAGTACTTAAAAAGCGTAACGATAAAAGATGGAGAATTGAGCACTGCCAGGTAATTGATCCGGCTGACTTCCATTACTTCCACGATTTTAATATTATTCCTTCAGTTCAAACTACCCATGCTACAAGCGATATGTACTGGGCAGGCGACAGGCTTGGCCCTGAACGTTTAAAGGGCGCTTATGCTTACCAGGTATTGCTAAAACAAAACGGATGGCTTGCTAATGGAAGTGATTTCCCGGTAGAAAACATTAACCCGCTTTTTGGTTTCTATGCAGCGGTAGCCAGGAAAGACCAAAAAGGTTGGCCGGCAAAAGGCTTTCAACCAGAAAATGCCCTGACACGTGAACAAGCTTTGCGCGCTATGACCATTTGGGCGGCCAAAGCAGCTTTTGAGGAAAAAGAAAAAGGGAGCCTTGAAGCGGGAAAGTTAGCCGACTTTGTGATACTGGATGCAGATATAATGCGGGAACCTATTGAAAAAACTTTCTCAACAAAAGTAATTGCCACCTATAGCAACGGAGAGAAGGTATTCCAAAGCACTAACTATTAGTGTTTCTTCTTTTTGAATTGGGTCTGAGGCCCATTATCACCATCTATGTTTTTACCCGATTTGAAATCGCCCCGTATAATACCTGATACTACCAATATTACTATAACTATAGATAGAACAAGCACAGTCCATTCCACCAACGGTTTCTTTTTTGATAAATAGCCCCAAACCACTTTCCTGAAGAAATAACCAACTACCAGGAACGGTAAAGTAATAAGACCGAGTATGTACCTTGCAGTATATCTTTTTTTCTTCGTCACTTCTTATTTCAATTAGCAGTGCTTACTGAAATACAATATTAAACATATTGTGTTGTACTTGTACTGCTTTCTTTAGTTACTAATCTTTAATATTTTCTCGACCGCCTGCCCCAGCCTCCACACATCTTCAAACGAATTATATAAAGGTACGGGTGCAAATCTTATAACGTTGGGGTTTCGCCAATCGCAAAAAACGCCATTTTTAGTGAGCGTATTGTAAAAATCGCGCCCCATACCATGCGCAATAATTGATAGCTGGCATCCACGTTCCGCGGAGTTCTGCGGAGTTATAATTTCCAATTTGATCTTGCGCCCTTTTAATTTTGTATTCCATCCTGCCACTATATATTCAAGGTAACCGGTAAGCAATAAACTTTTTTTACGCAATGGTGCCATTCCACCGGCTTCCATAAACACGTCTAATGCAGCTTTATGTGCAGCCATTGATAAAACAGGGGCATTGCTCAACTGCCAACCCTCAGCAGTTTGCATGGGTACAAAATCATGTTTCATAAGGAAACGTGTATCCTTATCATACCCCCACCAGCCACCAAAGCGAGGCAGTTTTGTGTTTTTTATATGCTTTTCGTGTATAAAAGCACCTGCCACTGCTCCCGGGCCTGAATTAAGATACTTATACGTGCACCATACAGCAAAATCAACATTCCAGTCGTGCAATTTTAATTCTATGTTTCCGGCTGCATGGGCCAAATCATATCCAACATAGGCTCCTGCTTTATGACCAGCCTCAACAATCCCGGGCATATCTATAACTTGCCCTGTAAGGTAATTTACCCCACCTATTATTACCAGTGCCAGTTCATTGGCGTTATCTTCAATAGCTTTCAATATATCTTCTTTCCTAACCAGGTTCTCTCCTTTACGCGGTGCAATTTCTATCAGTGCATCTTTAGCGTTGAATCCGTGTACCTGCGCCTGCGTTTGCAATGCATATTGGTCTGAAGGAAATGCATTCGATTCGCACAGTATTTTATACCGTGAAGGTGTAGGCCTGTAAAATGAAACCATCATAAGGTGCAGGTTAACCGTAAGCTGGTTCATGGCTACTACCTCGGCAGGCTTTGCGCCCATCAGCTTTGCCAGTGGCTTGGCAAACATTTCATGATAAGAATACCATGGGTTTTTGGCGTCAAAATGCCCCTCTACCGCGTACCTCGCCCAATCATCAAGCTCAGTCTTCAAATTCTTCAGAACCCCTGCAGGCTGTAAACCCAAAGAGTTACCTGTAAAATATAATGCTTCTCTTCCATTATGTTTGGGGAACAGGAATTTTTTCCGGAATTTCTTCAATGGGTCCTTCCTGTCTTGCTCTTTCGCGAATTCAAGTGTATTGCTATACTTCATATTAATGTTATGGATGAAACTCTGTGCGTTTTACAAAATAAGAAATAAGCCCGGGGAAAATAGTTTTTACTCTTGGAGCCAAAATTTCCATTCCGCCTATATATACTTCATCTTTTCCCTTTGCTATTGCATTTATTATTCCTCTTGCACATTTTTCAGGTGTAATACCTTTTTCCTGCCCTGCATCCATTTTACCATGTGCCGAGCCATCTGCAGTAACCGCGTTAATCGAAACATTAGTCTTTACATAGCCCGGGCATATAACGTGAACCTTCACATTATCTTTAAACACCTCAGCTCGTAAAGCTTCATAATACCCATGTAAGGCATGTTTAGACGCACAATATGTAGCCCTACCCGGCATACCCATTTTGCCCATTACGCTGCTTATAACCACAATATTACCTTGCTTATGGCTAATCATTGAAGGTAATACTAACCGTGTAAGTTCTGTAACCGCAAAATAGTTTAACTCCATTATCTGGCGCTCCACTTTAGGGTCGCTATTCATAACCGTAGATCTTTGAGCGACGCCAGCGTTACAAATAAGTATATCTATCTGGCCAAATTTTTCTACAGCTTTTTTATAAGCAGTTTCTATAGCAGCAGGATTATACAAGTCAATAGGCAGAACCAGGCTATCAGAATCCTTCAATTTGCTTTGCTGCTGCACTCGTCTTAACTCATCTTCACGCCTTGCTGAAAGAATAATTTTAGCCCCATAATTCGACAGTGAATGCACCAGTGCCTCACCAATACCCGATGAAGCACCGGTTATCCAAACTACTTTACCCGAAAATGAATAGGACATAAGTGCGCGGCTGTCTGTTAGAAATTTATTCTTATCATACCAAATGCCGCCGAAATATTCGGATTGCTCGACCTTTCAAGATAGGTTAGAATATCGTTAGTCGCTAAGTAAAACTGTATATAGTTTTTGAACCCGACAGTTAATCCTAAAGGAACTACAAAGCCAAAATTCTGGTTACCGGCCATACCTGTACTAACATATAATGTTTTATAAATATTGACCTGGCCGGCCGCGGCATAATATGGCGCCTCAAGGTTACCCGTTACAGTGTTTACGGGCAAAACAACATCGGCCGATAAAGTTACCCGCTTACTAAGCACGTAACTTATACCGTTCCTAAGTTTAGCAGGTAATGCCACGGTATAATCAGGCCCCGGCCTGTAATTCATAAAGTTTGAATTGGCAAAAACAAAATCGAGTCCGCTACCCGACCATGAACTAATACCCGTATTGGTAACGGCCAATTTTGGCATGTTTGTATCAACTGCGGTAAGCAAATTATTTTTCCAGAATATGGATCCGAAATCAGTTACGGCAACGGCAAATTTCCATTTCTTATATGCCGCGCTTATACCAATATCAAATGCATAACCTGTGCCGGTGTTATTAAACAAGCCGGAAGTGCTTCCCGGAGTAAAGTTCTTTATAGCGCCATAGTTGACATTGAATGAATTGGAAATAGAGGAATGTGCATCAAGCCCGCCATCGGTAACATTGGCCTCAATATTCGCTAACCCCCAAAGGTATTTGAAGCCTACACCACCATATACTACAAAGGCATTAGCGTCGGTAGTATCGGCCTTACCCTGGTTATCGTTTGAACGTACCGAGAAACTGGCTGAACTACCCTTGCTGCCGCCTATCTGAAATAGTTTTCGGCCAAAAGAAAGGTTTGCCTCACGGTAATAATAAAATGCCACGTTCGTGCCCGCAAGTTCATGCGATATTTTCTGAAGGGTAATAGTTGAGTCCTGGTATGGGGCAGATTTTACACCATTAAATATAATATCGGCAGCTGTAGGGCTAAGTGTAACGTGGCCAATTGCCCTGTCGCGCACGTTAAATGCAAAGCCGCCTATTTTAGGAATTTTTATTGAAAAAGCTACCCAGTTAACGTCGCCATACAAATTCAAGCCATCGTGTGCGCTAAACACTTGCGCATATTGTTGCTTTTGCTGGTCGGTAAATTGGGCAGAAGGGTTTGTAAGGGCACCCATAAGTGTATTATAATCGAGCGCCTTAGATTGAATACTAACCCCGGCATTCACTAAACTTAACGAAATGTGGTGGTTACTTTCCCAACCCAGATTGGAGGGGTTAATACCAATACATTCCCAATCGCCAACCAAGGCGGTAACGGCTCCCCCTTTAGCTGTTGCTACCGGAAGGCAGAGGTCAATTTGTCCGAATGATAAAAAAGGATAGGCCGTAATTGCGGCCAAAAGGGTAATTATTCTTTTCATTTGGCTAGTTTAAACCGTAAAAATAAGACATTTTACAGAGTTATGCTAATTTTGCTGGCATTCAATGACTCTATGAATAAGGTTTTCAAAATATCCGCTGTTCTATTTAGCTTTTACTTGTTTTCATGCGGCAGCGGAAATAAAGTAAAACTACCTACAGGCATAGTACAACCCGACACTATGGTTGCCATTGTATCTGACATACATATTTTGCAAGCAACCACTGCTATGGGCTTTAGTACAAATAATTCCGATACCGCCGTTAACCAGGAATATAAGGGTATCTGGGCAAAACATCATCTTACTGAAGAGAGCTATAATGATAATGTAAAATTTTACTGCGAACATCCCAAAATGCTCGATTCAGTTTACGAAAAAGTGCTGAATAACCTTAACATGCAAAAGGTAAAATTGATGGGGAGTAGCCGTTTCCCGCATACTAAATAAAGCCAATGATTGCCGGCACTACCATTTATGATGTACTTATTGCAGTACCTTTTTTATGCTATGCCATATATATAGTATGGCAGGTTTCAGCATGGCTCAGGTTGCCCGCACAAAACGGAAAAACCACTGAACATACAACAAAAATAAGCCTTATAATACCGGCGCGTAATGAAGCACATAACATCTCCAATTGCATCAATTCGGCGCTTCAACAAAACTATACCCGTAGTTTACTTGAAATAATAGTAGTAGACGACCACTCGGAGGACGGGACGCGTGCAATTGCTGAAAAAGCCCTAGCCGCGTCAGAGCATACATGGAAAGTTATAAATCTGCCTGAAGCAATTGAGAATAAAAAGAATGCAATTGATGCAGGGATTAAGGACTCGACGGGGGAATTGATTGTAATAACTGATGCCGATTGTACGGCTGAAAAAAACTGGATCAGATCAATTGCTGCCGCTTATGAAGAAAAGCACTATAAAATGATATGCGGGCCTGTAGTATTAGATAATGGAAGCGGTTTTTTAGCAGGTTACCAGGGGCTCGAAATGGCCGGACTAACAGTTTTGGCCGGCGCAGGAATAGGGTCAAATATCCCTTTATTATGCAATGGTGCCAATATTGCTTACCCCCGGAAAGTTTATGAAGAAGTAAATGGCTTTAAAGGAATTGATACCCTTCCGACCGGCGATGATACACTGCTTTTGTTTAAAATTAACAAGGCTTATCCCGGGCAAATAGGATATTTAAAAACAAGAGATGCTATTGTGAAATCGGGCCCTCAACCAGGCTGGAATAATTTTCTGCATCAACGCATACGTTGGGCTTCAAAAGGATTCAGTTCAGGTAGCATTATTAATAGCCTTATAAGCATGCTGGTTTTCATCACTAATATGCTATTATTAATATACACCATATGGTCATTGGTCTATTTCAGCTTTAGCCCTGCTTTCCTTACTTGCCTTATTGCTAAATTCACGGTCGACTTTTTATTGTTAACTTGCGGCTGTATTTTTATTGGCCGGAGAAAATTTTTGGTTTATTTTTTAGCAGGAGAGTTTGTAACTATGGCATATGTTGTTTGGGTGGGTTTAGCGGCTAACATCCTGCATTACAAGTGGAAAGGAAGAACGTACTAATTATTAACCGGAGTTATTGTGTTTACATTTCGAAGAAAGAAATACGCTGAAATAGACTCTTACTCTTTGAGCCACCACGCCTGGAAAAGGTTCAAAAAGAACCGCCTTGCAATGGTTAGCCTCTACTTCATACTTCTTACTGTAGTAATATTTGTATTGGGATATACCATTACCCCTGATTCTACTCCTAATGCAAATACGCAAACCCTTGAATTAAGGACCAAATCGCCGGGCTTTAAGGTAGAGTTGCTTCTTGTTAAAGAGAACCAGGATATTAAAGACGTATCGTTCCTTACCAAAATGATTGACGGGCAACCTAATGCCTACAGGTATTTACCCGTATATAAATATGGTTTTCAAGGGCCGAATATTGTAATAGAAGGCTACACCGGGACTAACCCAAACAATGGACCGGTTATTAAATATAACCTGGCCGACGTTATTTATGCCTTAGATTATAATAAACGTATTATCAATGATTCTATAAAGCAAACTTCTACCTTTTATATTTTCGGTTCCGAGGTGCCTGTTACACGCACCTATGCCGATATGATTGAAGAAATAAAGGCAAAGAACATAATATCTAAAACCTACCTGCTTGGTACCGATGAAGAAGGCCGCGATTTCTTAAGCAGGCTTATGATCGGTACAAGGGTATCGTTGTCCGTTGGATTTATTTCGGTACTCATTGCCATGTCAATTGGCATATTTATGGGTGCCACAGCCGGCTACTATCGTGGCAAGTGGGATGAGTTTGTAATGTGGATGATAAACGTAATATGGTCGTTACCCACCCTGCTGCTGGTAATAGCAATAACGCTCGCGTTAGGGAAAGGTTTCTTCCAGGTATTTATTGCGGTGGGCTTAACCATGTGGGTTGATGTAGCCCGTATTGTACGCGGCCAGGTTATGAGCCTAAGGCAGGAAAATTTTATTGAAGCCGGAAGTGCAATGGGCTATACCGATTTCAGGATCATTTTCCGCCATATACTACCCAACATTATGGGGGCTATAATAGTTGTAGCAGCCGATAACTTTGCATCGGCCATACTTATTGAGGCCGGTTTAAGCTTCCTTGGTATCGGTGCACAACCCCCTATGGCATCATGGGGTGCAATGATAAATGCCAACAGGGGTTATATAATAACCGATTCTGCCTACCTGGCATTCCTGCCGGGCTTATGCATTATGTTAATGGTACTTGCATTCTTCCTTTTGGGCAATGGCTTACGCGATGCCCTTGATAGCAAGACTTCGGCCAACCAAATGGTGGGCACCTGATAAATTAAAACCTTTTACTTTTAGAAAGGAAGATCGTCAGACTCTGAATTGGTAATGGTCGCCTCATTTGAGAATGAGTTCTCCTGAGGTTGCGACCTTTCACCACTGGCCCTTTCTACTCTCCATGCATCAAGTGAGTTGAAGTATTTCACTCCACCGCCGTCCTTACCTTGCCATTCACGGCCACGGATAAAGAAACTTACCTTAACCGGATCGCCTACGTTCACTTCATCAAGCAGTCGGCACCTTTCCTGGGTAAGTTGAAATTGTATGTGCTGCGGATAGTTCGAGGAATTATCTGTTACTACAAATTCACGTTTCTTAAAAGAATCCGATACTTTCTGCTCGTCCTTTTTAACCTTTATTATTCCGTTTAATTCAAACATGTTGGTTTATATATTAATGATTAATTATTTGCCTTCAATAATCTGGCTTTCTGATGCGCTTCCCTGCACTTTAACAACTTTGTTGGTGGGCTTGCCAAAGTATGTAAGATTTCCGCTGCCACCTATTTTCACCTGCATATTACTACGCACATTAACTTTCAAGTCCCCATCGCTTGTATCTTCTATTGTCATATCATCTGTTTTCATTCCCGATGCATCTATACTTGCCTCACCATTATCTTTCAAGGTACACTTCTTTATTTTACCTGTAAGTACAATGCTTTTGTTGGAATTATCGGTATACGTAAGTTCCTTCACATCGAGATCGAGTTTCACTACTGCGTCTCCGTCAATGTTAAGTGCCAGAACGTCGGTGTTTATCTGGTTGGTTGAGGTTACTGTTCCGTTGGTGGTAACGGTTAGCTGCAGCAATTCTTTTACGCCAATATATATGGTTCCGGCGCCTTTGCTACCTTCTTTTGCATTAATAACCAACTGGGTGCCCGCATTCTTTATGTCAATGCCGGCCATGGCATCTTTATCGGCTGCCACAACCTTAAGGCTACATTCCTTGGCTTGTGTAAGCACTACATTAAAGTTGCCCTTTATTTTAATAATAGTAAAGTTGGTTACCTTTTTTACATCAGAAACGCTATCTGAAGTAGCTTTAGCTGAAGCTGAAAAAGCACTGAAAAAGAAAATTATTGCAGCAAGTAAAGTCCTCACCCTGTACATATAGTTTTTTATGCACCAAATATATACTTTAGGAATTAAAAAAGGAGATAAAAGTTACTAAACCCTTATACCAATTATTAACACATCGTCAATTTGCTCTAATGGTCCCTGCCAGTCAACAAATGCGCTGTTCAGGTTGTCTCTTTGGGTATTCATTCCCAGGCTGCGGCCCTCAAGAACTTTAGCCTCAAGCTGTTTGTATTTGAACTTTTTACCTTTAGGCCCGCCAAACTGGTCAGCGTAACCGTCAGTAAACAAGTATACTTCGTTATTCTTTTCTAATTGCAGGGTATGTGTTACAAATGGCCTTGGGTTGTCTGATATACCTATAGGTTGTTTATCGGCCGTTATTTCCTTAATTTCATTTCCCTGTATATACCACAGCGGGTTGTTAGCACCGGCCCATTGCAAAACCCGGGTTTTCAGGTTAAGCGAACAGAGCGATATATCCATACCGTCTTTAATATCTTCTTTCTCCGATTTTTCAAAGGTTTCAATTACAAGATCCCTAACCTTATCCAATATTTTGCCGGGTTCGGTTATACCAAACTCTTTTACCGCACGGTTAAGCGCGTTTGAACAAACCACACTCACCATTGCACCCGGTACACCGTGGCCAGTACAATCGCCGGCAGCAACAAAAATGGTGTCGCCTTTTTCCGACATCCAGTAAAAGTCGCCACTCACAATATCTTTGGGTTTGAACAGGATGAAACTATCGGGGAGCACTGATTTGAAGCGCTCACGTGTAGGCAGAATTGCTTCCTGAATACGTTTTGCGTAGTTAATACTATCGGTAATATCTTTATTTTTCATCTCAATCACTTCCTTCTGCTTCACAACTTCAGCAGTTCTTTCAGAAATGATATTACGCAAACTGCGGGTAGACACTGTAATTGCACCATAAACCAACGCAAACAGGGCTAAAATGTAACCAATGTATGCCCACACAGTTCTGTACCAGGGCGAAAGAATTGTAAACTCATACGTAGCTTCACGGCTTTCATGCTCAAATATGTTTCTTGCCTGCACATGGAAAACATAATGCCCTTCACTTAAGTTTGTATACTCTTTGTGGTTCTCCTTTTTCCAGTCGCTCCATTGGTTTTCAAATCCTTCAAGGTAGTACCTGTACTGAATTGCAGATTCATCGTCGAATGTAGGAGCCGCGAAGTGGAAAATAAGAGAATTATACGCAAATCGCAGGCTTGGCTTCATCCAATCGGGCTGAATTACCGCGGTATGCGAACTATCGTCAGAATAGGTGCCGGAAAATATCACAGAATCTTTACCAATAACCACCTTACGTATAAGCGCATAATAATCCTGGTCATAATCTTTCTTTATCTTACTGTCGTATCTGAAAATGCCGTCAGGCCCTCCAAGCCATGTAATGCCATCAGCATCGTGATACATAGCCTGGATAATACTCTTGGAAACTGCAATAAATGGTTTACTGATATATTCCCGGTTATGCGTGCCCGGATTCTTAACATAACCCACATGCATTCCATTATCTTTTGCCGATACTACAACGGTCCATATGCTGCCATCGGGCGACTGGTCCATACGGAAAATAATATTGTCTTTATTCGCAAAATACCCGCCAAGTGAACTGTCGGCTTTAAACTTGCCGCTACCGTTATCAAATTTATAAAGACCATGCTGGGTGCCAAAATAAACGTGGTTGTTTATTCTGCTCACAAAAATATTTGAGCAATCTGTGGCCGGAAGTCCATGTTGCTTATTAAACACATCTACCTCGGCGTCATCTATCTTCTTTCCTTTAAAAACGGGTTTTATCCGTATTACTCCGTCGGCACGGTGGCCGCACCAAAGAGTTCCGTCGGCTTCTTCTTCAATAGTAGTTATATCCTGGTTTACCTTATCTTCTTTCAGTTTTCCTTCATCAACCCAGTTGCCATTGTTCCAATAAAAAGATGTTATTCCGTTAGAAGAATATATTCCTCCAACCCAGGCCACATACAAACGGTTCGAATCTACATTTGAATGACACAATACCTGCGCATTACCTTTCTTCACTAACGTTACTTTATCATCACCCTCTACCTGCCATATTCCATCGTTACTTACAACAAGCAGAACACTTTTATTGCCACTCTTGAAATCATACAGATCCCAGCATTCGCCTTCAATAATTTTTTTGAATTGTGGCTGATCAATTTCCGTTGGCGTTGAAGTAATTTCACCCGACAAATAGTAAACACCGGCAAGTGTTGCAACATAAAGTTTTCCATTGTGGCGCGTAAAGGCTTGTACAGTACCTTCCAGACCATTTTTATCATTGAATTTCGTTACCGGTGAATTTATGTCAACTCGTGAAATGCCGTTATTTGTTGCCAACCACAGCTTTTGCTGCGCATCTAAAAACTGGTAGTTTATAGATTCATCGGGCAAGTCGCTCTTTTTATTTATTACAGTAACCAGTTTACCTGAAGAATCTATAACAACATCGCCACCGCCTAAAGTACCAATTGAAAATTCTTTCTCATTTAACCTTATACCGTCATATACTTTATACGTATTAAGAAATTGGTCAATATTGGTAGGAAAGGCTGTTACTTTTGTAAGTTGCTTGGCATCTTGTATACGGCTTGAAAAACTAGCAGGTACCATTTTAAAAAGTCCCTGCCCCATCATATTTATAAGTATTTCATTCCCGCTGGTCGGAATCATAAGATAAACCCTCACATCCTTAAACATATCGCCACCTTGTATAAATTCCAGTGTTGAAGTTGAATCCATTATTCTCTTCATACCAACTTCCTTCTGCCTCACATATAAAGTGCCATTAACCTTAAACATCTGGTGAAACGATGTATTGGGAGGTTCAGGAGGAATTATTTTAAGCTTGCGCTGAGCGGGGTCCCACACAAATATTTTTTCCGACGCCTGGAAATATATCTTGCCGCTCTCAGAAGCACGGCAATTCCATATCTGGCTGAATGCTGAATCGTCAGGCGTTTTCAGGTAATTCATTAACGACACATAGTGCATTCCACCCGTTTTAGTTGGTGCCAGGTAGCCAAATTCATTTGTCCCCCCCACATATATTACTCCTTTTTTATCCTTACAAAGCGACCTTATTGCACTTTGCTGTGGTGTAAGAATAGTGTCCCAGTTTTGTCCGTCGTATTCCAGTATGCCGCTATTATTACCAAAGAACAGCACCCCTCTTGAATCCTGAACCACCGCGAAATTTTGGGGCGGCAAACCATATTCTTTCGAATTATAATTACGTATATCGTAAAGCCCCATTTCGCTCGGAATCTGTGCTAAAGAAGCGACAGAAACAAACGCAAAGGTCAGGCAGGTTAATAACCTCCTCTTTTGAAACATATGTACTAGGATACCCGGTAACTTCATTATAGTGTACAACAGCCAATAAGCTAAAATGCCAATCAAATATAGAAAAACTTATTAAGCCCCGCACAAGCCATCGGTAAGGGGTTGAAAGCAATAAAAAAGCCGCCCCATAAGTTATGGGGCGGCTTTTAATTGTTTTCAGATATTTACTGCAATACTACTTTCTTATAGGTTACTGAATTACCGCCGGTAACCTGCAAAATGTACATTCCTTTACTAAAGCCCGACAAATCGATTTGCTTAGTAAACTGGCCTTGTACACCGCCATAGTTACTGGTAGAAACCACCTGGCCAATAGCATTGTATACTTTCACCTTAATGTCCTGCTTATTAGCAAGATTCAGGCTAAAGTTTATCATGCCTGTAGTTGGGTTCGGATAAACCTGTAATGAATTAAGTTCAAGACTAACCTCGGCAAAACCAGTGTAGGTAACATTACCCGAATTTGATTTTGAAGAGTTGTAGTTGATCGACTCAATTGATGGGGTACATCCGCCCGGGTTATTAATACCCATATGATAATACATTTTGCCCGTAACAGAGTGTATAGGGCTATTATCGGTATAGGTAAAGATGGTATTAGGTATAGAATCGAACAGGGTAAGTGAGCCTGCTACCGTATCTCTATAAACGTAATACGTAGAGAAAGCTAATCCCTGGTAATCATCCCATATAAGGTTTACTACATTACCAACACCTAAGTTAGCTGTAAGGTGCATTGTTTTATGCGGCGGGCTTAAGAAGGATTCTCCTCCGCACGAGTCAACCTGCGAAATCTTATACCTCCAGCTACGTTTCGATGGATCGGATACCAGGTCGGTAAACTGGCAAAGACTATCAACCGGTCTGTTGCCGATTTTGTAGTAAGTACCCGCAGAAGTGCTTTCTTTATAAATGTTATACGAAGCAATTCTTGGCGCGGTAGTCTTATCCCATATCACCATATTCTTTTGAAGAACAGGATCTACAGTAACCATACAAATTGAAAGCGTGCCCGGAGGTGTTTCAGGTACTATAACACTAGC
>Ga0134125_10003472_pt1 | contig 18193 bp, 11 predicted proteins | sample KB31751_FD_96464 | JGI IMG/M metagenome (GOLD analysis project Ga0134125, IMG submission 96464) | Terrestrial soil microbial communities with excess Nitrogen fertilizer from Kellogg Biological Station, Michigan, USA - KB3-175-1 | ecosystem: Environmental > Terrestrial > Soil > Unclassified ... | reverse complement strand
TTCCCTTCGTCGAATGACTCTTTGCGATGCCCAGAACAGGACGCAAATTTATAGGAAAGCGCCGCACCCCTTGCTGCAGCACGGTGTTAAGAAGCGAGCTGTTGAATGTCAGTGGCCTTAGATATTTAGCATTTAAACCGTCGAAGGTGTCATAGCCCTGATAGTCATTCCGTTCCAGCCACGCATTGAGCCGGCAAATTGCGCCGTAAATCTTTTCGCCGAAAACAGCGGGCGCCTCCGCGCCGATCACTTCACCAGCAGATGCCGTCATAGTTCCCATTGCTCATTCTCCCATCGTTGACGCGAACGAAATCCACCAATATCTGATCCTGTCGCAATCGCGCAGGCACCGTTCTGAATTCAGGGTCCTTGTTCCCTATTACAATAGTTTCTCCATGTTCAAGAACCTGGTCTATATGCTCGACCATCAACCTTGATATGTGCGGGATCCGGTTCAGGATGAAATCACGATTTGCTCCCACCAGGCTGGCGACATTAACGTTCTTGTCGTAAATCCGCAAATCGAAGCCTTTTCCGAGAAGTCGCTCAATTACTTCTACTACCGGGCTCTCCCGCAAATCATCGGTTCCTTCTTTGAAGCTGAACCCCAAAATGCCAATCCTGCGGGTCTGTTTCTCCATGATTAACTGCAGCCCTCGGCCTACCTGAATCTCATTGCTGGGCAAAATCGATGCCAAAATCGGCAACTGGAGGTCATGCATTTTGGCCTGGTAAGAAATGGCGCGCAAATCCTTAGGCAGACACGAACCGCCGAAGGCAAAACCGGGGACTAAATAGGCTGAAGAGATATTCAACTTTCGGTCTTGGCAAAAAATGTTCATCACCGCATGCGCGTCGATGCCGAAGGCTTTGGCTAGATTGCCAATCTCGTTGGCAAATCCGATCTTGAGCGCATGCCAGCTATTGTCAACATACTTCACCATCTCGGCAGTTTTCAGATCTGTACGAACGAGCGGAGCATCCAGCTTTTCATACATGGCAGCAACGATGTTCCCGCTCTGCTGATCTAGCTCCCCGATCACAGTCTTTGGCGGACTGTAGAAATCCTTTACTGCCGAGCCTTCGCGCAGGAACTCCGGGTTATGGCAAACGCCGAAATCGGTTCCAGCTCGCTTTCCAGAGAACTCCTCTAAAACCGGAATTACGATGTTGTGCATAGTTCCGGGCAAAATCGTGCTGCGAATCACAACTGTGTGTCGCGAAACTTTCTCTTTCAGAGCGGCCCCAATCTGCTCACAAACCCGGCGAACATAACGCAAATCCAGGTTGCCGTTCGGCTGACTGGGAGTGCCCACGCAAACGAACGAGACGTCGCTGTCGCGGATAGCTGCCGCCGTATCAGAGGTTGCTTTCAGGCGTCCGTTCCCGATATTCGTGGCAATCAAGTCCCCGATCTGCGCTTCAATGATAGGAGACTGGCCAGAGTTGATCAGGTCAACTTTCGCTGGGACCGGATCCACTCCAGTAATGCTGTGGCCTTCGTTGGCGAAGCAGCCTGCGGAAACAGTACCCACATAGCCCAAACCAAAAATGCTAATTTTCAAACAATCTTCTCCGTGTTTCGTTGAATTAAATGATTCGTGTCGATTTCGAATGGTCCCTAAGACCGCGCCAATACTGCTCCAAAGTCCATCAAATGTGATTCCTATTTTAGGAGTGCAGCATAGACTTTCTGAGTCGCCTCTGCCACTAAGGCCCAGGAGTTGCGTGCCTGCGCATACTCCCGAATCTCTCTCCGCCTGCTCTCCAGGTTTTTATAAAGATCGCTTTCGAAGTACTTTTCCAATACCCTGGCCAAGTCCCCAGAATCGCAAGGCGTGAATACAAATCCCGTTTGGCTCTCGATGATGTCTTCGCGAAAGCAGGCAACGTCGCTTGCAATTACCGGTAATCCAAAACTATAGGCGAGAAACAGGACACCGCTCTGAAATACCGACGTATAAGGCAACACGGTAACGTCGGCCGCTTTGAAGTAAACTTCTGTATCCTCGTCCGGAATGAATTCCGTCTTGCTGATCACGCACTCGCGGACTCGCTCAACGTTGAGCGTGCGCTTGATATCGTTTAAGTACTGCTCAGTGCCCTTCTTAGGCTCTCCGGCAATGATCAGACGATAGTTTTGCTCCGTCAGGCCCAACTGCCTGAATGCTTCAGCTAAATACTCCAAACCTTTGTATGGGCGAATTGCCCCAAAGAACAGAATAGCCTTTTCATCGGGATGGATGCCGAGCCGCTCTTTTGCCTGCCGAGAAGTAAGATTGGTGTCCGGTACAGAGTTGTTGATTCCGAACGGTATTACGGTCACTTTATTCGAGGTAATACCAAAATCATCCTCTAACTCCTTTTTCATGGGGTCAGTATGGACAAAAATGTGATCGACTAGTTTGTACTGCATCTTTAGGGTCAGCCGATTCAGCATCGAATCGTTCCCATCTCTTTTTCCGGCGTTTACATTGTGCGCGGTAAAAACCAGCTTTCTTCCCGAAAGTTTGTAATACAGTGTCAGCAGCGTGCGATCGAAAGCCTGAAATTTGTTATTCCACAACAGATGGAAGATTCTCGCTCGCGACACGCGCGCATAGCGTACCAACTTCGTGTAGTAGCTGATCACGCGAAGCAGTTTTGCCAGTGCGCCGCGTTCTCGACGTGGGTCGCCATAAGTGTCATGGAAGCGCACGTTCGGAGTCGAGTGCATTTCCGGACTGTCAATTTCGCCTCCTCCGAGTACATCCACGGCAATGCCTTTGGAAGCGAGGGCCATGGTGAGACCAAACGCATATGGCCGATCGAAGCCACCGGTGAGGAGAGCCACCGTCTCAAGATGCGGAGTCGATTTCGACCGGTCTATTGAGGTTGAATCTGCCAATGCAGAGTTTGAAACTGTCAATTCGTTCATCCTGATACTCCGGCAAGATGTTCTTCCCGGGACCTGTGCCGACTGTGAGGAAGCTCCCGACCGTGCTCTGCTGCTTCCTTACTCTGCAATTGGGGTAGCGCAATCACCGAAAGCACGAAAACGATCCATACTGGATCCATGGTTCGAATGGCAGCTTCGGTAAAGTTGTACGCCAAGCCAACGACGAAGTATGCAAGTCGCAAGCGCCCAGCTTCCGGCTCGAACAGGAGATGTTTCAAAACGTTGCGGTATCCGGTAAGTATCAGGACGAGAAGAAGGGCGATTCCAACCCAGCCCAGGTTCAGGAAGAGCTCTAGGTATCCATTGTGCGATTCGTTTGGATGCCACCAATATATCGCCCAGAGACGTTCGAGGCGGTCGCCCAACCAAAAACTCTCAAATCCTGTGCCAAGGAATGAGTTTACCGGCATTGTGACAAGTCGCTGCCACAGTTCGGTGCGGCCCGTGAGAGTTGGGTTCCGTCCCATCGCGTACAGCATGTCGCCGCCTACGTTAAGAAACAACACTGAGGCGCACACACCGATCATGGTGGCGACCATGATGTGAATCATCGTCCTTCTACGGGCAAACCGCATGAACGTAATCAGCGCCATAAGACTGCTGGCCAGGAAGAAGCAGACCATCGACGTGACGGAGTTTGCCATCGAGAACAACCAGAACACCATGGCGAGAACCACCCCATGCACGACCAGTACCTTGCGGCGACGGCTCCCGGCAAGTTCCTGAATGAAGGCCCAGGAGCATGCCAATCCGAAAGCAAGACATGCCTTGCCTAGCATGTTCTTGTCGGCGGCCATTCCTACGTAGAATGCCGTACCTTCCCACCTGCCGTATGCTCTTCCCAAATCGGGATAATACTTAATGAAGAGCACGGAGAGCGGCACAAATACAAAAGCAACTCGCGTGAGAACCCGTCGGATGGCTGCGGTTCGGTTGACCTCCGTAAGTACGATGAGCACCATCACCACATCGCCCAGAGACTTGATCCAGCGCTTGAAAGCCACCGAAGGAAAATCGGACCAGCCGATGCTGATGCCGCAATATGCAATGAATATCAGGAGTGGAGCATTCTGCCGCAACAGCCGGATAACAGCTCTTCGCCTCCGCAGCAACACGATTGCGCCACAACAAAGAATCAGAAGATAAATGTTGCGGTCAATGGGGCTGCCTTCAAGGTAAGCATCCGGCGAACTCTCCGGCGCCATGTTCAGCCACACCGAAACCGGTCGCGACGCAGCGATCAGCAGCCACGCAAACGGGAGCCACAACGCCATGGAGGTACGTACGCCACGCTCACGGTCGAGAAAAAACAGACCCGCAATGCCGCAAATAAAAACGAGGGTTGCGATATGATTCATTGGGCGTCGAAGAATTGGCGTTGTAGGAGCTCCAGGGTCAACAACTTATGGATCTCCGTTGTGTAGTTACGCCCTTCGTCAAGATGTCCGCGCACAATTGCTTCCACCCGCTGTGGATGCAAATAGCCTCGGGAAAGGGTGCGCGAATCGAGCAGCATTTCACGTACATATTTCGCAAGCACGGTTTTGTACCACAGACGAAAGTGCAGTAGTTTATGCCGGCCTAAAAAAAGCTTCTCCAGATGCAGCCCTGAGAATAGATGATCTGTCCTGGCCACCCACTGCGGCATTCCATAGTCGTAAGCGTATTCAGCCTTGAACGTAAACTCCAGAAATGCTCGGACAATCGCTGAATGAATTTTCCCTGAATTCCCTCCGACCCCGCGGTCGGAACGAACGGCAGCGAGCTGAGGACTGCCTGCTCGAATTAGTTTTAGGCGAATATCATCATGGGTCGAGCTATCTTCCATGGGCGCTCGGTAGACAGTTCGCACAAAGTCGTTGTCGAGAAAAGGAGAACGCACCGTTAATTGACTCTGTTCTAATGCAAGAATTCCATGGTGATACCACGGCGATTGCCTGAACGCAGCGAATGTAACCGGGTTTTGACGCCGAATTGAGCTATAGGTATCTTTCGCTTCGTCCACGTACTTCAGAAAATCAGAGGAGTACATCCCGGGAGCCGGGGGCATGGGTTTGAACATCACAGCGTGACGAACAATCTCGCTGCCATACGTTCCTACGACTTTCGCAGGAGCAATTTTCCTTGCTTCTTCACTCAGATACAGGTCGGAGGCGCGATAGACGTCAACTCCACCTTCCGTAAGATAGATGCTACGCTGTGCGTAGTGCGGAAAACGTGATAGAAATTCGCCTCCAGCACGAAGCACCTGATGAGGCTGCTCGGCCATCCTGGCAAGTCGCTGTGCTAACCTCACGTCTTCGCAGTCACGAAAAACTCCTCCAAACGTGTAACAAGGCAGAGTGCCCGCCGCAGGCTTGTGCCAGGCCATAATCACCCGCGTATCCAACCCCCCGGTAAGAGCGATTCCAACCTTCTCCCGTCCAGCGAAGTAGAGCGGCAGATTAGTCTGCAAGCTTTCGCTCAGATCATTCAGGTATTCCTGTTCACTTAAGGGCTGTTGCGATTCCCATTGTTGCGGTTGAAAGTAAGTACCCTTAACAGGAGATGTGCCCGCAGAAAAGGTCCACGCCGAAGCTGCCGGAAGAGAAAACACATCCTTAAAGATAGTGCGATCTTCGAGCACGCAACTGCAAGCGACAAATTCCCCAATGCTTTTAGCATCTGGTTGCCGCACATTTGGGCAGACAGCCGCAATCGCCTTCGCTTCCGAAGCGAAGTAGAAGGCATCGGCAGTTTGATGAAAGAAGAGACGATGCATCCCATAGCGATCATTAAAGAGAGTAACCGTCGAATTTCGCTTGTCCACAATTGCACCGTGGAACATACCGTTAAGTGCCGGCAAAAAGCCTTCGCCCAACTCTTCGTAAAGGTGCACAAGGTATGACACGTCATCAGGCGAAAAGGAATGACCTTTCGACTTAAGCATCCTGTGAGTGGATCCCGGTGAAAATTCTTCGCCGGAAAAAACGAGATGAATATCCCCCTTCTCACTACGCGCTGGACCTGAGTCGGAGAATGAACCCTTAATGGCAGTCCATCCAACATATATACCTAGCTGAGGCTCCGAGAAAGTTCCTGAGGTGTAGAATTCTTCATGCACGATGCAGCGCAGCATCTCCGTCGTCTGCGCCTGTGCAAATTGAGAGGGCTTTCTTGTAATGAGACCAACAATACCGGGCATGGATACTAGGATTCCACCGACTGAAATCTGTGGCTGTACCAGGTTTTTCTCAAATCGCGCAGCTTGCCCGTAAAAGATTCAGGCAGCAGATCCGCAAAGCGATGATGCAATCCTAAACGAAAGGCTAGACGTCCCAAACTCGTGAGCGGGACGTAGTAGCGGGGAATATCCACACGAGCAAAGCCGTTCACTTCTTTGAAATGACTCAGGCTGTCACCCTGCTTCTTACCGTAGGAGAAGTGTTCGTAGATCAGGAAGGAGACATTCCGTTCAGCGCATACCTTCACCGCTTGTGCAATCAGGGCATTAGTGGGGGCTTTGTCCTTATGCTGAATCATCGACAGGATGTGGACCAGGCACGCCTGGGTCCGAGTTTCATCCATAACCAGCTTGATAAAACCGATCATCGTTTCACCCAGAAAGGCGCCGACATAAATGCTGCGATCGAGGAAGGTGTTGGCGTAGTCACGTATTCTTTCCGGGCTCATGCCGTAGTGGGGAAACTTCTTGCCTTGGCGTACCGGCGATTCGTTATAGATTCCCCGAATTCCCTCCAAAAGCTCAGGACCAAATGGCACCTCACGCAGCACTACGCCTCTCTTCTCCGCTTGCCTCGCCCGGTTCCGAGGATAGGATCGGATTTGGTTGTTCCACCAATTGTCAAAAGTGGAGATAGGCAAAACGGCGAGGTTATCCCACTCCACAGGGTAAGAATACTTCACTGCCGTCTCCGGTAAAGGCTGCAAGAAAGTAAACAGATCAACGCGAGTTCCACAGTCGCGCAGAGCCGATATGGTAGCTTCCGGCGAGACTGGGAAGTTGTACTTATCACCATCGAGCCTCGCGACCCGAACGGCCATGCCGTCAATCTTTACATCTTGTCCGAAGATATTCATGCCACAAGTCCTCTTTACAGAATCAGCGATTGAGTGAGCCGACGTGGGTTTCTAGCTGCGAGGGCGAAGCTACGGATTGATTCTGAAAATTAATCTGAGAAAAAATACTGTCCATGATTTTAGCGGTGAGAAGTATCTCCCGATGGGGGATTGGATCCGGAGCGCCTTCCACTATGGAACGATAAAAGGCCTCGATCAGATACTTCATACCAGCCTTCATATGAAAGTCATTATGCAGAAAGCTTTGCACATTGACCCTGACGTTACTCACATACTGTCTTCCCAAGCTGAGCGGCGAAATAAATTTCTCGGCGTAACTTGGCAATCTGCGCGCAGGCAGCTTAATTAGAGTCTCGTGATCCTGGTCCAGAACCAGCCCGTTCTTACTTCCATAAATACGGAACTCGTGTAGAGCGGGGCGCATCTGTGAGGAAAACGTGAAATACGCGGTTCTCTTGTTTTCATCGCAAATCAGCACTCTGAGTTCGTCAACCAACTCGCGCTCGCCTTGGCTTTCCAAAAAGGGGCTTACAAATCCGCTGGCAATCACTTGCGGGGAGTCACCGTTCAGGAACTCGGCAATTCGCGCAATACCATGGCTGATGATGTTGTGCAGCAGCTTTCCTGGCAGCCTTCGAACCCAGTGACGCTTGTTCCCCAGAAGCGCGCCGGCGTAGCTGGAAGCTCCAAGTTCATAGCAGTATGTGCTCTCCATGTGTACGGGGCCAGACCCGAGAAATCCGCTCGCGACCAAGCCTCGCATTCTGCGCGCGACATTCCGGAATTGATCGTCATGTCCGGCGGTGATTTTAAGACCTCGCCGATTTGCCAAGTCGATGAGGCTTTGAGCGTCTTGCTCAAACAGCGCGAATGGCTTTTCCACATAAACGTGAGAACCGGCTTCCAGGCATTTTGTCGCGATTCCGAAATGGGAGTCCGGAGGTGTGGTGATGTGCACCACGTCCGGCCGAAGATCGGCAAGCATCTGCTCGAAATCGGCGAAATACTTTGGAATTTCGAACCGTTCGGCCAGCTGACGGGCCATGAGTGGTTCGAGATCGGCCACCCCCACAACTTCGCACCCGCGAATACGCCGAATCTGTGAGAGATGGTCGTCGGCGATTTTTCCGCATCCAACAATAGCAACCCTAAGCATTCTTATGTTCCACTCGGCAAGATCGAAAATATCGACTTAATCCGTCAGAAGTACTCACGAGCGGCTTCCAGTTCAATCTTTGCTTCAGCTTATCGTTGCTGTAGCGGGTGGACTTCCAAAAGGCGTGCCAACGACGGCGATTAAAGGCAGGCGGCAATTGTCCATCGGACCACTTGGAATACTTTTCCCAGGCAGCACAGAGGGCGTAGCTAAACAAATGAGGAACATAGATGGAATGGAATCGTTTGACGTTGCGCTTGTAAAGCCGAAGGAACTCGCGGCTAGAGGGCAGGTTGTCGTCCACCACGTTGAAAACCTCACCATCAACTCCGGAAACTATTCCGGCCAACATAATGGCTTCGGCGCAGTTGTCCACATAAGTGAGCGGAATCGAGTTCAGCCCGCCCATATGAAGAAAGACTCCGAAGGTGTCAATCCCTATGCGCCCGCTGATTTTCTCATTGCCTTCTCCGTACACTGCGCCCGGACGCACAATCACGTAAGGAATGTCCAGTTTGCCACAATACTCGACAACAATCTCGTCCTGTTTTAACTTGGCAAAACAGTACGCCTCGCCTCGCAAATCCGCGCGGGTCTCGATTGGACAGCTCTCGTCAAGCGTTCGTCGCTTACCTTTGTTTCTATTCGTATATACAGCGAAGGAGCTGATGTTGACGAAGCGCCTGATGTTCCTGTTGAGCGCAACCGCTTCCAGCAGATTGCGCGTGGTAACCGCTGAGTTCAGGTAAGCGTCAGGGAATGACTTCTCACCCCGTCCCGCCGCCAGATGATAGACAAGTACAACGCCTTGGCAAGCGCTTCGGCAATCATCCCGCGATAAGAGGTTTCCCTGGAACACTTCCACTCTGGCGTCCGGGTGCTCAGCCACGATTTCCTGCAGGCGCTCACTGGGATTCGACCTTACCAGGCAACGCAGGTTCGTGAATCCCGCCTCAAGCAGTCTCTGAACAACTGCGCGACCGATGAAACCGCCGGCGCCAGTTACAAGAATGCGGTCTTGTCTATCAATGATCAAGTCAACAGTTTGCATAATTGTTAATCGAAGGAGATCAAACTGGAGGAGGCTTTACTTCCACTCTGGTGAATGCTTAACCAGATCAAAAGATCTTGCAATCTGCGTGCCTTCGAGCAGCTCCTGAAGGCCGCCGCGCGTCAGGAAGTTGAACTCAGGAGAATTCACAGGATGGGTCTCAACCTCGACAGTGTGATTCTTGGCTAAGTTGAAAATCTTTGCCAACCGGGCGTGCGGCTCAATGGGAGCGAGGGCAAAAAAGAAGTCGGCTATCCGGTGCCGTCTCTGGATCATCCGATCCAGGCTGGCGCGGAAGAAGCGATTGCCCCAGCTCTTCTCTCCAGGCACAAAAGTGAAATTTCTGCGTGAGATCGTTCCTGCGGGCAACAGTCCGGCGAGTACCACGTTGGGACACAAATGCATGTGGTGATGCCCATCAATACGCTGAGGGGCGGATCCATAAATCCGCGCAAATTCTTCGAGCTGCGCCGAGATGACGTATTCGAAAGATCGGGTGAGCCCAGGATGAAATATCACCCGGGAAAGACGCCGCATTCGCAAGAACTTTGTTACCCGTGTCTGATGGTCGCGCAGTACACACGGCAAATCATTTTTTGAGAACGACACGGTCAGATTCAAATGCAAGCCGGCATCTACTCCGCGTGAGCGAGCTATCTCAGCAGCACGTTCTGAATCTGCCATAAATACCATGGCGCTCACAGAAGAAAGAGCATTGCTATTCACGCAATCGAGAATTCGGTCGGTTGTTTCGCAGTCGTACCCCCAATCGTCAGCGTTTACGATTAAGGCACCCCCGCTACACTCGCGTTCTGCAACAGCAACACCTGTGCTGTCGAGTGCCCCGATTTTTGGACGCGAATCTCCAACGGTGGCTACTCTCGCTGTATTGTTTATTTCTGCTTTCATGCGTGTTTTTGTAAATGTCGCTCTAACCTTGGATGATCAGTGAACAGAAGCCGCCGTGCGCGTGAAGAATCTCTTGAGGCGCTGCATTTGCTCGTGCCTCTGGAATATCACAAAATCATTGCTTACGGGCCGGTCCAATCCACGCAGCCAGGCGGATATGAATCCTGCGCCGAGCGACGCTCCTCCCATTACGTAGGGTTTCTTTGTCATTTGATAGAGGACGCGAGAACATTCCCAAAGAGGATGATTTCCGAGCACGTAGTCCTTGCTGCCGTATTTGAATTTCGCCTTAAGCAATCCCTGTTGTGCTGTCCCGATAGGGCGGTGATGCAGAGCCGCTTGTTCAGTAAAGGTCCGCGTCTTCCAGCCTTTCATGCGCGACTTTACCACGGCGATATAGTCGATCCCGCCGCCTTTAACCGGTTCATATCCGCCTATCTCTTCGAAACACGAACGTCGAAACAATTGACAGGCGCCAGATACATGTTCGATGTTGACGAAGCTATAGTCATACATCTCATTGGAGCCTCGGTCGCGAAACGGAGTTCCGACCAAGCCCAATCGCGAATCAGCGGACAATTTCTCCAGGAGCAACTCAAAATATCCAGGCCCAAAAGACAAATCAGCATCCAGGCTGGCGATCGCCTGATAATCCATTGCTCTTACTAATTGCAATCCCGCATTGAAAGCGTGGACCTTGCCGGCGAAGTGGCGTTCCTGTCGCTCAGGTGCACGCAATAATTTGATCCACTCGTACTGTGCAGCGTACTTTGCCACGATCTCATCGGTGGCGTCAGTCGAACCGTCACTAACGATAACCCATTGCTTCGGCAGTACAGTTTGTGAGATCACCGATTGAATGGTCAATTCGATGAACTCCGCTTCATTTCGAGCTGGAGTTATGATTACGTATTGCGGCAGGCTGCTCATGCGTGCACCTCGTTGAAGTCATCAGCCTTCAATTCAGTACACTCTCCTGCTCGTTGGAAAATAACGTATCCCCCTCGTACGGTTGCATCCTGTTCCACAATTCGGTGGCTGACGCTGCTTAACAGACAGGCGTAAGCCGTTTGTATATAGGAATCGTGAATGCCAATCAGAACTATCAATCGCGCGGCTTGAATCTCGCGCAAAAGCGCAGGGGCCGTCGGTATCGTAAGTTGTTGCTTCGCAGCAATTACCACAAGGTCAAAACTGTCAGAACTGGCCGATTGCTTTGCATTTCCAAGCGCCACATCGAGTCGCTCTGAAACGTCTGCCCGGTCGAGTTCAACCCACGTAAGTCCGTGTAATTCGCTTGCCGGGAGAGCGCCCGCCGAGCCTACACCGCAAAACACTGAGTGTAGCTTTCTTCCACCTGCAACGGCACCTGTCAACACAGTTTGAGCTTCGTCTTGAACGTCTCCAATCCACAACGCTACCCTAAGCTCTTCCTCTGCTATAACGCTACGGATGGTTCGAATCAACTCATCTTCTTTGTGGCTTGATGATAGTTTCCTGGGGAGGAAGTGCCCGAGATTCTTCTCAACTCCATGAATTAGAGCCTTGATTATCCCTTTGGCTCGCAGCCACGAATCGGAATAGAACCGGCTGCGCTGAAACGTTGCCGAGGCGTCTCGTCTAAGCAGAATAAACGGTAATGCATTCGACCAGTGCGTGCGCAGCTTGGCGTGATCAACTGTTGTCAGCAGCGTATCGCTTCCTGGTTCCACTTTTTCTGAGCGAGAGGACTGAACCGAAGTGCAGCGCGCAGGAATGAGTTCGCGCGTCTCTTGCTGCCCACAGGCTTCTAGTAACGTGCAAAGGCGCTCGACCCACAAATGAAACGGCAACAATGGCATCGAATGCACGCTTAACCTGGCATGCTTTGCGCTTGTCGCGAACGCTACTCGCGGTCTGGAATCATCCAGAACACTTATGATCCACCGTATGCGATCGAGTTCTGGATGGCGCAGCCATGGATATTCAGCACTGCGAGACCGCGCTTCGTCGATCCGCCCGAGGCAAAGAAGCGTTATCACGTAGTAAGCCCACTCAACCGGATCTGGATCAACAGCTTTGTAGTCGGCGAGAGTTGCCGTAATCGGCTGAGTAATCCACTTGAGTGCCGCTTCCGGTCTTCCCTCGAATAGACTGCAGACAGCCAATCCCAGCAGTGGCTCCGGCATATACCGGTAGTAACTTAGGCACTGAAGGTAACGATCCTGCGCGGCTTTGTACTCTCCCTCATGCAAATAGTGGTCCCCTTCGCGAAGCAAAGTGACGAATTGCCCCTCTGACCGTACGTGCAAGCTCTCCCGTGAACTATCTTTCTCAACAACCTCCAAAGCGCCGAACGGGTTCTGCTGCACGATTCGCTGATTCGAACCGAGAGTTTTCGATAATCGAAACCACTGAAGAATTTGATCGCGCTGCCTCAGCGTATGGCGTTGGTGCACCAAGTCAAATCCAGCCTTCGAAATTCGCAGCAGTTCTTCCTGGCGTTCAAAAAGATAGTTCAGCTTGTCGAGAATGTTCTTCTCGTCAGCAAACACGCAGTTCTGCATATCCACGAACCCCGCAGCTTCCAATGCCGCCGAGCTTTCTGTAACCAGACAAGCGTTGCATGCGGGAATCTCGAAGTGCTTGCGTACCACTTCCCTGGCAACAGTTCCACACGCGGGCACAAACCAGGACGCATTCAGCATGCGGGCATAGGCTTCACCCACCATCACGCTAGCCGCCGCCGTCTTCTGCGGACGATAGCCCGGATGCGGGCAAATCAGAGATGGATACTGCTGCGACACCAGACGTAACACCTGTTGCCGCCAAGGATATAGGGTGTTCTTACTCCCGGTGAACAAAACTGGAATGTTCTTCGTTTGTCCATAGTCACGATATAGATTCGGATTAACGAAGTTCGGCCAGACGAACAGATTACGGGCAATGCTGGGAGTATGCTCTGGCGCGGTTACCGGAGTTGCAAAGAATGTTTCAACGCCCCAGTGATCCATATCTGAGAGGAACCCGTTGCGCCCCTCCGAAAATGCATCCGCGTACAATAGACCCGCTTTGAGTACCTGCGGACGGGAAGAGATGTTTGTAACTGCTGGTCGCCTGCACGATGCGGTAGTAACGCCGCCTTCGAACAAAGCCATATCCGGTTGATGCAGATCACAAATTTGGGCGTAGTCGCAGTCTTCATTGACGACGACAACGTCAAAAAACTCTGCCAGGCACTCCACGTGTTCATTCTTGTGAACAAGCAGGAATTCTGGCAACTTCTTCCCATATTTGTACTGGAAGAAGAGCAGCTTAGGCTTCTTTGTGCTTCCGCTCATATTTGGAATCTTGTCTGTGATTTCAGTTTGCCGGACTGGTACGCGCAGCCAATGTCCCCAGCAGGGCGAGTAATCGCCGCAAAGGCCGAGGAAGATCCTCGAAGGCAACTAACCGCATAAGCACACGGATTGAATAGATCCCGCTCAGTGCAGTCGCAAGTACTCCTATGGAGGTAGCTATTGCAACCGGCAGGACGTGGAAAGAAATAAATACCATTGCTATTGCCGACAAGAAAAGCAGGCCCATGCGAATGCAATCGGGAGAAAAACGAAACCCACTCAGATGATTTGCGATCGGGTATACGAGCAAACCGTGGAAAATGTAAGAGACAAAGAATGCGATGCCGGCGCCATTCAGACCGAAGCGAGAGATGAAAAGCTCTGCCAAGCCAATGCTTACCACTGCCCATGTGATCTCGCTAAAAAGAAACAGGTTCTGTTTCCCCTTCGCGACAATGATGAATCCTACCGGCCAGGTAATAACCTGCATTGTCGCGCCCAAACAAATCCATCGCAATATCGGAACCGAAGCGCTAAACCGTCCGCTGTAAAGAATGGCTATTACAAGAGGAGCGAGTGTGAGAGTGGCGATCACGCCTGGGCCGGCAAGTAACAATCCGACTCGGGCCTGTTCATTGACCAAACGGTTAGATACTTCGTGGTCCTGAATATTCGCAGTCAGTCGAGGATAGAAATCTGCAGCCATGGCCTGCAAAATAAAACCCACATATAAACCACCTAATGTCCAGGCCGATTGATATAAGCCAGTGCTCTCAATGCCCACCTTGCGCAATAAGAGCACCCGCACCACATATGCCACGGCGACAATCACTATCGCGCTGGTCATAAATGCAACGCCTAACTTCAGTAGCGATCCTGCCTCGGTGCGCACCTGAGGCAAAGAATGGCGAGACTTCGGAATCTGTACTTTTCGGCTATACCACCAGGACGCGATTAAAGTCATCAGCGCCACCAAAACCAGGTAGAGCGCTACCCCTTTTTCGCGCAGTACATAAATTACAGGAATGCTCACCAGCGTCGCGAAGAATGCGCCGAACACGTTCATTTTGGCAAGATCGGCGATTCGACGCTTGCCCTGAAGCAAAGCTCCCTGGCCCGCGGAAACAATGCGAAAGAGAACCGCAAAGCCTAACAGGCAAATGGCTCCGCTACGCCCGCGATTCCCAAAAGTGATGCTCGAGACCTGCGGAGAAAGTACCACCAGCAGAACTGCTCCGAGTATGCCCAAAACCAGTGATGTGCGGCGCAACACCGAAACCGTAAGCGCGATGCGCTCATCGTCGCCTGATCCGGCAGCTTCCGCGATCTGGCGAACACCGCTGCTATTGACGCCCATCTCAGCAATGTTTTGACTCAGGTCAGTAATCGATTGATAGACTCCTACTAATCCAAAGCCGCCCGGCCCTAGGAGCATTGCCATTACTTTTGTACGAATGATGCCGATGCCGATGTTCAAAACTGACGATCCGCCGATCAAAGCAGACGATTTCAATATCTCGCCGTAGCTTCCCTTATCGGGAGCAACCTGAGCCGTCTCGACACTCAGGTGTGCAGACTCGGAGATCGGGTCAGTGCTGTAGGCAGTGCTTGCCATGAGTAGTAGGGTTCCTAGTCCTGAATAAAGGGTGGGGAATTTCGGGGGCTGTCGGCAGCCGGAGAATCATTCCGACTGCCGTACGCCTGCCCCTTAGAAAGCGCGGAGCGTTCGTACTAAGCGAGCTTGCGCATTATGGAAGTGAGATCACGCTCACGTTGTCGAACGAAATAGGTTGATTGGAAACGTCCAGAGCGATGCCTCCCTGCGAATAACTGGTGTCATTGGCAGAGATGGCCACGCTGTTGTCGTAATAGACCTGAATACTGCTGCCTTGAAACACTAACCGCAAGTTGTGCCAATTAGTATCCATCGGCAACACTGCTGACTGCGCCAGGAGACTGTAGTCGGCATCGATGCTCCACTGTCCGATTCGATAGAGCTTCAAAACGCCTTCGGCCGGATAGATCCAAACTCCATAGCTAGATCCCGTGGAAGTATTCACGCGTCCGCGTAATCCGCCAGGATAATCGTTCAGCGAAGCCAGCTTGAAATCCGCCGCTACTGTGTAGTTTGTCCAGGTTGGATTGCCGGCAAACGATTGTGTGTGACCACCGCCGTTGTAGGTATAGACTCCATTGCTTGTCGACCATCCAGCCGCGTTTCCAAGCGGTGAGATGCTCCAGTTGCCCGCGCCGGCAGTGAAGTCATCGCTGAAGAGAGATGTTCCGACTTGCATTGCCACTGAAACCGTCGCTGTGTTGGCCGCGTCATTGGATGATACGGTTACTGTTCCGTTGAAAGTGCCGAGCGTTGACGTACTTGGTGCGACCGCGATCACCGACGGTGCAACGCCGGAAGTGGAACTTAGACCGATCCAGGAGCTTGCCGCCGCTGTCCAATTGAGCGCTCCAGTGCCGGCGTTCGATATCTGAATATTTTGCGGGGTCGGGCTTCCTCCAATCGCTCCGAAGAAGGTCAGGCTCGATGGATTTACTGCAAGGGCCGCTGTTTTCACGGCAAGAGTTACTGGTATCACGATCGGGGAGTTTGCAGCGCCGGGAGCCGAAAGAGTGATGTTGCCGGTGTAATTGCCTTGGGTTAATCCGGCTGCACTCGCAACTATGTTGAGAGACCCGGGAGTCATAGAGTTTGACGGCGTCAAGGCCAGCCAAGGAACATTGGCTGTCGCTCCCCAGGCTGTGTTCGCCGCGCCTGCAGCAGCGACGTTAATTGTCTGTGGAGCAGATGATGCGCCAGGAAGTGCGCTAAATACCAATGACGCGGGAATGTTCGTTAGTGTTGTCTGGTTCTCCAACGCTGCAACCTGAACCTTCGAATATGCGATCGGCTGGCTGGACGCATCCATGCAGACAAATCCGTTGGAATAACTATTGTCCACCGCCGCCAGGGCGAAGAATCCATCCCAGTAAACGGAAATCTGATTCCCCTTAAACATCAGCCGAAGCGCATGTGAATTCACATCGAAGGGCACGCTGGCTTGCCCAAGTTGTGACAAAGTGGACCCGTTGATGTTCCATTGACCCACTTTATAGAGGACCAATTGGCCTGAACCCGGGTACAACCATAAAGCGTATCCAGCGCCAGTGTCAGGATTCACTCGGCCCCGCACGCCGCCCGGCCAATTCGACAAGCTAGACAACTGAATCGTGGTGTCGAATGTGTAGTCTGACCAAGCAGAGTTTCCGGTGCAGGATTGGCTGAGACCGATGCCGCTATAGGAATAAACGCCATTTGATACCGACCACCCGCTGGCATTACCCATTGGAGAAACAATCCATCCGGTGGCTTGGTCCGCAAAGTTCTCGCTCATATCCTGGACGAGCACTTGCATCGTTACCGGTATAGAAATCGGAGAATTGCCCACCGCAGCCGCGCTAAAAGTGAGAGCGCCCGAGTAGGTGCCGGGAATCAATCCCGCCGGATTCACTGAAACGTTAACAGTAGAAGGAGTGGTTCCACTGGACGCAGACACTGTCAGCCAAGCGGCATTGCTTGTTGCATTCCACGAGAAGCTTCCAAAACCGCCGTTTGCCACGGTGATGGATTGAGCGGGTACCGGTTGTAAGCCTGCGGCTGTAAAGCTGAGAGTGGATGGTGCGACATTGAGACTTGCCGGCGTCGCCAATACGGAAAGATTCACGCCTATAGTTTTGCTTACATTCGGATAAGCGCCTAATGAGACTACCGTAACGGTGCCACTGTAATTTCCTGGATCAAGACTCGACGAGTTGACTGAGATCGGCAAGTTGGACGGAGTAGCACCAGAATTGCTGCCCACCGCCAGCCACGGTGAGTCGCTGGATGCCGTCCAAATGAGCGAGCCACCGCTCGATCCAATTGCCACATTTTGTGCAGGCGGATTGGCAGCATGCCAATTTGCCGAGAACGAAACTGTGGAACTTCCGAGACTGAGTGCATCCGTATTGGAGCTCGCAGCCGTAACGACGACATTGTCAAATGTAATCGGTTGCGTGTCGCCCTCAAGAGCGATGGCTCCGCTTGTGTAAGTCGGATCCGTAACTGTAATGACAGGCGCGCCGTCGTATAGCGCTTGAATCTGCGTACCTTGGAAACTCAAGCCCACATGATGAAAACTTGAAGCATCGAACTTCACAGAAGCCAGACCGATCTGCACCAGTCCCTGGTTGATATCCCATGCTGACGTCTTGTACAGAATCATCCACCCCTGCACTGGATAGAGCCATACCGCATATCCAGCACCAGTAATGGGATTGATTCTGCCGCGTATGCCTCCTGGCCAATTGTTCAAGGAAGACAGTTTCACTGCCGCATCAACCGTATAGTCGGTCCAGCTATTGCTGCCGGCATAGATCTGACTGTTTCCCGCTCCGCTGTATTGCAGAGCCTGGTTCACAATCGACCAACCTGCTCCCGAGCCGAGCGGAGATACCGCCCATCCCGCCAATGATCCATCATCGAAGGTGGAAGAAAGCAGCCCATTACTGACCGTAAGGGTTACGCTGACAGTTTGGGGCTGATTTGTAGCTCCAGGTGAGCTCAACGTTACGGTTCCAGTGTACTTTCCCGCTACGAGACCAGCAGGATTCACAGAGACGCTGAAATCTAGCGGAGTCGATCCTGAGGCAGGAGACACGCTCAACCAGGGCTGATTGCTCACTGCACTCCAGGTGAGCGTTCC
>Ga0134125_10003470_pt1 | contig 18203 bp, 17 predicted proteins | sample KB31751_FD_96464 | JGI IMG/M metagenome (GOLD analysis project Ga0134125, IMG submission 96464) | Terrestrial soil microbial communities with excess Nitrogen fertilizer from Kellogg Biological Station, Michigan, USA - KB3-175-1 | ecosystem: Environmental > Terrestrial > Soil > Unclassified ... | reverse complement strand
CTGGTGCTGACCCTGTTCGCGGTCGGCAGCGGCATCGGCGCGCTGCTGTGTGAGCGGTTGTCGGGCAAGCGGGTGGAGATCGGACTGGTGCCGCTGGGTGCGTTCGGGCTCACCGTGTTCGGCGTGGATCTGTATCTCGCGCGACACGGCATGGCGTCAGTACGCGGACTGGATTGGCTGGCCTTCCTGCACGGCGCAGGCAGCTGGCGCATCGCGCTGGACCTCACCCTGATCGGCGTATTTGCCGGCTTCTACGTGGTGCCGCTGTTCGCCTTCGTGCAGGCGCGGGCGCCGCGCGAAAAGCTGTCGCGCATCATCGCCGGCAACAACATCGTCAACGCCTTGCTGATCGTGCTTGCCGCGGGGTTCGGCCTGGGGCTGGGTGCGCTCGGTCTGAATGCGTCGCAGATTTTCCTCGCCGCCGCGCTGCTCAATATCGCGGTGGCCGCGTACATCTTCACCCTGGTGCCCGAGTTCCTGATGCGCTTCATCACCTGGGTGCTGGTGAACACGCTGTACCGCGTGCGTGCCGACGGTTTGCAGCACGTTCCCGAGGATGGCCCGGTGCTGCTGGTGTGCAACCACGTCAGCTACATGGACCCGCTGCTGTTGATGGCGAACCTGCGGCGGCCGGTGCGTTTTGTCATGTACTACAAGATCTTCAGCATCCCGCTGATGAGCTTCGTCTTCCGCACCGCCAAGGCGATTCCCATCGCCGGTTACAAGGAGGATGCGGCCGTCTTGCAGCAGGCCTACGACGCGATCGACGACGCGCTGGCCGCAGGCGAGGTGGTGTGCATCTTTCCCGAAGGTGGCTTGAGCGGCGATGGCCAGATTGCCCCGTTCCGCCCTGGCGTTGAGAAAATCCTGGCGCGTCGCCCGGTGCCGGTCGTGCCGCTGGCGCTGCGCGGCCTGTGGGGCAGCGTATGGAGCCGCTGCGATTCACGCATGCACCGCGCCCGCCTTCCGCGTCGCTTCCGCGCCCGCGTGGAGCTCGTCGCCGGCGCACCACTGCAGCCCACACAAGCCAGCGCCGAAGCACTTGAAACACGCGTTCGCGAATTGCGCGGCGACCTGGCCTAGCGACGCCTTTCCGAATCCCCAATCCCGAATCCCCAATCCCGGCTCTCAGGCCACCCAGCCGCCGATCACGATCAACGCCACCACGCTGAGCCACGCCAGCAGCGCCCGCAACAAGGCGCTGCGCAACCGCACCAGCTCGGCCAGCGGATCGGTGCGATCCTCGGCGTAGCCGTCGCCACCCTCGATGTCGCTTAGCGCATCGGCGCGGGCGGCCGCACCGAGAAAGCCCGGCCCCACGGCGTACCAGCTGTTGGTGGCCGCTTGGGCGTGCCAGCGCCGCCACGCACCAATCACCGCCTCCCAGTGACCGACCACCGCCAGGGTCAGGGTCAGCAGTTGTGCCGGCAGCCAGTCCAGCGCATTGGCCACATGACGCGCGCTGACTGCGCTGGCGTCGTCCAGTTGCAGCGAACGATCACGCCCCAGCGTCTGCCCCAGCCGGTACGCCAGCGCGCCAACCGGGCCGAATACGAAAAACCAGAACAGCACGCCGAAGCGCCGACGCAAGGCGGCGTACGCCACCGCTTCGCCCAGCGCCGCGGCCTGCCAGGCCACGGTTTCGCCGTCCTCGGTCAGCGCCTGCGCGGTGGCTTCGCGCTGCAGCCCGTCGGGGGCCTGCACGATCGCTTCCAGGTCCGCCTCGAATTCGCGCGGGCCGAACGCATACAGCAGCACCGCCAGCGCAAACAGCATCTGCCACAGTTCACCCAGCGGCAGTCGCCCCAGCAGCCACGCCACGGCGGCGCAAAGCACCAGCGGCAACAGCAACGCCAGCACCACACGCCCCACACCGCTGGTGTCACCCAGTTGCCGCACCCATTGGCGAAACGGGCGGTCGCCACCCCAGCGGGCAAGTTGCGGCCGCAAATGCAACAGGCCAAGGACGATGAGGACGGTGAGCAGGCTGATGGCCATGACGGGCACTCGCGGGTGGATGATGCATTGTAAGCGAGGGACGATCCGCCGTCTGGACGGCTGAAACTTCAACGCATGTCGTCAGCCGCGTTGCGGATCCGGGTGAGCGAGATCTACCGCCGGGCTGCGGCGATCAGGTCGTCCAGATCCATGCCGCCGCGCCGTTGCAGCCAATGCGCCAGCAAGCGGTAGGACACCGACAACGGTGGCGACGGCAGGAAGCTGCCGTCCGCCAGGCCGTCGGCGATCTGCTGCGGGGTGAACCAGCGCGCTTCCTCCAGCTCGTGGTCGCGCATGGCGATCTCGCGTGAATGCGCGGTGGCGGTGAAGCCCACCATCAGCGAGGCGGGCATCGGCCACGGCTGCGAGGAGTGATAGTGCACCTCGTCCACGAGCACGCCCGATTCCTCGGCCACTTCGCGCCGCACCGCGTCCTCCAGCGTTTCGCCCGGTTCGACGAAGCCGGCCAGGGTCGAATACCGACCCACCGGCCAGCCCGCTTGCCGCCCCAGCAGGCAGGCGCCGTCGTGTTCGACGACCACGATGATCGCCGCATCGGTGCGCGGGAAATGCACGCGCGCGCAGTCCGTATTGCTGCACTGCGCACGGTGACCGGCACTGACCAGGCGCAGCGTTGCGCCGCAACGGCCGCAATAGCGGGTCTCGCGTTGCCAGTGCACCAGACCCTTGGCGTATGCGAACAAGGCTGCTTCTTCGATCGGCAGCTGCAGCGCCGAGTGACGCAGGCTGGCGAAAGGCGCCCCCAGCGAAACCGCCAGTGCGCTGGTGCGGGCGGCATCATCCAGCGCCAGCACGAAATGCGGGCGCCCGTCGATCAGGCCCAGCAGGCTGGCGGGCACGTCGCCCAGCCGTTGTTCGCGCTCGGTCACGTCCAGCCAGCGCAGGGCCTGGCGGTCGCGTTGCAGCAAGGTGTCGCCGGCAGCGTCGAGCAAGAGGTAACGCGCATCGCCGGATCGGGCCTTGGCATCGATCCAGGCATGGTCATCGCGCCGCTCGGCTACCCGGTCCAGCACCAGGCTGAGCCCGGCGAAGGTGTTGGGTGGCGGCGTGCTGGCCCGGTCCATGCGAGGCGAGCCGGTCAGGCGGAGAACGACGACCCGCAGCCGCAGGTGGTCTTGGCGTTCGGATTGCTGATGACAAACTGCGCGCCGCTGAGGTTCTCGGCGTAATCGATCTGCGCGCCGGTGAGGTATTGCAGCGACAGCGGATCGCACAGCAGGGTCACGCCTTCGCGCTCGACCGCCAGGTCGTCCTCGGCCTGGGCTTCGTCGAAGGTGAAGCCGTACTGGAAACCCGAGCAGCCGCCGCCGGAAATGTACACGCGCAGCTTCAGGTCGGGGTTGCCCTCTTCGGCGATCAGCTCATGCGCCTTGCTGGCGGCCGCCGCGGTGAACAGCAGCGGCGCACTGGCGCTGCGGTAATCGGGAATGGCGACGAAAGTGTTCATGACGTTCCAGATGGGGTCGTTGCGGGACGGTACAAGCATACCCGCGACGGCCTCCGCCTCCATGAACGCGGGTGGCGCGCGGGGCGCCGTCGCGCTCGCCAGCTCAGGCGGATACGGCCTCTTCCGTCTCGGCGGGCGCCGGCAATTCGCGTCGCGCGTCGTCGCTATCGCCCTCGCGGCTGATGTTGCCATTGATCTGGGCGCCGGCGGCCATTTCCAGCGTGTGGTAGCGCAGGTTGCCATCGATGCGTGCCTGCGCCGACAGCTCAAGCCGGGCCGTCACCTGCACGTCGCCGGTCACGTGGCCATTGAGGATCGCGTGCGGCACGCGGATCTCGCCATCGACCTGGCCGTGCTCGCTGAGCGTGAACATCGCATCCTCGCCCTCGCCCACGATGGTGCCCTCGACGCGGCCATCCAGATGCAGCGCGCCGCGGAAGCAGAGGTCGCCGCGGATCACGGTGCCGCGGGCGATCAGGCTGGTGTCGTCGCTGGCCTGGTGGCGTTCTCGGCGCTTACGGTTGAGCATCGTTGTCTCCCAGGACGGTATTGACGTTGCCGCTGAGCGCGTCGCTCCAGGCGACGCTGCGGACAATGGCGGGCTGGCCTTCGGGCTGGATATGCAGGCGCAGCCGCGTGGGGCGGAAATCGGCCGGCAGCACCAGGGTGCCGCGCAGCTGCTGGAAATACTGGAACTTGAACGGGATGCCGGCCTTCTGGTCCTCGTCACCCAGGGCGGCCCAATCCAGCCGGGTGACCTTGTCACCGCGCAATCCCTCCACGCTGACCGTGACGGCGCCACTGATGTCGCTGCCGCGGCGGATGTTCTGCGACAGGCTCAGGCTGATGTCCCAGCCGCGCGACCCGGCGATGGGCCGCAGCCGCACGCCCTGCACCTGCAGCCCCGCGCGCTGGCCGTCTCCACCCACCAGGCGGGAGTAGAAGCCGAGATCGGTGCGCAGGCTGCTGAGCTCGGTTTCGCGCTGGGTCAGGGTATTTCGCAGGGAGCGGGTGGCTACCTCGTTCACCCGCGCGGCGCTTTCGAGGTTGGCGACCTGTTGTTTCAGCTGTTCGATCTGCGCGTTCAACGCGCGCTGCTGGCGGTGGTCGACGCTGGCGGGCGCGTCGTGCGACGTCAGCCATGCCACCAGCGCGCCGGTCAGCACCACGCTGCCGAGCCAGGCCAGGCCCAGCCAGAATCCCCGATAACGCCGCTCGCTGTGCGGCCGCACCACGAAGCGCGGTGGTGGTCGTGAGGCCATGTGACTCCCCCGGCAAACCCAAGGTATAGCGTCGCCACGGCGAGGCGGTCAAGGTTGGCCGCCTGGCGGCGCTCCGGAAAAGCGCCGCAGGTCACAACGATGGACTTCAGCCTTGCATCTTGCTCTGCAGGTAGCGCTCGGCGCCGATGTCGCGCACCAGGCTGAACTGGGTTTCCAGCCAGTCGATGTGTTCTTCCTCGTCATGCAGGATGTTCTTGAACAGGTCGCGGCTGATGTAATCGGCAATGCCTTCGCTGTACGCAATCGCCTCGCGCAGATCCTTCACCGCTGCCAGCTCCAGATCCAGGTCGCCCTGCATCGATTCCAGCGCGTTCTCGCCGATGCGCAGTTTGCCCAGGTGCTGCAGGTTCGGCAGCCCGTCGAGAAACAGGATGCGCTCGATCAGATGATCGGCGTGCTTCATTTCCTCGATCGACTCCTTGTACTCGTGCTCGGCCAGTTCGGTGTAGCCCCAGTCCTTGAGCATGCGGAAGTGCAGGAAATACTGGTTGATCGCGGTCAGCTCGTTGTAGAGCACCTTGTTCAGGAACTCGATGACCTTGGCATCACCCTTCATGGCAGTTCTCCGTTGACGACCCGGCGACTATACAAAGGTCGCCGGCAGCGGGGTGAAACGCGAATGCCAATGGTTTGCCGATGCATCGCAGCGATCGGCCAACGCGTGTTGCAAGGAGGGGTCAGGCCGTGACGAAAGGCAGCGGGAACGGCACCTGGGTCAACGCCTGTTCCAGGATGGCGCGGGCTTCCGGTTCGCAGCAGCCGCAGCAGTCGGAACAACCCGTACGGGCCTGCAGCTCGGCGAACGTACGCACGCCATCGGCCACCTCGCGGCGGATGTCATGGTCGGTAACGGCGTTGCACATGCAGACGTACATGGCGCGTATAAGAACGCGAATGCGAATGATTGTCAACACCGCCGGCCGGCCAAGGGGCTGCTCGGGGTGCTCACGCCACCTTGCGGCCGCCCTGAGGCGACGGTGGCGCGGTGCTTTCGCGCGGCGGGGCAGTGCCCAGATCCACCTGGAACAGGCCTTCCACCAGCGGTGCAAACTGCCGCAGCGCGCGCTCGTAGACCTGTCGCTTGAAGTTCACCACATGCGCGGCCGGATACCAGAAATCGACCCAACGCCAGATATCGAACTCCGGCTTCGCGCCGGCATCCAGCTTCAACGCATCTTCATCGCCCACCAGCTTCAGCAGAAACCACACCTGTTTCTGGCCGATGCAGGTGGGCCGCTGGTGGTGGCGCACGTAGCGGCCCGGCAACCGGTAGCGCAGCCAGCCATGGGTGGCGCCAACCACTTCCACGTGGTGCGCGGCCAGGCCCGTTTCTTCCTCCAGCTCGCGGTACATCGCCTCCAGCGGCGTCTCGTCGCTGCGCATGCCGCCCTGGGGGAACTGCCAACCGTCACGATTGACCCGGCGCGCCCAGAACAGCTGGCCGTCTGCATTCAGCAGAACAATGCCCACGTTCGGTCGATAGCCATCAGCGTCAATCATCTCGCTTCCTCGGGTCACACGGCGCCATGCCGCACGGGAATGTACCCGTCAGCCCGATTCAAGCACGGCGCGCGAAGCCACGGCAAGCACAAGGCTTGAACAGAAGGGTCCAGACGACTAAACTGCCGCGCCCCACCCGTGATCGTTCTGATCCCCCGCGGCGGGTTCCCAATGGCTATGTAGCTCAGCTGGTTAGAGCACAGCACTCATAATGCTGGGGTCGGTGGTTCGAGTCCACCCATAGCCACCATGTCCTCTCGTTCATCAGATCAGGTGAAGGACGAGCGATAAAGCCCGCCGATGCGGGTTTTTTTGTGTCTGAATTTCACGTCTGCATGGAAGGATGTCAGTCGCTCGTCGACCGTAAGGGCTGGCGATGCTCCGCCTTGCGTAAACCGGACGTGGGCGCTGTCGACGGTTGGTCCTTTTCCTTCTATCACCGCACCGTCGATGGCAGCGGCAGGTCGAGAAATTGGTGAAGTGCCGAGCTGTCTATCAGCGCATTCAACGCTTCGATGTCAGGTGCCAGGTAGCGGTCGTCGCCGTAGTGCGGCACGGCTTCGCGGATGCGGGCGTGTGCTGCTTCCAGTACGTCGGATGAGCGCAGGGGGCGGCGGAAATCGATGCCCTGGGCGGCGGCCATCAGTTCGATGGCTACGATCTTTCGCACGTTGTCGACGATGTCGGCGGCCTTGCGTGCGGCGAAGGTTGCCATGCTGACGTGGTCTTCCTGGTTGGCGGAGGTGGGTAGCGAATCGACGCTGGCGGGGTGTGCCAGGGTCTTGTTTTCGCTGGCCAGCGAGGCGGCGGTGACGTGGGCGATCATGAAGCCGGAATTGATGCCCGAGTCCTGCACCAGGAAGGCCGGCAGGCCGGAAATGCTGGCGTCGACCAGCATGGCGATGCGGCGTTCGGACAGCGAGCCGATTTCAGCTACGGCGATAGCGAGCTGGTCGGCGGCGAAGGCCACCGGCTCGGCGTGGAAGTTGCCGCCGGAGATAACGTCGCCGGTTTCCGGAAACAGCAGCGGGTTGTCGGAGACGGCGTTGGCCTCGATCTCCAGCGTGCGTGCGGTTTGCCGCAGCAGGTCGCGACAGGCGCCCATCACCTGCGGCTGGCAGCGCAGGCTGTAGGGATCCTGCACGCGCGGGTCGCCGACGCGGTGCGATTCGCGGATGGCGCTGCCTTGCAGCAGTTGCCGGTAGAGCGCGGCCACTTCGATCTGCCCCGGCTGTCCGCGTACCGCGTGGATGCGCGCATCGAACGGTGCGTCTGACCCGCAGGCGGCGTCGACGCTCAGGGCGCCGGCCAACACTGCGGCGGCGAAAACCTGCTCGGCGCCGAACAGTGCCATCAGCGCGATGCCGGTGGACACCTGGGTGCCGTTGAGCAGGGCCAGGCCTTCCTTGGCGGCCAGACGCAGCGGGGCGAGTCCCGCGCGGCGCAGGCCATCGGCGGCATCCATGATTTCGCCGCGGCAACGCAGCTTGCCTTCGCCCATCGCGGCGAGCGCCAGATGCGCCAGCGGCGCGAGATCGCCGCTGGCGCCCACCGAGCCCTGGCACGGAATGCACGGCCACAGCTCGGCGTTGTACATGGCCAGCAGGGTGTCGATGACCTGCATCCGTACGCCGGAGTAGCCGCGCGCCAGCGAGGCGATCTTCAAGGCCAGGATCATGCGCACGGTGGTGTCGTCCAGCAGCGGGCCCACGCCCGCCGCGTGCGAGCGCACCAGGTTGGTCTGCAGCTGTTCCAGCTGATCGGCCGGGACATGCACCTTGGCCAGCTTGCCGAAGCCGGTGTTGATGCCATAGGCCGGCTGGCCGGCGGCCACGATGCCCTGCACGGTTTGCGCCGCGGCGTTGATGCCGGCCGTGCAGGCCTCATCCAGTCGAATCGGCTCGAACGTCGCGGCGATATCGCGCAACTGGGCCAGGGGCATGTGTCCGGGAATCAGGGTTTGCATGGCGGGTTTGTCCGGTGATCAAGATCGGGTGCAACGCATGCTCGTGGACTGGCGGCCATCGAATGCTGCGTCACGCATGCAGTGAATCGCCGACGTGGAAGCTGCCGACGAAACGGTATTTTGCTGCGGGGTGGGTGAGCCGCGCGACGCTGGCGACGCGGTCGCGCGACCAGGTGCGCCGGCCCAGCACGAGCAGCGGCGCGCCCACGTTGACGTTCAGCCATTTCGCCAGGCGCCGGTTTGCCGCCTCCGCTTCGATTACGTGTTCCGTGCGCTGCAACGGCGCCGTGCGCATCAGGTAGTGATGCGGGATTTCCAGCTGGAAATCGATGTCCAGGTAACCGGGCGCACACGCCGGGCTGACGAAACGGTCTTCCAGCTGCAGCGGCTTTCCGTCGGCCCGGTGCAGCAGGCGCGAGTGGAACAGCGGCTCGCCCGAAGCAATGCCGAACTGCCGGGCCATGGTCGCGCTGGCGGCGACCGATTCGCTGACCAGCACGTCGACCGTATGGGTCTCGCCGCGCGCCGCGATCTCGCTGCGGATGCTGCGCACATCGAGCAGGGCCGACTCGACCTTGGGGTCGCCCACGAACGATCCCACGCCTTGCACGCGCGTGATCACGCCCGCGCTGGTGAGCTCGCGCATGGCCCGGTTCACGGTCATGCGGGACACGCCGAACTTCATGACGAGATCCTTCTCGCTGGGAAGGCGGCTTTGCGGCGGGTAGTCGCCGTTGACGATGTGCTGAAGCAGGTAGCGTTTCAGCTTCAGGTACGCGGGCGCGGGCTCGTTCATCGGCTTAGGATGACATGTCTATACAAGTCGATGAAAGGCCGTGAAGCTTCCCCGCCAAGGCGTGAGCGTGGCGGCGAAGACGGCGTAGCCGTTTACTGGCCGCGTGGTGCTGTTGCGATAAACCAGATTTCCGAGCGGGAACGCGAATATCGGTGCCGGCCAGCCATCGCGGGCGCTACCGTGCGCCGCCCTGCCCCAACCTCATCGCGTAGAGTGCCGCGCCGTAATCCGGTGCGTGCAGGGGAAGCCGGATGTCGAAGGCGGAGCTTGCCGCGCGGAGTGCGTCGCCGAACGGTGCCAGCAGCAGGTCGCCGGCATTGAAAGCACCGCCGGAATACGACACGGGTACGGGTTCGCCCGCTTCGAAATGCAACGCCAGCCGCAGCGCGTCGCAGATCTGCGCCAGCTCGCGACCGGCATCGTGGAAGATCGCGATCGCCGCCGCGTCGCCCGCGCCCGCGGCATCGGCGACCTGGCGCGACAGCTGCGCCAGGTCGCTGCGCGGGGAGGCTTTTTCGCCGTAGATGTGCGCGCAGATGTCGAGGTCGTTGTCGAGCTTGAAGCGCGCGTTGAGGATGCCGTGCAACGGGCCCTTGGGCAGGCGGCCGTCGCTCATGCGGGAGTAGGCGTTGAGGCCGCGGATGGCGATCCAGTAGGCGGAACCTTCGTCGGAAAACGCTTCGCCCCAGCCGCCGGCGCGGGCGGCGGTGCCGTGGCGCTGGCCGTAGCCGATGGAGCCGGTGCCGGCGACGATGTTGATGCCGTCGGCGCAGGCCAGTGAACCGGCCCAGCCGCAGACCATGTCGTTGTCGCAGGTGTAGCGGCGGTGGCCCAGGATCGCTTCGGGGAAGGTTTGCAGCAACGCGGTGGCGTGGCTGTCTTCGCCGTAGGCGGGCAGGCCGAAAAAGGCATGGCCGATGTCGGCAGGCGTGCGTTTCGCGGTGGCCAGCACGTCGGCCACGCCGTCGGCGAGGATGGCGCGTACGCCGTCCAGGCCGACGTGCGGATGGTAGGTGGTGCCCCGCTGCGCCTCGGCCAGCAACTGGCCGTCGCCGTCGATCAGGGCGAAGCGGGTCTTGGTGCCGCCGCCGTCGACGCCGAGGTAGACCGGTCCGTTCATGCGCTCAGCGCGTGCAGGCGCACACCTTGTACCACGCGGTTGACGATGCCGGCGGGGTTGGGGTTGTCGGGCGTCACGCCCATCGCACGCGAGGTGAAGAAGGCATAGACCTGCGCGATGGCGATGTACGGCCACAGCAGGTCGAGGTCGGCGGCGGTAGTCATGTCGGGCACCACGATGCTTTCGGCGCCGGCATCGACGCGCGGTTGCGCGGTGACCTCGACGATGCGGCCGGCGCAGCCGTCGCGGCGCAGTTCGTCGATCAGGTCCAGATCGTAGCGGCGGGTGAGCGGGTCGTTGGAGACGAACACCACCACCAGCGTGCGCGCGTTGACGAAAGTCTTGGGGCCGTGGCGGAAACCCAGCGGGGAATCGAAGCAGGTGGCGACGGCGCCGTTGGTCAGTTCGCCGAGTTTCAAGGCCGCCTCGCGCGCCAACCCCTGCAGCACGCCGCTGCCCAGGTAGGCCACGCGTTCGTGCCTCTCCAGCGCCAGTGCATCGAGCACGGGAAGCGCTTCGTGGATGGTGCGGTCGGTGGCGCTGGCGATCGCCTTGATGCGGCTGTCCATGGTTCCGGCCGGCAGCAGTGCGGCCACCACGGCGTACATCATGCAGCTGAAGCTGGAGGTCATCGCGAAACTGGTGTCGTGGGTTTCGGGCGGCAGCAGCAGGGTCATCGCGTGGGCGACGGCCAGCTTGCCCAGTTCGCCGTCGGCGTTGCACAGCACGACCAGGTGGCGCACTTCGCGCACCATGGATTCGGCCAGCTTCACTGCGGCCAGGCTCTCCGGGCTGTTGCCGGAGCGGCCGAACGACACCAGCAGCAGCGGCTGCTCCGGGTCCAGGTACAGATGCGGCGCGCAGACGATGTCGGTGGTCGGCACCGCATCCACGCGGGCGGCCAGTTGGCGATCCAGCAGCGGCGCCACGCATTGGCCGATATAGGCGGAGCTGCCCGCGCCGGTGAGGATCACCCGCGCGGCGGGGTTGCCGGTCAGCCCGCCGGCGAAGACCTGGATCTGCTCGTGCAGGCCAGCAACCAGCGCGTGGGTCTGTTCCAGCATGCGCGGCTGCTGCGCGATTTCCCGCGCGGTGGCGATCGCGCCGGAGGCGGTCAACGTGGATTCGGTGAGGCCCAGATAATCAGTGGTCATGGTGATGGCATGCATGGTGGTAGTCGTCGAGGGCGGCACTGATGTGGGCCATGGCCAGCGACAGCGGATCGCGCGAGGCGGTTCCGTTGCGCAGCGCATGCAGTGCGTGGGGGAGGAACTGGCTGATCAGCGGCAGCGGTGGCGGGTTCGCGCGCAGATTGTCGAACAGGCGCTGGCGGGCCTGCTCGATGGCCGGGTCGGGCCAGTAATAACGGATGCGGTCGCTGAGGCTGTACTGCAGGTCGACGGTCAGCGCGTGGCCTTCGCCGTGGTAATAGCGTTGCCAGTAGCCCGGTTCGGCGCGCATGCGTCGCAACACCACGTCGCGCAGGTTGGCGCGGTACGCCTCGTCGACCCATTCGCGCTCGATCGCATCCAGCGCCCACAGCGCCTCGCGCAGGGCGAAGGTCAGGCCGGGGCCGACTTTCAGGATCGCGAAGTGATCGCGTACCAGCGCGGCCAGGCCGTCACGGGTCTGGTAGTCGGTCGAGTGCGCCTCGAACACCATGCCCGGCACGGCGGTGATCGCATGACTCAGTTCGCTGGCTTTCTGCGGCTGGTAATCGACCACGTTGTGATGATCGAACTCCACACCCGGTTGCACCACCGAGGCGATCACGCGATGCCAGGCGGCTTCCAGGCCGGCCTCGACAAACGCCTGCCGGTGGGCTTCGATCGTCGCCAGCGCCGCCAGGGGCGTGGTGACGGCCAGCCCTTCGATGGCTTCCGTGGCGCCGCCGGGGACCGGCACCTCGGTGCCGATCACGTACACCGGGGCCTCGCCGCCGGCGCCGGCGTAGGCGGCTTCGGCGGCGCGGCACAAACGCACCGCGCGGCGCACGATCTCCGCTTCCGGCAGCGGCTCGGGATCACCGGCGCAGGCCATCGAGCAGTCCAGATGGATCTTGCGGAAGCCGGCCGCCACATAGGCGCCCACCATCACTTCGGCCTTGTCCATCGCCGCGTCGGCGTCCAGCGCCGTCCACGGGTTGGGACCCAGGTGATCGCCGCCCAATGCGATGCGCGCGCGATCGAAACCGACGCGGTCGGCAATGCCGTGGACGAAGGCCACGAAATCGGCCGGCGTCATGCCGGTGTAGCCGCCATCCTGGTTGACCTGATTGCAGGTCGCCTCGAACAGTACGAAGGCCTGTCCGGTGCGCTGCGCCTGGCGCAGGCTGGCTTCGATGACGATGGGATGGGCCGAACAGATCGAGGTCACGCCGGTGGCGTGCCCCTGCTTGTGTCGGGCGATGAGGTCGAGAAGGACTTGCATGGGGACGGGCTCCGGTCAGGGAAGGGGAGCGGGTGGATCGCGTTCGGGTTCGAGCACCAGCAGCAGCGAGGCGATCAGCGCCAACACCAGGCCCACCATCTTCAGCGGGCCCGGCACGACGCTGGCGAAGATCAGCGACAGCACCGCCGTCACCAGCGGTGCGCCGGCATTGGTCAGCGGCGCCACCACGATCGCCTTGCCGTGGCGGAAGGCGTAAACGAGGGTCAATGCGCCGATGGCATTGAGCACCTGGATACCGGCGGTCATCCACGGGCCATCCAGGCCCATGTTCACCGGCTGGCTCCAGTCGGTCATCGCCAGCGCCACCGGCACCAGCAGCAACGCGCCCACGGTCATGTAGAAAAAGATGCTTTCGGCCCGTACGGTGTCGTTGGCCAGGCGCATGAAATACGCCTGCAGGCCCCACGCCAGCATGATCAGCAGCGACTGCAGGAACCAGCCCAGACCGCCGTCGGCACTGCGGCCGAACGAAAGATCCAGCATCGGCAGCGCCACCAGCGCCAGCACGATGCCGGCCGTGCCCATCCAGCCCGTGCGTTCGCGCAGGAACAGGAATGACAGCGCGATGGTGACCACCGGCGACAGCGAGATGATCGGAAACACGAAATAGGCCGGCCCGATCGTCAAGGTATGGAACAGCAGCATCTGGCCGCCGGCACCGAGCAGGCCGATGGTCATGCCATAGGCGATCGCGCGCGGCGACCGTTCGAGTTGCCAGCCGCGGCGCCACAGGATGTACAGCGCGGGCGGGATCATCGTCAGCGCCCACACGCCATACACCAGCGTGTCGGGGAAGCCGTGCTCGGCGGACAGCGGCGACAGCGCACCCCACACGCCCCACAGCGCGACAGTTGCCAGCGCGAAACCCAGCCAGGGGCGGCGCGGTGCGGCGGCGGTGAGGGCCACGGCCGGCACGCTCATGCGCGCGCCCCCACCGGCGTGGCCTGCAATAGCACGAAATGTTTGAACGCCACGCGCAGCTTGGCGTCCGCATCCACCTCGCCCAGGTCGACCTCGTTGAACAGGTCGCGTACGCGGTAGCGCCCCGGCGCCAGTCCGCGCAATGACACGGCACCGCTGAAGGTGTCGGCGTAGAACGTGTAGTACATGGCTCCATCCTTGGCGATGGCGTGCGCCTCGGGCCGGTCGAAGCCGATGTCGTAAAGCTCGCCCCGGTATTCGCCCTTGGGCAGCATGTGTTCCTTGTACAGCGCTACCCACTTGCGCCACAGCGCCTCGCGCTGCGGATTGAGCACCAGGCCGCCCGGCGGCAACGGTTCGGAGGGATGCTCGGTGTCTTTGGGCCAGGTGAACTTGGTCGAGACCACCGCACCGATGCCCACGCTGGAGGCAAAGTCGTCGCCGCGATCGGACAGCTCCACGTGATCGCCCGCATAGCTGCTGCGCGAGCCCATCAACGCCTTCATCGACTTGCCCTTGCTGCGCACCTGCCACGACGAGGTCGGGTCGGAGGCGGGGTACTGGTCGGTGGCCGGCAGGTTGTGGAAGTCGAAGGCGGTGCCGCAGGGGCACAGCTCCACCACCGCCTGCGGATTGGCTTCGTGGATGGCGTCGTAAATGGCCTTCCAGAACGTGGCCAGGCCTTCGACCGAATCGCTGGGATGCGCATGCTTGTGCGCGGGGTTGTAGCAGGGGGCCACGCTGTTGAGGTGCTGGCCGTCGAACTTGATGCCTTCGAAACCCCAGTCGCCGATGATCTTCTTCACCAGCGCCACGTAATAGTCGACGGTGGGCTGATAGGCCGGGCATTGGGTCAACGCGTTCCACCAGGTCACGGTCTGGAACGCGCCGCCTTCGTCCAGCAACAGCATGTCGGTGTGGTCATGCAGCACATCGCTGCCGGGGTCGGCCGCCAGCGGGGCCAGCCACAGCCGCGGCCGCATGCCCTGGCGGCGCACGTTGGCGGTGAAAGCACGCATGTCGGCGTCGCCGCGCGGGAACTTGCGCTTGTCCAGCCGCCAGTCGCCCTCGTTGGTCTGCCAGCCGTCGTCCATCACCACCCATTCGAAGCCCAGCTCGCGGGCCTTGGGGATGGTGTCCAGGATCTGCTTGAGGGTGAAGTCGCGCCCGTAGCCCCAGGCGCACCAGATCGGCGCGAACGCTGAGGCGGGTGCCTGCGGCGCCACCAGGCCTTCGGCCTGCATGTAGGTCTTGTACTGCTGCAGCGGTGCGTAGTGATCACCGTTGTGCACGGCGAGCAAAGTGCGCTCGGTGACCAGGGTTTTGCCCGGTGTCAGCGTGGATTCCTGCATCAGTTCGACCGCGATGTGCGCGCCGTTGGCCGTCTTCTTCACCGGCAGATCCAGCGGTCGCACCACCGGCTCCACGTGGCCGACGGCGAGGCCGACGTCACGACGCCAGATGTTGGCCACCGGCGTGCCACCGCCGTAGTCGGACGAATCCATGGACAGCTTGTTGCGCTGGTCGAAATCGGCGCCCATCGGCTGCACCCAGTCACGGCGGTCGGTGTGGGTGGTGCCGGAGAAGCTCCAGAAGCCACCCGGCGCGTCGGCCAATTCGTGCGCGGCGTTGCGCCAGCCGGCGACCTTGAGCGGCGCGGTGCCGCTGTTGCGGTAGCGCGTCTGCAGCACGGCAAAGCCGGGCAGGCTGTCGAAGAACGTCACCGCCACCTGCTTTTCCACATGGCCGCTGGAGCGGCCGGTGACGATCAGCTGGCGGCCGGCGCCATGGCGCGGGTCGCGGATCGTTTCCTCGCGGTGATCGGTGAGGGTGAAATCCTCCAGCGCGCCATCGGCCAGCAGCAGGCTCTCGCTGGGCTCATACGGCGTGATGGCGCTGCCTTTGACGAGCAAGCTGCTGTGGAGTTTGCGGTCGAAGGCGATGGTCAGGATGGTGTCCTGGGCCACGGCATCCGCGCCTGCTGCCGCGCCACCGGTCCCGATCGCGGCGGCCATGGCTTTCGGCAGGAGAGCCATGGCCATACCGCCGGCTACGCTGCCAGCGACGAGCTTCAATACCGTGCGGCGCCCCATCGGCTCCATGGCGAACTCCTGCAAAAGTGTTGTACCGATTCTGCGTCAGTGGCCGGTGTTGATGCAAGCGTTTCGTTTCGGTATGGTGCAAATATGTTTCGTTATGTAGCGAAGGGGATGTGATGAATCGAGTTTTCTGCCATCTGATTGCCGGCGCGCTGGCGGCAACCGTCCCGCTTTCGATTGCGGCTGCCCCGGCGCAGTCGGCGGGCGGTGTTTCGAACAACTACTCGATGGCCGACTTCGCCCAAGTGCGCAAGTACGACGCCCATTTCCACGCCAACAATCCCGACGTGGCGCTGCTGGACTTGTTGCGTGAGGACGGTTTCCAGGTGCTGTCGATCAACGTCGATTACCCCGATTTCCCCAGCATCGCGCAGCAACACAAGGTTGCGCTGGCGCTGGCGGCGAAGGATCCGGCGCATTTCCATTGGGCCACCACGTTCTCGATGAAAGGCTTCGGTACGCCGGGCTGGGCCGACAAGGTCGACGCGAAGCTGGCGCAGGACGTGGCCAGCGGCGCGCTCGCGGTGAAGATCTGGAAGAACGTGGGGCTGGTGGAGCGGAACGCCGCCGGCAAGCTGATCATGCTGGACGATGCGGGCCTGGCGCCGGTGGTGGAACAGGTGCGTGCCCTCGGCGTGGCCTTGATCGACCACCAGGGCGAACCGCGAAATTGCTGGCTGCCGCTGGATCAGATGACCACCGACAACGATCGCGAGTACTTCAGCCATCATCCCGATTACTACATGTACCTGCATCCGAAGATGCCCGGCTACGAGGACCTGATGGCCGCGCGCGACCGCTTCGTGGCCGCCAACCCGAAGCTGCGCTTCGTGGGCGCACACATGGCCAGCCTGGAATACGACGTCGACCGGCTGGGCGCGTTCCTGGACCGGTTTCCCAACGCGACCGTGGACCTGGCCGCACGCATGAGCCAGGTGCAGTACCAGTCGGTGCGCGACCGCGAGAAAGTGCGCAACTTCTTCATCCGCTATCAGGACCGTTTGCTTTACGGCACCGACCTGACCTTCGGCCCGGACGCCAAGGCCGAGGAGTTCAAGCGCGAAGCCCACAATGCGTGGACGTCCGACTGGCGTTACCTGGCCACCGGCGAAACCCAGCGGATCGACATGATCCACGCTGACGTCGCCGGCCTGGCGTTGCCGCGCGCGGTGATCGACAAGATCTACTACGCCAACGCCGCACGGGTTTTTGCCGTGTCCCGGCCGGCCGATTGAGCGTGCCGGTTGCCGCCTACGCCAGTTGCAGCTTGAAACCGAGCTGATGGCTGGCCTGGACGATTTCCTCGGGCGCGGCCGTGTCCGTGATCAACATGTCCAGCGCGGTGACGGGGACGATGCGATGCAGGCACACGCGGCCGAATTTCGAGCTGTCGGTGATCGAGACCACCAGGCCGGCGGCTTCCACCATCTTGCGGTTGAGCAGCGCCTCGGGTTCGTAATGCGTGGTGATGCCGCGCTCCAGGTCGAAGCCGTCCACGCCCAGAAAGAGCTTGTCCACGTGCAAGGCGTCCAGCGCCTCGATGGTCAAGCCACCGTAGAACGCCATGTTGCGGCGGCGCAGTTCGCCGCCCAGCATCACGATGTTGATGTTGTGCTTCGGCGCCAGCGCCGTCAGCACGCCGAAGTCGTTGGTGACCACGGTGATTTCCGCGTCCGGCAGGGCCTTGGCCAGCTCGATGGCGGTGGTGCCCGAGTCGATGGCGATGGTGTCGCCCACGTTGACCAGCGCTGCGGCGCAGACGCCGATGCGGCGCTTCTCGGCCTGGTGGGTGGTGCTTTTCGCTTCGTAATTGGGCTCGGTCAGCGCGCCGTTGATGACGCCGCTGTCGATCGCGCCGCCATAAGCGCGCGACATCACCCCGCGTTCGGCCAGATAACGCAAATCCTTGCGCACGGTCTGGGCACTCACGCCGAAACGATCGACGAGGGTGGAGACCTGGACGCTTCCTTGCTGGCGGACGAGTTCGCTGATCTGGAGGCGTCGTTGACTGGTGTCGCGGGTCGCGGCCATGGAGTCTTCCGGCGGGTGGTGCGAAGTATGCCGCATTTCGATGTATTTCGCTATTGATACAAAACGAAACATGCTTTAGGCTCGATTTCGTTGTTTAAACGTTAGGCCCCAATACCCGCTTCCGAGGAGAGAGCCCCGTGAATGCCGCATCCTTCCGCCAGAACATGTTGTTTTATGCCGTAGCGCTTGCCCTGTTGGCGCCGACGGTGGCTCTATCCCAGACCGTGCCGGGAAACACAAACGGGGCACCGGACCCGCAGACGCAGTCCGAGAAGTCGAAGGCGCAAGGCGATGACGCCGTCGCCCTGGGCGCGGTCACGGTGACGGGTGTGCAGGCCAGCTTGGCGCGCTCGGCCGAGCTGAAGCGCTATGCGGGCACGGTGCAGGATTCCATCAGCGCACTGGAACTGGGCAAGTTCCCCGACAACAACGTGGCCGATTCGCTCAGCCACATCACCGGCGTGGCCATCACGCGCACCGCCGGCGGCGAAGGGCAACGGGTGAGCGTGCGCGGCCTCGGGCCGGAGTACACGCTGACCACCTTCAACAATCGCATCCTCGCCACCGACG
>Ga0134125_10003469_pt1 | contig 18203 bp, 17 predicted proteins | sample KB31751_FD_96464 | JGI IMG/M metagenome (GOLD analysis project Ga0134125, IMG submission 96464) | Terrestrial soil microbial communities with excess Nitrogen fertilizer from Kellogg Biological Station, Michigan, USA - KB3-175-1 | ecosystem: Environmental > Terrestrial > Soil > Unclassified ... | reverse complement strand
CGGAAACTTCTCGACCAGCGTCGCGCGCCGCGGCTCTTTGGCCTCGTCGCCGTCGCCGCTCTTCTTGAACTGCACGTAGCGCTCGAGCAGGCCACACAGCGCCCAATACGGCCCCATGACCGCGCCCTCGAGGAACGGGCTGCCGTAGATCTGCCCGAGCATCACGCAGATCGTCATGACCGAGAAGCCGAGGCCGAGCGCCAACCGCTCGGGATCGTCGGGCGACGTTCTCTTGCGCACGAACTTTCCGAGCCGCACCATCGCGACGAGCAGGATGATGAGCGCGATCTCGCCCTGCGGCCCGCACTCGGCGATGGTGAGCACGTAGTAGTTGTGCGCATCCATGTGCTTGTACTTGGAGTAGTTGCCGATGTTCTGCTGGAAGCGGTGCAGCCCGACGCCGAGGGGATGCTCCTTGAGCATGCCCATCGCGCCTTCCCAGATCTCCCAGCGGCTCTGCGTCGAGACGTCGACGGCCTCCTCGCCGTTGGCGTCTTCCTGCTTGGTCTCCTCCACGCGCTGCGTGACGCTGTCGGGCAGAAAGCCGATGCTCGACGCCAGGATCACGCCGAGCACGACTGCGAGCACGATGCTCTTTCGGAACACGAGCAGCGCGATGGCGAACAAGATGATGATGTACGACTGCCGCGAGTAGGTGAACAGCGCGCCGCCGATGAGGATGATCGTCCCGGCGATGGCGGCCATGCGCCACCACTTCCGCCCCTTCAGGAAGAGCACGAGCGCGACGAACATCGGCGTGAACATTCCGTAGAACACGCCGGCGCGGTTCGCCTGCCGCCAGTTGTCGCCGAACGGCCCCGACGCCCGGCGGAACGGGTTGTACTTGCCGAAGCCGTAGTCGAAGCCTTCGCGGATCGCCTCCACGCCGGCGACGGCGGCGACGACGAGGACGAAGATGATGAGCCAGCGCGTGGTCTTCTCGTCCACCTTGCAGCGCCGGTACATCCAGTAATAGAGCGGATAGAAGCAGGCGTTCTTGAGGTACGTGAGATCGTCGATGAAGTCGCGCGACGCGGTGAGCTGCGCCCAGAGGAACGCGAGCGTCAGCGAGCCGAAGAAGATGAGCAGCGGCGTGTGCAAGATCGGCGGCTCCTCGAGCTCGACGAAGTCCTCCTTGCCGCGCATGAGCAGGAGGATGAGCACGAAGATGATGTTGGTCGGCACCAGCCCGGGGACGCCGACGCCCCAGGGAAAGTGGATCTGGTTGACCACGAACATCAGCTGAAAGAACAGGAGCGCCTTCAGCACGTCACGCCTCGTGCGGCCCCGGCTTGCCGTCGAGATAGCGCGTCGCCCACAGCTCGAGCGAGAGCGTCAGCCACAAGATCTCGCCGTAGTCGGCCTCGCCCGCGAGGTGGCCGCGCAGGTAGCGCTCGGCCGCGGCCGGGCGCAGAAGCCCGCGCTCGCGGAACGCGCGGCTGCCGATGACGTCGGCGGCGAGCCCCTTGAGCGGCCCGCGGAACCAATCGCCGAGCGGGATGCCGAAGCCCTTCTTCGGCTTGTCGAGCACCTCGCGCGGCAGCCAGCGCGCGGCCACGCGGCGCAGAAGGTGCTTGCCGCGCCGCCCTTGCACGCGCAGCTCGCGCGGCAGCTGGACCGCGAAGTCGACGACGCCGTGCGCGAGCAGCGGCGAGCGCCCTTCGAGCGAGTTGGCCATCGCCATGCGATCGAGCTTCACCAGCACGTCGTCGGGCAGGTAGCTGGCCATGTCGATCGACACGCAGCGATCGAGCGCGTCGAGCCCGCGCGCCGCGTCGGCCACCGCGGCGAGGCTGCCGTAGTGATCGGCGCCGTCGGCGCGCACCGCGTCGCCGAGGAGCTCGTCGGACACGTCGGCGCGCGTGACCGCGACGCCCGAGAGGTAGCTGTCGGGGAAGCGCTGGCGCAGCCGCTCGGCGATGCGCCGCAGCCGATAGCCGTTGGCGCCCGGCACGAAGCGCCCCGCCAGCTGCGCCGCGCCCGAGGCCATCGGCTCGAGCGAGCGCACGCGCTCGAGATCGAGGAACTTCAGGTAGCGCGAGTAGCCGCCGAACGACTCGTCGCCGCCGTCGCCGGTGAGCACCATCTTGACGTGCTCGCGCGCCAGCTTCGACACGAGGTAGGTCGGCACCGCCGACGAGTCGGCGAACGGCTCGTCGAGATACCAGACCAGGTTCTGCAAGAGCTCGACGGCGTCGGGCTGCACGACCAGCTCGTGATGCTCGGTCTTGACGTGATCGGCGACGCGCCGCGCGTCGGCCAGCTCGTTGTAGCGCTCCTCGCGAAAACCGATCGAGAAGGTGCGCACCGGCTGCGACAGGTGGCGCGCCATGAGCGCGACCACGACGCTGGAGTCGAGCCCGCCCGACAAGAACGCGCCGAAGGGCACATCCGACACGAGCCGGCTCTTGACCGCCGCGTCGAGCCGCTGCGCCAATTCCTCCTCGGCGTCGCGCTCCGACAGCGTCGTCTTCGGCTCCAGCGCCAGCGTGTAGTAGCGCCCCACCTGCGCGCGCCCGTCGACGAAGCGCAAAAAACAGCCCGGCGGCAGCTTGCGCACACCGCGCCAGATGCTGCCCGGCGTGGGCACGTAGCCGAACGTGACGTAGGCGCGCACCGCGGCCGGATCGATCTCGCGCGGCAGCCCCGGCACGTGCAGGAGCGACTTGAGCTCGCTGGCGAAGACGAGGCGATCGGCCTGCTCGCAATAGAACAGCGGCTTCTCGCCGAAGCGATCGCGCCCGAGCAGCAGCGTGCGCGTCTTGGTGTCCCACAGCGCGATGCCGAACATGCCGTCGAGCCGCGCGAAGACGCCGTCGCCCCACGCCTCGTAGCCGTGGACGATGACCTCGGTGTCCGAGTGCGTGTAGAAGCAGTGCCCGAGCCGCTCGAGCTCGCCGCGCAGCTCGCGGTAGTTGTAGATCTCGCCGTTGAAGACGCACTGCACCGTCTCGTCTTCGTTGTGCACCGGCTGATGCCCGCCGGCGAGATCGATGATCGACAGGCGGCGCATGCCGAGCACCGCCTGCGCGTCGCGGAAGTAGCCTTCGTCGTCCGGGCCGCGATGGGTGATGGCCGTGTTCATCGCGCGCGCGACCGACTCGGGCGGAAGCGCGGCGCCGGGGCGGGCGACGATGCCGATGATGCCGCACATCAGACGCGCTGCCCGCGATAGAAGTCCATGAGCCGCCCGATCACGCGCGGCACCGCCGCTTGCGACTCGACGTCGGCGCGCGCGTGCTGCCCGAGCTCGGCGAGCGCGGCCGGCGCCAGCGCCTCGGCCTCGCGCAGCGCCGCCGCGACGGCGTTCACGTCGCCGACGTCGTGCAGCCAGCCGTTGCGCCCCGGCTTGACGAAGTCCTCGCTGCCACTGACGCGGCTGGCGATCGCGGGCAGCCCGCACGCCATGAACTCGAGCAGCGTATTGGACAACCCCTCGATGCGCGACGGCAACACGCCGACGTGCGCCTCGGCGAGCACGGCCTCGACGTCGTCGCGGTGGCCGAGGAACTCGACCTGCGCCGCCACGCCGAGCCGCTCCGCCTGCGCGCTCAGCTCCGCCTCGAGCGGCCCGCCACCGACGAGCCGCAAGCGCACGTCGCTGCGAGCGCCGTTGCCTCCGTCGCTGCGAGCGCCGTTGCCTCCGTCGCTGCGCCCGTCCGTGTGCGGGCCGAACGCCTGCGCCCAGCCCGCGATCAGCGTCGCCAGATCCTTCTCGGGCACGAGGCGCCCCACGTACACCGCGACGAACGGCTTGCCCACCTCGCGCGCCGCTGCCCGCGACGCGAAGCGCTCGGTGTCGACGGCGTTGGGCAGCACGACCACGCGCTCGCGCGGGAACCCATGCTTCTCCAGCTCGTGCGCCACGCGCGTCGAGATCGCCTGCACCACCGTCGCGCGCTTGAGCCAGCCGCGCGCGATGCGCCCGAAGACGCCGCGGTTCGGCGCCAGCAGCCCCGCCTCCAGCTCCCACCAGCCCGAGATCTTCACGATCACCGGCTTGCCCACGATGGCGCCGATGAGGCACGTGAGCGCGCCCATGTTGTGCCCGATGTGCACGTGCCACGCGTCGTAGCGATCGCGATTGGCGATGAGGAACGCGGCGAACTTCAAGTTCATGATGCCCGCGCCCACCACCTTCCAGCGCGGATACTTCACCCGCGCCACCGCCAGCCCCCAACAGCGCTCCGCCGTCGTCTGCGGCCCATTGGCCGACAGCGGCGTCATGATGGCCACGCGCTGCCCGGCGCGCTTGAGCGCGAGCGCGATGGTGCGCAGCTGCGACTCCGCCCCGCCGCCGCCCCGCTTGGTGAAGTTCGACTCGAGCACCATCAGGATGCGCAGCGGCGGCGCATCACGATGCATCGACGTACCTCCGCAGCCACAGCTCGAGCATCAAGAGGCGGAACAGGTAATCCGAGTGGTCCCAGCTGCCGCTCTCGTGATCCGCGATCAGCTTCTCGATGAACTCGCGCCGCCAGAAGCCGCGCGCGACGGTGCGCGCGTCGAACAGCGTCTCGCGCATCATCTTCTGGAACGGCGGATCGGAGCGCATCCACACGCTGATGGGCAGCCCGAAGCCCTGCTTCTTCTTCTTCAGGATCTCGTCGGGCAGGATGCCGCGCGTCGCCTGCTTGAAGAGGTAGCGCTTGGTCAGGCCGCGCACCTTGTACTGCGCCGGCAGCCGATTGACCCAATCGACGAGCCGCGGATCGAGATAGGGAAAGCGCACGCTCACGCCGCGCGCGCGCGTGGCGCTGTCGACCTTGCGCAGATCGTGCTGCGCGATCGCGTTCTGCAGATCGAGCCGCATCACCCGGTGCAGCGGCCCGCCCGTCGAGCCCTGCCGATACACGCCGCGCATCCACTCGAGCGACGCGTCGCGCCCGACCGCGCGCCGGAACTCGGGCGTCAGCATGTCATCGTAGTGATCGCTGGCGAACGAGTCGTCGGTGTAGAAGCGATCGGGATTGGGCAACGACGCGCGCTCGAAGAAGTTCTCGACGCGGTTCAAAAAGAAGTTGCCGCTCCGGCCCGCCACGCCGCCGACGGCGCGCCCCACCGCCTTCAGCGGCTGCGGCAGGGCGTACCACGTCTCCATGATGCGATCTTTGGCGTAGCGCTCGTTGCCGCCGAAGATCTCGTCGCCGCCGTCGCCGGCGAGCAGCATCTTCATGCCCTTGCCGGCGGCCAGATCGGCGCACGCCAGCGTCGGCACCGACGACGTGCCGCCGAACGGCTGGTCGTAGGCCTCGACGACGCGCCCGACCAGCGCCTGCGCCTCCTGTTGCGACACGCTGTGGAACGTCGGCTCGGCGCCGCACGCCTGCGCCGCCAGCCGCGCGTAGCCGAGCTCGTCGTACTTCTCCTCGGCAAAGCCGATGGAGAAGCTCTTGACCGTCCCGCGCCGCGACAAGATCGACGTGATGCTCGAGCTGTCGGTGCCGCCCGAGAGAAAACAGCCCCACGGCTGCGCGTCGGGCGGACGGTACTCGTTGACCGACGCGATCATGCGCTCCTGCATCTCGCGCGCGAGCGTCTCGTCGGAGCCGCGCAGATCGTCGGGATACTCGGGCAGCCACCAGCGCTCGTCGCTGCCGCGGCCGTCGCGCCAGAAAAAGCGTGTCGACGGCGGCAAGCGCCGCACGTCGCGGAACAGGCTCTTCGGCGCCGGGATGTGCGCGAAGTTGAAGTAGTGGTAGATGGCTTCGAGATCGAGCGCGCGCTTGCACCACGGCGCCGCCGACACCGCGCGGAAGTCGGTGCCGACGACGAGCGTGCCCTCGTGCTCCATCGTGTACAACGACAGCGTCGAGAAGTGATCGCTCAGCGCCACCGCGCGCCGCGCGTCCGGATGCCACGCCGCCACGGCGAAGCGCCCGCGCCACTGCCGTTGCGGCGCGCCTCCGTCGAGCGCCGCGACCGCGCCGGCCAGGTCGCCGCTCACGAGATCGGCCACCGCGACCCAGCGCGACCCGTCGGGCGCCCGGCCGTGCCGCGCCTCGCCGCGCACCGCCGCCTGCGCCGGCTCGCCCGGCTCGCTGACGCGCGTGTACCCCTCCAACCCGCCCACGAACTCGCGCGCGCCGTCTCCCCACGCGAGCACGAACTCGCCGAGCACACTCGGCAGACCACCGGATGACATTGGGCCCATCAGTGTACCACGCTCCAACATCTGCTATCGTCGATGGCGCCGGACGAACCCCCTCGATGCCCCGAGAGACCTCGCCCTTCCGACGCCTGCTGGTGCAGAGCTCGCACTACGGGCTCACCAGCCTGTTCAGCATGATCGCCGGGCTGGTGACCTTCCCGGTGCTCACGCGCCTGTTCTCCGTCGCCGACTACGGCACGATGAACCTGATCGCGGCGACGCTCACCATCTCCGTCGCCATCGCCAAGGTCGGCGTGCAGCACTCGATCGTCCGCTACCACAGCGAGATCGAAGCCGGCAAGAGCCCCTACTCGCGCGTGCAGCTCTACTCGACGACGGCGATCGGCATGACCGCGACCGCGCTCATCGTCATGCTCGCGCTCACCATCTTCGGCCACGTGGCGCCGTCGCGCTACATCGGCGATCCCAAGCTGCGCTCGCTGTTCGCGATCGCCTCGCTGCTCGTCGTCGTGCAGGGCACCGAGAGCGTGCTCACCAACTACCTGCGCGCCGAGCAGAAGACCGCGGCGCTCATGAAGTATCAGATCGCCAAGAAGTACACGTCGCTCGCCTGCATCCTCGTCGCGGTGCTCTTGATCGCGCGCACGCTCACCGCGTTCTACTGGTCGAGCGTCTTGGCCGAAACGCTCGCGCTCGTCGTGCTCACCGTCTGGTCGCTGCGCGCCGCCGACTGGCCGCGTCCGCGCTCGGGCGCCTTCTCGGCGCCGCTGTACAAGGAGCTCATCCGCTTCGGCATCCCGATGATGATCGGCTACGAGCTGTCGGGGCTCATCCTCTCCGTCGGCGATCGCTACGTCATCCAGGGCATCCTCGGCGAAGAGCAGCTCGGCCTCTACGCCGCCGCCTACAACTTGTGCCAGTACGTGCAGGCGCTCCTCATCACGTCGATGAGCCAGGCCATCATGCCCATCTACGTCAAGATGTGGGACACCGAGGGGGTCGCCGCCACGTCGGCGTTCATCAACCGCTCGCTGCGCACCTACGTGATGTTCGGCGCGCCCATCATCGCCGGCCTGAGCGCCGTCGGGCCCGAGCTCTTGCCGGCGCTGGCCTCGAACAAGTACGCCAGCGCCGAGCTCATCCTGCCGTGGGTCATCGGCGGCATGGTCGTCGACGGCACCAACGCGTTTTTCGGCGCCGCGACCTTCATCAAGCGCAAGACGGTGACGGTCATGGTCATCGTGCTCTCGGGCGCCGTCCTCAACATCGCGCTCAACATCGTGCTCGTGCCGCACATCGGCATCCGCGGCTCGGCCATCGCCACCTTCGCCTGCTACGCCTACGTGGCCGTCGCCTTCGCCATCTCGAGCCGCAACATCCTGCCCGTCGCCATCCCGTGGCGCACCGTCGTCACCGCCGGCGTGGCGGCGCTCGCCATGTACTACGCGGTCCATCACATCATGCCCGGCCGCCGCCTGCTGTCGGTCGGCGTGCGGGTCTTGATCGGCGCGCCCATCTACACCGCCGCCATGGTGCTCATCAGCCCCGAAGCGCGCGAGCTCGTGCGCAAGGCGCTCGCCCGCGTGCGCGGCAAGGTGGCAACGTGAGCGCCGTCGGCCTCGTCAAGCGCGCGGTCAAGCGCGGCTTCGCCACCGGCCTCGGCTGGCGCTCGCTCGGCGCGCTGGTGCGCCAGCCGGGCGTGATCGTCCTGACCTACCATCGCATCCTCGGCGACGACCGCAGCTGGTCCGGCCTGCCCGTCGAGGACTTCGCGATGCAGATGCGTTGGCTGCGCGCGCACTGCGATCCGATCGCGCCCGACGCCCTCGTCGAGCGCGCAGGTCGTCCGAGCCGCCTCGGCCGCCCGCCGGTGCTCGTCACCTTCGACGACGGCTACCGCGACTACCACGATCTCGCCTACCCCGTGCTCGAATCGCTCGGCATCCCGGCGGTGGTCTTCCTGGTCACCTCGCTCGTCGACGACGGCGGCCTCCTGTGGACCGAAGAGGTGCAATCGGCCGCGCAGCTCACGCGCCAGGATCGCGTGACGCTGCCCTGGTCGCTCGAAACGCTCGCGCTGCCCGACGCCGCCGCGCGAAGGTCGCTCGGCGAAAAAGCGCGCGCGCACCTCAAGACCATCCCCGACGGCGAGCGCCGCGACGCGATCACCGCGCTCCTCGCCGAGCTCGGCAATCCGCCGCCGGTGGCGCGCCAGATGCTCACCTGGGACGAAGTGCGCCGCGCCTCGCGCCTGACCACCTGGGGCGGCCACTCGCACACGCACCCGATCATGTCGCGCCTCGGCGCCGACGCCGCCGACCACGAGATCCGCCTCTGCAAGGAGCGCATCGCCGCCGAGACCGGCCGCGCGCCGACGACGTGGGCCTACCCCAACGGCCGCCGCACCGACTACACGCCCGAGACGCAAGCCATCCTCCGCCGCCACGGCTTCACGCTCGCCTTCGCCACCTCCGAAGGCATCGCCGGCGCCGACAGCGACTGGATGGCCATCAAGCGCCTCCCCGCCGAGATCGCGCACGATCCGGGCGCGCTCGCCTGGCTCGCTGCCGGCATGGGCGCCGATCCATCGTTGTAGGCGGGCTCTAGTCGCCGACTTCGAGCGTGAGCAGCGTCAGGTCGTCCGGCCGATTGCCGCCGGTGCGCTGCTCGACGAGCGACACGATGCGCCGGTTGATCTCGTCGAGATCGCGCGGCGCCTTGGCCAACAGATCGATCACGCTCCACAGCCCGAGCTGATCGTCGTCGCGATGGAGCGCGTCGAGCACGCCGTCGGTCATGAGCAGCACGATGTCACCCGCGTCGAGCGGGAAGACGTCGTCGGCGTAGCTCTGCGCCGGCAGCATGCCGACCGGCGGCCCCGACGCGCGCCCGAGCGGCATCACCGCGCCCGACGCGCGCCGCACCAGCGGCAGCACGTGCCCGGCGTTGGCCACGGTCAGCCGCCGCGTCGAGCGGTCGAGCTTCACGCACGCCGCCGTCACGAAGCTGTCGTCGACGCCGAGCGCCGAGAACGACTCGTTGAGCTGCGTCAGGATCTCGCGCGGCGCCAGCTGCGCCACGCCCGCCAGCCGCCGGATCTCGCTCGAGATGCGCGACATCATGAGCGCGCCCGCGACGCCTTTGCCCGCGACGTCGCCGATGACCGCGACCAGCTGCCCCGGCCCGGTGGTGATGACGTCGTAGAAGTCGCCGCCGACATCGTACGCCGGGCGGTACTCGGTGGCCACGCGGAAGCCGTTGACCGCCGTCGGCAGCGACGGCAAAAAGCTGCGCTGGATGCGTTTGGCCGCCTCGAGGTCGCGCTGCACCATGCGCGAGCGCCGCTGCCGCACCACCGTGCGCAGCTGCTGCAGCGCCATCGAGATCTGCGCGGTGACGCCGGCGAGCGCGTCGTGATCCTCTTCGCTGAAGTCCTCGGCGCCCGCCTCCGCCTCGATGACGACGAGCCCGAGCAGCGACACGCCCTCGAGCACCGGCGCCGACATCATCGGGCCGCGCTTGCCGTCGCCGGCGATGAGGCGCGGGATGGCGAAGTCGGCGCGATACTCCTCGGGCAGCGCCTCGATGCCGCCGCATTGCGTGGTCTGCAGCGCCCCGCCGCGCTCGCGGCAGTAGAGGCGCGACTCGGTCCAATCACCGTCGGCAACGAAGACTTCGACCAGGCGCGTGCCCTCGAAATACGAGAGCAGGCTGTCGAGCACCTCGGTCAGGAGCTCGACTTCCGTCGACAAACGCGGCAAGCGCGCAGCGATGCGCGACAGCGCGGCGAGGCGTCGTTGCACTTCCTTGTAATCGCTGGCGAGCCGATGCGCGGCGCTCGGGCTCGGCATCGGGTTCAGTCTCAGCGCGGTACTCATCAGTGCGGCTCCCTGGAGGCGCGGATCCCCCTCCTCCTGCTTAGCGGGATCCGTGCCAGAAGTAGTGGAATCCCGCGGTGGGAGCTGCTGTGCCATTATTTCACTCGTGGTGGCGCTTACTTAAACCGCGAAGATTCTATCGAGGCGCAGGAGGCGGAAGATTGCCAGCGGTTGGTCTTTGAGGCCCACCACCTCCACCTTGGCCCCCAGTGCCTTCATTCGTTTGTAGAGAGACACGATCGCGCCCACGCCGGAGCTGTCGATCAGTCGTAAATCCGTGAGATCTACAGTAATTGCCGGACGCTTCTCGGCCACCAGCGCGTCGATGGTCGGTCGAAGCTCGGGTGTGGACAGAGCGTCCAGAGATCCCGAAATCCGGAGAACCGTAACATCTCCGTCATCTTCGCGATTGAAATTCATTGGCGACTATCGCCCCCACCACTGTCCTGAAGTCGGTCAGATGGCTGCCGCACTTGCCGGCGAGCCGGGTCGAGATATTTCGTCATAGAGAGCACGTTTGGCGACCCGGCCACGTACTTCACCTCGTCCATGAACGAGCGGATGATGTACAGCCCGAGCCCCGATTCGGGAAGAGCATCGAGGTCAGGTAGCGGGACCTCCTCGATGGCGAAGCTCTTTCCATAGTCGATGAGTCGAATGGTAATGGCCGAGACGCCCGCGTCGACCTCGATGTCCACATCGCCCGGTTTGCCGTCGTAGCTGTGGATCGCCGCGTTGTTGAACGCCTCCCCGAAGGCCGAGACGACCTCGTTGTCCCACTGCGTATTGCGGATTGGCCCGGTCGTTTCGTCGGGTGTCCCGACGAGCTTGCAGGCCGAGCCGACGACGCGCACCGCAAGATCGCGGTAACGCAAAGTCCCCGGCACGCGCAGGTGGATCACGGCCCCATGATACCGCATGCGCGGGGCGATCACCCAATCTTCGCTTCGTGAGGTAGACTGCACTGCTGTGACCCCTGCCGTGAAGGTCGCCAAGCGGGCGATCGACGTCCTCGCCTCCGCCGTCGGATTGGCCCTGACGGTTCCGCTCTATCCCGTCATCGGCGCCGCCATCTGGCTCGACTCGCCGGGCCCGCTGTTCTACCGGCAGAAGCGCGCCGGCGAGCTCCTCGGCTCCGACGGGCCGGGCCGCTTCCGATTTCGTGAATTCCAGATGTTGAAGTTCCGCACCATGCGCCCCGACGCCGAGCGCACCACCGGCGCGGTGCTGTCGTCGGAGGGCGATCCGCGCGTGACGCGCATCGGCCGCGTTCTCCGGCGGACGCGCATCGACGAGCTGCCGCAGTTCTGGAACGTCTTGCGCGGCGACATGAGCCTCGTCGGACCGCGGCCGGAGCGGCCCGAGCTGCTCAACAACCTGGCGCTGGCGATCCCGTTTTTCGAGGAGCGCATGCGCAACGTCAAGCCGGGCATCACGGGCCTGGCGCAGATCAACCTCGGCTACACCGGCTCGGCGCCCGAGGGCAGCCCGATCACGGCGTTCAAAAAGCAGCTGACCAACCCGTTCGAGCTCGACGGCGCCGACGACGCGGAGGCCGACGACATGCGCCTGAAGATGCTGTTCGATCTGGCCTACTCGGCGACGCTCGAGCAGTTCAGCTCCTTCCTGTCGACGGAGCTGTCGGTGATCGCCAAGACGCCGATCGTGATGCTGAAGGGGCTCGGCCGCTAGTGGCGCTCGACGAAGGGCTGTCGATCGAGATCGTCTGGGACGACGGCGATCTCAAGATGGCCGTGCTCGACGCCAGCAACGGGCGCTTTCGCGCGCACGCCGAGGCCTACGTGAAGGCGGGCGAGCTCGGGCGCATCGCGCAGGCGATCGACGGGTTCCCGCTCGGACAAAAGGACGTGCGCACGGTGACGGTGGGGACGGCGCGGCTGCGCTTCTTCTGCCGCGAGGAGACGATGGGGCATCCGATGGTGGAGGTGAAGTGCGCGGGCGGGACCGACGAGTATCCGGAGGTCGCGCACTTCTACCTCGCGCTCGAGAAGGATGCCGTCGTCGAGTGGGTGCGGCAGCTGCGGCGCGTGGGCGATCGGAAGGAGCTGCCCGCGCTGCTGCGCGCCGGGCGCGAGCCCTAGGCAGGGAAGATGTCGGCGAGGATGTCGGTGATGCGCTCGGCCGACTTGCCGTCCCAGAAGCGCGGCACGCGGCCGCTGGTCGGCGCCGCGAGTGCCTTGGCGACGTGCTCACGCACCGACGAGAGCTGCGTGCCGGCGAGGAAGTTCGTGCCCTCGGTGATGGTCACCGGGCGCTCCGTGTTCTCGCGCAGCGTGACGCACGGGACGCCGAGCACCGTCGTCTCCTCCTGCACGCCGCCCGAGTCGGTGAGCACGATGCGCGCCTGCGCGGTGAGCTTGAGGAAGTCGAGGTAGCCGAGCGGCTCGATGAGGCGCCAGCGCCGCTCGTCGCCGCGCAGGCCGCCGTCGCTGAGGCGGGCGCGCGTGCGCGGGTGCACGGGGAACACCAGCGGCAGGTCGCCGGCGCTCTCTTCGATCGTGCGCAGGAGCGCGCCGAGCTGCGCCGGGTTGTCGACGTTCGACGGGCGGTGCAGCGTGACCAGCACGTAGCCGCGCGCGGGTACGCCGAGCTGCTCTAGGATCGGCGAGCGCATCGCCTGCTCGCGCGCGGCGAGCAGCGTATCGATCATGACGTTGCCGACGAAGAAGGTGCGCTCCGCGGCAACGCCTTCGCGGGCGAGGTGCTCCATGCCCGCCGGATCGGAGACGAAGAGCAGGTCGCTGATCGCGTCGGTGAGCTTGCGGTTGATCTCCTCGGGCATGTCGTCGTCGCGCGAGCGCAGGCCGGCCTCGACGTGGATCATGAGCGGGCGGCGGCGCTCGACGAGCTTGCCGTCGAGGTGGGCGCGGAACGGACGGTCGAGGAAAAACTTCGACGTCACCAGCGCGCAGCCGATCGTGGAGTTGACGTCGCCGACGACGAGCACCGCCTCGGGCTGCTCGGCCTGCAGCACGGGCTCGAAGCGGCGCATGATCTCGGCCGTCTGCATCGCGTGCGACGCGGAGCCGATCTCGAGCTCGATGTCGGGCTTGGGGATGGCCAGGTCCTCGAAGAAGATCTTCGAGAGCTTGGCGTCGTAGTGCTGGCCGGTGTGGACCAGCCGCGCGTCGAATCGCGGGTTGGCGCGGAAGGCACGCATGAGCGGCGCGATCTTGATGAAGTTGGGGCGGGCGCCGGCGACGAGCAGGATCTTGGTGGGCATTCGTTTCTCTCTCTCAGAACCTTATAAGCACGACCGGGCGGGTCAACTTCGTATCGTGGGCGCGGGCCGCCTGGTAGAGGGCGCCGGCGAGGCCCGTGTAGATCCAGAACGCCGCGCCACGGCCGGGCGGGACGAAGACGAGGCTGACCGCCAGCCCGGCGAGCGCGGCGAGGAGCGCGCGCGCCCAGGTGACGGCGACGGCGGCGTCGCGATCGTTGCGGTAACGAACGAGGAGGAGCAGCGCGGTCTTGAAGGACAAGTAGAGGACCGCGAGCGACGCGACGAGGCCGAAGAGCCCGCCGGGGACGCCGTGACGGGCGACACCGCCGTGGACGGGGAAGCAGAAGAGCGGCGCGGCGAGCGCGGCGGCGAGGAGGAGGCCGCGCAGACCGAAGCGCAGCCCGAAGTGCACGACCAAGATCGTGGTGAGCACGAGCTGACCGGCGCGACTTTGCGTCAAGATGACGCAAACTCCGACCACCACTAAAGTCACGATCGACAAGAAGAGGCGCGTCGCGCTGCGCTTGCGCGCGAAGAAGGCGAAGGCGAGCGGCAACGCCAGCGCCGGCGCGCATGCGCGGGCGTCGGGATCGTCGAGCGCCGCCGCCAGCGCCGACGGCGGACCCATCGCCGCCGCCGCCGCGACCAACGCCACCGCCACCAGGACCGCGGCGACGAGCGCGAGCGCGCGGAAGCGCTGCACGCCCTGCGCGAGCAGGAAGAATGTGGTGAAGCCGGCGGCGAGCTCGGCCGCTTCGACGCGCGCGCCCGGCGGCCGCGTGACGGCGAGCGCGACGAGCGCGCCGGCGGCGAAGAGCGCGGCCCAGCCGAGCTGCGGCGCGGCGGTGAGCTGCGCCTTTCGCAGCTTGAGATCGACGACGAGCCCGAAGAGCGCGAGCGCGAACACGAGCGGCACGAGCGGCAGCGGCTGCAGCGCCGCGACGAGCTCCTGCGGATGCAGCCCGCGCAGCACGAGGAGGACGACTATGCCCACCATGGCAAACATCAGCGGAACCGGATATTGTCGCGCTTCACCGAACGGGAGCCTTGGTGATGCGCGCGCTCGCTTCTGTAGCTCTGGCCCTGGTAGCGTCGACGGTGCTCGGCGCGTGCGGGCCCGTGGCGTACGACTATAGCAAGGAACCCGATCCGCGAAAGCAGGAGTTCGTCCTCGGCGTCAACGACACGGTTCGCATCAACGTGTGGAAGAACCCCGAGCTGTCGGGCGACGCGCGCGTACGCCCCGACGGCACCATCACCATGCCCCTCATCGGCGACATCAAGGCGGCGGGGCGATCGCCGTCGTCGCTCAAGGCGGAGATCACCAAGCGCCTGCAGAGCTACGTAAAGGACGAGGGGGCGATCGTGTCGATCGCCGTCACCGACGTGAACAGCTATCGCTTCACGGTCTCGGGGCAGGTGGAGAAGCCGGGGATCCAGACGGCGAAGTACTTCGTGACCGCGGCCGAGGCGATCGCCATGGCGGGCGGGCTCAACCGCTACGCCAACCCGCACCGGCTGGTACTCATCCGCAACGACATCCACGGCTTCCGGCGCATTCCGCTCGACTACGATCGCATCTCGTCGGGCGAGCATCCCGAGGAGAACCTGGTGCTCATGGCCGGCGATACGTTGTTCGCACAATAAGTCCGCGACTTATTGTCGTTCCGACAAGAAGTCAGTCAGGCGTTGGCGAGCAGCACGCCGAGGTGCAGGTGGCGCGGCATCTCGTGATTGAGGCGGAGCAGCTCGTTCTCGGTGGTGCGGCCGGCGCGGGCGACGACGATGACGCCGTCCATCATCTCGATCGCGGCCAGGTGTTCGCCGAGCATCTTGAAGCCGGTGAGATCGACGATCACGTGCGAGAAGAGCTCGGCCGAGTGCTGGATCACCCGCGCCAGCTGCGGCACGCCGGCGCCCGCTTGCCCGATCTGCGGCGGCACGAGCAGCGCCAGTTGGCCGCGCAGCCAGCGCGTGGCGAACATCGATTCGTCGTCGGTGGCGCTGGTGCCGACGGCGAGGCGCGCGATCGCCGGCCAGCGGACGTTGGCGTCGACGTAGGCGGCGGTGGTGTTGGCGATGTCGACGAGCGACAGCCCGAGCTGCACGCCGACGGCGGTCACGCCGATGTCGCTCGACGCGGGCAGAAGCCCGATGATGCGCCGCCCGGTCTCCTTGACCCGGCGCGCGACGGCCACGCAGTCGGCGCGCACGGCGGTGGTGGTCGCCTCGTCGAGCTTGATGCCGAGCGCCTCGAGCGTGACGTCGTCGAGCAGCACGGCGGTAGCATAGCACCGGCGCTGCGCCACCGTCGCTGCGCGCGTCGTGATAGGCTCGGCGCCATGCCCCGTCGCGCCGAGGTCGCGGTCACGCTCGCCGCGGCCGCCTGCGCGCTCGCCGCGACGACGATCGGCAGGCGCGCCGACGCCAAGGTGACGTGGCAGGGCACCGGGCTGGCGACCGCGGGCTGGACCGACAACATCCTGAACGCGCCCGACCAGACGACGGTGGGCGCGGCGCCGCGCGAGAGCGACGTGTTCTTCCAGCTGGCGCCGGGCGCGCTCATGACGCAGGCGGCGCCGCGCATTCTCGAGCGCCTCGGCTACGTCTTCACGGCCGACCTGTTCGCGCGCCACTCGGAGGCGAACTCGTACACCAACGCGCTCACCTGGTTCGCCGACGTGGCGACGTCACCGACGACACGGCTGACGCTGTCGCTCGACACGACCCAGGGGCGGCTCTCGACGTTCGCGCTCAACCAGTCGTCGGCCGACGCCACCGTCGGCGTGCTGACGCAGAACAATTCGACCAACTACTTCAAGCAGGGCGCGACCCAGGGCCTCGTGGCCACGCCGCTGCCGGAGTGGCGCTTCGCCGAGTCGCTCGCCTTCGGCGCGTTCATTCCGATCGATCGCGGCCGCATGCCCGACAGCTACACGCTCACCGCCGAGCTCGGCGCCGACCGCACCTTCCGCACCAATGCGTTCGGGCTGGTGCTGCGCGAGAGCTTCATCGACTTCGTGCAGCCGCGCGATCCGCTCACCGACGTGCCGCTCGACTTCGACTCGCAGCAGCTCCTGACGACGGCGCTGGCGCGCTGGCGGCGTGATTGGTCGGCGTCGTGGAACACGGTGGCCGAGCTCGGCGTCATCTCGGTGGTCGCGTTCTCGGCGAACCCGGCGATCGGAACGACGACGGCGTGGCAGCCGAGCGCGCTGGCGTCGCTGCGCTGGGCGCGCCTGGTCGGCTCGGTCGAGCTGCACTACGCGCACACGGCGACGCCCAACGTGCTCGTCGGAACGACGGTGGCGGTCGACGAGGTCGCGCTGCAGGGCATCGTGCCCTATCCGAAGTTCAACATGGTGTTCAGCGCCACCGCGGGCTACCAGCACGCGCACATCCTGCCGCTGGTCCCGACGATCCCCGAGTCGTCGGCCGACCTCGCGGTCGCCGACGTCACCGTCGCCTGGCAGCCGATCCCCGAGCTGCGCGTGTTCGCGCGCTACTCGCTGTTCGACCAGTTCGGCAACGTGCCGACGGCGATGACGCCGCTGCCGCTGTTGCCCGATCTGACGCGCAGCGTGCTCATGATCGGCGCGACCGTGCTCTACCCGGTGGTGGCGACGGTGCGCGCGCCGACGGGCGCCGGCTCGCGCGTCGATGAGACCGATCAACCGGAGTTTCCCGAACCGCACGCGGCGGAGCCGCAATGATGAGACGGAGGTGACCATGAAGACACTGATGCTGGCAGCAGCGCTGGCCGCGGGGGCCGCGGCGTGCGGACCGCCGATGAAGCAGACGCCGGTCGAGGAGATCCCGAAGCTGGCGAAGCTCTCCGACGTGATGGACAACCAGGCGACGGCGATGGATCCGCTGTTCAAGAAAATCGGGCAGACGCAATATACCGACGCGGATTGGGCGGCGATCACCGCCGCGGCGACGCGCGTGCAGGCGACCAGCCTCAAGATCAAGGACTTCTCGAAGGGCGCCGAGTTCGACGCGCTGGCGATGAAGCTCAACCAGCAGGCGGCGGAGCTGGCCAACACCTACTCGACGAAGGACGCCGCGGCGGCGTCGACGGCGCTCGGCAACATGAAGGCGACCTGCAAGGAGTGCCACAAGAAGTTCCGCTAGCGCCCTGACGATCGCGCTGATTGTGCCGACGGAGCGTCGGCCGCTCGGGACATCCGGCCTGGGACTTCCCAAGCCGGTCTTGGCGGCGATTTCGCGGAATGATCGGGATCGCCGATTACGCGTGCAACCAGGACGTGTTGTTCGACGCCAACGAGCGCATTCGCGGTAACTGGCAGCTACTCCTTCGACCACGGCGGCGTGATGCCGCAGCTGCGTGCGTACGCCACGAGCTGTCCCATGTGCTCGCTGTCGTGCAGGATGATGCGCAGAAAGATCGCGTCGACGTCGCTGTCGCGATCGTAGACGCGAACCTTCTTGTGCAGGTCAGCCGGCGTGGTGTGCGCGCGCGCCGCTTTGACGATGTCGAGTGAGCGCTTGAGCCAGTCGATCACCTGCGCCTTTTGCGTCACCGTCTTCTCGAGCTTCTCGTCGAAGGCGGGCGTCTTGGCGCCGGTCAGGCCGGTCAGCCACAAGTTGGCCATGACGATGTGCATGTACACTTCGCCCGTCGAGCGCACGCCCGTCGCCGGCCGCCAGGCGAACTTCTCCGGCGGCGTCGCCTGCGCCAGCGCCAGCAGCCGCTCGGCGATGAGCGAAAATTCGGGGTCGTACCCCTTCCACAAGCCGTCGGGCAGCTTCTCCGCGCGCGCGCCCGCGCACAGCAACGACGACAACAACCCGGCCAACACGATCGTCTTTTTCATGGGCTCCTCAGTCGGTGGGCAGAAGCCTAACGCAGCCCGACCTGTCCGTGCCCGGAGCGCATCAGCTTCTCTGACTCGAAGCCAATTCCATCCTTCGCGGCGAAGGGTAGCTCAACCTTCGCCAGGCTGAT
>Ga0134125_10003467_pt1 | contig 18215 bp, 14 predicted proteins | sample KB31751_FD_96464 | JGI IMG/M metagenome (GOLD analysis project Ga0134125, IMG submission 96464) | Terrestrial soil microbial communities with excess Nitrogen fertilizer from Kellogg Biological Station, Michigan, USA - KB3-175-1 | ecosystem: Environmental > Terrestrial > Soil > Unclassified ... | reverse complement strand
CGCGATGGGCTCGGGCCGGCGTAGCCGTCCCTCCCCCACGCGTTCGTTCGGATCGGGACCCTAAATGGGTCCCGCGCCCCCCGCGATGGGCTCGGGCCGGCGTAGCCGTCCCTCCCCCACGCGAATTGTTTGCGCTCTTGGCAAGGCGAGGGGAATCGGCCTATCTTTTTCGGGTGAAACCGAAGTGCCCCAGCTGTGGCGGGCCGCTCGGCGAATCAGCCGAGTCGGCCCAGTTTCGGCCGTTCTGCTCCCAGCGTTGCCGGACCATCGATCTCGGCAAGTGGCTGGACGGCGGCTACCGGGTCGAGTCCCCGATCTCCGAGGAGGACCTCGACCAGGGCTTGCCCACCGACGGTGAGCCCGATTGAGCGACTCGACGCGCGACCTGGAGATCCAGGAGCTCATCCGATCGATCGGCGAGGAACGGCGCGCCGCCAAGGAGAAGGAGCGGCGCGAGAGCTGGACCAGGTACGTCTCGCTCATGGTGGTCGTCCTGGCCGTGGCAACCGGCATCGGGTCTCTCAAGGCCGGCGGGTTCAGCACCAAGGTGATGCTGTTTCAAACGCGCGCCTCCGACGAATGGGCCTACTACCAGTCGAAGAGCATCAAGCAGCGAATCGCCGAGATGGAGGCGCGGCAGTCGAGCGGCGCGCCGGCCGCCGCCGCCGAGGCCGACGTCAGCCGCTACAAGAAAGATCAAATCGACTCGCAGGCCCGGGCCAAGGACCTCGAGGCCCAGCGCGACGGCTTCGCCAAGCACGGCCCTGACATGGGGTTCGGCATCGCCCTTCTGCAGATCGCCATCGCGCTGGCGTCGGTCTGTTTGCTCACCAAGCGGCGCTGGCTGTGGGCGGCGTCGGGCGTGCTGGGCATCCTCGGCGTCGTCTATCTGATCCACGGCTACTTGATCTGAAGCCGCTCCGCGACGTCGAACCCGGCACTTGACAAGGCCCGGCTCGCGATGGTTGAAGCGAGCGGTAACTTTTGAAAACTGAATAATGCCTTCGGTGCCCAGTCGGGCGTAACAGGGAAGCCGGTCGATGCCGGCGCGGTCCCGCCACTGTGAGTGGAGGCCAACCTCGAGAACCCACTCGACCTACGGTCGGGGAAGGGGAGGATTGGCGGCAAATTGCGGAACGCCGTGATTTGCGACCCACGAGCCAGGAGACCTACCGAAGGCTGAAGCTTCTCTCCGCGCGGACGGAGAACGGAAGTTGGTCTCTCGCTCCCGAGAGTCCGCAACCGTCCCCTCGTTCGCGTCCGAGCGAGGGGTTTTTTGCGTTCAATCTCATTTCCAAAGGAGCGATTCGATGCGACGTCTGGTTTGCCTGGGTGTGATGGTCTCGACCGGTCTCTGGGCCGCTTGCGGCGGCGGCGGAGGCGGGGGAGCCGGTGGTGGCGGTGGCGCGGCTGGCACGCCGGGGCACGGCGGAGCGGGAGGCGCAGCCGGCCAGGCGACCGGTGGCGCAGCGGGCGGTGCCGCTGGGCGAGCCACCGGCGGCGCGGGCGGCTCGGCAGGTAACGCGACCGCGGGCGCAGGCGGCAACGCGACCGTGGGCGCAGGCGGCAACGCGACCGCGGGCGCAGGCGGCAACGCGACCGCGGGTGCGGGCGGTAACGCGACCGCGGGTGCCGGCGGCAACGCGACCGCGGGTGCGGGCGGCAACGCGACCGCGGGCGCGGGTGGTAACGGCGGCGCTGGCGCCGGCGGCTACGCGGCCGCGGGCGCGGGGGGCACTGCCGCTGGCGGCGCGGGCGGCTCGGGCGCGACCTGCTTGGCGCCTTCGATGTTTTCGTCTTCCTTCACGATCGCCGACTCCACGTTCTGCGCGGTCGCGCTTTACACGGCTTCGGAGTCGATCGGCTTCCAGGCGCCGACCTGGGGATCGCACGGCGGCCCGCTGATCGTTCAGCCCGCGACGACCGGCGCGGCCGGGGCGTCCGGCACAGGCGTGACGCTGGAGCGCTGGACGGCGCCCACGGGAAGCACAGGCGCGATGACCGTTCAGACGACGCCGGTCGCCTCCGCGTTTCCGACCGGGACGTTCCTCGGCGCGCAGGCGCTCGACCTTCCTTTCTTCGGATGGACCGCGATCTCGTGGACGAATCCGTTCCCCAACCCCAGCGGTCAATTCGAGATGGTCGCCAACGGGGCCGTCGTCGCGATGTACGACGTGAACGGGCCTTTCGGCGTGGCCGCCGTTCCCGCCGCCTCGTCGCTGGGACGGCTCCTCTACTCCGGCCTGTCGCCGCTCGGCATGGCCACCACGGCCACCAACGGTCTCTACGCCGCGGACGCCTGTTCGTCGCCCGCGCAGGCTCTCGGCACGGGAACGGGTTGTTCGGCCTCCGCCGTCGTCGCGGCGTGGGGGGATAGCAGCGGACCCGTGGTGGCCGATTCGAACGGCGACGTCTTCGCCGTGATGAGCTCGATCTCCGCCGGCAGCCAGGAGGCGCGCGGATTCCTCGCCAGCGCGATCGGGCGCGGAGCCGCCGCCACGACCGGTGTCACGCTGTTCACGATGTCGGGCTTCCCCGGCTCCCTGGCGGCCCTCTCGCCCAGCGGGTCCGCCCCGGGCGTGGTGGCGCTTCAGCCGTTCGACGCGACGAGCTTCGACGCGCTCGACGTCATCGAACAGAAGTTCACGACCGGCAGCAGCCTGGCGGCGATGGGGACGCAGACCACCTTGCTGACCGTGCCGTCGCAATCGCCAGGGCTCGCGTTGTTGGTGGACGATTCGCAGCGCCTCTGGGTCGGCGTGAGCGGAGCGTCCAGCACCACCTACGTCGTCTTGGCCCGCCAATAGACTCCCATGTGCAAAAGTCGATTCGCTCGGACGGTGGCGATCGCCAGCCTGGGCCTCGCCGTCGTCTGCTGTGGCCGTACCTCTTCGCTGCCTGCGGTGGGAGACGGGTCGGTCAAAAACGACGCCGCGGTCGCCCGAGACGCCCCGACGCGAACCGACGCCACGGTGGCGATGCCCGAGGCCGGCCCCCTCGACGGGCGGCAACCGACGGACGCGGGTCAGCTCGACGCCCGCGAGCCGGGGGACGGCGCGCCCGCCGATGCGGGGGTCGATCTGTGCGCCAACAAGAGCTGCGGCCAGAATGAAGTCTGCGACCCGAGATATGGCGACTGTGTCTGCGCCGGCAACTTCGTGGCCTTGTGGGGGCAACCCAGCTGCGTGCCCGCCGTCTGCGACACCGACGCGGACTGCGACGATGGAGACGCCTGCGACGGTGTCGAGACCTGCGACGGGTCGACGCATCAGTGTCTCGGGGGCACGCCGGTCGACTGCGGTGCGGACGGAACGTGCGTCGCCACGGCCAACGTCGCCAGCTGCCGGTGTGCCGCGGGGTCCGTCTTGGGCACGAACGGCGTCTGCGCCACCGCCTGTCCGATCCCGCTCGCGCCCGATCTCTCGGTCATCGCCGACGACGAAGTCCTGAGCTTCCTGGTGTCCGACGGGTCGCCCCTCGAGATCGCCGTGCTTCCCGCTGACGCGTCGACCTCCACCGCGGTCTTTCAAACAGGAAGCTCGCTCGGTCTGACAGGTCTGTCGGGCCCGAGGCGGGTCCTCGCCCGGACCACGGACGCCGCGTGCGCTTTGGCGTCGTTCAACGCCGTTTACGACATCCGGGCGACCTACGCGCCCGCCCCGCCCGATCCGACGACGACGGCGGTCGCCTTTGACGATGCCCGGATCGTGGGGTGGGCGGCGGGGTGCGCCAGCTATCTGCAAGGGCCGGGCGTGACCGATTCTCAGTTCGCGATGCCAAGCCAGGCCTTCGGACCAGCCGGGACCAACACCCTCGATGTCGTCTCGCTCGGGAACGGCGGGTCGATCACGCTCACCTTCGGCGCTCCCATCACCGACGGGGAGAGCTGGGACTTCGCCGTTTACGAGAATGGCTTCGCCAGCGACGAGTTCCTGGAGCTGGGGTTCGTGGAGGTTTCCAGCGACGGAATTCACTTCGCCCGCTTCGATTCGGCGTTTCAGAGCAAGGGCACGCCCGGTCTGGACAGCTCCGGCATCGCCTCGCAGATCGGAGGTCTCGCGGGGAGCTACATGATCGGCTACGGCACGCCCTTCGATCTGTCCGCGCTCGGCAACTCTCCCCTCGTGCGCGACGGCACCGTCGACCTCACCTCGATCAAGTACGTCCGCGTCGTCGACATCGTCGGCGATGGGACGACGCTCGACTCGTTTGGTCGAGGGATCGTCGATCCGATCTCGAGCGGGCCGACCGCGGGATTCGATCTCGACGGGATCGCCGTGCTCAATCGACGGATGTAGGCGTCAATACGGCGCGATCTCTTGAGGCGGCAGGCCCGTCACCGGGTCGGAGGTAAAGGCCGTGGTCGCCGTCGGCGTGCCGGTGACGTCATACAGATCGATTCGAGGCGTCCGGGCCGTGGAGTTCGGCATCAGGAGGAGCCCGGGAAGCCCCGCCGGCATCCCCAACGTATAGGGACCCGAGGTCGCGAGCTTGCTGGCAGTGGCGGCGACGTAGTCGAAGGCGAAGAGCGCGTCCGGTTGGACGTCCTTGGGGTCGGTGGTCACGGCGAAGGCACGCGTTCCCCCTCCGGTCGGCGGGAGCGCCAAGGCCCACGCGAAGCTCAGCGGCCTGCCGTCGAAGGCCGAGGACGGAATCACGCGCGTCAGGACGGGAGGTGAGACGCCGAGATCGACGACCGCGATGCCCGACTCGGAGGTGGTGCCCGCGTAGGGTCCGCCGCAGGCGACGAGGAGCGTCTTCTGAGCGTCCACGTAGGTCATCCCTTCACAGTCGGCGAGGCCGGTCAGCGCGACGGCCGCCGTGACTGTGTCGGTCGCCGGATCGACCACCACGACTTTGCCCTCTCCGTAGGTCGTGAAGCCCTGATCGATCTCCGAGAGCGAGACGATCACCTGCCCCTCGACGAGGAGCGCCCGATCCGGGCGGGCGAGGACCATCGCGCCGGCGACCGAAGAAGCGTAGGCGTCGAGGTCGATCCGGGTCGTCAGCGTTCCCGTCGTCGGGTCGACCACGGCGATGTCGTTCCCGGCCAGCGTCGGATCGGTCGCCGCCCGGTTCAGGTCGTAGCGGGTCACGTAAGCCTTGTGCGGCGTCAACATGACGACGTCGTGCGGGTTGGTCCGGGGGCCCGGGACCGGAACCTGATGGACGATGGTGCAGCTGGCGGCGTCGACGAAGGTCAGCGCGACGTTTCCGCGATCGACGATGATCACGTCGCCACCCAACTGGGGCTGCGAGGGAAGCACGGCATCGCCGGAGATGGTGCTGGTCACGCTGCCGTTGGCGCCCGTCGCCGAGTCGACGCAATCGGCACGCACCAGCCCCCCCATCGCATCGAGGATCGACAAGCTCGTGGTCGAAAAGTCGCTGTTCACGACGGCGAGCCCGCTCATGGCCGGTGGGCGCATCGCCGGCGCGGCGTCGGCCGTGGCGCCGTCCTGCCCCCACTCCCCTCCGGCGTCCGCCCGCCCGCGACCGGGCGTGCCGCTCCCGCATCCGATCGCAACAGCCGCCACCATCAAACCGACACCCAGTGTTCGTCGCATCGCGGTCGCTCCTTGCGCTCCTGTTCAGGGGTTGCCGACGGGCTGGAATCCGGGCGGCTCCGCTTCATCGGGGGCCGCCGAGTCGTAGGCCAGAGACACGAACACGGTCCGACCCGGCAGAGGGAAGTTGACGAATTGCCAGGTCAGGAGATCGGTCAGGTTCAGCGCGCTGACCATGAGCCGCAGCCCGGAGCGTGGCCGCGACACGCTCGCGCCGGCGCCCAGGAGGGCTGCCGCGGGAACCGGAAGGCGGTTGTCACGATCGGCGTACGCCCCTGCGAGGATCGAGGCGTCGGCGTAAGCGCCGAGCTCCATTCCGTACGGGAGATCGAGGCGGACCAGCTCGGGCCGCAGGTAGGCGGAGAGGCGGGGGTGGTGCGGAATCTGCTTTCCACGGTAGGTGGGGATGTCGCTCTCGTCGTGGGCGGCCAGGTAGGTCCCCTGCGCCACAAGCCGCGCGTGGCGTCCGATGGCGAGCTGCAGCTCCTGTTCGACGCCGTATACGCGCGCGCTGCTCAGGTTCTCGGCGCGCGACGGCCCACCCAAGTTGAGCTGCCAGTAGATGAGGTCGTCCGCCAGCGCCCCGAAGAGGGTGGTGCGGCTGGACGTCGACACCCACGCGCCGGGGCGATCGATCCAGAGCGCAATGTCGGCGTTGGTCCCCGATTCAGGGACCAGGCTCGGGTTGCCGAGGAGGCGTTGCGTACCGTCTCCGTAGAGCTCCAAGAAGGAAGGCGCGTGGTGGTACTCGCCGAGGTTCGCCTTGAGCGTCACGACCGGCGAGATCGGCCGCACCAGCCCCAGCCGGTACGTAGGCAGGAGGCGCGCGATGGCTGGTCCGGCGGGAACGGGCTGATCGTTCGTGTCCAGCCCCGTCACCGTGTCTTCCATCCCTTCGAACCGGGCGGAGGGGATGACTTCCAAGTCGAATCGATGCAAGAGCAGCGTGAGCTCCGCTCCAGCCACGCCGATCAGACGACGTGCCGGGATTCTCGGGTCGGCGGCGTTGGTCTCGTCGTCGGGGGCGTAGGTTTCGCGGCGGGCTTCGAGTATCCCTGCCGCGCGCCCCCAGTTCCAGAAGGGGCGCGTCGCATGGACGGTCGTTCCGATCGAGAGCGTGGTTTCGTGGAAGTAATAGCCAGGGAACTTCTGTACCTCCGCGTCGGGATCGAGGAGTCGGTCGCGCTCGACGCTGACGAAGGCCTCGGCCGACAGACGTCCCCCCGGTCCGAGATCGTCTCGCGACTGGTAACGCACGATTCCGAGGCCCCGGGCAGTATGGAAGCGCGCGTGCAGGGATTCATTGTTGGTCGGGCCCGCGAGCCCCTCGGCGCGGGCGAATCCGATGACCGAGAGGCCGAGAGTCCGCCGTCCCGCGAGCGCCAGCTCGGCGCGAAGGACGCCGTTCCCGTCCAAGGTGTCGTTGTTCTGGCGAACGGTGTCGACGAAGGAGTTGGGATCGTAGTTCAAGCCATAGAATTGAAGCGGGTAGTCGCCCTTCGAAGAGTAGACGTGCGCGCCGAGATAAAGCCGCAGGCGGCCGAGGCGATCGCTTCCTGAGACGTCGCCAAAGGCTGTCCCGAAGGAGCCGACGCCGGCGCGCGCGGTGGCGCGGGGCACCCCGGGCGTGCGGGTGGTGATCGAGATGATGCCGCCGAGCGCCGTCTCCCCGAACGCCAGCGGCGTCGTCCCGCGGTAGACCTCCACGCGCTCGACGTCCCCGAGCGGCAGCGTGGAGACGTCGACGCCGCCGCCCTCCGCGATGTCGAGCGGGACGCCGTCCACGTAAATCTGCACCTGGTCGGGGTTGGACCCGCGGAGCGTGAGGCTGGCGAACGCCTGCGACGACCCGGTTCGGGTCACGGTGACGCCCGGGACCTGCAGGAGGAGTGAGCCGAGGTCGTCGTAGGCCCTGGGGCTTTCAGAGGGGAGCACCACCGAGGCGGCGGCCGCGCGATCCTCGCGCGGGACCGCCGGCGCCGGGGCGGGCGCCGTGACGGTCGTTTGAAAGGGAGCCTTCGGCGCGGGGGCGGCTGACGCCGGCTCCGGCGCGCGAAGGCTGGCGTCGGGCGGCGCGACCACCTCGACGGCGGGCGCCGCGCCGGCCTCCGGAACGATCGGTTGGGAGCCGTCAGCCGAGCCCGCGTCGGCCGTTGTCCCGCCATCCGCCGTTGGCTCTGCCGCTCGGGCGGAGACGCGAAACACAAAGGAAGCCACCACCATCGCCACGACCAGCGCGCCCCGGTTGGGGTGAGGAGCGGTGGAGGTTTGTGAGGTTGGCGTGGCCCGCGTTTCGGGTCGCGCCGAGCGCGGCGGCATCGAGAACCCTCCCTCGTCGAACGAGGGGGGCGCCGGTTCATGCGAGGAGAGCCAGCAGCCGACCTCCGTCCGCGCGGAGAAAGAAGCTACGCGCCCGGGTAGGTCTCCTGGCTCGTGAAGCGCAAGTCGCCATCGACTTGCGGCGCCCTCCCCTTCCCCGACGGCTGTCGAGTGGGTTCGCGAAGGCTTCTTCACCTACAGTGGCGGGACCGCGCCGGCTTCGACCGGCTTCCCTTTTATGCCCCAAGTGGGCACCCGAGGCGCTTATTCAGTTGTCAGTGCCCGCTTCAACCATCCCGGCGGCGCACCTGTCAAGCGCGGCGACCTGACAGGTGCGCTCTGCGCTGCCAATGGAACGGCTGCCCTGAGCTTCCCGGCCGGGTAGACTCCCGGCGTGCGTCTTCTTGCCGCCGCCTTCGTTCTCTGGGGCTTGGCGGCGTGCGCCTCGACAGAGCGAGCAGATCCGCACAATCCCGGAGATCACTGTCTCTATTCTTGTCCCGACGGCATGCGCTGCGCGGGGACGGTATTTCGCAAGGGGACCAGTCCTCGCTATGGCCAGTGCGAGCTCGAAAAGCGCCGCTGCCTGACGGACGCTGACTGCAGCGGTGCAGATGCCTGCGCTCGCTTTGGATCGGAGATTGGCCTCTGTCGTCCCCGGAGCGGGACCATCTCGCAGGCGCGCGCCGGTTGACGCGACCTCGGCCCGTGACGACGCCAATCGAGATTCTCTTCGACGACGCCGACGTCGTCGTGGTCAACAAACCCTCCGGACTGCTCGTCCACCGCGGCTGGGGCAACGACGAGGACGTGGCGATGCGGCGCGTCCGCGACGCGCTCGGCGTGCACGTGTATCCGGTCCATCGCCTCGATCGGGGCACCAGCGGCGCGCTGGTGCTCGCGCGGACCCGGGAGATGGCCGCGCTCCTCGGCCAGCGCTTCGCCTCCGGTCAGGTCGAGAAGCGCTACCTCGCCCTCGTCCGCGGCACACCGCCCGAGTCGGGCCGCATCGACCACCCGATCCCGAACGGTGAGTCCGGTCCGCGCGTCCCCGCCGTCACGCGCTTCGCGCTCGTCCGCCGCTCGAGCGTCGACCGCTGCTCCCTCGTCGTCGCGATCCCCGAGACCGGCCGGACGCACCAGATCCGCAGGCACCTGCGGCACCTCGACCACCCGCTGGTGGGCGACGTGAACTACGGCTCGGGGGAGCTCAACCGCCGCTATCGCGCCCTCTACGCGCTTCATCGGCTCGCCCTTCACGCGCAGCTCATCGCGTTCGATCATCCGCTCACCGGCGCCCGGGTGGCGGTCAGCGCGCCGCTGCCCGACGATCTGTCCCTGCCGCTCGAACGCCTGGGGCTGCCCCGGGAACCAACCTCCGGCCAGCATTCGGATTCCCCTGCTGACACACCATATCCGGCGTCCATCCCGCCCAAGGCACACAATATATAGTTGACGATGACAATACAGTGCAGTACGTTGCCTCCTGTGCTGGTGCTCGGGCCGTTCGCCCGGGCTAAAGGGAACCCGGTGAAAATCCGGGGCTGCCCCGCAGCGGTAAGAGAGAACGACCTCCACGACGAGCACTGGCCCTTCGGGGCTGGGAAGCGGTGGACAGTAGGAACCCGGTGGAGACACCGGGCGGCTCGCGAGCCCGAAGACCTGCCAGCATCCGGCGCCGGGAGACATCTGGCGGCGGTTCGACCTGGAAGCCTCGCGGGAGGCGGGTAGGTCCGGCCAGAGCAGGGCTCGCTTCCGGGTCTCGGCTTTCCGGTTCTCCCGTCCTTTCGCGCGGCGTCCTTGCCGCCCGAGGGGGCGAGACGGGAGAGATCGATGCTGACAGAAGCGACGAAGAGCAACGGGGCGTCGGCGGGCGGGAACGGGGAGGAGGCCTATCCCCAGACCACGATGCGGGTGCGCAAGCGGAACGGCTCGGCGGAGCCGGTGGACGTCAACAAGATCGTCCGCGCGGTCAACCGCTGCTGCCTGGGGCTCGGGGACGTCGACGCCCTGCGGGTGGCGACCAAGACCATCAGCGGCCTCTACGACGGCGCGACCACCCGCGAGCTCGATCAGCTCTCGATCCAGACCGCGGCCGGCCTCATCGCCGAGGAGCCGCAGTACGCGCGCCTGGCGGCGCGCCTGCTCGCCACCACCATCGACAAGGAGGTCCGCAACCAGGAGATCCACGCCTTCTCCCAGTCGGTGCTGACCGCCCAGCGCCTCGGCCTGGCCAACGATCGGCTCTCCGCCTTCGTGACCAGCAACGCGCGCAAGCTGAACGACGCCATCGTCGCCGAGCGCGACCGCGAGCTCGAATACTTCGGCCTCCGCACCCTCTACGACCGCTACCTCCTGCGCCACCCGAAGACCCGGCTGGTCATCGAGACGCCGCAGCAGTTCTTCCTGCGGATCGCCTGCGCGCTCTCGACCACCGTGCCCGAGGCGCTGGAGCTCTACCGCCTCTACTCGACGCTCGAGTACCTGCCGAGCTCGCCGACCATGTTCAACGCCGGCACCCGGCACGAGCAGCTCTCGAGCTGCTTCCTGCTCGATTCGCCGGAGGACCACCTGGCCGGCATCTATCAGCGCTACGCCGACGCGGCCATGCTCTCCAAGTTCTCGGGGGGAATCGGCATGGCCTACCACCGGGTCCGCTCGCGCGGATCGCTGATCGACAGCACCAACGGACACTCGAACGGCATCGTGCCCTGGCTCAAGACGCTCGACGCGTCGGTGGCGGCGGTGAACCAGGGAGGCAAGCGCAAGGGCGCCTGCTGCGTCTACCTCGAGCCCTGGCACGCCGACGTCGACGAATTCCTCTCCCTGCGGGACAACACCGGCGACGAGGCGAGCCGCACGCACAACCTCAACCTGGCCAACTGGATCCCGGACCTCTTCATGCGGCGGGTGGAAGCGGACGGCGATTGGAGCCTGTTCGATCCCAAGCTGGTCCCCACCCTGCCCGATCTGTGGGGAGACGACTTCGACCGGGCCTACGAGGAGGCCGAGCAGGCCGGCCTCGCGCTCAAGACGGTCAAGGCGCGCGAGCTCTACGCCCGGATGATGCGGACGCTGGCCCAGACGGGCAACGGCTGGATCACGTTCAAGGACAAGTCCAACCGCGCCTGCAACCAGACCACGCTGGCGGGACGGACGGTCCACCTCTCGAACCTGTGCACCGAGATCATCGAGGTCACCTCGGGCGACGAGACGGCGGTCTGCAACCTCGGCTCGATCAACCTGGGCCGCCACATGGTCGCCGCCCAGCACGAGGGAGCCGGCCGCCTGGCGTTCGACTTCGACAAGCTCGCCCGCACCGTCCGGACGGCCGTGCGCCAGCTCGATCAGGTCATCGACCTCAACTACTACCCGATCCCCAGCACGCAGGCCTCGAACCTCCGCTGGCGCCCGGTGGGCCTCGGGGTGATGGGGCTGCAGGACGCCTTCTTCCAGATGCGCCTCCCCTTCGACGCGCCGGCGGCCCGCGCGCTCTCGCAGCGCATCGCCGAGGAGATCTACTTCCACGCCCTCTCGGCCTCGGCCGACCTGGCGGTCGAGAAGGGCCGCCACCCGTCGTTCGCAGAGACGCGCGCCGCGCGCGGCGAGCTGCAGTTCGACGCCTGGGGCGTGGCGCCGGCCGACGCCAATCGATGGGAGGCGCTGCGGGCCCGGGTGCGGGAGGTGGGCCTCCGCAACTCGCTCCTGATCGCGATCGCGCCGACCGCGACCATCGCCTCGATCGCCGGCTGCTACGAGTGCATCGAGCCGCAGGTCTCCAACCTGTTCAAGCGCGAGACGCTGTCGGGCGACTTCATCCAGGTCAACCGGCACCTGGTCGCCGAGCTGAAGCCGCTCGGCCTCTGGACCGACAGCGTGCGCAACAAGCTGAAGATAGCTGAAGGCTCGGTCCAGGGACTGGCCGAGCTGCCCGAACAGCTTCGCGCCATCTATCGCACCGCCTGGGAGGTGCCCATGCGCTCGCTCATCGACATGGCGGCCGACCGCGGCGCGTTCATCGACCAGAGCCAGTCGCTGAACCTGTTCATCGAGAGCCCGAACATCGGCCAGCTGTCGTCGATGTACTTCCACGCCTGGAAGCAGGGGTTGAAGACGACCTACTACCTGCGGTCCCGCCCGGCGACCAAGATCGCCAAGGCGACCGTCGAGGCGGCGCCCGAATCGGCGACCGGCGCCGCCGACGCGACAGCGGTGGCTTGCTCGCTGGAGAACCCCGGAAGCTGCGAGGCCTGCCAATGAACGACGTCAACCGCCCCGCGCGCATCCTCGATCCGGGGATGTGCCTCACCCTCCGCCCGATGGCCTACCCGGCGTTCTTCGAGATGTATCGGGCCGCCATCAAGAACACCTGGACGGTCGAGGAGGTCGACTTCTCGACCGACGTCGGCGATCTGCAGGCCAAGATGACCGACGCCGAGCGCCACCTCGTCCACCGGCTGGTCGCCTTCTTCGCCACCGGCGACTCGATCGTGGCCAACAACCTGGTCTTGAACCTCTACCGGCACCTCAACGCCCCCGAGGCGCGCATGTACCTGTCGAGGCAGCTCTATGAAGAAGCCCTGCACGTCCAGTTCTACCTGACGCTGCTGGACACCTACGTGCCCGACCCGGAGGAGCGCGCCCGCGCCTTCGCCGCGGTGGAGAACATCCCCTCGATCCAGAAGAAGGCGGCCTTCTGTCTGCGCTGGAGCGACTCCATCCAGCGCCTCGACAAGCTGGAGACGCGCGAGCAGCGGCGGCAGTTCTTGCTGAACCTGATCTGCTTCGCCGGCTGCGTCGAGGGGCTCTTCTTCTTCGGCGCCTTCGCCTACGTCTACTTCCTTCGCTCGCGCGGGCTCCTCCACGGGCTGGCGGGAGGGACCAACTGGGTCTTCCGCGACGAGAGCGCGCACATGGCCTTCGCCTTCGAGGCGGTCAACACCATCCGCCGCGAAGAGCCGGGCCTCTTCGACGCCGACCTCACCCGCGCCGTGTCGCAGATGTTCGACGAGGCGGTCGCCTGCGAGACCCAGTTCGCCGAGGATCTCCTGGGCCGCGGCGTGGTCGGGTTGTCGCTGAGCGAGGTCCGCCGCTACCTCGAATACTGCGCCGACCAGCGGCTGGCGACGCTCGGCCTGCCGAAGCTCTACGGCACGCGGAATCCCCTCTCCTTCCTGGACCTCCAGGACGTGCAGGAGGTCACCAACTTCTTCGAGCGCCGGGTCTCCGCCTATCAGGTCGGCGTGGCGGGCGAAGTGACGCTGGACGCGGCGTTCTGACGCTCATCGCTCGACAACTGAATAGGAAGGTCGCGGCGGCGGGGGCAGAATGGCGGCAGCACAGAGGCTCCATGCGCAGACAGCTCACCCTCGCCTTCGGGTCGCGCCCGTTCGCGGCCCTCCTCTTCGCCGCGCTGGCCGTCGCGGCGCCGTTCGGGCGGCCGGCGTTGGGGCGAATGGCGCTCCACGACGATCGGGGCGCCACCGTCACGCTCGATCGTTCGCCGGGTCGGATCGTGAGCCTGCTGCCGTCGCTGACGGAGGCGGTCTGCGCGCTCGGGGCCTGCGACCGGCTCGTCGGCACCGACAAGTTTTCGAGCTGGCCCGACAGCGTGGCCTCCTTGCCGAAGCTCGGCGGCCTCGAGGACGCGCAGATCGAGCGGATCGTGGCGCTGAAACCGGACGTCGTGCTCGTCTCCACCTCGGCCCGCGTGATCGACCGCCTCGAGTCGCTGGGGGTCAAGGTGCTCTCCCTCGAATCGCGAGACCGCGCCGACGTGAAGAGGACTTTGGCCTTGCTCGGACAGATGCTGGGCGCCGAGAAGAAGGCCGAGCAAGTCTGGGCCGACATCGAACGCGACACCGGGCTGGCCGCCACCCGCGTGCCGGCCGCGCTTCGCGGCAAGCGGGTCTACTTCGAGATCGACGCCACCCCCTACGCGGCCGGTCCGAGCTCTTTCATCGGGCAGACGCTCACGGCCCTCGGGCTGGCCAACGCGATCCCGCCCGAGCTGGGACCGTTCCCCAAGCTGAATCCCGAGTTCGTCGTGCGCGCGCGGCCCGACATCGTCATGGCCCTGAAGGCGGGCGTCGCCGAGATGCCGGAACGCCCGGGCTGGCAGACCATCCCGGCCTTGCGTGCAGGTCGCTGGTGCGCCTTCCCCAGCGCGACCTACGAGCTCATCGTCCACCCGGGTCCCAGGATGGGCGAGGCCGCGCGCGCGATCGCCGACTGCCTCGCCGCCCTCGGCGGGTCGCGCGGTAAATGACGCCGGACGAACGCAGGCGCCTCCAGCTCTCGGTCGGCCTCGCCGTCGCGGCGGTGACCATCGCCCTCGCCGGGCTGGCGGCCGGCGGGGAGGGCTGGTCGATGGGAGGTCTGGTGCGCGCCCTCGGGACCGCGGACGGGCGCCTGATCGTCTTCCAGATCCGGGCGCCGCGGACGGTGGGGGCCTGGTTGACCGGTGCGCTCCTGGGCCTCTCCGGTGCCATCGCGCAGGGCCTGTTTCGCAACCCACTCGCCGATCCTTATCTGCTCGGCTCCGCGTCGGGCGCCGTGCTCGGCGTGGTGATCGTGCTCGCCATGGCGGCCCTCGGCGGGCACGTCGTGAGCGTGGCTACCGCCGACGCCATCGCCCGGTTCGGTCTGGTCGGGGCCGCTTTCGTGGGCGCCTTGCTGGGCGTGCTGTTGACACTCTCCCTCGCCCGCGGCGCCCAGGAGACGACGCACCTCTTGCTGGCGGGCGTGGTGGTCGGCGTCGTGCTCGCGGCGACGAGCGACCTCGTCACCACCGCGGCGCCCGACGCGCTCCGCGGCAAACAAGCCTTCCTGCTCGGGAGCACCGGCTTCCTCGGCTGGAGCAGCTGCGGCTTCATGGGCCTCGGCCTGGCAGCGACCCTCCCGGTGGCCTGGCGGCTCTCCCGCGTCCTCGACGCCCTCACCCTGGGGACCGAGACCGCGCTCAGCCTGGGCGTCGCGCTCGGACGCGTCCGGGTCGCGCTGGTCGCGGCGCTCGCCCTGGCCACCGGCCTGGCGGTCTCGCAGGCGGGGCTGGTGGCGTTCGTGGGTCTGGTCTCGCCGCATCTCGTGCGACGGTTCGCGCCGGCCACCCAGGGCTTCACGCTGGTCGCCAGCGCCGCCGCCGGCGGGACGCTGCTGCTCGCCGCGGACGTGCTGGCGCGAACGGTGATCGCGCCGCAGGAGGTGCCGGTGGGCGTGCTCACCGCGCTGCTCGGGGGCGGCTACCTGGTGTGGCTGCTCCGCCGGAGGCAGGCGTCGTGACGACGCTGCGGGCGGCCGGGATTCGGGTCAGGCTGGGTGAGACGCGGGCGCTCGACGACGTCGCCCTGGAGGTAAAGTCCGGCTGGACGGCGATCGTGGGTCCGAACGGCGCCGGCAAGTCGACCCTGCTGCGGGTCCTGGCCGGCCTCCAGACGCCGGACGCCGGTGAGCTGCTGCTCGACGGCCGGCCGCTGGCCGACCACACGCCGCGGGAGCGCGCGCGGCAGATCGCCTGGCTCGGCCAACAAGGGCGCGCGACGGGAGATCTGACCGCCCGCGAGATCGTCCTCCTCGGGAGGCTCCCCCACCTGGGGCTCGTTTCGTCCCCCACGGCCGCCGACGAGGCCGCCGTCGATCGCGCCATGGCGGAGGCCGAGTGCACGGCCTGGCGCGATCGCCGGCCCCACCAGCTCTCCGGCGGCGAGCTGCAGCGGGTGCTGTTGGCGCGCGCGCTCGCCGTCGAGGCGCCGCTGCTCCTGCTCGATGAGCCGACGATCCATCTCGATCCGCCGCATCAGGCCGCCCTGGCGCGGCTCCTGCGGCGGAGGACGACCGCCGGCACGACCGTGGTCAGCGTCCTGCACGACCTTTCGCTCGCGCTGGTCGCCGATCGTCTGGTCCTGATGGACAGGGGGCGCCTGCGCGCCGAAGGGGCGACCGATGACGCCGCCCTGCACGCGGCGCTCGTCGACACCTTCGAGGGCGCCATCCGCGTCGAGCGCGCTGGCGGGCGGTGGATAGCGTTTCCGAACCTGGAGCTCTGACGGCGGCGCGCGCCGCCCCGCTCACGCCTCGCGTTGCCAGGCGGGCTTGGCCGCCGCGACCGCGTCGTAGTACGCGCGCAGGCGAAGCCCGTCCGCGGCCGCCTCGTCGACGATCACCGTCGCGTGCGGGTGCAGCTGCAGCGCCGAGGCCGGCACGAACGCCGTCAGCGGCCCCTCGATCAGCTTGGCGACGGCCGCCGCCTTGGCGCCCCCGAACGCCACCAGCAGACAGCGGCGGGCCTGCAGGATGGTGGCGATCCCGACGGTGAGCGCGTGGTGCGGCACCGGTGCGCCGCCGAACGCAGGCTGGTTCGCCGCCCGCGTCTCCTCGGCCAGCGTCTTGAGACGCGTCCGCGAACCGAGCGACGACGTCGGCTCGTTGAAGGCGACGTGCCCGTCGGTCCCCAGGCCCAGGAGCGCCAGGTCGAGCCCGCCGGCCGCCGCGATCTCCGCCTCGTAGCGGGCGCAGGCCGCCGGCAGATCGGCCGCCTGCCCGTCGGGCGCATGGACGCGCGCGGCCGGCAGGTCGACCTGGCGGTAGAGCGCCTCCTCGAGCGCGCGCCGAAACGCGCCCGGGTGGTCGGGCGGGATCCCCACGTACTCGTCGAGGCTGAACGCCGAGGCGCGCGCGAACGACAGCCCCTCCTCGCGGTGGAGGCGCGAAAGCTCCGCGTAGATGCCGCGCGGCGTGCTGCCGGTCGGCAGCGCCAGCGCCGCGTCGGGCTTTCCGCGCAGGATCCGGGCCACAATGCGCGCGGCGCGCAGGCAGGCCGCCTCGGCGGTCGGGAGCACGATGACTTCCACCCGCCAGTTCTATCCCGACCGCCGCCGGGGACGCTAAACTTGTGGTCACTGGTCATGCCCGCCGACTCCACCGAGAAAGCCGCCGCCGCGGCACGCGCCCTGCTGGCCGTCGAATCGGTCGGCCTCCTCTCGACCATCTCCGTGCGCCGCGCCGGCACGCCGTACGGCTCGGTCACGCCGTACGCCCTCTCGGCCGGCGGCGCGCCGCTGCTGCTGCTCTCCGGGCTGGCCGCGCACACGCACAACCTGCGCGCCGACCCCCGCGCCGGTCTGTTCGTTGGCGATCACTCGGCCGCCGCCGATCCGCAGGCCGGCGCGCGCCTGTCGCTGATGGGGCGCGCGGTGCCGGTCCCCGACGACGCCGCGCCCGACGCCCGCGCCCGCTACCTCGCCCGCTGGCCCCGCGCCGCCGACACGCTGGCGCTCGCCGACTTCTCGTTCTGGCGGTTCGAGATCGAGGAGGCGCGCTTCATCGCCGGCTTCGGCGAGATCCGCTGGCTGACCGCCGACGCCTTCAACGGCTGAGGATCGACGGGTCCGCGAACCGACCAGTATGGCCGAGCTCGTAGGTCTCGGAGGTCAGCGTGTTGTCGCCGACGATGGCGCCGATGATGGCCCCCACCGCGGTGACACCCACCAGGATTCCGAGCGCCGTGCTGGTCGAAGCGGGATGGCGGTCGTACGAGTCCACCGAGGGGTCCAGGATGGGCCCGGTGGCGGCAAAGAGCGCAACCAGGCCTCCCACGGGAAGGGCGAGCAGTCCGCCGATCAGGGCGCCTTGCCCGGTGGCGTGCCCGCGCGTGGTCACCGCCAGGACGCCGTCGGCCGGCAAGGTCCACCGCTCGCCCGAGGTACCGACGACCGTCAGCTGGTGACTGTCGGCTGACACGATCCGTTCAATTTCCGCCGGCGGTCCAGCAGGCACGGCAATCGCTCCGCTGACACTGCAGGCCCCGCCGACGCAAATCGCGAGCGGGTTGACGACGTACTGGACGGCGATCGCCTGGCCGCCGCCCGCCCGATTGATCTCGGCGATCTCGGCCGCCGAGGGGGGATGTCCGACCCGGTGCTGATGCGCGCAGCCGTTGCCGAACGTCAGGGCCAGCGCGACGAAAGGTAAAACGGGGTTGCGCAGCACGAGATCCGCAATCTGCAAACCGCGGGCCGCGTCAGCCGAAGACAATCGTCCGGTTCCCCGAGACCAGGACGCGCCGCTCGAGGTGCAGGCGGACGGCTTGGGTGAGGACCCGGCGTTCCAGCTCGCCCCCCTTGCGGACCAGCGCGTCGACGTCGTCGCGGTGGCTGACACGGCAGACGTCCTGCTCGATGATCGGGCCCTGATCGAGGTCGCTGGTCACGTAGTGCGCGGTCGCGCCGATGACCTTCACGCCGCGCGCCTTGGCCTGGTGGTAGGGCTTGGCGCCCACGAAGGCCGGCAGGAACGAGTGGTGGATGTTGATGATCCGCGACGGCCAGCGGG
>Ga0134125_10003466_pt1 | contig 18232 bp, 12 predicted proteins | sample KB31751_FD_96464 | JGI IMG/M metagenome (GOLD analysis project Ga0134125, IMG submission 96464) | Terrestrial soil microbial communities with excess Nitrogen fertilizer from Kellogg Biological Station, Michigan, USA - KB3-175-1 | ecosystem: Environmental > Terrestrial > Soil > Unclassified ... | reverse complement strand
GTTGATCTAGATCAAAGATTTTATGCCTTTTTTCTGCTATTTAATTTAATAGATTTGTCGTTGTAAATTCAAAGTGCTGATAATAACCAAGTTTATATATTATTTATTCTTTTACTTAGATCGTTTTATCAATAATTGCTCAAATTGGAGGTCAACGAATAAAATACTACAATGTTTTATAATCCGTTATAGGCGGAATTCAATCCCTAAACTTGAATCCGATCACTATGACGAACCTCTCTTGTAAAGTTGAAAAACATCGGGAAAATAGCTCCCAACGGAGACATTTTCCTGCTACCTTCAGCTTTTTAATAATTTTATGTGGGCTGCTTTCTGCACTCACAACATTTTCATCACCAAATCATGAGAAAGCTCCTTACGCATTAACGGTAAATGGTACTCCTACATCGAGTTGTGTGGGAGGAAGTACGGGTACAATAACCGCATCAGCAAGTGGCGGAACTGGGTCGTTCTGGTACCAATACAGGTTAAACTCAGGAAGCTACCAATCCAGTACTTTGTTTACTGGATTATCTGCAGGCACTTATACGCTCACAGTAAAAGACTCCTGGACTGGCCTTGCTTCTTCAAAATCAGTCACTGTAAGTGAAGATGCTGCATCAACAGGAGATGAAACGCTTGCCGGAACTAATTCCTGGATAGGTCATATGTATGAAGGAATTAATTTTAATACTTATATAGGCTCTTTTACCGAAACCGAGTCTTTTGATGAAACCTTCGGAGGAAATACAACCTGTTACCCGGTCACTTCCAGTTCAGGAAGCAGTTCAATTTACACCGAAACGTTTTCTGCCAGGTTTAGAATGAATTCTACAAAAAACGGTCTTTACACGTTCGATTTAGGTTCTGATGATGGCAGCCGTTTATACGTAGACGGAACATTAGTATATAATAACTGGAATGATCATGCTTTCGCTTCCACAGCAGGAGTATTAATGAACCTTTCGGGAAGCAGTTCACTGGCTTATGAATATTATGAAAACAGCGGCGCAAATGAAGTGGTGTTTCGAAATCCAAAAGTTATTTTGGCAAATACTTTAAGTGCAAATATTTCGCAGACAATTTGTAGCGGTGGCGTATCATCTACTATAAGTGGCGATAATTTTGGTGTACTGCCGTCCGGGTTATCAAACGGAATGTATCAATGGAGTTATAGTACAACTCCTGGTGGGGCAACCACGAATATCGCAGGAGCTACAGCAGCGACTTATAAACCCGATCTTACAAAGGCTCCCTTTAATACAGCCGGTACTTACTATGTTTACCGCAGTGCATCTGTTACTAGTAGCAATAATATTGGTTTCGCATCTTATACTGCCACCAATCTATCCAACGCAGCTACAATAACCATAAGTTCTATCGGTGCAGCCACAGCAGGGGTAACAGCTCAGCCAACATGTGCTACATCAACCGGCACAATTGCCGTTACGGCGCCTACAGGTGGCGGAATATCATACAGTATTGATGGAGTTAGCTATTCGAATACCACAGGCAATTTTTCTGGAGTAATCGCCGGCACTTATACCGTCACAGCAAAAAACAGCAATGGATGTATTTCTTCCGGGACAAATGTTACGGTAAATTTACAACCACAAAGTATCGGTAATAATCAATTGGATTACACAAATGGTCTTCACGGTACAATTTGTCAAACCCCGGCTGAAAATGCGACTGCTACATTTTCAGCACCTACCGGAACAGTATTTACAACGGTGAATTTTTCAAGTTATGGTACTCCTAACGGTACATGTAATTCATTTTCTGTAAATGCGTCCTGCAACGCTATCACAAGCCAATCGGTAACAGAAGGATACTTGCTTGGAAGTAATTCAGCCTCCATTGCAGCAACTAATGGTGTTTTCACTGATCCATGTGTTGGCACTGTAAAAAAACTATATATCCAGGCCACATATACACAGCCAATATGCAGTGGCACATCCCCCGGAACAATTACCGGAACCAAGCCCACCGGTGGAACAGGAACTTACACTTACTATTGGGAGCAGAGTACTACCAGTTCATCTTCCGGTTTTTCTGCTGCTACAGGCGTAAACAATACGATAGATTATACACCTGGCAACCTGACACAAACTACATGGTATCGTAGGACAGTTACATCGGGATGTGTCAGTACTTCACCTGTTATTCAGGTTTCTGTTGTTGCAATGCCAGCTACACCAACTATCGCTGTAAGTGGCTCAACTACGATTTGTGCCGGAGGAAGTACCACTTTAACTTCTAGTGCCGGAACAAGTTATTTATGGTCAACAGGCGCAACGACAGCAAGTATTAATGTTACTACAGCAGGAAATTATAATGTAAAAGTAACCAATGCCAATGGGTGTCAAAGCACATCTTCAGTGGCAACAGTGGTTACAGTAAATTCTTTACCTGCTACACCAACAATTACCGCCGGCGGTCCTATCACATTTTGTGCGGGCGGAAATGTAACCTTAACATCAAGCGCCGGAACAGCTTATTTGTGGTCAACCGGTGCAACAACAGCGAGTATCAATGTTACTACTTCAGGAAATTATAGTGTAAAAGTAACGAACGCAAGTGGGTGTCAAAGCACATCGTCAGCTGCAACAGTGACTACAGTGAATTCTTTACCTGCTACACCAACTATTACCCCCGGCGGTTCTACAACTTTTTGCGCAGGAGGAAATGTAACGCTGACTTCAAGTGCCGGTACAAGTTATTTATGGTCAACGGGAGCAACAACTCAAAGTATCAGTGCAACAACATCCGGCAGTTATACGGTAAAAGTAACCAATGCAAGTGGCTGCCAAAGCGCATCATCCGTAGCAACTGTAGTAACGGTTAATTCATTACCTGCAACACCAACTATTTCCGCAGGCGGTTCCACGGCTTTCTGTTCAGGCGGAAGCGTAAGTTTAACTTCAAGCGCCGGAAGTGCTTATTTATGGTCAACCGGAGCAACGACACAAAGTATCAGTGTGACAACTTCCGGAAGTTATACGGTAAAAGTAACTAATGCAAGCGGCTGCCAAAGTGCCTCATCAGCTGCAACTGTAGTAACCGTCAATCCACTTCCTTCAGCTACTATTTCTTACTCAGGTTCGCCTTATTGTTCCAGTTCAGGAACAGCATCGCCGGTCATGAGCGGTACAAGCGGTGGCGCTTTCACATCGGACGCCGGACTTAAAATTGATGCGGTTACAGGAGTGGTTACTTTATCGACAAGTACTGTAGGAAATCATACAGTTACCTATACGATTGCGGCCGCTGGAGGTTGCGCTGCTTTTGTCACTACAACGACGATTACGATTACCCAACAACCTTCCGCATCAGGGTTTTATCCTTCAAGCCCGTATTGCTCAAATATCGGAACGTTAACGCCCAGCGGTTCGCAAACCGGGTTAATGGGAACCCTTTCTTCAGATGCTGGTCTATCTATAAATTCTTCTACCGGCGTCATTAATGTGACGGCAAGTACTGCGGGGTTACATACTGTTACATATTCTGTCCCGGCATTTGGTGGTTGCACGGCGTATTTAACATCCGCGGATATTACCATTTCTTCAGCTCCTAATGCTACGATAACATATACAGGTAGTCCCTATTGCTCGGCTGCAAGCACCGCGCATGTAACTAAAGCGGGAACCGGAACGGGCACTTTTAGTTCAACTGCGGGATTAATTATTGATGCCAACTCCGGTGCAGTTGATTTGAATGCAAGTACGCCCGGCACGTATACCGTAACATATACGGTATCTGCATCCAGCGGATGCGCAGTTTACAAACCGACAGCATCCATTACCATTACTCCAAAAGTACAACTACCGGTTTTTGCTTTAGGAGCTATATCAACAAGATGCCAGGGGGCCGGAACAGTAACTTATTCTGCAACCGCTAATAATTCAACTGGTATTACATATACTCTTGATGCAGTAAGTCTTGCTGCAGGAAATACGATTAATTCATCAACAGGAACAGTAAGTTACAAGGCTACCTGGAGCGGAACTTCAACCATTACTGCTACTGCAGCCGGTTGCAGCCCCTTGACTGCCACACATGTTGTTACTGTAGCGGCTACTCCGTTGCTTTCTACCACCAGTCCGACCGTATGTGTGGGTGGTAGTGGAACAATTACAGCAATTGGAAGTGGAGGAGGGGCAGTGTCGTACACTTATAGTCTAAATGGCGGCGCTTACCAATCAAGCGGCGTATTTAGCAATCTTGCCCTCGGAACGTATAATATTATGGTCCAAAGTTCTGCCGGTTGTACGGCATCCACTTCTGTAACGGTAAGCACTTATCCAAGTTCTACAGATGATCAGAATACATATGGAATTAACTCCTGGATAGGACACATGTATAATGGAAAATCATTCAATAATTATATTGGATATTTTAGCGAAGCCGAGCAATTTAATGAAGGTTTTACCGGTGATGCTACTTGTTTTCCGGTTTCTTCAAGTTCCGGCACAAGTTCAATTTATACCGAACAATTTTCAGTGCATTTCAAAATGAATTCAACCAAAAAAGGATTATATGTAGTGGATCTCGGTTCGGATGATGGAAGCAAACTGACTATTGATGGAAACGTTGTTTATAATAATTGGACCGACCAGGCTTTTACTACAAAACCGCGGGTGTTAATAAATCTTACAGGTTCAAGTTTATTAAATTATGATTATTATGAAAATGGAGGAGCAAATAACGTTATTTTTCAAAATCTCACTTTGGTTTTAGCAAATACATTAAGCACAAATATAAGCCAGGGAATTTGCCAGGGAAATAGCGGAACAGCGATTGGTGGTGATACTTTTGGAACATTGCCATCGGGGCTTTCCAACGCGCAATATCAATGGACATACAGCCTTTCGGCCAGTGGACCAAGAACGAATATTGCAGGAGCAACTTCCGCAAGTCTAACTCCTGATCCTTCTGTTGCTCCTTTCAATAATGCCGGCACGTATTATATTTATCGCAATGCCATGGTGACCAGCACCAATAATACCGGCGTAAATCCTTATGTCGCTTCCAATGAATCTAATGGCGCAATAATAACAATTACCGCAATTCCTGGTGCTTCAATTTCCTATGCCGATGCTCCATTTTGTAATTCCATTTCAACAGCCGAATCAGTAACGGTCACTGGAACTACCGGCGGACAATTTACGGCAACAAGCGGCCTGACGGTTGATGCTGCAACAGGAGCTATCGTTCCAAGTGTAAATCCTATTGGCAATTACACAGTTACTTACACAGTCCCTGCAGCGGGAGGCTGTTCGTCTTTTACTACTACGGCGGATGTGTATATCGGTGCTCCCGGTGCGTGGTCAGGCCATGTAAATACCGATTGGAACAATGCGGGGAATTGGTTATGCGGACAAATTCCAAGTTCAGCTACTGATGCGATTATTCCGAAATACGTAAGCAATTTTCCAACGGTTATTTCTAATACTGCAGAAGCTAAAGACGTAATTATCAGAAGCGGCGCTTCTTTGATAATTGTTGGGACAATTAAAGTCGCCGGTGCTATTTCAAATTCAGGAAGCCTGGATGTGACACAAGGAACTTTGGAAATGAATGGTTCTGCTGCGCAAACGATAGCAGGCAGCATGTTTGTCGGTAAAGCGATTAAAAATCTCACAGTGAGCAATACGAGTGTTTCAGGTCTTTCAATCTCATCCACTGCGAATGATACTTTGAAAATTTCGGGCGTTTTATCTTTCGGTAATGCAAACAGCAAATTATTTACCGGTAATAATATCACGCTTGTTTCTAATAATGCAGGTACCGCCAGCGTGGGTATTTTAGGAACAGGAAATTCCATAAATGGTAATGTGACCGTGGAGCGTTTTATCAATACAGGAACAGCAAGCGGGCAGCATGCGAAATCATGGCAATTCTTAGCTACGCCGGCAACAGGTCAATCAGTTAAACAAACCTGGATGGAAAATGGAATCGCTACCAGCAAGTATGGCACCCAGATAACCGGCGCCGGAGGTGTCGCGGCAGGTTTTGATGCTTATACTGCAACTCCTTCAATCAAATATTATAACTCACAAACTGATAGTTGGATTGGTATTTCAAATACAAATAATGCCATTTATGGACAAACCGGTTATATGGTATTTGTTAGGGGAGACAGAACCGTTACCGCATATAACCAAGCTGCCAATTCAACGACCTTACGAACAACCGGTACGCTGCTCACAGGAAATATATTACCAATTACAGTCAGTCCTGGTAAATTTCAATCTGTAGGAAACCCATATGCGGCTCCCGTTGATTTTACTTTAATTACTAAAGATGCCGGTATAGATAACCAGTTTTATGTGTGGGATCCTTATCTGTCCGGGGCTAATGGATTGGGCGGATATCAAACTTTGAGTGCCGCCAATAACTGGCAACCAGTCCCTGGGGGAACAACATCATATCCTTCGGGAGTTCCATGTACAATCATTCAATCAGGACAAGCATTTTTTGTACATGCGGCTGAAACTGTAAGTGCGGCACAAGTAATGACTGCATTTGCAGCCGAAAGCACGGCAATTTCGTTTACTGAAGATTGTAAAGCAACTTCAAAATCTAAAAACTTTGCGCGGGTGGCAGGGGGTGTCGCGGGTAACAATTCGTAATTTTTGAAAGTGAGTCTTTTTACAGGTGCAGGCAATACCGGAATAATTGCAGACGGCAATTCAGTGGCTTTTAATGATAATTACAGCAACAATATCGATGGTAATGACGCAATAAAAATATTTAATGCCGGTGAAAACTTTGGAATAAAAAGGGCAGGGAAAAATTTAGCGATTGAATCGAGGTCATCAATAAAAACGACCGATACCATTTACTACAATATGACCAACATGAGTCAGCGGACTTACCAGCTGCGTTTTTCACCTGAAAATATGCAATCCGGCGGATTACAGGCGTTTTTGATAGATAAGTTCTTAAATACTACCACACCACTTAGCCTTGCTGACAGCAGTTTTGTAAATATTACCATTACTTCAAATGCTGCTTCTGCTGCTGCCGACAGGTTTGCAGTAGTATTCAGGCAGACCGCCGCGTTGCCCGTCACTTTTGTCTCAATAAAAGCAATACAAAAGGATAAAACAGTCTTAGTTGAATGGAATGTCGCAAATCAAAGTGGTATCGAACAATACCAGGTTGAGAAATCAACAGATGGAATTTCATTTGTGGAAGCAGGTAATGTTGATCCGGCAAATAATGGAGTAGCAGCTTATAGCTGGGCAGATACAAAACCTTTTGAAGGAAATAATTATTACCGGGTCAAAAGTATCGGTAAAGATGGGAAAATCAGCTATACAACGATTGTCAAAGTGACAAATGGAAATATAACAACTACTATTTCTGTTTATGCAAATCCAATTATTGACGGTGCGATTCATTTAAAAATGGGAAATCAGCCGGCCGGAGTTTATGCAATCAAATTGATGAATTCAATGGGACAACTAATCACTCGCAGCCAATTAACGCATGCTGAAAATAATTCAACGGAAACAATTCCGGTTCGCAGTTTAGCGAAAGGTGTTTATCATTTGGAAATAATAAAACCAGATGGAAGCAAAGAAATCATCCAGGTTTTAAATTAAAGCAAATTATTTAAAATAAGGTTTAAAAACTGATCACCGATATTTCAATGAATCAATGTAAATAAGAATCCTCCATATTTATTCGTTTGTTGATAGAAGGAAAGAAGGTAGAATTGTACATATCGCTATGTATGGTGAAAAAATATTTTCCTAACCTTACAATATTTGTTTTAATCCATCGTTACATCTAATTAATTGGTGTAAATGAAAGTGGCAAAACGGTGATAATAAAAAGTGCGTAGCCGATATTATCTATTGTTTTTGCGCTTTCGCATACTTTAATTCAATTCGATGCTATGGAAGATACCTTTACAAAATCATTGAAATTTCTAACTCGGACGCATAGTTTCAATTTACGGTCTTTTAAAATCGTAAACCGAACTATAACCGCCGATGTTTAAAAAAATCTGCATTTTCCCCTTATTCTTTCTTGGCATTATACTTAGTTGTTTTGCCCAGGCTCCTGTTGCGGCTCCGACAGCTTGTACAACTCCGGTTGTCTCGATGAGTGCTGATTACTGTACAATTCCTGGTAAGGTTATTTTAACTGCTCAGCCATCAAGCGGCGTTACTTATGCATGGAGCACAGTCGCAAAAACTCAAAGCATTACCGTCGATGTGGTTGGTAATTATACTGTTACTGTTACAAGCAGTTCCGGCGGTTGTGCTGCGTCAGCTGCAATGCAGATAGGAAATGAACTGGTAACGAATGGTGATTTTACTGCCGGAAATACCGGTTTTTTTAGCGGATATGCTTATAAGGCAGACTCCGCTAATTACAACCAGGAATTAGTAAATGATACCGGAATTAACGGTTATGGAGTGGGCATTAGTGGCCAAAATTATCACCCGAGCTTTTTCGGGATGGATCATACAAATAATATAACAGGAAACAGAAATTTTATGCTCGTCAACGGCCATGGCAGTATAACTGTATGGCAAGAAACTGTAGATGTAGAACCGAATACGAACTATTATTACAGCGCATGGGCAATGAATTTAAATCCTACTTCTCCTGCAAAATTACAATTTGAGGTAAATGGAGTAAAAATCGGAACAATAGCTGATTTGACAAACGCGCCGAAACCTACCTCTAGCAAAGCTGTAGGCCTTAGCAACTGGGTCCGGTTTTATAACGGCGATAGCACGGGCTGGAACTCCGGTTCGGCAACCACTGCTGTCATACGTATTGTGGATTTGAACTCAGATGCCAATGGAAATGATTTTGGTCTGGATGATATTTCATTTGCTACACTGTCACCATTTATTGCCGGACCACTGGTCGCAGGTACAGATAACCAATCTGTTTGTCCGGCAACATCCATTCAGCCCATTACCTACAAGGTCGGCAGCGGCGGCCCACCGTCTGTAACTGGTTTACCGGCTGGACTTAGCTATACTTTTGATGGAGTAATACTTATAATCACCGGCGCTTCGTCTGTTCCCGGTACGTATAATTACACCGTTTCTACTACCGGATGCACGGTTAATAAATCCAAATCGGGCATAATCATAATAAAGGATCCGGGCGTATGGACGGGAGCATCAGACAATAACTGGAACAATGCGGGCAACTGGATTTGCGGCATCATCCCTGACAGCACCACATCTGTGACAATTCCATCGGCCCTTACAAATTATCCGGTTGTTTCTTCTGCGATCGGATTCTCCGGAAATATTACGATCCAAAATGGAGCTTCTGTGACTGTAACAACTGGCGGAATTTTGAAAATAGGAGGAAACATTTCAAACTCGGGAAAATTCGACGTTACAAATGGTACGATCGAAATGAATGGTGCTTCTGCGCAAACCATTGCAGGAAGCGCCTTTTATCAAAAAAGCGTGTTGAATTTAATTGTCAGCAACAGCAGTAGTTCAGGCCTTTCAATTTCCTCCACTGCTAATGACACTTTAAAAATTTCTGGTACATTGTCCTTTGGTAACGCAACTGCAAAATTAAACACGGGTGATAATCTTACTCTTGTTTCAAATGCGACAGGGACGGCGAGAGTAGACATTTTAGGAACCGGAAATTCGATAAATGGAAAGGCAACGGTTGAAAGATATATTAATTTGGGCCTTGCTGCCGGCCAACATGCAAAATCATGGCAATTTTTATCAACACCAACCACAGGACAAAGTGTAAAAGCAAGCTGGATGGAAAATGGCAATACGCCTGCTAATTATGGCACACAAGTAACCGGTGCTGGTGGCATTCCTGCAGGTTTTGATAAATTTACAGCCACTCCAAGTTTGAAATATTATGATTATGTTACTAATAACTGGATAGGAATCAGTAATACCAACAATCCGGTTTATAATCCAAATGGTTACATGCTTTTTGTGCGCGGAGACAGAACGGTAACAGCGTATGATCAGCCGGCAGTTGTGACGACACTGCGCACAACCGGCAGTTTGCTTACCGGCACCCAGGATCCTGTTTATGTTAATTCAAACAACATTGAATCTGCCGGAAATCCTTATGCTTCTCCAATAGATTTTACGCAAATAACAAAATCGGCCTCGATTGATAATAAGTATTATGTGTGGGACCCTTATTTATCCGGCATGTATGGGTTAGGTGGTTATCAAACTGTCAGCAGCACGAATAACTGGCAACCGGTGCCCGGCGGTACTTTTCCCTATCCATCCGGAGTGTCTTCATCAATTATTCAATCAGGACAGGCATTTTTTGTTCATTCAACGAATAGTACCGCGATAATGTCAAAAGAAATAAACAGCATCACTTTTACAGAAAGCTGTAAGTCAGCTGCAACTTCTTTGAAAAATTTTGCCCGTAAAGCCGACATCATTAAAAATCGTCAATTTTTCGGAGTAAGCCTTTATACAGGTCCGTCTCAGAAGGACGTAATAGCAGATGGTAATACCGTAGCATTTGATCCTGTTTTTAGTAATAATATTGACGGTGATGACGCATTTAAGTTTGTAAACGAAGGAGAAAATTTTGGACTGAAAAGAGGTGGAAAGCTCTTATCCATTGAGGCAAAGGCGCCAGTTACAATTTTTGATACCATTTATTACAGTATGAGCAATTTAGCTCAACGTACCTACCAGCTTAGATTTGCGCCTGTAAATATGCAATCTGCAGGCGTGCAGGCATTTTTACTTGACAAATTCTTAAGTACGTCTACACCTTTGAGCCTTTCAGATAGTAGTTTTGTGAATATTACCATTACCTCAAATCCTGCATCTTCTGCTGCTGACAGATTTAAAGTGGTTTTTCGTCAAATGGATGCCTTACCAATTACATTTATTTCGACAAAAGCCTTTCAAAAAAATGAAAATATTATAGTTCAATGGAATGTTGAAAATGAAAATAATATTCAACAGTATGAAATAGAAAAATCAGCAGATGGGATTAATTTTTTGCAAACCGGTGTGGTTTCAGCTTTTAATAAACGTGGGGTAAGTTATGAATGGACTGATGAAGATCCGTTTGAAGGCAATAATTACTATCGTATTCGAAGCGTGAGCCGCGATGGCAAAATCAATTATACTCCAACAGTAAAAGTGGTGATGGCAAAGGCAACGTCAAGCATTTCAGTTTATCCGAATCCGGTTACAGACGGCTCTATTCATTTGAAATTTAATAATCAGCCATTGGGAATTTATACAATCAGGTTGTTCAATTCTTTAGGTCAGCAAATATTATCCTATAAAATTACGCTGGCACAACCCAGCCGCGAAGAATCCGTTTCTATTAATGATTTACCGATAGGAATATACCAGGTAGAAGTGGTTAAGCCGGATGGGAATACACAATTTATAAAAATCATCAATTAATCCGGTTTTTCAGCAAACGGAGAAATAAAGGTGATTTAAAATCTACCTTGTAAAATATCTTCTCTTACATCTTTTCCAAAAATTGGCATTCACATGCCTTTGCTTTCTTGTACTTTTACAAGCTAAAAAAAATCAAGAACATGAATATTACCAATTTTTTTGAAAGAGATTTAGATAAATTAATTGAAGAAATCAATTTGTTTAAAAAGGAAAGTGATATCTGGAAAACAAAAGAAGGCATTAATAATTCGGCTGGAAATCTCGTAATGCATCTTCTTGGAAACCTGAATCACTTTATTGGAACGACATTAGCCAAAACGGATTTTGTGCGGAAACGTGATGAAGAATTTTCTGTAAAAAATATTCCGCGGGAAAAAATAGTATCTGATTTGTATGAACTAAAAGAAACGATCAAAAAGACTTTACCGCAATTATCCCAAGAGGATTTAAAAAAAGATTTTCCGTTACAGATCAGAGAACAAACTTTTTCAACAGAGGACATGCTGACTTTTTTGCTTGCTCATTTAAATTATCATCTCGGCCAGATAAATTATTTGAGAAGGATGATGTAAGAGAGGACGGCAGCAGAGGTCAGGCAACTGCCTCTCCAAATCAAGAAGTGACTCGTAAACATGAATGTAATAATCAATTAGTCTTTGACTAAAATGCAATTAGCGTTATTTATCCGCTTACTGCGAACTTTTATTCCATTCATGTAAATTCATGTAATTGCTGGCAAAAAACGTTTCATGTTTTTCAAAAAAATCACTTTAACCGGATACAAAAATTATCAATTAAAAACTTTTGATTTTTCCAAAAGGATCATAGGCATTTGCGGACTGAACGGAAAAGGCAAAACCAACCTTTTAGATGCGATAAATTATCTCTGTTTTACCAAAAGTTATTTTTCAAAGTCGGAAGCTATTAATGTTTGTTTTGGTGAAGAAGGCTTCCGGCTTGAAGGAGAAATTTTAAATGAAAATGAAGAAAATAAAACCGAAAAAGTTGTTTGTATTTATCGCGCTTCGCAAAAAAAGGAATTTTATTTGGACGACATTGCCTATGAAAAATTTTCTCACCATATTGGTAAATTTCCCTGTGTTGTGATTGCGCCTGATGATATCGGCATGATTACCGGCGGAAGTGAAGAAAGACGAAAATTTATTGATACACTTATAAGCCAGGTTGACGGCGAATATTTGCAGCAGCTGATTATTTACAACAAGTTACTGGCACAAAGAAATGGCTTTTTAAAAAACGAAGCTTTGCGAAGCACATTTAATTTTACCTTGCTGGACACATTCGATCAGCAAATAATTCCGGCGGCCGGTTATATTCATAAAACAAGAAGGCAATTTTCAGAGAAATTATTTCCGTTGATTCAGCAGTTCTATAAAAATATTTCCGCAAATAATGAGGTGGTCACTATTGAATACAACAGCCTTCTCAATGAAAACAATTTTGGAGATTTGTTAATCGCTTCACGGCAGAAAGACCGGCTTACACAACGCACTAATGCCGGGATTCATAGAGATGATCTTATTTTTCTATTGCAGGATAACGTTTTTAAAACCATTGCTTCCCAGGGACAAAGAAAAAGTTTATTGTTCGCCTGTAAGCTGGCAGAATTTGAAATTTTAAAAAAAGTAAAAGCTTTTGCGCCCTTTTTATTGTTAGATGATGTGTTTGAAAAATTAGATGAAAAGCGGATTCAGAATTTATTGGAATATGTTTGCAAGGAAAATAACGGGCAGGTTTTTATTACAGACACTCATGCCGATCGTTTGGAAAAATCGCTTGCTCAATTTGGCAATGAAATACAAATTATTGCCTTGCGGTAGTTGAAGGTTGAATGATTGAATAATAAAATAATATTAAAAAATGGAAGTCTCAATAGGAGATGCTTTGAAAGAATTTTTGAAAAAAAGCAAGCTTAAAAGTGGTGTGCAGGCGATGCAGGTAAAAGAAGCGTGGGAAAAAATTATGGGTAAAACTATTGCCAATTATACCGATAAAATTGAGATCATTAATACGACTTTATTTATTTCTACAAACATAGCTCCGTTGAAGAATGAATTGATTTATCAAAAAACAAAGATCATTGAAAGGGTAAATGAAGCGCTTGGTGAAAAAGTGATAAAAGACGTGGTGATCAGATGACATTTATGCTCAACGATTTTTTTCGTGTGTGCTTGCACGTTATGTCGTTTTTAAAAAATAAGATTACTTCGTATTTATTGTTTTACTGTGAATCGATGTATTTGATCTACGCAACTTTTTCATTTGTTGCTACCTGTTATGTATTTTCAAAATAAAAAAGAAACTTTCGTTATTTGATTATTCCTTGTAACCGGAACTGCACATTGACCGAATTTAATTTCGTCTATACCTAACCGTTATATCGATTAAAACAGGGAAAACGAATTCGCCTTATTTGTTTTTTTACTGTAATAATTTCTCATCCTATTATAAAAATGCTCATTACCAATATTAATTTTGGCTTTAATTCTTTAGAGCTTAATTTTGAAAAATTAAACCGATGGTAATATGAAAAAAATATTATTTTTTGTCGCAACCAGTTTTCTTTTTTCTTCCTTTGCATTTGCACAAAGAGAAGGCAGAACGCGGTTTAGTTTGGGAGCTGAATTAGGCCTTGCTACGTCTAATCCGTTAAGTGTGGTTCCGGGTAATAAAGGCTGGGGTTTAGGAATCGGTGCCAGTGCAGAAGCAGAGCATTTTTACAAACAGAATTTAAGTGGTACGGCTTATGTAGGTGTGATCAGTTATGCTGGCCGTTCTGCGGGTAGCAACACAAAAAATAAAGCGTATACAGTAATTCCGGTAAGAGTTGGTGGAAACGTTTACGCTGGCAACCTGCATTTGGGAGCACAGATTGGCGTTGGTTTGAATAGTATGAGCGGAACGAGTGCTACAGCATTTGCCTACACTCCTCAAATCGGTTACAACTTTAGCAGAAACGACAAACCACTCGATCTTACTTTAAAATACGATGGTTATGCAGGTAATGGAAATTTTGGAGCTTTGGGATTAAGGCTTTCGATCATTCTTTAAACCGTTTATTTTAAAAAGAAAAAGAAGGAATTTTTCCGATGAAAATTTAAGAAGAGAGAAAAATATAATTAAGGAGAGAGAAAAATATAATTTTTAATTTTATAAAAAAAGACAGGATGAAATTTTTTAAAGTTTGTTTAATTTTTTTTATTGCCGCCGGATTTTCGGCATGTGAAGTACAAGGAACGGTGGACGACACAGCAGCTGGTACTCCCTCAAAATCTGATACAGTTTTACCTGCCAAATTTGTGAAATATCAAAAAGCTGATTCGGTAAAAGAAACACATGAAAATCTTCCAAAACTTTATAGGAGATAAGCAATTTAAGATCCTGTTTTTCCCAAAAAAGATTTAAGGTCTGATGGCTACAGACAGCATCACGATTAAAAAGACCAGGGCATAAAAGGATAATAAGACGATCGAACAAATTCCATAAAATTTAAACAACGATTTTAGGTTTTTAAATGACTCTTCAAACTCCACCTGGTTTACGGAATTCAAAGCTGTTTTCATTTTTACAGAAAATTTATTTAAATATAAACACGGAAAAAATAAAAGTACAGCAATTGCGAGGTAAACAACGGTAATAACGGTAGAAGTAGCTCCTGCTACAGCCGGAGACATTTCCTGAAATGCAGAAAGCCTTGTGTAAAGAGATGGTGCAAAGAACGCGGCGATTGCCATTAGTCCACATATAATAAATCCAATTACAGAAAGAAATTTTGCCCAACGGGCGGCTTCATGTAAAAAAGTTTGGGAAACAGGACTTACCTGCAAGTCATTGTTTAAAAGATCCAGGTTTTGCATTTGCAGCAGTTATTTATTTAAAAAATAAAGGTTGTATTTTTTCATTAACATGAAAAATATTTTTATAAAACATCTAAAGAATTCTGTCCTGTGAATAAGCTAAACCATCGCCGATCCTCAACTTTTTTCCAATGCTTGTAAGATGTCGGCTTTAATATCTTCTATACTTTCGATACCAACAGAAATGCGAATCAGACCGGGAGTAATGCCAACTGCCAATTGTTCTTCAGGTGTTAATTTCGCATGAGTTGTCGATGCAGGATGTGAAGCGATGCTGCGTGTGTCTCCAAGATTGGAAGTAAGTGTAAGCATTTGTAAAGCGTCTAAAAACCTGGTACCACTTTCGAGGCCGCCTTTCAAATCGAAAGTCACCAAACCTCCACCACGTTTCATTTGTTTTTTCGCTATTTCATACATCGGGTGTGACGGATGAAAAGGATATTTTATGCTGTTCAATTTTGGATGTCCATCAAGCGCTTTTACCAAAGCTTCAGCATTATCACAATGCCTTTGAATGCGCACATCAAGTGTTTCAAGGCTTTTGCTGAGCAGCCATGCGTTGAAAGGCGAAATAGAAGGCCCCGTATTTCTGCTAAATAAATAAATTTCATGAATCAAGTCCTTTCTACCAACAATAACCCCACCCAAAACACGTCCCTGTCCGTCGAGCCATTTGGTAGCTGAATGTAAAACGAGGTCAGCGCCATAGTCCGCAGGCCTTTGTAAAATAGGGGTAGCGAAACAATTATCAACTACTAATATCACATTATGTTTTTTCGCTAATTTTCCCAGCCATTCGAGATCTACGATGTCGAGGCCCGGATTGGTGGGTGTTTCCACGTAAATCATTTTTGTATTCGGCTTTATCAATGATTCCCACGAGTCGGGGTCATTTAAATCGGCATAAGAATAATCAATGTTCCATCTTTTAAAAAATTTGGTGATAATCGTATGAGTAGAACCAAAAACTGAACTGCAGCTCAGTAGATGATCGCCGGCATTTAAAAAAGTCATAAAGCAGCTGAAGATCGCACTCATCCCAGATGCCGTCGCGAAACCACTTTCTGCTCCTTCCAAAGCACACATTTTATCAATAAATTCCTGCGCATTTGGATTTTCGAATCGTGAATAAATATTGTTTTCTAATTCGCCTGCAAAGGTTGCGCGCATTTCTTCTGCGCCATCAAAACAAAAACTGGAAGTGAGAAATAAAGGGGTACTATGTTCTTTTTGATCTGTTCTTGGGGTTTGAATACGCACTGCCTTCGTATTGGGAGTTTGTTTCATTTTTAAGAATTTGATATTTTTTTCCGTTTATTAAAGATTGGAAGGGGGACATTTAAAATTAAATGGAGTGCAAAGATAAGAAGCAAATTTTCGTTTTGAAGAAAGAATCGGCTTCTGGTCATCCGGCTTTATAAAATCTGTTAAGACATTCCGCTAAATATTACTTTCAGTTGACGTTTGTAAACATGGATCAATAATAAAAAAACCGAAAGCTGTTCTAATACTTCCGGTTTTTTTATCTATCAACGGTTTTTCAATGCAAATAGTTGCCATCCCGGATTTTGCATATCTGCCTGGATAGCAGGTGGATATAATAAAATCTGGGTTGTTGGAATGGCGGAAAGATAATTTTTCGGATCAACAAATGTGCGTTGTTGTGCTGCAGTGTAAGGCATAATATATCCATCTGCATTTATCCTTACAGCGCCGTTAGCCGGAACTTTGCATGCTCCGGTCTCTTGCATTGGGCATCGATGGCGTTAGCCAGCTGCGTAAGACGCTGCCGGCCCTTGCGGCAATACCAAAATTTGCGGATCTTATTTTTGTTGCCTCTGATTGCATCACATGCAATGCCCTTGACCGCGCGCAGTTGGCGCCCAGGCGGTAGAAAACAACGTTTCCGATAGTGCCATTTAAAAACACGTCTGTTACTTTAGCCATGATCTTTTGATTTGTTTAGTTTATGTTCCATATACTTCTATTGCCTGAACGCCTCATACATGCACATGTCCCGGTGCGCTACCCGTGCGCTAATAACGCACGGGTAGAGCAGTTTATTGTGCGCGGGTATAAGGAGGGACACTGGGAGGTATTGGGATCGTGGTGATCAGGTGTTTTAGAAAAGATAATGGATGGATTGTTTTATAGGTTTTTGTGAGCTATTTTATCCAATGTTTGGAGCATTCATCTCTTTTGAAAATCATTTCATAGATTTAAATAATAGATTAGGTAAAATCAGCAAAATACTATTCATGATTTTTCCGCAGATGTGTTTTTGCAAGTAGCAGGAAATGGAATTAAAAGAAACAGGGGTGCCTGGGAATCTTTCGCGACGGTATTAGGTTACAAAGTTGGAACAGCTTGTGTTTTTATCGAAATGAGAACGGTAATAGCGTATTTTATCTGGATGGAAAGTGCCGGCCAACGAAGAAATATCAGGGTTTTTGACCTTGTTTTGTGAAAATAACGACCAAAAAGATCCGGTGTGCATAATGCTAAAAAAATACGGGTAAAAATTTTTACCCGTATTTCACTGATTGAGATGTTAATGATAGACTGAAATTAACGTTTTAAAACGATTATTTCAAATATCCATAATATGCTTCATCGGTTGGAGTATCCCACCAGATAGGCATACTCCAAATGTTTGGATCAGTCGCATGGGGGTTTAAGGCAAGTGTATTTATAGAGTTATAATTTATTTCATAGGTTGGAGGTAATGCCCAACGGCGCATCCACCATCTTGGATCATTTGGAGAACCACCTGTAAGTTGCGCCTGCCCGGTAAACAAAGGACCTCTTTGATATCCTGGATAAACAACACCGAAATTACCAATATCACCGGCACTATAGTCAAAGCGGCGCATATCGTTATAGTTTTCAATGCTGCAACCCATGGCAATATATTTTTGCAGCATAATGTCTGCCATT
>Ga0134125_10003465_pt1 | contig 18233 bp, 11 predicted proteins | sample KB31751_FD_96464 | JGI IMG/M metagenome (GOLD analysis project Ga0134125, IMG submission 96464) | Terrestrial soil microbial communities with excess Nitrogen fertilizer from Kellogg Biological Station, Michigan, USA - KB3-175-1 | ecosystem: Environmental > Terrestrial > Soil > Unclassified ... | reverse complement strand
TTGTAATTGTCGGGAATCTGGAGATCCGCCGGACCGTTCTGCGTCCGCGCGTCCAGGCCGGCGCCGTCCCACTTGGTGCCGAGCAGCTCGACGGTGAGCGGACCGTTCTGCGCGCTCGCGTGCACGTCGCCGGCCACGCCGTACAATGACAGCGGGCCGTTTTGGGTTTCGAGATCCATCGTCCCGGTCACCTTGCTGACCGACAGCGGACCGTTTTGCGTCGCGAGCGTCAGGTCGGTGCGATTCGGGACTCTGATGATGAACATGACTCCCCAGTTCTGATGACGCCCGGAATAGCCCGGACCGCCCGTCACGCGGATCTGCCCGCTCCCCGCTTCGATCTTGATGTCACGGGCAATCTCTTCGGCATCCGCCTGGGTGCGCGCGAGCACGTGAATCCGTGCGGTGATCGCGATGCTGTCGCGATTCCATCCTTCGATCTCGACGCCGCCGTTCAGGCCGGGTTCGACCGTGAGCGCGCCCTTCGAGGGCTTCATGCCGAGCTCACGGATCTCACAGTGGCGCGCCCGCGATTCCCAATCGCCATGGCGGTCTCGGCAGTCGTCGAGCCATTCGTCATTGCTTTCCTGCGCGCGCAGGGCGGTGGTGGGGATGGCCAGCAGGACGAGGGTGAGGGTGGCGAACCAGCGATTCATGACGGGCTCCAGAGCGGTGGATGTGTACTGGGTTCGACACTTCCTACGGTGGAAGGGTTGCGAAGGTTCGTTAGGTTACGGCTCATGCGACCACTCCTCTTGGCGACCATCGCCCTCTGCGGCGCCGGCCTCCTGCACGCCCAGGCCGGCAAGAACCAGGCTCAGATCGACCGACTCGTTTCCCAGGTGCAGGGCAAGGTCGTTGCCTGGCGGCGTGACATCCACCAGCACCCTGAGCTTTCCAATCGCGAAACCAGGACCGCCGAGCTCGTCGCGAATCATCTCCGCGGCCTCGGGATGGAGGTCCGCACCGGCGTCGCCCATACCGGTGTCGTCGGCATTCTGCGCGGCGGCAAACCCGGCCCTGTCGTCGCGCTGCGCGCCGACATGGACGCGCTCCCGGTGACCGAAGAAGTCGACCTGCCGTTCGCGTCCAAGGTCCGCACGACCTACAACGGCCAGGAGGTGGGCGTGATGCACGCGTGTGGGCACGACGCGCACACGGCGATGCTCATGGGCGCCGCCGAAGTGCTCGCGGGGATGCGCGCGAATCTTCCCGGGACGGTGAAGTTCATCTTCCAGCCCGCCGAGGAAGGCGCGCCCGCCGGGGAACGCGGCGGCGCGCAGCTGATGATCGATGAGGGCGTGCTCGACGATCCCAAACCGGCCGCGATCTTCGGTCTGCACGTCCTGCCGTTTGCGGCCGGCGACATCCATTACCGGCCGGGCGGCATCATGGCGAGCGCCGACGCATTTCGGATCGTCGTGCGCGGCCGCCAGACGCACGGCGCGCAGCCGTGGAACGGCATCGACCCGATCGTGGTCGCGTCGCAGATCGTGCTGGGCCTGCAGACGATCACCAGCCGCCAGGTCGATTTGACCGCGGGCCCCGACGTCATCACGGTCGGCGCGATCAACGGCGGCGTGCGCTTCAACATCATTCCGGACAGCGTCGTGATGCAGGGAACGGTCCGCACGTTCGACATCGCCGTGCGCAACGACATCCACCAGCGCATCCGGCGCACCGCGGAGTCCATCGCGCAGAGCGCCGGTGCGAGCGCGCAGGTCGTCATCGATACGTTCACGGCGGTCACCTACAACGATCCGGCATTGACCGAGCGGTTGCTGCCCACCCTGCGCGCCGCGGCGGGCGCGAACCACGTCGAGCTCACCCAGCCAATCACGCCGGCTGAGGATTTCTCCCGCTATCAGCAGCGCATACCCGGCGTGTTTTTCTTCCTCGGCATCACACCGCCGGGAACGGATCCGAGCAAGGCGGCACCGAACCACTCGCCGAGATTCTTCGTCGACGAAGCAGCGTTTCCCATCGGCGTGAAGGCGTTGGCCTACGCGGCGGTCGATTACCTGAGCGCCCCGCCGCGTAAGTGATTGAAGCGCAATCGCGATTTGGTGGAATCGGGATCGTTTTGTAGGTTAGGAGCCCCTTTTTGAGGTTTTCGGAGGCGTAGATGCGCACCACGAATCCCGTGCTCAACGCCAAGACGTTCGCGAACGTCAGGCAGGTCGAAGGCGCGCCGGTCATGACGATCGAGGGCACCGTCAACCGGGCCGCGTTTCTTCTGCTCATCCTGACCGCCACGGCGACCTGGACCTGGATGGAAGCGTTCATTGGCGCACCCGTCGGAGGCTATTTGCTCGCCGGCATCGCGGGCGGCTTCGTCGTGGGCCTCATCACCGTCTTTGCGCCGGGAATCGCGCGATTCACGGCGCCGCTGTACGCGGCCCTCCAAGGCCTCGCGCTCGGCGCGATTTCGGCGATCTACGAGGCGCAATTCCACGGGATCGTGGTGCAGGCCGTCGCGCTCACCTTCGGCGTCCTGCTGGCGCTGTTGATCATCTATCGGCTCCGGATCATTCCGGTCACCGAGAATTTCAAGCTCGGCGTTTGCGCCGCGACCGGCGGGATCGCGCTGTTTTATCTGGTGGCGATCGGCCTCTCGTTCTTCGGCGTACAAATCGGGATGCTGCATCAGGGCACGCCGCTCGGCATCGCGTTCAGTCTCTTTGTCATTACGATCGCGGCGCTCAATCTCGTGCTCGATTTCGACTTCATCGAGCAGGGCGCCGCGCACGGCGCGCCGAAGTTGATGGAGTGGTACGCCGCCTTCGGACTGATCGTCACCTTGATATGGCTGTACGTCGCGATTCTGCGCCTCCTGTCGAAACTTAGGAGTCGATAATAGTTGTCTGTTGTCTGTTATCTGTTGTCAGTTGTCGGAGCTTGCGATTAAGTGATGTAGGCCTGCAATACTTGGAGTAACTGCCTCACGCGGACGGGGTCCCTATTAGGGACCCCGTTTTGCTTGCGAGCTGCCATGCAACCGTTTCGAAAGCTCATGGTCTGGCAAAAAGCCCACGACCTTGCACTGAAGCTGTACAAGATCACGCAACCGTTTCCCGTCGACGAGAGGTTTGGACTAACCTCGCAGATTAGGCGATCGGCCACTTCCATCTGCGCGAACATTGCCGAGGGCTGTGGCCGTCAGTCGCCACGCGACTTCGGGCGATTTGTGTACATTGCTTTGGGGTCCGCCAGCGAGCTGGAGTGCCATTTACTCCTGGCCACCGATCTAGGATTCATCACTCCAGACACCTACGCTCCCTTAGAAAAAGCCGTAACTGACATCAAGCGCATGCTTACTGGCCTCATCAGACGACTGATGACTGACAACAGACGACCCGGGTCATGACCGAAGGCATTCGGTTGGACAGATGGCTCTGGGCCGCGCGTTTCTTCAAGACGCGCGGCCTTGCCGCTGACGCCGTGGCTGGAGGGAAGGTGCAGGTGAACGGCGCGCGCGCGAAGCCCGCCAAACTCGTTCGTGCCGGCGATACGCTGCGGGTGCGCGTGGGCCCGTACGAATGGATCATCGTCGTGCGCGCGGTGACGGAGCGACGCGGATCGTCGAAGGACGCTCAGCTGCTGTATGACGAGTCTGCCGACGGCCGCGCGACGCGCGAGCGACTCGCGCAAGCCCACAAAATCGCGCCGGCCCCCGCCTTCGACGGCAAGGGCCGGCCGACCAAGAAACAGCGCCGCGAAATCGAGCGGCTCGAGGAAGAAGGCTTCTAGAGTTTCTGCAGTCTCACGTTCCCCGAGCCGGTTTCCACCGACAAGCGTCCCTTCCCGTCTCCCAGCGTGCCGCTCACGTGATCATGCTCGATGCGGCGCACCTGCAGCGTCAGTCCGCCGAGATCGATGTCGCCGCTGCCGGTGTCCAAATCGACCTCGGCGCCGACCGTGGGCGGCACGCGCAGCGTGACGTCACCCGAGCCGGTCTCGATGCGCAGCGACGTGAACGTGGCCACGAGCGTGACATCCACGTCGCCGCTGCCCGTGTTGAACGACACGTCGTCACCGGACGAGCCCGTCACGTCGATACTTCCGGAGCCCGTCTCGACGTGCAGCAGATCGGCCTTCCCGTCGCTGACCGTCACATTGCCCGAGCCGGTCGAGAGCTTCAAGGTGGAGCCCTGCGCGCCCGCGACCGTGACGTCGCCCGATCCCGTCTCGAGCGTCACGTCGCCCGACGCGGTGCGCAGATCGACATTCCCTGATCCCGTCGCGATGCGCAGCGTTCCGCGCGTGCGGTCGGCGGCGACGTCGGCCGAGGCGACGGAGACGCGAATGTTGCCCTCGACGTTGCTCACGAATGCTTTCCCGACGCCGAGATTTACGCTGATGGTTTTTCCCTTGGGAACCGCGACACGCAGATCGGCGTACGCCTCGAGGCCGCTGCGGGAGCGGCCCGTGATCCGAACCTCGTGACCTCCGCCCGAGCGCCCATGTCCAAAGCCGTCGTCACCGAATGTGCCGTCGTCGCGCACGCGTAGCGTGGTATTCCAGCCGCGGCCCCAATCCGGCATGACGATGACGTCGTCGGGATAGATGATCCGGAGGGTTTCGCGGCCGCGCAGCGGTCCCGTCTGAATCTCGAGCTTCGCGGAGTCGTCGCCGCCGCGGTCCACCTGCACCACGACGTCGCTGCCGGAGCCGGCTTCCACGTGCAGCTCACCGACCAGGTTGTAGACGGCGACGGAATCGCCTTTGAGCACGTAGCGGGAGCTTTGCGCGGAAACGGGATTGGCCAGAAAAGCGACTGCACCGAGGACGACGAGGGGTCGAACGATCATGCAAGCGGCTCGGGGGCTAGGGGTTAGAAAACCGGACTACCTCACCTTGGATAGCGCAACCAGTCCAAGGGTTGCAGCTTTCGACCCTATGGAAGATTGGCTGATTTGGTTTCTGCTGGCGATCGGGCTTTTCGTCGGGGAGATGTTTACGGCCGGCTTCTGGCTGGCCTGTCTCGCCGTGGGGGCCGCCGTGGCCGGGGTGGTCGGGTTGATCCCGGGGCTGGGCTTCGTGACGGAAGGGATAGCCTTCGCGGCGGCCAGCATTGTCAGCATGGCGGGTTTGCGCCCCCGGCTGATGCATTACTTCCAGCTGGGCCCCGGATCCGAGCTTCGGACCGGCGTGGATGCCCTGCTGGGGAAGACGGGTATCGTGACGGAGCGAATCGGGCCGGGACTGACAGGACGGGTCAAGGTGGAAGGCGAGGACTGGCGTGGCGCCTCCAGCGACGCGGCGGTAATCGAGCCCGGCACACAGGTCACGATCATACAGGTGGACGGCACGACCCTCATGGTCGAGAAGGAGCTGTAGGCGATGGGTCCCGGCACAATTCTCGTGGCGGCGGTGGCGTTCGGCGTCATCGTCCTGATTTCGAAAAGCATTCGCGTCGTGCAGCAGGCGCAGACGATGATCGTCGAGCGGCTCGGCAAATATCACAAGACGCTGAGCTCGGGCATCAACTTCGTCCTGCCCCTGATCGACCGGCCGCGCTCGGTGGATTGGCATCAGACGATCGTCACACCGGCGGGCGACAGCTACTCGCGCCGCTTCCGCACCGAGCGCATCGACCTGCGTGAGACGGTGTACGTGTTCCCGCGCCAGAACGTGATCACGAAGGACAACGTCGTCGTCGAGATCGACGCGCTGATCTACTCGCAGATCACCGATCCCGTGCGGGCGACCTACGAGATCGCGAATCTGCCCGATGCCATCGAGAAGCTGACGCAGACCACGCTGCGCAACGTGATTGGCGAGATGGAGCTCGACCACGTGCTGTCGTCGCGCGACACGATCAACGCCAAGCTGCGCGCGATCCTGGACGAGGCGACGCACAAATGGGGCTCCAAGGTCAGCCGCGTGGAGCTGAAGGACATCAATCCGCCGCGCGACATCCGCGACGCCATGGAGAAGCAGATGCGCGCCGAGCGGGAGCGCCGCGCGACGATCATCACGGCCGACGCGGAGCGGCAGTCGCGCATTCTCGCCGCCGAGGGCATCCGGCAGTCGGAGATCAACACCGCCGAGGGCGACAAGCAGGCGAAAATCCTGCACGCCGAGGCCGAGGCGGCGGCACGCCTCAAGGTGGCCGAAGCCGAGGCGCAAGCGATCGAGCGCATCACCGCGGCGATCAAAGGTACCGGCGGCGACCCGGCCCAGTACCTGATCGCGATCCGCTACATCGAGACGCTCAAGGAGATGGTCTCCGGTCAGAACAACAAGGTCGTCTACATGCCCTACGAGGCGACCGGCGTGCTCAGCTCGCTCGGCGGAATTCGGGAAATGCTGGCGCTCGGACCGTCCGACAAGAAGGCGTGAACGCGCTTACTCAGCTCTCCGAAGAAGAGCGGATGTTTCAGGAGGCGGTCCGGGATTTCGCCGAGACCGAAGTGCGCCCGCGCGTGCAGGCGATGGAAAAAGCGGCGCAGCTCGACCCCGCGCTGATTCCGAAATTCTTCGAGCTGGGCCTCATGGGGATCGAGATCCCCGAACAGCTCGGCGGCGCGGGCGGATCTCTCTTCATGACCGTGCTCGCCGTGGAAGAGCTGTCCGCCGTCGACGCCTCGGCCGCGATCTTCGTAGACGTGCAGAACACGCTCGTCAACGCACTGCTCCTCAAGTGGGCCTCCGCCGCACTCCAACAGCGCTATCTGCCCAGCCTCGCCACCGAGGTCGCCGGCGCCTACGCGCTGTCGGAAGCGGCGTCCGGGTCCGACGCGTTCGGGCTCCAGACCAAGGCGACGAAGCAGGGCGACAAGTGGATTCTCGACGGCCGCAAGCTCTGGATCACGAATGGCGCCGAAGCCGGCTTCTTTGTGATCTTCGCAAACACCGATTTCGCCAAGGGCTACAAGGGCATCACGGCGTTCGCGGTGGAGCGCCACTTCAAGGGATTCAGCGTCGGCAAGAAAGAGGACAAGCTCGGGATTCGCGCGTCATCGACGGCGGAGCTGATTCTCGATCATTGCGAGGTGCCCTCCACCAACGTCGTGGGCGAGGTGGGCCTCGGGTACAAGGTCGCAATCGAAACGCTCAACACCGGACGTATCGGCATCGGCGCGCAGATGATCGGCGTGGCGCGCGGCGCGCTCGCTGCGGCGCTCAAGTACGTGAAGGAGCGCCAGCAGTTCAACAAGCCGATCGCCGAGTTCCAGGGCGTGCAGTTCCAGCTGGCGCAGGCCGCGACGGAGCTCGAAGCCGCGCGGCTCATGGTCTACAACGCGGCGCGGCTCGAGGACGCGGAGCAGCCATACACGCAGGAAGCGGCGATGGCGAAGCTGTTCAGCTCGCAGGTCGCCGAGCGCGTGACGTCGCTGGCGCTGGAGCTGTTCGGCGGATACGGCTACACCAAGGAATACCCGGTCGAGAAGTTCTACCGCGACGCGAAGATCGGGACGATTTACGAGGGCACCAGCAACATGCAGCTGCACACGATCGCGAAGCTGCTCCTCAAGTAGCCTCTAGGGCGCGGTCAGCCGCACCACTCCCGGGGACGGGATGTACTGCGCGGCATTCCACAACGGCGGCAGGTTCTCGGTCCCGAAGCGGTTGGTGCAGCTCACCGAGCACGTCACCACATCGAACGTTTGGCCCGGCGTCGGCGTGTACGTGAGCGCGACGCTCAAAATACCCGACAGCGTCGATGACCCGGTGATCGCCAGCCGATCGTACTGCGTCCCCACCGTCGGTCCCGCGATGTCGATCACGAGGCGGCCGCTCGTGCCCCAGGCGACGTCGCCCGCGATGGACAGCACGCCCGGTGATCCGCCCGGCAAGATGTCGCCGTTGTTCGTGAATGTCGCCGGCGCCCGCACGTCGAGCGTGCCGGTGCCGGTGATGGTCCCGCCCAGCGCGTTGGTCACGGTGCCGGTCGTCACCTTGAAGATCCGGCTTGTGTTGATGTCGATCGTCCCGCCCGCCTGGTTCGTGAAGCTCGGGTTGCCGCCCGACTGCTGCACCGTGACGTCCCCGCCGCTGACCTTGATCAGGCCGCTGTTGGTGTGCGCGGCGTTCGCGCCCGTGATGCTCAGGGCTCTGCTCACGCTCAGCGTGCCCTGATTGTCGAGCATCGCGTCCAGCGTCCGCGGTCCATTAAACCCGACCTGCGCGTCGATCGTCGCGCCGACGAGGTTGCGCAGCGCGCCGTTGGTCACCCGCAGCGTCGCGCCGTAGCTCGACGTCGTGTCGGTCAACTCGATCGCGCCGGCGTTCACCAGGCCGCCCGCCGCCGTCACCGACAGGGTGCTGGTACTGAATGTTCCGTTGCCCTGCGCCCGGATCAGCGAGCCGGGTGAGGTGGTGATCGGGCCCGCGAGAATGCTGGTCCCGACGGCGATCAGCGCCCCGTCGTTGATCAACGGCGCGTTGATCGTGCTGGCCTGGACCTTCAGCGTCTTGCCCGCGGCGTTCGTCAGGGTGCCCGGACCGTTGAGCGTGGAGCTGGTGAGGAAAAAGCCCGTGCTCCCGGTGGACTGATCGGGCGCGAAGCTCGCCGTCGAGTTGTTGAGAATGATCGCGCCGAGCGTATGCGGCTTGGTGAAGTTCGCTGGATTCACGCTCTGCAACACCATCGTGCCCGGGCCGTCGAGCGACCCGCCGCCGTAGTTGAACGCGCCGCCCGAGATCGAGAGCGTGTCGGCTCCCCCGAGGGTGATCGCGCCCAGGTTCGTGAAGCTCGCGGCGCCGCTGATCGCGAAGTCGCCGCCGCTCACGCCGATCGTGCCCGTGTTCGAATGCACGGCGGCGCTGCGATTGAGGCTGAGCGTCCGCCCGGGCGCCATGGCCAGCGCCATCGTTCCCTGATTGTCGAGCTGGGCCGTGATCGTGCGGGGGCCGCTGAAGCCCGCGGGGACGTTGATGAGCGCGCCGGGAAGATTGACGAGCGAGCCGTTGGTGACGGTCAGCGTGGCGCCATAGCTGGACGTGGTGTCGGTCAGCTCGAGCGTGCCGGCGTTCTCGAACCCGCGCAAAACCGTGAGCAGCCCGGTGCTGAAGCTGCCGTTCCCCTGAATCCGGATGAGCGAGCTGCCGGCGGTCGTCAACGTGTCGTTGATGGACGAATTGCCGTTGATCAGCAGCGAGCCCAGGTTGACGAACGGCGCATTGACGATGGACGAGCGTAGGCTGAGGGCCTTGCCGACGTCGTTCGTCAGCGAGCCCGGTCCGTTGATCGTCGAGCTCGTGAACGAGAACCCGGTGGCGCCGGTGCTCTGCGGCGTCGCGAAGGCGACGGTGGAGTTCGTCACCAGCATCGCCGGCACGGTATGCGCGACGTTGAACGCCGCCGGATTCACGCTGCTCAGCACGAGCGCGCCGCCCCCACCCAGCGTCCCACCGTTGTGCGTGAACGCGCCGCCGCTCACCCGCAGCGTGTCACCCGTCCCGATCGTGATCGCCCCGCCGTTCGTCCAGCTCGGCGTCGTGCCCGTCTGATTGATCGTCAGATCGCCGCTCGTAATGTCGATCGTGCCGCTGTTCAGATGATCGGCGCCCGCCTTGTTGATCGTCAGCGCCTGGGCGGGGGCAACGGCCACACTGACCGATCCCTGATTGTCCAGCGCCGCGCCGAGCGTCCGCGGTCCATTGGTCCCCGTCAGCGCGCTGATCGAGGCGCCGGGCGCGTTGACCAGTGTGCCGTTCGTGACGTTCAAGGTGGCGCCGTAGCTCGACACGATATCGCTCAGCTCGATGGCGCCGTTGTTGGTGAAGCCGTTCAGCACGTTCATGATGCCGGTGCTGTACGTCCCATTGCCCTGCACCTGGATCAGCGACGTGTCCGCCGTCGTCAGCGCGCCGTTGAAGCTGCTCGAGCCGTTGACGAGCAGGGTCCCGTGATTGTCCAGATCGGCATTGATCGTGCTGGCCCGCACGTTCAGGGACCTGCCGAGGTCGTTCGTGAGCAACCCGGGCCCGTTGATCGTCGAGCTGACGAACTGGAAGCCGGTCGCGCCCGTGCTCTGCGACGTCGCGAAGCTCGCCGTCGAATTGGTGATCACCATCGCCGCGATCGCGTGCGCGACGTTGAACGCCGCCGCCGTCACGGAGCTGAGCGACAGGGCACCGGCCCCGCCGATCGACCCGCCGTCATGCGAGAACGCGCCACCGCTCACCCGGAACGTGTCCCCCGCCGCGACGGTGATCGCGCCGGTGTTCGTGAAGCTCGGCGTGGTGCCGCTTTGTGTGATCGAGAGGTCGCCGCCGGTGATCGCAATCGTGCCGCTGTTCTGATGGTCGGCACCGGCCTTGTTGAGCGTCAGTCCCTGATTCGCCGCGCTCGCCACGTTGATCGTGCCCTGGTTGTCGAGCTGCGCGTTGAGGTTCCGGGGCCCACTCGTGCCCAGGAGCGCCTCGATCGTGGCGCCCGCGTCATTGAGCAGCGTCCCCGACGTCACGGCCAGGGTGGCGCCGTAGCTCGAGGTCGTGTCGGTCAATTGAATCGCCCCGTCGTTCGCGAAGCCGTTCGCGAACGTGAGGGTGCCCAACCCGTACGTACCGTTGCCCTGCACGCGCAGCGTTGCCCCGCTGGCGTTGGTGAATGCGCCGTTGATCGCGCTCGAGCCGCTCTCGATCAGTGTACCCTGGTTCGCCAGCGTCGAGTTGATCGTGCTGGCTCGCAGCAGCAACGAGGTCGCGGGGGCGATCGTCAGCGAACCGGCGCCTCCCCAGGTCGAGCTGACGATGCTGAGCGCGGTCGTGGCGGTGCTGAAATTCTGCGACGCCGTGACGGTCGTCGAGCTGAGCGCGAACGTGCCACCGCCGCTGATCGAGCCGGCCGTGTAGTCGAACGCGCCACCGCTGACGTTGAACGTGCGCCCCGGAGCGATGGTGATGGCGCCGGACGTCCCGAACGTGGCGCCGGCGCCGCTCTGCGTCAGGGTGAAATCGCCGCCGCTCACATCGATCGTGCCGCTGTTCAGGTGCGCCGCGCCGGCGCGGTTCAGTGTCAGCGCGCGATTGAGCGTCACCGTCCCCTGGTTGTCGAGCGCGAGCGTCAGCGTCCGCGGCCCCGCGAAACCCGTCGCCGCGGTAATCGTGCCGCCGGGGGCGTTGGAGAGCGTGACGCCGGCGGGCATCGCGAGCGTGGCGCCGTATGACGACGTGGTGTCGGTCAACACGATCGCGCCGCTATTCGTGAAGCTCGTCCCGACGGTGAGCGTCCCGAGACCGTAGATGCCGTTACCCTGGACGGTGATCGTGGCGCCGGCGGGATTGGAGAGACCGCCGTTGAACGCGCTCGAGCCCGTGGCCAGGACCGATGCCTGGTTCACAAGGGGGGCGGTGATCGTGCTGGAGCGCACGTCGAGCGTCGTGCCGGCGCCCACCGTGATCGTGCCGCTGCCGCCCCACGTCGAGCTGATCAGCGCCAGCGCCGCGGTCGCCGTGTTGAAGGGCTGCGTGGAGGTAACCGCGGTGCTGGAGACCGATAGCGTGCCGCCGCTGATCGTGCCCGAGTTGTAGTTCAACGCCCCGCCACCGACCGCAAAGGAGCGGGCCGGCCCGATCGTGATCGTGCCCGACGTCGTGAAGCTCGCTCCGGCGCCCGATTGCGTGAGCGTCAGATCCCCGCCGCTGACATCGATCGTTCCACTGTTCGTGTGCACCGCACCGGCGCGGTTGATCGTCAGCGGCCGGTTGAGCGTGACCGTGCCCTGATTGTCGAGCGCCAGGGCCAGCGTGCGCGGTCCCGCGAATCCGGCCGCGGCATCGATCGTGCCGCCGGCGGCATTCGTCAGCGTCTCGCCCGCGGGCATCGACAGCGTGGCGCCGTAGCTCGAAATCGTGTCCGTCAGAACAATGGCGCCGTCATTGGCAAAGCTGGTGGCGACGGTCAGGGTCGCGAGACCGTAGATGTTGTTGCCCTGCACGCGTAGCGTGCCGCCCGCGGCATTCGTCACGGCGCCGTTGAACACCGACGATCCCGTTGCGTTGACGAAGCCCTGGTTGACGAAGTTCGTGTTGATGGTGCTGGAACGGATGTCGAGCACCGTACTCGGCGCTATCGTGAGCGCGCCGCCGCCGCCCAGCGTCGAGCTGGTCAGGGTCAGCGGCACCGATCCCGTGCTGAGCGCCATCGTGGTCGTCGCGTTCACGCCGTTCAGCGCCAGGGTGCCGGGCCCGACGATCGTGCCCCCCGCATAATCGAACGCCCCAGAGCTCACCAGCACGGTGTGGCCCGCACCGATTGAGATCGCGCCCGTCGTGGTGAAACTGGGCCCGGTGCCCGACTGGGTGATCGTGAAGTCACCACCGCTGACATTGATGGTGCCGCTGTTCGTGTGCGCGGCGGATGCACGGTTGAGCGTCAGCGCCCGGTTGACCGTCACGGTGCCCTGGTTGTCGAGCGCCAGCACCAGCGTCCGCGAACCGGCCGCTCCGGCCGCGACGTTGATCGTACCGCCCGGTCCGTTCGTGAGTGTCGCGCCGGCGGGCATCGAGAGCGTCGCGCCGTAGCTCGAAATCGTGTCGGTGAGGACGATGGCCCCGCTGTTCGTAAAGCTGTTCGTCAGGGTCAGCGTCCCGAGCCCGTAGATGTTGTTGCCCTGAACCCGAGTCACGGACGTCGGGCTCGTCACGACGGCCGTACCGATCGTCGATGATCCCGTCGCCAGGACCGTGCCGTTGTTGGACAGCGTGCCGCCGGTGAGCGTGCTCGAGCGGAAATCGAGCAGGCCGTTCGCATTGAGCTGCGTCGTGCCCGACACGCGCAGTGTTCTGCTCGCCGCGAGAAGCGTTTGCGTTCCGCTCGAGCCGCCGACCTGCAGCCCGCCGACGGTGTCGCCCTGGTCGAGCGTCACCGTGTAGGTCCCGGGCAGCGAGATCACCGCCGTCTCGGTCGGACCGGGCACCGCGCCACCGCTCCAGTTCGCCGGGTTGCTCCAATTGCCGCCCGACGCATTGGCCCAGAAGATCGACCCGCCGGGCGCGATGAGATCGAACGTTGCCGTGGAGCCGGACGCGAGTCCCGTGGCGCTCGCGGTCAGCGTGTAGCCGATCCCCGGCTGATCGATCGCGAGGTCGCCGAAGGTCGCAACGCCGAGCACGGCGCTCTGCGTCAGCGTCCCGGCGAGCAGTCCCGCCGCCGGATTGGTCCCGATGCCGATCGTCACGGCCCCGGTGAATGCGGGCGTGGCGTTGCCGGCCAGGTCTCGCGCCGCCACCTGCACCGGCGGCGTGATCACCACCCCGGTCGTCGCGAAGGTCAACGTCGTCAGGAAAGCGAGCTGCGCGGGCGCGCCCGGAATGACGAAGAGCGATGGGTGCGCCGTCGTCACCGACGCGCCGTTGATCGTCGCCCCGATTTGCGTGGCCGTTCCGGCCAGGACGCCGGTGAGCATCGCCGTGTACACGCCGGTGCCGCTGTCTGCGGTCACGCCGATGGCGCCAGTGCTCGTGCCGCTCGCGTGGCTGAACACCACCGTCGCCCCGCCCGCCGTCACGATGTTCCCCGCCGCGTCCCGGGCCTGGAGGCGCAGCGTGATGGAGTCGCCCGACGCGACTGTGTCGTTGGCGATCGTGATGAGGGATCCCGACGGCGCGATCGCACCAGGCGACACCGCGATCGTCGGCAGCGTCGTCGTCACGGGAGCACCATTGATCGTCGCGCCGATCGTCGTCGCCGAGCCGGCGAGCGCCCCGGTGAATACCGCCGTGTAGACGCCGTTGCCGCTATCGGCCGTAGCACTGATGGCGCCGGTGCTGCCGCCGCCGCTGCGCGTGAACGCAACGGTCGCGCCGCCCGTCGTGATGTCGTTGCCGCTCGCGTCTTTTCCCTGCAGCCGCAGCTTCACGGTGTTGCCCGATACGACGCTCGGGCTCGCGACGGTGACGAGCGACGTCGCCGGCGAAATCACCACGCCCGTCGCCGTCATGCTGAATCCCGCGAACGGAACGCTGGGGAAATCAGGCAGGGTCGCCTGGAATTGTTGGGTCCCCGGTGTCGCTCCCAGCACCGCCGTGACGCGCGCGCGCCCCTGCGCGTCGCTCGCGACGACCGTATCGGGTCCGCCACCGGAGAGCGAGCGGAACCGGACGTCGACACCGGGCACCGGCAAATTGTCAGCCGCGCGAACTTCGACCTCGAGCTGCGTCGGCAGCGGCTGGCCGGCCGGTCCGGTCTGCCCGCCGCCCGCGATGATGAGCATCTGGCTCGGAACCGGAACGAACGTCGCCGTCGTCGAATCGGATGCGGCGCCACCGGGCGTGTGCGCGATCACGCGAACCGAGGTGCGCTGCGCCGGCGCGCGCAATAGCCCCGCGCCGTTGACCTTCGCGATCGTCGTGTCGCTCGTCGTCCACGACACGTAGAACTGCGTCACGGGCACGCCGGCCTGGTAGGCTTCGACCTGGAAGCGCAACGAGTCGTTAAAAAAGAGGAAGGGTCCGGCCGGCGCGACTACGATGCTGTCCACTCCCGCCCCGGGCCCGATGTAGTTCGTGACCGGAATCTCCGTGGGCGCGGTGGGTGCGCTGGTCGTCACCTCGACCGGAGCCGTCCCCTCGAACAGCTCGATCGTGCCCGACAGCGCGATGATCGAAACCTCGAGTGTTTCCGCCGCAGAGATGAGCGGTACCGCCAGCGCGAGATCCAGCGTCGCGGAATCGGGAGGCAGCGCGACCGTGGTGTCGGCGAGGGTGTCGGGAGGCGCGGACGGGCGAACGACGACGAACCGCACGCGATCGATGGCCAATCCGAATGACGCCAGCATCGCGTCGGACGGCATGATGGGCGCGACGGCAATGGGGGCGAGATGCACCTGGGGCTCCATGCCGTCGCGGCACGTCGCCACAATCAGGATGAATCCCACCCCCACCAGGGCCCGGAGGGCGCGAACGGCCCGATGGATCGGAGCTGCGCCAGCAGAACGCACGAAAGGCAAGCGAATTGACCCCCGGCCCGAACGGCCGTCAAGGCGGTATCTTTTTGGGCGTCATGCACACGCGTACCGCGCGCCGCACGCACGGCTTCACGGAATCCGTAATCCGGGGGATGACCCGCCTCGCGACCGAGCATGGGGCCATCAACCTCGCCCAGGGGTTCCCGAACTTCCCCTGCCCTGACGTTCTAAAAGACGCCGCGGCCCGCGCGATCCGAGATGACGTGAATCAGTACGCCGTCACCTGGGGAGCTGCCCGACTGCGGAACGCGTTGGCCGCGAAGTACCAAGATTGGTACGGCCTGACCGTCGATCCAATGACGCAGGTCACAGTAGCCTGCGGCGCCACCGAAGCCATGGCGTCGGCCCTGCTTGGGATCATCAATCCCGGCGACGAAGTCATCATTTTCGAGCCGTTCTACGAGAACTACGGGCCCGACGCCGTGCTGTGTGATGCGAAACCGGTCTTCGTCCCGATGGCGATCGGCGAGTCGCTCGACGTCGACCGGCTGACGGCGGCCTTCGGACCAAAGACCAAGGCGATCATCGTCTGCACGCCCAACAATCCGACGGGCCACGTGTTCTCCCGCCGCGAGCTCGAGGCGATCGCGGAGCTGTGCCGGCGCCACGACGTGTTTGCCGTCACGGATGAGATCTACGAGCACATCTACTACGAGGGCGAGCACATTCCGATCGCCACGCTCCCGGGGATGGCCGAGCGGACGATCACGATCAGCGGCGCGTCGAAGACGTACAGCGTGACCGGTTGGCGCATCGGCACGATCGTCTCGCCGCCCGACGTCACCGACGCGATCCGCAAAGTCCACGACTTCCTCACCGTGGGAGCGCCCGCGCCGCTGCAGGAAGCCGTCGCCGTCGGCATGGAAACGTTGGGCGACGAGTACTACGAAGGACTCGCGCGCGACTACAAGAGGCGGCGCGATATCCTCTGTGCAGGGCTGCTCAAGGCGGGTTTCAGGTGTCAGGTGCCGGAAGGCGCCTATTATGTGATGGCAGACTTTTCGGACCTGTCGAAGCTCCCTGACGACAAGTTCGCGAAGTGGCTGACAGCAGAGCACGGCGTGGCGAGCGTGCCGGGCTCGAGCTTCTACTCGAGACCCGAGCTGGGCCGGTCACAGGTTCGCTTCGCGTTCTGTAAGACCGAGGATATGCTGCAGCAGGCGGTGGAACGGCTGCAGCGCGTGCGCGACTAGAGCGACTCCTCTACTTCCCGCAAGCCTTCGACGTGCCGGTCGATGTCGCGCGCGATCTCGCGCGCGAGTCCCAGATCGGTCGTGAGACTCTTGACCGTCGCCGTACCGGCATGCAGCCGCAGCAGATTCAGCCGGATCGTTTCGAGCGCCGCGACGGCGTCCTTGAGCCGCTGCTGGACGAGATCGCGCTCTCCATTGAGATCCGCGACGATTCGGTCATGCCGCGCGGCGATCGCCGGCTCGGCGTTGCTGCGCTGGCCGACATCCGCTAACGCTTCCTGCAACTCCTCGAGCCGCGCGCGCATCGTCTGCGCATCCTGCTCGAGCCGGTGCACCACGTCGGGCAAATCACGCAGCTGGGTCCGCGACTCCTTGGGCAGCGATTCGAACAGCTGCTCGGCCGCCATGCCGAGGGCGAGCTCCGTCGGGCGATGGGTCAGCGATGCGGGCAGCGCTTTCTTGCTCGTGAACAGCCGCGCGATCCCGAACAGCCACCGTCCCACCTTGCCGGTCCACACACGACCCCACGCCTCCGCATCGACGTCGCGCCGGCGCTGCAGCATGATCAGCGCCCCGACGCCCGTCGTCATGCCCAGCGCCATCGACCACCCGAAGAGCTGGCCTACTACGAACAACCCCGCGCCTTCGAGTTTCATGGTGATCAAGAACGGCAGCGTCACGGTCGCGATGCCGATCGAGGGGAGGCTGATCCAGCGCAGCACCCGCTCGAGCAACGAGGCCTTGCCGCCGTGCCCCAGGCCGTAGGCGCGCTCCTCGCGGCTGCGCTCGATTTCTGCCTTGAACGCAACGCCGATATCCTGGTGTCCAAAGCCGACATTCATCAGGCGCCGCGCGCGATTGATGAGCACGCCAAGCGGAACGAGGGTGTAACCGGAAACGAGCGTGGCAAACCCCAGCGCGACCGAGCCGGTCCAGTAGCCGACCAGCGGTGTCGCGAGCAGCATGGCGAACGGCCAGAGCAGCACACCGCTGCCGTCGAGCCGCGCGTCGTGCTTGACGAATGCGCGCAGCGCGATCGGCAGCTCGCGGCGTTGCTCGATCGCGTGGCTGAGCTGCTCGGCGAGCACCGCCGGCCCCTCGGGCCGCTCTTCGCGCTCCTTGGCGAGACAGCGATCGATCGCCTGCGCCATCCGTCGCGGCACCAACGGCGCCACGGAGACGAGCGGGGGCGCAGGTTCGACGACCTGCTTGGCCAAAACCTCCGTCGCATTCTCGGCATCGAACGGCAGCTGGCCGGACAGTGCGAAATAGCCGACCACGCCGAGCGAGTAGAGGTCGCTCCGCGCGTCGACGGTTTCGCCGAGCGCCTGCTCCGGACTCATGAACGCCGGCGTGCCGATGACTTCGCCCGTGTTGAGCCCGCCGGCGTCGGCCACGACGCCCGCGATGCCGAAGTCGGCGACCAGCACGCGGCCCGTGTTTTCGAGCAGGATGTTGTCGGGCTTCACGTCGCGGTGGATGACGCCCTGGGTATGCGCGTAGGCGAGGGCCCAGGCGACATCCCGCAGCACGCGCGAGCCTTCCGACGGGGCGAGGGGACCGCGCCGCCGTACGCGCTCCGTCAGGGTCTCGCCCTCGACGTAGGCCATGGCGAAGAACACGAACTCGCCGATTTCCTCGACGGCATGAATCGGAATGACGTTGGGGTGGGACAGCTTGGCCGCCGTCCGCGCCTCTCGCAGGAAGCGCTCGCGCAGCTTGGGATCAGCGGCCAGGGAGGGCGGTAAGAGCTTGATCGCGACGGACCGGTCGAGCCGTACCTCGCGGGCCAGGTACACGACCCCCATCCCGCCGCGGCCCAGCTCCCGCTCCAGCGAGTAGCGGCCCGCAACCGCAGCCTGAAAGTCGAGAAAAAGCCTGTCCGGGACCCCGACGTCGCCCATCCTCTACTATAGCGTTGCCGGATACTGGCGCCATTGTGAGGGGGGGCACAAATTGCGCCCCCTATGACCAGCCCCGCCCCCGCGATCGCTCCACATCAGCCCTATGTCCCCCCCAGCCAGGCCCCGGCGGAGCTGACCCCCCGCGCCATCGTGCTGGGGGTGTTGCTGGGGCTCATTTTCGGCGCCTCGAACGTGTATCTGGCGCTCAAGATCGG
>Ga0134125_10003461_pt1 | contig 18244 bp, 8 predicted proteins | sample KB31751_FD_96464 | JGI IMG/M metagenome (GOLD analysis project Ga0134125, IMG submission 96464) | Terrestrial soil microbial communities with excess Nitrogen fertilizer from Kellogg Biological Station, Michigan, USA - KB3-175-1 | ecosystem: Environmental > Terrestrial > Soil > Unclassified ... | reverse complement strand
GGACTTGGCCTGGCTTTACGCCACCTGCCCGGATGGGAAATATCGCGATGGCAAGAAAGCCGTCGCCTTGGCGAGCAAGGCGTGCGAGATGACTGACTGGAAGGGTGGTTGCTCGCTGGCCGCGCTGGCCGGGGCCTATGCCGAAACGGGAGACTTCGAGAAAGCGGTGAAGTACCAGAAGCAGGCACTCGAAGACAAAGACGCTAATAAGGCGTTACTCGAATCTCGGCGCGAGCGGCTCAAGCTTTACGAGCGGAAGAAGCCGTACCGCAAACCATAGACCAAGCGAGCGTGCTAGCATGAGACCGGTGCCATGTTGGGTGGAACAGGCAAGAATGCCTGTGCCACCCAGGACATTCCCCTGTCAACCCACGAAGACGCCACCGCGGAAGGACGGGTCGAAGGCGAAGAAGCTCGACACTTCGTCGCCGTTTGGGTCGAGGATGCGGATGCGCGGCGAACCCCCCGGCCCCGGCGCCACCACCGTTCCCTGCTGACCCGTCGATGTCGTGGTCGAGGCAGTACGGACGCCGCCGAAAAAGTCCGCCTCGAAGCCGAGCACGCTGCTGATTTGCTGGCCGCTATGGGCATCGAAAGTCGCCACGGTCGGCGGCACCCCTTCCCCCGCCCCGGCGATCACCGTCTCGCGCCCGCCGAGCATGCCCATTCCCACGTTCATGCCATTGGCCACGCCGGGCAGGAACGCGAAGAAACTGCTGACGAGCGAGCGCGAGGCGGCGTCGAAGACCTTGACGTTCGGCCCGCCGCCCGGCCCCGCCCCCACCGTGATCAAATCGCTCGAGCCGGCCACCTCCACACCGCCGCGGAACGACGGATCGTAGGCGAACATGCTGAACGTTTGCGTCGCGCCGCCGGAGCCGAGTGTGAAACCGCTGAAGATCGGGCCTCCGCCGACTCCTGCACCGGCGATGACCATGCCGTCGGCCACCGCCACGTTCACGCCGCCCGTGAAGCCGGGGAAGGCGAAGAAGCTGGCGAGGAGATTGCCGCTGGCGCCGTCGAACACCTCGACGTGCGATGAACCCTGGGCCGAACCGGTGACGATGTCCTCGACGCCGTCGCCATTGACGTCGCCCGTGGCAACGGTGACGCCGCCGAGATACGCGGGATCGTAGGCGAAGAAGTTGAAGCGGACCGAGCCGTCGGCGTTGAAAACCTTCACTTCGGGCCCGCCGCCGGCGCCGGCCCCTACGGCCAAGAGCGACACGGCCTCGACGGTCACGGTCGAACTGGCCGAGTTGTTGGCCGTGTTGGTATCGAAGGCACTGGTCGAGGCGGAGGCCGTCATGGTGTTGGTGACGCTGCCGAGGAACCCGGCATTCGCCTTGGCCGTCACGGTGAAGGTGATGGTGCCGGCCGCGGCGATGCTGGCCGTCGTGTGAATGTCGCCCGTTCCGCTTGCGTCCGTCACCGTGGAACCGCTCGAAGCCGTGGCGGTCCAGGTGGCCGTGAATCCGGCCGGCAACACGTCGTCGATCTGGGTTCCCGTGGCGGTGCTCGTTCCGGCGTTCTTGACGACGAGGGTGAAGGTCACGGTGCCGCCGAGTGGGATGAGCGCCGCCGAGGCGGTGCTCATCACTTGAATGTCGGCCTGCGGCGCGAGGCTTTCCATCTGGCTGAAATTGACCGCGGCGCGATTGCTGAAGGTCGCCGATCCCTGGAAGCCGTCGGACGCCTTGGAAGCGGTGAGTGTTGGCGATGTGGTCCCGGTGAGCGTTAGCGACATGGTGTCGCCGGTCGCGCCGGTGGGCAAACCGCCCGCCACGGTGAAGCTCGCCGTTGGGTCCGGGGTGATCGTGAAGTTGTCGCCGGAGGAGCCGCCGGTCACTTGCACCGACTCGACGCCGGAATAGTTGATGGCGGCGGCGGAATCGCGAACGGCGGTTGCGCCGAGCAAGTAAATGTGGGCCGTCGTGCTTCCGACGTCGCTTAAACTGAGCGTATCGTTGCCGCCATTGCCGTTGAAGGTCAGGCCGTTGGGCAAGGCGCCGCCAAGGGCGTAATTCACCGTCACGCTATCGGCTGCCGAACCGCCCGTTACGGTAACGGACGAACCGGAAACCGATTTATCGATCGTGATGTTCAGTGGCGAACTACCGGGCTGCGTGAAGGTGACGGAACCGGCGGCCGCGGTGACGCCGCTCGTCTGCGTGAAGATCGTGGCCAGCGGGTCGGCGCCGATGGTGCCGACGATAAACGGGCTGCCGTTGGCGAACTGGATGTTCGTGGTGGTGGATGAGGCCGCGAAGGCGCCGGCCACGGCGTTGCTGCCCACGAGGGTGATTGCCGTTCCGCTTTGCACGCCGAGACCGGCGGCGGCGATGCTTCCCCCGGTTTGCGTCACGCTCGCCGCCAGCGAGCGGAGCCGCACCACGCCGTTCGGCGCGTTGATGGTGGCACCGAGCGATAGCGTCTGTTGACTGGCCAGCGTCAGGTTGGCGGTGGCGGCGCTCGCCAGGTCGGTCGTGTTAGTCAGCGTCAGCGTGCTGCCATCTGAGATGATTGTGTAATTGGCGGGCACGGCTGTGCCGAACTGGCTGGTCGGCGGGATGTCGGCGTCGGTGATGGCGGAGTCTTGGCGGAGCACGAAGCTTTGCGGGGCCTTGGTCCCGTCGGCGTTGCGGAACGACGGCGCGTTTGTGGCGAGGTTCGCCGCGGCCGCCGTGCCCGAACCGCTGCCCGCTTGCCACGTCTGCACGTCGGCATCGAAGGTCAGACCGGTGGCGAAGGTGATCGAGCCGGCGCCCACTGACGCACCCTGCACGTTTAACCGCGAGCCGGAAGCACTGAAGGTCGCGTTGCCGTTAAAGGCGGCGTTCGCTCCGGCGGCAATCGTCACCGGGACGGCCGACGCCCCGCCGAGCGTGCTCTGGAAATCGATATCCGCATTGATGGACGTGAGCCTTTGGCTGGTGATGCCTGTGGCCGGCGTGAACGTCACCGCGTTGGCGAAATTCTGCGTATCCGTCGTGGTGATGGACGCATGGATCACGGTTGTGCCGGTCGTTGCGGAGTTGTTCGCGGTGGCGATGGTGTCGAGCGGCGTTGTTCCGCCGACGACACCGACGAAGTTCGTGGCGCCATCGGTCTTGAATGTCGCGGCCACCTGGAATGCCGCCCCATCGACCGTGGAATTGAAGGTGAGATTCCCGGCATTCGTCGAATTGACGTTGACCGTCTGGGCCTGCAACTTCACTGGATCGTTGTAAAGCTGGGTGCCCGAGGTGGTGATGGAAACGGCGGTGGCAGGCGTGCCGGTCGCGTTCGGCCCAATAACGGTGGTACCCGTGCCGGCGTCGGTCGCGATGCTGGCCAGCGGATGCGTCGCGCCGACGTTGCCGCGGAAGGTCGTCGTGCCCGTGGTCGTATTAACGATGAGGGCCGTGGTATTATCGGCGGCGCCGTCGAGAGTGCCGTTGAAGGCGATGTTCGAACCGAGCGTGGCCGAGACCGCGGAAGTGAAAGTAATCGACGATCCGGAAACGGTGACTGGGCCGGTATAAGCTTGCTGCCCGGTGGTCGTGACGTTGGCCGCGAAGTTGATTGCCGCCGCGGTGGTCTGGAGGCCGCCGAGCGGCGTGGCCCCGACGATGCCGCCGAAGGTGGCGACGCCGCTGGCGCTTTCCACGAGCGAGTTCGTACCGGCGGTCTGTGCGTTGAGCGTGCCGGCGAAGTCGATATCGCCTCCGGCCCCCGTCGTGGTCAGCGTGATGGTCGCGCCGGCCAGCACCACGGGGTCGTTGTAATTCTGCGCGCCGACCGTGCTGACATTGGCGCCGATCTGCGTCGTTCCCGCGGCATCAGTGGTCAGGCTGGCGAGCGGATGGACGCCGCCGAGAATGCCTGTGAAACTCGTCGTGCCCCCGGCGTTCAACACCAGGGCGTTCGGTCCGGTGACGGCATCCGAGTTGACGCTTTGCGAAAACGAAATCCCGCCCGAGGCCCCGGCGTCGAGCGTCACCGTCGCTTCGCTGAGTGTCACCGGTCCGTCGTAAGTTTGCCCGCTGGCGGCAGTCGTCGTCACGTCGCTTAAGAACTGGATGCCGGTGCTGGCCGCGGTTACTGACACGTTCCCCGCGTGCAGCGGCGCATCGGCGGTGTCGAACACCACCTGCTCGATGCCCGTTGTTGTGACCGCGCCGGAAACGGCGATCTTGTCGCCCGGACCCGAATCGTTGAACGTCACCGTCTGGTTGGCGTTCGTTCCTCCATCGACGACCGCGATGCCGGTGACGTTCGTGAACGGGTCGGCGGCGCCGGTAACCGTGATGGTCGTACCGCTCGGGTCGGCGCCGCTGATGAAGGCCGAATCGCCGTCGGCGTCCAGCGTGACCGTGACGACGCCGGCCGGGCTCTGCACGGCAGTGACGGCGGGCGTGGTGCGGTCTTCGAGCCGTTCGAACGCGGGAAGCCAGCGGGCGGTTGAGGTGGGGGCGGGGCGACGCGACCGGCGTTGGAGCATGACCAAATCCTTCGGAGGAAGATGCGGCAACGGGTAGAGCAGTGAACTCTACCCGGCAAGAACGGCGCGGAGCGGGAAAATCGCGTGCCGCCGCCGCCGCCGCTCCGATTCGAACGGATTACACGGAAGAGCCGGCGACTCGGGCCAAAGAAACGACGATTGCAGCGACCCGATGGATTGTGCGGGATCGAATCGCCATGCGATTCGAAATGTTCGCTCGGCTGGATTTTGCCGGGAAGGGGCGCGAATGAGTGAAGTGCCGCCCCGTGGACTCGAGCGATGGCGGGTCGCGGCACGGCTTCCCGTACCGTATGATGATTGGGCACCGCGAAGTACATCGGGGCCGACGATGCCGACATTTCGAACCAGCCGGGGGCGGCCGTTGCCGCTCGGCGCCTCCGCGACGGCGGACGGCGTGAACTTCGCCCTCCTGTGCCGCCACGGCGAAGCCGTCACTCTGGTCGTGCTTCCCCCCGATGGCCGCGGCGAACCGCTCGCCACCCTTCCCCTCGACCGCCAAAAGAACAAGACCGGCGATCACTGGCACATCCGCATCACGGAACTGCCGGCGACGTTCTGCTATGGCTGGCGCGTCACGGGGCCGAAGGGCTTGCAGCACCGGTTCAACACGTCGCGCCTCTTGCTCGATCCGGCCGCGACCATGCTGTCCAACGGGGCGGAGTGGGCCGGAACCTGCGAGATCGATCCGGATCGCACCTCGCGGCGCAGCCTGTTCCACCGCGGGCCGCGCTACGAATGGGACGACGACCACCCGCCGCGCACCCCGCTGGAAGATTCGCTCATCTACGAAATCCACGTCCGCGGCTTTACCTGCGACCCCTCCAGCGGCATCCAGCACCGGGGCACGTACGCCGGCCTCGTCGAGAAAATCCCTTATTTGAAGGCTCTCGGCGTTACCGCCGTGGAACTGATGCCCGTCTTCGAATGGGACGAATGCGATTGCCCGTTCTTCAATCCGGACACGGGCGAGAAGCTAACCAACTTCTGGGGCTACAACCCGATCGCCTTCGCGGCGCCGAAGGCCGCCTTCGCCGCGACGGCCAAGAATTATGGCCAGGTCCACGAGTTCCGCGACATGGTCAAGGCGTTCCACGCCGCCGGGCTCGAAGTGATCCTCGACGTGGTCTTCAATCACACCGGTGAAGGGGACGACCGCGGCCGCACGTATTCCTTCCGCGGCCTGGATAACGAACTCTACTACCTGCTCGACGATCGCGGCCGCTATCTGAATTACTCCGGCGTCGGCAACACCGTGAATTGCAACCATCCCGTCGTCCGCGATCTGCTCATGACCTGCCTGCGCTACTGGGTCAGCGACATGCACGTCGATGGGTTCCGCTTCGACCTGGCGAGCATTTTGGGGCGCGATCGCCGCGGCAACGTGATGGTCGAGCCGCCGGTGATCGAGAGCATTACCGAAGACGGCGTGCTGGCGGATACGAAGCTCATTGCCGAACCGTGGGACGCGGGCGGGTTGTATCAGGTCGGCGGGTTCCCGTTCGGCCGCCGCTGGAGCGAATGGAACGGCCACTATCGCGACGACGTTCGCTGCTTCTGGCGCGGCGACGCCGGCTTTGCCCCCGTCGTCGCATCGCGCATTTGTGGCAGCGCCGACCTGTATCAGTGGAACGGCCGCCTGCCGAGGCATTCCGTCAACTTCATCACTTGCCACGATGGCTTCACGCTGTGGGATCTCGTCACCTACGACAAGAAACACAACGACGCCAACGGCGAACGCAACCGCGACGGCCTGGACGAGAATTTCTCGTGGAACTGCGGCATCGAAGGGGAAACGACGGACTCGGAAGTCCTCGCCTTGCGCTGGAAGCAGTGCCGCAATCTCGTGGCGACATTGATGCTGTCGCAGGGCGTGCCGATGCTCCTGGGCGGCGACGAATTCCTGCGCACGCAGCAGGGGAACAACAACGCCTGGTGCCAGGACAACGCGGTATCGTGGGTGAACTGGAAGTTCGCCGAGGCCAACGCCCTGTTCCTCCGCTTCACGAAGGAGATGATCGCTTTACGAAAACGGCATCCGGCCTTGCGGCGGCGGAAGTTCTTCGTCGGCCCGATCCGGCCCGGCAGCGTCGAGTGGCAAGAAGCCGGCCTCGTGATTCCCATCGAACCGGCGGTCGTCGAGGATGCCCCGCTCGTCATCGAGATGAGCGAACACACGGTGGCGACCTCCTTGCCGCGGCCGTCCATGATCACGCCGCCTGCGGTGGCCGACATCCACTGGCACGGGACGGAACCGCACCAGCCGGATTTCGGGCACTACTCGCGCATTTTGGCGTTCAGCCTGGATGGCCGATTTCCGGGGCAAGAGGTGGGCCGCGGCAGCCAGCCGGTGGACAACGATTTCTATGTGGCGATGAACTCGTGGCACGGGGCGTTGCGGTTCCGCGTCCCGCCGTCGCCGACGTACCGCAAATGGCGTCGCGTCGTCGATACTTCGAAGCCTTCGCCGGACGATTTCATTCCCGAAGGGGAAGGTCCGGTAGTGCTCGACGGCGCGCTGATTACCCTGGAGCCATATTCGTTGGTCGTGCTGGTCAGCGATCCCGCGTAGCGGAATCGCGCTCGGCTCCGCGGACTCCGTCTCGCGGCTAATCAAAGGAGACGTCGATGATCCCGATTTCTCGTCGCGGGTTTTTGGCCGCGAGTGCCCTTGCTGCATCGCCGGCGTTGGCTCATGCCGCCGCGCGGACGCCCGTCGTCGATACCCATCTCCACTGCTTCGCCGGGCCGGCCAGCGCGACATTCCCTTATCACAAGGAGGCTCCCTATACGCCGGATGCCGCCACCCCGGAGCATCTCCTCCGGTGCATGGCCGATGGCGGCGTCGATCACGCCATCGTCGTGCATCCGGAACCGTATCAGGACGACCATCGCTATCTCGAGCATTGCCTGGCCGTCGGCAAAGGCAAGCTGAAGGGAACCTGCTTGTTCTTCGCGGATCGGGACGACTCGCCGAAGCGACTAACGGAATTGGCGAAGCGGCTGCCGCTGGTGGCGGCGCGGGTGCACGCTTACAACCCGTACCGATTGCCGCCGTTCGGCCAACCCGGCCTCAAGGCGTTGTGGAAGGCGGCGGGGGCCGCCGGGATCGCGGTTCAACTGCACTTCGAGCCGCGCTGGGCCGAGGGATTCGAGCCGCTGATCGCCGAGTTCAAGGACGTGCGCGTGTTTGTCGATCACCTCGGCCGGCCGCTGCAAGGGGCGCCAAAGGAATACGAACGCATCCTCGGCTGGGCGCGGTATCCGAATGTAATCGTGAAGTTCTCGGCGGTTCCGTCGCGGCGCAACTATCCGCACCGCGAGGTCGGGCGCGAAGCGAAGCAGCTGACCGATGCATTCGGCCCGGACCGCTTGATGTACGGCGGTGGGTTCGGCGCCAGCGCGACCGGGGCCAGTTACCGGACTGAGCGCGAACGCATCGCCGGGTTGCTGGCGCATCTCAGCGAAACCGACCGGGCCAAGATCTTCGGCGGCACCGCGGCCAAGATCATGGGATTCGCAGTCTAACGGTTCTACAAGCGGATGCCGCCGGAAACGTCGAGCCACGTGCCGGTGACCCAGCGGGCGTCATCCGTGGCCAGGAATGCCGCGGCGTCGGCGATGTCCTCGGGTTCGCCGATGCGCCGCAGGGCCGTGGCCGCCGCTTCCTGTCGTTCCTCTTCCTTCGTCTTGCCGCTCTTCTCGCTGTTCATGTCGGTGCGCGTGGAACCGGGTGCGATCACGTTCACGCGGATTCCCTTCGGCCCGAGCTCGGCGGCGAGCACCCGGCTCATCACGTCGATGGCCCCCTTGGTCGCGGTATAAACCACGGCGCCGGGGTAGGCCATCCGACTAATGGCGCTGGCCACGTTGATAATGCAGCCCCCCGCGGTCATCAGGGCTGCCGCTTCCTTCGCAGCCAGCAGGTAGCCGCGAACATTCACGTTGAAGTGGGCGTCGATGGTCTCGGCCGTGACTTCCTCGATGAAGGTTCGCTGCATGATGGCGGCGTTGTTGACGAGGATGTCGAGGCGGCCAAAGCGCGACTTGGCCGCGGCGAAGAGCGGCGGGATTTCGGCGGGCTTGCCCATGTTCGCCTGGAAGGCGATGACTTCGCCGCCGGCGGCGGCAATGGCCGCGACCACCTTGTCCGCTTCGCCCTTGCTGCTCGAGTAGTTGACGACGACCTTGGCGCCGTCGCGGGCGAGTCGCCTGGCGATGGCAGCGCCGATGCCGCGGCTGCCGCCCGTCACAATTGCCACCTTGCCGGAGAGTTTCATGGTGCGTTCCTGGAAGTAAGCGCGGCTGGCGCGCCGGGAGCGTGAGCGACCGGAGTGTTCAACGACTCCGGTCGCTCACGCTCCCGGCTCGCCAGCTTTCATAGACAACGCGAACGGAGGCGACTACCCGCCGCTCACGGGCGGGATTATGGCCAGTTCATCCGTCTCGCGAATCGTCTGCTGGTCGTCGGCGAAGTCGAGGTTCACGGCGATCCGCGACGCGGCGACTATTCCCGCGAGCGCCGGTTGGCGTTCCACCAGTGCTTGCCGCAGTTGGCCCACCGTGGCACTTGCGGGAAGCTGCACTGCGAGCGTTCCGGCCGAGGCCAGCTCGCGAGCGCGGGAAAATAACTGAACGCTAACTATCATGCTCAAACGGCCTCCCAAATTAGCTGAATTCCGCGGTCCACGCCGTTTGGCTGTTCGATTCCAACGGCGATAGCTTTACCGACGATTTTTGTATTTTTTCCAGAATCCATTCGGAATTGCCGCCGTCATCAGGTAATTTATGATTGTTCCTTCGTTGATGCGATGCGGATGCAAACTTCTCCTGGCGTCTCGTTCGCCTCGACTCGCCCTCAGTTCCAAGCTCGTTCGCGAGGCGCCGTGGATTGCGGTGCACCTTCCGCCCCGGTTGGATCCGAGCCTGGCAGGGAATCTGCTTCTCTGCCCCCGATGACTTTCCCTGGCGCCGGCGGTCGGCCCAGGTGCGTCGCCCATTCCCGCGCACTTTCCGGAGGTCAATCGATGACCCAAACCGAACGCGACACGTTGAAGGTCGACGTGCCGGTGGGCTTTTTGCTGCCGGCGTCCCGCGAAATCCTGGTCTCGATCGACCGGGCCAGCGAGGCGCCGCTCTCCATTCGCCTGCGGCTGATTCCCGCCGAGCAAGATGCCGCCGCCGATCTCGGCTCGACGCCCTTCCGCAGCGAACACGATACGCCGATGCCGGTCCGCCGCTTGAAGCGCAAACGCCCCGACGACGACTACCCCGGCGACGACCTCGGCGGTAGCGATTGAACGGAATTGCGGAATGCGGAGTTCGGAACTAAAGGACTCGCTGCTTTGCGTGGCACCGGCTTCCAGCCGGTGTTGCCTTAATCGCACGGACTGGCAGTCGGTGCCACCTCTTAATGTCGCAGCAGGAATTCGTTCACGTTCAGCAGCGCGTGCTGCACATCTTGCAAGCCGGCGGTCTGGTCGGAAATGTTTGCCAAGTGCTTCTTCACGAGTTCCCGTTCGTGAGCCCGCGGACGGCGGCTCAAGGTGGCCAGGTAAATTCGCTCCACGATCTCGTCGCTGCTGTTCCCATCCTTTAACCAACCCGCAACTCGGCCCTTGCCGGAACGCACCTTCGCCAGCACTCCGGCGTTGTTCAACATGTGCAGCACCTGCGGCAAGGAGGGATCGTCCTCGCGGGCGCACTCGCAAACGACATCGCGCACGGGCCGCGAGAATGCCTGCAAGAACGGATGGTCGATGCCCCCTTCGGGCAAGTCGAGGGCCCGCGTGCCGGCCGGGTAACCCTTGAACGATTCCGGCACGCCCGTCGCCAGCGACACGGCATCGAGCACCTGCTCCGCGGCCAGCATTCGCACCGAAGCGTGCACGAAATAGCGTTCCGGGTTCGCCGCCTCCGGCGACTGTTTCGGTTCCTCGGCCGCAAGCTGATAGGTCCGCGAATTGAGTATGGCGCGGATGAGCGGCTTCAGGCGATAGCCGTGCTTCGCGAATTCCGCGGCGAGCGCGCCGAGCAGCGCCGGATTGCTCGGCGGGTTGGTATCGCGGAAATCGTCCACCGGGTCGACGATCCCCTTGCCGAGCAGGTGGAACCAGATGCGGTTGGCGACGGAGGGGGCGAAGTATTTGTTGTCCGGCCGGGTCAGCCAGTTGGCGAAGGCGCGGCGGCGATCGTCGTCCGGGGCGAATGGCCCGGCCTTGGCGCCGAAGGCGGTCGGCGGTTGCGGCTTGCGCGTCAGGGGGTTTTGCACCTCGCGGCCCGGCTGCAAATAGACGATCTCGGCATCGAGCCCGAACTGCGTTCCCTTGAACTGCACTTGCGAAAAGAACGCGGCCAGGCCGAAGTAATCCGCCTGTGTCAAGCTTTCGAACGGATGGTTGTGGCACTTGGCGCACTGCACGCGAATGCCCATGAACAGTTGCGCGGCGGTCTCGGCGGCTTCCTCCGGCGTGCGCGCGACGCGGAAGAAGTTGGCCGCCGGCTTGTTCAAGGTGTTCCCGGAACCGGTCAAGAGTTCGCGGGCCAGTTCGGTCACCGGGCGGTCGTCGCCGACCATTTTCACGAGGTAGCGGTGGAAGCTGTGGACGCCGCGCTCGCTGATCGTCGTCGGGCTGCCGCGAAGAATGTCCGCCCATTTCATGGCCCAGAAGAGGGCGAATTCCTCGCGCTCGAGCAGCTGGTCGATGAGCTTGGCCCGCTTGTCGGCGTCCTTGGAATCGAGAAACGACTTGGCTTCCTCGATCGTGGGCAGCGTGCCGATCGCATCCAGGTAGACGCGGCGGAGGAAGACTTCATCCGGGCAGATCGCGGCGGGGAGAAGTTGCAACTCTTTTTGCTTCGCGAATACCAGGGTGTCGATAAAGTTGGCAGGCCGCGGGCTTGTAAAGGCGAACTTCGCGTCGGGTTTCACATAGGCGAGCCGGGCCGCCGTGATGCCGTCGAGGTAGCGGGCCAGGATCGAGGCTTCCGCCGTGCGGTGGAAGCGAACCATGCCGTCCGGCGAAACGCTCGTATCGGTGTCGGCTGTCGTGAAGACGGTAAGGTCGGTGACGTCGCGACTGGTGCCGTCGGCGAAGCGGGCGCGGGCGGTGAGCCGCTGTTGGGGCACGGTCAAGCGGGCCGTGGACGGAGAGACTTCTAGCTTCACCAGCGGCGCGGCCGGTTCGTCGCGGCATCCTTCCGCCACCCAGCGCGCGAGAACCTTGTAAGCCGGGTGGTCGCGGCCGAAGAGCGCCCCGCCCTGATGCGAGACCCGGCCAGTCGCCTTGAGCAGAAAGAGGCTGTCGTCCGGCGATTGGCGATTGACGCGGCGGCCGCCCTGGTTGCGCGCCAGCGTCTGGTAATCGAGGTCCGGGTTGCCGCCGCGCAGCGACAGACGGAATCCGTTCTTCCCCTGCGGCGAACCGTGGCAGGCGCCGCTATTGCACCCGGCGCGCGACAGTGCTGCAATCGCATCGCGGCGGAACGCCACGGGCTCGGCGGCGGATGCGGATGGCGAACCGATCAGCAAAGCAAGGAGGGCAAGCAGGCGGAGCATTGAGGCCTCGGCGGGGTCGATGATTCGATTAGACCCGATTGGCAGGGTGGGAACAACCGCTTTTGCAATCGAGAATCGCGAATTACGCAACGGGGACAGATAAGTAAGGACACCACGGGAAGCCCCTCTTCCACCTCCCCCCTTGTGGGGGAGGTCGCCGAATGTCGTCTCGCAGAGACGACTTTCGGCGGGTGGGGGGCATTGATCGAGCGCACCAGAACCCCCACCCGCCGACTCGCTTCGCTCGTCGGCGACCTCCCCCACAAGGGGGGAGGTTGTAGGTGATTGGTATTGGTACCTTATGATTGCTTTCGTGACGTTCGATCACTTTGCAGCGTCTGCCAGCTCGCCAACAAGTCCCCTTTGGCGATACAATCAACGCACGGGGCCATTCGTGCTACCGCATTCATCATACCGCGTTCCACCATGTCCTTGATCGGCATCGACCTGGGCACGACGTTCTGTGCCGTCGCGACGCTGGACGATCGCGGCCGGCCGGTGACGCTGCCGAACCGCGACGGCGAGATGCTCACCCCGTCGGCGGTGTACCTGGCGCCGGATGGAGGCGCGGTGGTCGGCCAGCCGGCCCAGGACCTCGCGCTCGAACAACCCGATCGCGTCGCCACGCTCATCAAGCGGCGGATGGGCCACCCCGATCTCGGCCGCTCGATTGCCGGCCGCTCGTTCCGCCCCGAGACGCTCTCCGCCATCATCCTTCGCAAACTGGCCCACGACGCGGAACTGCACACGGGGCCGGTGAAACAGTGCGTCATCACGGTGCCGGCCTACTTCGACGACACGCGGCGCAAGGCGACGATGGATGCCGGGCGAATCGCCGGTTTGGAAGTGCTCGACATCATCGATGAACCATCGTCCGCGGCCTTGGCGTATTCGATGCAGCAGGCCTCCGGCACCGGCCCGGAAGGGCTCACGGCCCTGGCCCCACCGGCCGCCGGCCCGCGCACGGTCCTCGTTTACGATCTCGGCGGCGGCACCTTCGACGTCACACTCGTCATCCTTGCCAAGAAACGCTTCCAGGTGCTGGCCATCGAGGGCGACGTTCGCCTGGGCGGCAAGGACTGGGACGACCGCCTGGTGAACTGGGCCGCCGATCGCTTCTTCCAACATTACGGGGCCGACCCGCGCAGCGACGCCCATTCCCTTGCGGCGTTGCAAGCCGCCGCCGAACGCGCCAAACGCACCCTCAGCAAGATCGACCAGACCACGCTCACCGCTTCGCATTCGGGCAATCGGCTCGTCGTGCCGATCACGCGCGCCGAGTTCGAGACGCTCACCAAGGATTTGCTGGTGCGCACGCGGTTAACAACGCAACAGGCCTTGAACGAATCGGGGCTTTCGTGGCAGCAGGTGGATAAGGTGCTTCTCGTGGGCGGCAGCACGCACATGCCGGCCACGAGCCGGATGCTCGCCGATTTGACCGGGAAGGAGCCGGATCGGTCATTAGCCGTCAGCGAGGTGGTGGCCCGCGGGGCGGCCGTGCATGCCGGGATCGTCAAGCAGCGCGAAGCGGCGCTCCGCAACGAAGCCGCGCCCATCGAACTGCTCGCCGATGTGGTCGAGATCAGCGTGAATGCCCACAGCCTGGGCGTGGAAGTGAAGCAGAAGAACGAACGGCTCAACAACCGAATCATTCCGAAGAACACGCAATTGCCGGCCGCGGTGAGCCGCGTTTACCAGACGGCCCAGGACAACCAGACGCGTGTCCGCGTGCGGATTCTGCAAGGCGAGGGGCACCAGGCCGAGGCGTGCATTCCGGTGGGGGAATGCTGGATCGACGGCTTGCCGGACAATCTGCCGAGGGGGTCGCCGGTGCAGGTGCGGTGCGGGGTGGCGGCGAACGGCCGCATCGAGGTGATGGCGCTGGACATGACGAGCGGCCGGGTGGCCAAGGCGGAGATTCACCGCCCCGGCGGCCTGACCGAGGAAGAGATCGCCGCCGAGGCCGCCTGGGTGCAGTGTTTAGCAATTCAGTGAGTGGGCGGCGTTGAGTGGCACAGCCATTCTTGCCTGTGCAAGCTACGGAGCACAGGCAAGAACGCCTGTGCCACCAATGCACGAGCAAGTTCGCGACCTAAAAGGTCGTGCCGGTTCCGGCCACGCCGCCGCCATCGAACAGCTTCGTGTTGGGCAACGGACCCCCGGTCAATGGGTCGCTGAGTGGGATGCCGGCGAACACCGTATCCGGCTGATCCGGATCGACGAAATTCGGCACCGTCAATTCCGAGAGGAAGTCCTCGCCGTTGAAGAAGGCCGGCGCGGTCGCGCCCGGAGCGAACTGGAAGCGCTTCATGACCAGCGGGACGCCGCGCGCCGAACTGACCAGGATTTCCTGCCGCCCCTTCGGATCGAGAATGCCCGTTTCGAACTTGCCGGTGGCGGTATTGAAGACTTCCTCGGTCGATCCGAAGGCGACGCTGCCGACGCCATTGTTGCCAGTGCCGCCGAGCAGTTGCAGGCCGTTGCCCAGGTTCGGATTCCAGGCGTAGAAGTTGGCGAGGGGCAGCGGCGAATTGAAGCCGAAGACTTCGATCTGTGGCCCGCCGCCGAAGCCAGGGGCCGTCACGATGTCGTCGTAAACGTGGCCGCTCGGGCTCACGGCGCCGTCGAAGACGCCCGAGCCGACGAGGACGCCGCCGCGGAAGATCGGATCGTAAGCGAAGAAGCTGGCGATGGGGAGCGCCGGATCGCCGTTCTCGAACACCTCGACGTGCGGGCCGCCGCCCGGCCCCGCCCCGGCGATAATGTCCGGCGTGCCGTTGCCGTTGTAATCGCCCACCGCCACATTCACGCCGCCGCGGAAGACTGGATCGTAGGCGAAGAAACTCTGCTTCAGGAAGCCCGTGGCCGTGGGGGGGAGGCCCGGGGTGGGATTGTATCCCCAGACCTCGACGGCGGGGCCGCCGCCCGGCCCGGCGCCGAGCACGATGTCCGCCGGGTTCTTGCCGTTCGCCTTCGCGGCCACCGACAACCCGCCGCGGAACGACGACTGCCCGCCGATGCCGTCCGGGAACGCGATGAACTGCGTGATGATCGAGCCGGCCGGCGGATTGTTCAAGGCGAAGAAGCCGCCGAACAGGAAGTTGCCGTTGATGACTGTGACGACCGGCGTGTCGTTGGCCCCGTTGGCGATGATGAGGTCCGGAGTGCCGTCGCCGTTGACATCGCCGAAGGCAATCGACGGCGCGGTGAACGACGACAGCGGATCGATGAAGTTCGGCGCCACGACGAACGGACTCGTCTGCAAGGCCGTGCCGGAAAGGAAGCCGCCGAGCGATCGCCCCTGGCTCGCCTGCAAGCGGATCGAATACTGGTTCACGCCCGTCTGCACGACCAGCCCCTGGAACGAAATCCCTTCGAACGATTCGATCTGGCGGAACGAGATCGTGGTGGTCGTGTTGTTGGCGTACATGATCGTGTAGACGCCGCTGAAGCCGTCCGCTTGTTGAGTCTTGGTGATGGTCGCGTTGACGATGTTCGGGTCGTTGAGCAATGGGAAGATCGAGTCGCCGGGAAGCACGTTGACGGGGTTGAAGCCGACGACGTTGATCGGCGTGTGCTCGCTGGGGCGAATGCGGAATTTGTCGGGCTGGCCGTTCTCGATGAGCCCCGAGTCGCTGCCGATGGTCACCGACTGGGCAATCACCTCGGCATTGAACACGACGGTGCTGGCCGTCGCGAAACCCGGGATGATCTGGACGACGGCGCCGGGGGCGTTGATGAGCACCTGGCTCGGGTCGTTCGCTTGCACGGTAAAGTTGCCGCCCGCGTAGAGGGCCAGGCCGCTGCCGCCGGTCGAAATTCCCAGAGACGAACTCACCGTCAGGTCGTTCTTGTCCTGGAAGATGATGGAGCCGACGACGTTGGCCCCGAACGTGCCGATGGCGTCGTTGCCGGAATTCACGAGGCTGAAGGAGCCGGTTCCGTTAAGCGCGATTGTTTGGGCCGTGAGCGGATGGACGGCGGTTCCCTGGTTCACGCCGCCGGCAGCGGTGTTGAAGAGCACCGTGCCGCCAGAGGTCACTCCGCCTTGCAGGCTGATGGCGTCCGCGGTGTTAGCCGTGATGTTCCCCGGCGTGCTGATGTCGGCGTTGATGGCGAGGCCGTTGCCGGCGCCGGTGGTTGCCAGCGCGATCGGGCCGGCCGTCGTGGCGATCGCCGCGCCGATGGCCATCGGCCCGCCATTGGAAGTCAGGCTGATCGCGCCGCCATCCGCGGTAATCGCGCCCGTGGTATTCGTAACGCCGGCGTTGACGATGGCGATATTCCCACTGCCCGTTTGCGAGACGCCGAGCACGGTCAGGGTCGCCGCGTTATTCAAGTTGACGTTGCCGGAACCGCTGTTCGTGGCCTGGAACGCGCCGACCTTGTTGAGGCCGCCAAGGGTCTGGCCGCCGACCGAAGTCGCGGTCAGCTTGCCGGCCGTGGCGAATAGCCCGCCGCCACCCTCGGAAATGGCGCCCGTGGAAGTGAACGCGATGTCGCCGCCGGCCGCGGTAACGCCCGTGCCGACCACGTTAATCGCTCCGGTGTTCGAAACCGCGACTCCGGCGCCGGGCGCATTCTGCGTGATGTTCGAAACCGCGAGCGTTGAGGCCGTATTCGTCAAGCGGATCGCGCCGCTTGTCTGATTCGTGGAATTGAAGCCGCCGATGGTGTTGGCATTGGTCAGCGTTTGACCCGTGGTCGAGGTGGCGGCGAGAGTGCCGGCCGTGTTGAAAGCGCCGCTACCGGATTCGGTGATGGCCCCCGCGGCCGACGCGGCGATTGGTCCGGAACCCGTGCTCACCCCGGCCTGCACGAGCACGCCGTTGGTTCCACCCGTCGCGGACAGGTTAATCGCGCCGGCGTTCTTGGTTTGCACGCCAGCCGCGATGGTGAGCGTGCCGCCCGTCGCCGTCAGGCCGATCGCGCCGCCATTCGCCGTTACCGCGCCGGTGTTCGCGATGCTGCCGGAGTTGTTCACGCTGACCGAACCGGTCGCCGCGTCGCCGTTCTGAACGATGCTCGTGATGGTCAGGAGGGCCGCCGTGTTATCGAGAACGATCGGCCCGGTGGTGCTGTTCTGGGCATTGAACGTGGCCACGGCGTTCGAACCGGTGAGGTTGGTCCCGCTCGCCGATTGGGTGGTCAGTGTGCCGACGGTGGCGAGAGCTCCCGCGCCGCCGATCGACGTTCCCGCGGTGAAGTTGATGTTCGCGGCCGTTGTGGCGCCCGAGTTAATCGCGATGCTGCCGCCGGACGTAGCCGTCAAAAGACCCGCGATGGCATTGTTTCCCGTGAATGTCACGGCGTCGCCGGTTTGGCTGCCGCTGACAATGGCCAGAGTGGCGAGCGGGTTCGCCCCGGTGCCGGTCACGTTGATGGCGTCGCTGCCGGTGCTGCCGTTGAGTTGCACCCCGCCAGTCGGATTGAATGCCGCGCCGAGCGGATCGAGGTTCAAGGTGCCGGCCGCGTTCAGGTTCACTGTCAGGCTGGTAGCCGGATCGAGGAAGGTCGTGGACGGCGCCGTGGTGCCGGCGAACTGATTGGCCCCAGCGGGAGTGCCAACCGTGGTTGTCCCTGCAATTTGCACGTTGATGACGGCCTGCCCGGTGTTGGTGCTGCCATCGTCCACGGTGGCGAGCCCGGTCGCTGCGATACTACTCATCGGGGTCGCGTCAGCGGCGTTTGTAAACTGCTGAATCGTTTCGCTCGAGCCGGTGCCGTCCGTTCCCGCGTTGAAGGCGATCTTGCCGAAGCTGCCCGACGTGACCGTGAGGGCATCGGAACCGAAGCCCGTGTAAGCGATATTGGTGGCAAAGAAACCGGCCGGGGCCGTCGGGGTATTCGCATAATCGACATCGAGCGTGGAGGCCGCGGTCGCGGTGATGCCGTAACTTCCGGCCGCGGGGACGCTGGCCAGCGGCCGCTCGTCGATCACCGTGCCGCCTTGCAACAATTGGATGTTGCTCGCGCCGCCGGCAACGTCCTTTTGAACCACGAGTGTTCCGGCCGCCGCGATGTTCGGACTGCCGAGCGTCGTGAAGGTGAAATTGTTGCCGTCGCCGCCGCGGTAAGTTGCGAAGGCCGGGAGCCCGTCGATGGTGATGTTCGCGCTTTCGACGGCGCCGGTAAGCGGCGGGTTGCTAATCGCCCCGGCCGCGGTGTTATCGATCAAGGTAAAG
>Ga0134125_10003460_pt1 | contig 18244 bp, 11 predicted proteins | sample KB31751_FD_96464 | JGI IMG/M metagenome (GOLD analysis project Ga0134125, IMG submission 96464) | Terrestrial soil microbial communities with excess Nitrogen fertilizer from Kellogg Biological Station, Michigan, USA - KB3-175-1 | ecosystem: Environmental > Terrestrial > Soil > Unclassified ... | reverse complement strand
TCTGCGGATGTCTGGCTCCTAATAGCTCGCAAGCCAACAGAAAGCAGAAGACTATCCACAGATTACGCAGATTTCGCCGATTGTTGGTTGGAAGGCTGATTAGGTTGAGCAATCGCTACCAGGCGAGCGTGATCAGGAAAGCGTCAACGGATTTGCTTTCTATATCGGTGTAATCTGCGTAATCTGTGGATGTCTGGCTTTTGTAGTAAAATTATGGCGACCAGAAAATATGAGCAATAAAGACCTACCACTCGTCTCAGTCGTAACCCCAGCCTACAACCAAGCCGATTTTCTCCGGGATACGTTGGAGAGCGTGCTTTCGCAGGATTATCCGAACATTGAGCACCAGGTCATCGATGATGGCTCGACGGACTCTACTCCGGAGATTCTCAAGGAATATGCGGATCGAATCTTTGTTGAGAGTCACCAGAACCGTGGCCAGACCTCAACGATAAACAAAGGCTGGGAGCGCGCTAAAGGCGACATAGTCACCTGGCTAAACTCCGACGATACCTTTCTGCCGGGCGCGGTTTCGACTGCGGTTAACTATTTCGAAGAACATCCGGATGTCGACATAGTTTTTGGCGACACCTTGTTTACGCAGGCTGATGGCACGCCAATCGAACCATCAAAAAAGCGAGCAGAGTTCGACTATCGAACTTTCGTCGTTGAATGTGCGAACCCGATAGCACAGCCTTCCGCCTTCATTCGTCGAAAAGTGATCGACGACGTGGGTTTGCTCGATCCGAAGTTCTACTACTTTATGGACTGGGACTTTTGGCTTCGAGCCGGCTTGCATCATCGCATCGAATACTTTCCCGGATTGTATTCGACCTATCGTTTGCACAAAGACTCAAAAACGGTGGCGCAGGCGAACAAAGCAGCGCCGGAGCTTCAGTACATGTACCGGAAATTTTTCGCGCGCGATGATCTGCCTGACGAAGTCCGCGCGTGGGAGCCAAGGGCCATGTCAAACATGTTCTTCACCAGCGCCGGTTATTATCTTGAAGGTAAGAATCCGAAAGATGCGAGACAGATGGCGTGGAAAGCTCTGCAATCAGATCCCGGAGCTGTGCTTCGTCCCGAGTCTATGCGCAAGTTTGTTTATTGTATGAGTGGCGGCCGCGGAAGAACGCACTGGACGCAACAGAAGAATGTGACTGAATTAGCCGCGGATGAACGCTGATAAACTCAGACGGGAAGAAGGGGAGACAGGCGAGTTTGATTAACCTGGCTTTCTCGTGTGAATTATTCAAGTCAGATCCGCTTTATCCGCGTTTATCTGCGGCTAGTCTTTCTTAATGTCTCTCGAATTCGCCATCCATTACGCTTGCCCGTTGCGCGCTCGTCACTCGGAAGAGATCTTGCGCCGCTGGGGCCGGCTCAGCAGTTTGCATTCGCGACTGACTACGGGCGATACGGTCGTGCCGAGTGATGAAAAGTTGAAGTGGGTCGAGAACGCTCGTGACGAAGTCGAGCTAATGCAGGCTGAAACGATGATTTGTGCCAGCTGTCCCGCATGTTTGCCTTTTGAAATTGCAGGCGAAGGCGAGTGCGTGGGATGTCTGGGCCGCATCAACTACCCGATTGAGGCTCAGTTTGAAAAGTTCCTCGCCGATCGAATTCAGCTGGTGCTGGACACGGTTGAGGTGGCGGATCAACCACGATTGTTACGCATTCTCGTTGATGTGGAATCGCCGTTTCATGGAGAGGCTTCGAAGGAGCTGAGACGAGTGACTACAAAAGAAGGCTTGCGTTTCTTCGAATTGCGTTTGCCGATCAAGCTGGCGCGCGCGGGTTCAAAGGTTACTACCGACAATCTGTTTGATCTTCTCGGTGGCTTTCACTCGGAAGCGCTAAAGGAAACCAGTTACACGCGTGAACTGCCTGTGTCCGCGACGGCAGACTACTACGATTTTCTTGACTTGCTGTTGCGCAATGACCTGGCCCAGTCAGAAGTCGAGCGATTGAAGGCTCGCAGCAAGAATTACGAGCAGTATCTACGCTTGCTCGCCGCCATCGAACAAGCCGAAGCTTTAGAGACTCGAGTGTTACTGGATTAACAGGCGTTTAGAGTTCAATCTTTAGATTGTGTCTTCCGTGAGGCATCGCAATCTTAAGATTGAACTCTAAACGCCTGTTGGCATTGCTACTGTTTGGCTTCGTCGAGATGACGCAGTGTATCGAGGATGAGGTTGGTGTTGCTCGAGGCTTGTATCGTCACGGGATAACGATCGTTGGACCTTTGAAATTCAAATGACCCGCTCGTGATTTCTACAATACGCCGAAAGCCAAGCTCGCCATTTTCTCCGCCACAATCAGCATCGGCAATTGATCCCTCGTTGAAGAAGACGAGAGCTGTTTGATTACTCGTTATCAATGACAGGACTCCGCTGAGCTTTGCGTTCTCAATTACCTGCACAGCGTCAAAGACACTAATTGCGGATAAGTCGCCAGCCAGCGTAGCGATAGGTGCTTCACTGCGTTTGTCAGCCGGTTCCGGTGTCGGGCGCAGGTCGGGACGGCGAGCTCGACGGATAGCGTCCAATCCGGAGGCGATGTTGATGCGATTGTCGAGTTGCTTTGCCTCAAGGAGACGGTCGTGAGCGTTATCGAAATCGTCCCGTTCAATATACAGCCTCGCGAGCGCCAGGCATTGCCGCGCTGACTCTTCGTTGTGGCGATGGCTCGCTGCAACTTCACGCAAGCGCTCGCGCAACTGGATTGAACGAGGACTGCGTTCGAGGGCGCTGAGTAAGCGTTTGATGGCGCGCTCAGGAGCGCCGTACTTCACAAACAACTCAGCATCCAGTAACGCAGTTTCAATCTCACCCGTAGGTTCTGGAGTTGTTTTGACTTCGCTCATCAGGCAGCGAGTTTAGCACACGCAGCCGTACCTGGTTTGAATACCACGGGCTTGCCCCGTGGTTGGTTACGGTCGCCGCTACAGACAGCATCCAACTGTTTGTGGATGCCACGGGCTTGTCCCGTGGAGGTGTTCACGTTTCTTAAGTTTCTATTTCAAACAACCAACGTGATCCTCCCCGGGGCATCCATTAGACTTGAGAACTCTGTAGTGTTTAGCAGCGAGCGTGAGAAACCACAGGACAAGCCCGTGGCATTTCAGAAATCTAAACGGATGCCGAGGCGAATTTGCCGAGGGCGAAGTGTTCGCGTAGTTACGAGGAACGAGTCGAGAAACGCCTGGCGTTGTTCCGGTGTGGCAGTCGAAGCAAAGGAGCTGAAGTTAATGAACTCGCTGCCGAAGCTGAATACAGTTTTGTTCAGGATGTTATCGAACTCAATCTGAGGCCGCAGCTTCATTCGTTCACCGAGTTTGAATTCGCGCGTCAAATTCAAATCAAAAATAAACTGGCCCGGTCCGCTGCCCGAGTTACGCGGCAAGTTACCGGTCTGACCGATTGTCGGCAGACTGAAGAACGCCAAAATGGACGAATCGATCGGTTGTCCTGGTTCGCGCCATTTAAGCAGTTTGGGGTCACCCGTAAAGATCGGCCGATCATTACCCACGTCATCGAGATTACGGTCCGCGCCGCCAATTGAAATATTGAAAGGCGCGCCCGAGGCCAAGCGGATAATCGGCGAGAACTTAAGGTGCCCTAATTTCCTCGGCGTATCAATCGAGCCTGAAAAAACAAAACGGTGTCTTCTATCAAGCAGGCTGCGAGCGCGTTCGCCAAAAAAGTCTCCCGCCACGAGCGCATCGGAGGTGTTCACAATGCCATCGTCGCGAAGGAAGGCATACGTGTAGCCGGCTCGAAACGTGTAGGCGAAGCCAGTAGCCTTGCTGCGAAACCGATGCCGAAGCTGCAAAGTCAGACCATGATAGAAGCTGTTACCAACGGATATTAATTGCTGGATGTCAGCTCGCGACGGATCGGGTCTCAAATTATTCAGAGCTGCGAGCGCGACCTCCACTGCGGTTGAGGACGTAAAGCTGTTGAGATTGAAAACAGAAACTGGGACGCCCGCCTCGATGATCCGGTTAATGGCATTCGGATTCCCAGCGTCCGCGGGAGTTAGAACGAAACGCACTAACTCGCCTGCGGTACTAACATTGTAAAGAGGTCGAGTGCCGCTCTGACTGTTGCGGAAGTTGGCGAAGTCACGCGATGCCAGATACTGAGTAAAGTTCTTGAACCCGCCAGGTATTCGCGGCGCGTTGATGTTGAATTCGCGCCAAAGATGAATGCCGCGATTCCAGGTGTAGTTTGCTTCGAAGACGAAGTTCTTGCCGAATTCGCGTTCAAAACCAATGTTGGCTTGATAGCTTTCGGGAATGCGCAAAGTCGGATCGAGACGTCGTGAAAATCCTGTGTTCAGGACGCCGAATTGTTTGACTATGGCTGAATCGGCCGTCAGTGTTTGCGGGAAATGAAGGTTAGCCGCAATGAACGCGCGCCGCTGATCAGCGCTCATCAGTTTTCCCGTCGCCGGATCGATCAAATCGTTGGTGTCGAAAAAGCGTTGCTGAGCACCAAGCGTGAAATCATCAATCGTGCGCAACAGGGCGCGGTTGTAGAAGAGTCCCGCGCCTAGCCGGATCACAGTCTTGCCTGTCTTGAAGGGATCGTAAGCCGCAGCTACGCGAGGAGCGAAGTTATTTCTGTCACGGATGATGCTCTCATTCTCCCAACGCACACCAAAGCTGACTGTCAGGTTGGGCTGCAGTCGATACTCATCCTGCCCAAAGAATCCCAGGTAAGTATTCTTCTGTACAGATTGCGTCAGAAAGTTTTGGCGATAGCGGCTAGGAATATTGGCGAGAAAATCCCCAAAGCTGGCGAAGTTAAAGGTTCCGGACGCGTCGGAAAGATCAATAAAGGTCGACTTGACTCTTTGGGCATCGGCGCCAAACTTCAGCGAATGCGCGCCCGAGGCATACGAAAAAATTCCCTGGAGTTGGTAACGATCTTCCTTCCGTCCGGTTGCGCCAGAGGTTGACGTGCCGGCGACGAGCGTGCCGCTCTGTTGGGCCAGGTCAGTATCGGGTAGCGAATCGTTGATCGTCATCAGCACGACGGGTTTTTCATTGCCACCGAGAGCTTCGAACGCCGGGCTCAGTCGCGAAAACTGAAAACGCGTCTGCATAACAGCCTTAGGCGAGATGACGTAATTATCAGAATAGGAAATAGCGTCTGAACTGCGGACGTTATCGAGTAGCGCATCGGCAAGTCGTTCGCCACCACCAAACTGTCGCAGATTACTCAGCCGGCCGAGCTGGTAAAGAATCGAAGCATTGTGCACGTCGCTGAACTTGTGATCGATCCGCGTGGTGAAAATGTGGTTGCGCTGCGGTGTGCTTACTGCCGCGATGAACGGAGCCATGCCGTTCACAGCATTTAGCGCCGGCGACGTCGCGCTCTCAGGGCGTTTGCTCTGTGGATGCGTCGGGGGCGGCAACGGATAAAGCGGGTTCTGATCGACCGGCACCACTGTGTCGATCAAAGCCGAGTCAAGGAAATTGTCGTCCTCGTAAGCCGAAAAGAAGAAGGTGCGCGAGCGTCCGTCGTAGAGCTTGGGAATGATTACCGGCCCACTGATCGTGAATCCCGGATCGATTTCCTGCAGCGGCAGTCGCTTTTGTCCGAGGCGGTTGTTGTTGAATGTGTTCGCATTCATGGCCTCGTCGCGGAAGAAGAAGAAGCCGCGACCGTGAAACTTCTTCGAGCCCCCTCGGGTGCGAATGTTGATGCGTCCACCCGAAGCGCGGCCGTACTCTGCTGAAAACTGGTTGGTAATGATCTGAACTTCCTCAACAGCCTCCATCGATGGTTGGAAACGCTCCTTTGCTGAGCGGTCATCGTTATTGTCCAGGCCGTCGATGGTGATGTTGTTTGAGTACGCGGGTCCGCCAGAAAGAGAAAATGATCCGGATTCCTCAGGAGTACTCGCTCCACGAACTCGATCCTCAGCGAGGTCGCGAGTTGAGAGCGCTTCTTCCGTGACTCCCGGCAATGTGAAAATCAAATCGAGTGGTGAACGGCTGAAGACTGGCAGAGCTTCAACTTCCTGAGTGGTTACCGTGCCGCCGACTACAGTGCGAGTCGTATCCACGGCGGGCGTGTCAGACACGGTTACTACAACCGGGTCGACAACCACGCCTTGCGGCACGAGCACGATGTCCATCTGCGCATTCTGACCCGCGACAAACGCCAACTCGGTCTTTTCCTGAGCGGCGAAACCGGTTGAGGAGAATTTGAGCGTGTAAATGCCGGGCTCGAGTTGTATCAACCGATATCGTCCCACGTCATCGCCGGTCGTCGTTCGGATGATACCAGTTTTTATTAGAACCGCTTCAACGGTCGCACCGGGAATGATGGCGCCATTTTGATCTGTGACGCGACCGGTGATGGTCACAGTGTCGAGATCCTGGGCTGCGAGTGGCAAGACAACTGGAAACATCAGGAACAGCAAAACGCCACTTAAGCGAGTCAGAACCCCGACACGTCGGGATAGCGACGAGGTCGTATCGATTTGTCTAACGCTTTTCACCCAGTATGAAGACGCCAATAGCATCGGGCACTTTACTCCTGCAAAAACTGGCGATGAATCGTCAGGGCTACGCTGGCCTGATGGCAGAGCGTATGTCGGCTCCCTGCAACGTGAAGAATTCTGTCTAAATGAGGCAAACCGCAACCGCGGAACAACGCATTCGATAGACGCGGACTCTAACACGGCCTTGGGTTACCAGACAAGAAAACAAGCCTCGTGAATTGTGTTTGGATTGAGATGCCACGGGCTTGCCCCGTGGTGATGCTCACGCTGGTGGCTACAAAAATGGCTTAAGAAAGTTCGTGGATGCCACCGGCTTGCCCGGTGGAGGTTCACGCTTGCGCTGCTGGATGCGAGAAATCTTTTTGTAGCGCGGCTAGCGTCAGTTACCACGGGGCAAGCCCGTGGCATGATTTTTATGAATCGCTGTTTTTAGCGGCTAACGTGAATTACCACGGGGCAAGCCCGTGGCATGATTTTTATGAATCGCTGTTTTTAGCGGCTAACGTGAATCACCACGGGGCAAGCCCGTGGCATTTTCGAAACTCTCAAAAACTAACTTCGGGTGATGGTGCGGCGGCGGATGATGGTGGCGCGTGAGATGGGAACTAAAGATTCACTTTCCGGTGGCGCCGGCTCGGTGAAGTTGGCGAAGTCGCTGACGTGCGTCTGCAGGTAATCGAAGAACCGCTCGAACTCTTTCTGCATGGCGTCCATCTTTTCGCGCATGTTGAGGATGATTTCGACGCCGGCGAGATTGACGCCAAGATCGCGCGTTAACGCCAGCACCAGCTCCAGCCGCTCAAGGTCCTCATCGGTATAGAGACGAGTATTGCCCTCGGAGCGCGACGGCTTCAGCAAACCTTCACGTTCATACAATCGCAGCGTCTGCGGATGAATTCCATACTGATCCGCAACGGCGCTAATCGTGTAAGTTTTCGGTTTGCGTTTCATTCAATAAACCGTACTTGGTGCTTTGTACTTTGTTCTTTGCTCGTAATGGTTGAGCGACCTTCCTTGATGTAACTCAACTACAAAGAACCAAGTACAAAGAACCAAGTACAAAGAACAAAGATCTAATTACTATTCCAGTCCCATCACTACCCTGGGGTTTTCCGTATTGCTCTTAGCATACTCACGGAGCAATTCCTTAGTCTCCTCAGAAATCACTTTTGGTAACGCAATCTGCACATCTACAAATTGATCGCCACGGGCGTTCGGATCACGCAGCGACGGGGCTCCTCGCTGGCGGAGTCGGAACCGCTGTCCCGATTGCGTGCCGGGGGCGATTCGCAACTGCGCCTTGCCTTCGACAGTGGGCACTTCAATCTTTGCGCCCAGCGCAGCCTCGGGCACTGTAATCGGAACCGTCACATAAATGTTGTCGCCTTTGCGCGTAAAATATTTATGCGGCCCAACATTGGTGATGATGTGTAAATCACCCGCAGGCGCACCCATTCTGCCACCTTCGCCTTTGCCGGGGATACGAACTCGGGATCCGGTATCAACACCCGCTGGTATTCGCACTTTGACGTTTTCAGTTTTCGGCATCGTGCCTTTGCCTTTGCAAAGAGAACAGGGCGTACGACGCCGGCCGCTGCCTCCGCAATCAGGACACTCTTGCGCAAATCTTAAACGTCCACCGGCGCGTTGCACTTGTCCTGATCCTTTGCAGGTCTGGCAAACTACGACCGGGCCTCCAATGTCGCCCGCGCCATTGCAGCGGGAGCATTGTTCGGAACGATTAACTGTGATGTTGGTAGTAAGGCCCTGGATTGCCTCTTCAAAAGACAACGACAATGGCATCTCGATGTCGGCGCCGCGCTGAGGTTGCGGGCGTGGTGGTTCTTTTTCCTTGGCGCCGCCGCCAAACAGGTCGGCAAAGATATCTTTGAAGCTGCTGCCACCGCCGCCGCTTCCTGGAGTTGAAGTTGTGCCCCAGTCGAAGCCCGTGAAATCAAATCCCGGAGGCGCGGTTCTTCCAGAGGTTGCGCCGGCGCCGCGAGCGTGCGCATCGGCGAGATTCTCAGAGTACTCACCGAAGCGATCGTAGACTTTGCGTTTCTTCGGATCGGAAAGGACGTCGTGGGCTTCGGTGGTCAGCTTGAAGCGTTCCTCTGAAGCCTTGTCTCCCGGATTCACGTCCGGGTGATACTTGCGCGCGAGCCGCCGGTAAGCCTTCTTGATTTCCTCAGGCTTAGCGTCGCGCTTCACACCCAGTATTTCGTAATAGTCCTTTTTCGCCATTTTCCGATTGCTGATTGCTGACTGCGGATTGCTGATTCAAGACAACGTGACGATGAAGGGAAAACGGAGCCACGTCGAAATTAATTCCTTCTCCGCGTCTCCGTTTCTCCTATCTCCGTGTCTTTCTCTGCCAGCGCCGGTTATTGCTTATTCTCGTCAACATCGACGTACTCAGCGTCGATGACATTGTCGTCACCACCAGCTGAGCCGGTTGATGAGCTGGCGCCGGCTGCTGAAGCCTGGTCTTCGGTACCCGGAGAACTCGAAGTCGAGCTCTGCTGATATAAGACCTCCGCCAATTTGTGTGACGCGGTCTGCAGCGCATTGTAAGCGTCGTTGAGCTTATCAACGCCGCCTTCAGCCAAAGCTTTCTTGGCGTCTGCAATTGCAGTCTCAAGTTCACCAGCGACAGCGCCCGCCTTTTCACGGTTTTCGTTGAGCGTCTTTTCCATTTGATAGGTCAAGCCGTCCAATCGATTGCGCGCTTCGATCTCTTCGCGTTTGCGAGAGTCGTCCGCAGAGTGCGATTCAGCATCGCGCATCATCTTGTCGATCTCGTCCTTGGACAAACCGGAAGACGAAGTGATGGTTATCTTCTGTTCGCGGCCTGTGCCCATGTCTTTTGCTGACACGTTGACGATTCCGTTGGCGTCAATGTCGAACGCCACTTCCACTTGCGGAATACCACGCGGCGCCGGCGGAATGCCAATCAAGTGAAACTTGCCAAGCGTGCGATTGTCGCCAGCCATAGGCCTTTCACCCTGCAGCACATGGACCTCAACCGAAGTCTGATTGTCCGAAGCCGTCGAAAAGATTTCCGACTTGCGAGTTGGAATTGTCGTGTTGCGTTCGATCAGTTTCGTGAAGACACCGCCGAGCGTCTCGATGCCGAGCGACAGTGGCGTAACGTCGAGCAACAGAATGTCAGTCTTCTCGCCCGACAAGACGCCGGCCTGGACCGCTGCGCCTACAGCGACAACCTCGTCCGGATTAACGCTCTTGTTCGGCTCTTTGCCGAAGAGGGTCTTGACGATCTCCTGAACCTTGGGAATACGAGTAGAGCCACCCACCAGAACGACTTCGTCGATCTTCTTCGCATCAAGGCCGGCATCTTTGATAGCCTGCTCAACGGGAGATCGCAGACGCTGCAGAATCGAATCAACCAGTTGTTCAAACTTGGCACGACTCAGTTTCATGACCAGGTGCTTTGGACCTGACTGGTCAGCCGTGATGAAAGGCAGATTGATTTCAGTCTCCATCGTGCTCGAGAGTTCGATCTTCGCCTTTTCACCAGCTTCCTTGAGCCGCTGCAAAGCCATCTTGTCATTGGAAAGGTCGATGCCCTGATCGCGCTTGAATTCTTCGACGATCCACTCGATGAGTCTTTCGTCAATATCATCACCGCCGAGGTGGGTATCGCCGTTGGTGGACTTAACTTCCACGACGCCTTCCCCGACCTCGAGGATCGAGATGTCGAATGTGCCGCCGCCAAAGTCGAACACCGCAATGGTCTCGTCCTTCTTCTTGTCGAGGCCGTAGGCCAACGCCGCCGCCGTCGGCTCGTTAACGATACGCATGACTTCGAGGCCTGCGATCTTGCCCGCATCCTTAGTGGCCTGCCGCTGTGCATCGTTGAAGTAGGCTGGCACCGTAATAACGGCCTTTTCGACTTTTTGGCCGAGATAATCCTCGGCTGACTGCTTCATTTTCTGAAGCACCATGGCCGAAATCTCTGGCGGACTCCAATCCTTGCCCCCCGCAAAGATTCGAACATCGCCGTTAGTTGCCGATTGAACTTTGTATGGAACCTGTTTGATTTCCTCGTTCACTTCGTCAAAGCGACGGCCCATGAAGCGTTTGATTGAGTAGACTGTATTCTCGGGATTGGTGACGGCCTGGCGCTTAGCGACTTGACCGACCAGCCGGCTACCGTCTTTTGTGAAAGCGACTACCGAAGGTGTAGTCCGGCCACCTTCGGAATTTGTAATGACCGTGGGCTCGCCACCTTCCATGACGGCAACGACCGAATTGGTTGTTCCCAAGTCAATTCCAATAATTTTGCTCATTTCATCTCTCCGAAATCGTTGAATTGCTGACCTACTGATACGTCAAACACCCTAAGCTTGGGGTGAGTCCTGGCTCTAAACGCCGCATCTGACTTGAACGCGAACTCAATATAATACCTGAGTGTGTCATTGTCAACTTTAGTTTAGTGGGGCGAGAAAGCTTTATCCGCAGATTACACAGAAAGCTAGACCGCTTGTGAAGATTGGGTGGGTTTTGGGGTCGTGAGATGGCGTGGTAGCTTAGACTTCAGTCTGAGTTTCTCGCTCATTGACGCTATCGTCGCAGTGCTGGGGCAGGTTGAATACTTTCAAGTCCATAGAGTCAACTTTGAATCAAACACAGACTGAAGTCCGTGCTACTTAACGGTTCGGGGTTTGGCGGCGTTCTTCGTTCATGAGCTTCGAAACGAAGAAGACGTAGTGAATGCCGGAAAGCAAAGCCAGGGTGAAGACGCTGGTGTAGATCGTGGGGAGGTAATAGCCTGAGCCGTAGGGGAAGCTTGCGGCAAACATAATCATCGCAACTGCAAAAATCTGGACGGTCGTGTTGAATTTTCCGAGCGCTGACGGACGAAAGCCACGAAATCCAGTCATGATGTTGATTGCCGCAGCCCCAACGATTATGAAGACATCCCTGCTAATCACCGCTACGGTTACCCAGAAAGGAATGGGGAGATGCTTGGGTAAGGGCGCGTGAAATACGGTCTTCATCGAAAGCACAATAAATGCCGTGACCAGCATTAGTTTGTCCGCGATCGGGTCGAGGATTGTGCCCAGTTGAGATTGCTGGTCGAAGCGCCGAGCGAGCAGCCCATCCAAGCCGTCAGTCACGCCTGCTATGACGAAGACTGCGAGGGCCGAAATGAATCTCTGATAGAAAACCAGAGACACAAAGATCGGGATCAGGACCATCCGAAAGATGGTCAACACATTCGGGACGGTAATTATCCTGGAGGACATTTGATTGCTGGTGCACAGCAGCTGGGAGCACTTCGCAGCTGACGTTAGCCGCAGTGCAATTCAAGCAGGGAAATTTCTGGTGGACAGCCGTAGCGGATGGGGAGAACGACAGTTCCCAGACCGCGAGTCACGTAGATCTGGGTATCGTCCTGCCTGGCAAGGCCGTTCATAACACGTCGCCGCGTCCTGGTACGATCCGCACGCAAGGCGACCTGACCGCCATGTGTATGTCCACTCAACACCAAATCGATTCCGGCGCGAGCAGCTCGGCGCAACACAATCGGATTGTGCGCGAGCAAAAGTCTCATTTCGTTGTCGCTGGAGCCTGCGAGCGAGAGCGAAATATCTTCGAGTCCAACCATGGTGTCATTGACGCCGGCTAGCCAGAATGCTGCGCCATCTTTCTCAAAACGCATTCCTTCGTTAATGAGAACCTTTATTCCTTCCGCGCGGAACAGATCCGTAATCAGAGCCGCGTCTGTCCAGTGATCGTGGTTCCCAAGCACTGCAAAAACACCGCAGCGTGCTCGAAGTTTGCCGACGATTTCTGCGCAAGGGGCCGCGTACCGGCGTTCATGGGAAATGTAATCGCCAGTTAAGGCAACGATGTCGGGATCGAGGCTGTTCGCCGTATCAATCGCTCGTCGAAGTTGAGCTGCTGAAGTCAACGGACCGAGATGCAGGTCTGAAAGGTGAACTATGCGGAAACCGTCCAAAGCTTTCGGCAAGCGTCTCAGAAAAATGGGACACCGCTCGATGGTGAGCATGAAAGGCTCAGCGAAAGCTGCTCGTGCAACTTCAGTTAGGTTAAGAGCTAAAGTCTTCAGAGGCCGCTGAGGCTGTGAAGGGAGCGCAGTCCGGCGTAACTTCCGTCGAATAGGGGTTGCCATATTATGGTTATTTTTGCCGTATTAAGACGTTTGGTATTCCCAGTTTTTCCCGGGGCTTTCCAAAGGTTGGCGCATTATATGGATCAAGCCTTAAAGATGCAACTTTGAAAAACCCGTATAAAACAATCGTACAACGATTAACCGACAGTCACCCCTCAAGGGTTGCGATGCCATGATCAATCGCCGCTAATAGCATTTACCGACAAGCCCCAATCTGTCAAAAGCAGAAAGCCTTTAGCCGCAGATTACGCAGATTCCACAGATGTAAAGCAAGATCTTAGGACTGTGGTTCTTAGGACTTTAGATCTTCGTCTTTATTCTTCGTCTCATTCACACCCGTTTCAACTGGGTGACAAAGTTTGGTGTGAACCTTGGAACCGTTTTAACGGTTTCCCTCTCCCGACTGAACTAAAACCGTTGAAACGGTTAAGAAGACGCTGTCGCTACTCTCATCACACCCGGTTGAAACCGGGTGTGAATGAGATTTGAACGTGAACCAATACTCTTATCCGTGGAATCTACGTAATCGTGGCAGCGGTTTTTCGCTAATCAAATTGCGTGTCAGCATCTGCGCATGCCAAGTCAGAACCGTCGGCGATAGCCTATGTGTCCCAGCCACTCAATCAGCCAGCAACGTTAACCAGTTACCTGCGCTCAACCCATCGGTTACCGCAGACGGTGCTGACCTGGCACACGGTTCCTGAGACGCGAGTACTATTGGTGCTACTGACTCGCAGGCGCATCCTGTGCCATAATCCGCTCGCTCTGTTAGCGAAGTAGCAATCAATCCAATCTTTCACGTCTTGCGTCTGGCCCTGTTTTGCGAGCCGGAGGTGACGCCAACAACAAATTTCAATCGTCGTTTCTCGCCAAGTTATTTCGAACTTGAAGCGAGAGAGGAGGCCACATGTCAGGTAGAAAGGGAGCGGTCCTACTATCAAGTATCGTTTTGCTTTGCCTTACGATCGTTGCAACCGGTCAACAACTGGGCAGCTCCAAAGACGTGATGGGCGCGCTTCGTTACCGGCATATCGGTCCGGTGGGGAATCGGATCACTACGGTCGCGGGAATTCCCGGGCAGCCGAACATTTACTATGCCGGCGCAGCTTCGGGCGGAATCTGGAAAACCACTGACGGCGGTACGCATTGGGATTCTGTCTTTGACGATCAAGTCGTTTCATCCATTGGTCAGATAGCGATAGATCCGACCGACCCAAATGTGGTTTGGGCTGGAACTGGAGAACCCTGGATTCGCAGTCACATCTCGGTGGGCCAGGGCGTTTACAAATCGATTGATGCCGGTAAGACGTGGAAGTTGGTGGGTCTCGAGAAGACTGGGCGAATTAGTCGAATCCTCATCAATCCCAACAATCCGGATCAGGTCGTTATCGCCGCTGTCGGGCACGCGTATGGGCCGCAACAGGAGCGCGGGGTCTTTCGAACGACAGATGGCGGCAAGAACTGGGAGCGCGTCCTGTTTGTTGACGAGAACACGGGCTGCTCAGACATGGTGATGGATGCAAACAATCCCCGAATCATATTTGCCGGAATGTGGCCATTGGTGATTCACACGTGGGGACGCGAAAGCGGCGGGCCAGGCAGCGGTCTCTACAAGTCGAATGACGGCGGAGCAACGTGGAGAAAGCTTACCGGACGCGGACTGCCGACTCGGATGACCGGCAAGTTTGCCCTCGGGATTGCTCGTTCGAATTCAAACCGCGTCTATGCGCTCATCGAAACGGGTGATGGAGTGCCCTTGAATGGCAAAGAGACAGACCGCGGCAAATTGTGGCGTTCCGAAGATGGCGGCGAGAATTGGCGCCTCGTGAGTTACGACCGAACTCTTGGCGGCCGTACGCATTACTACTTTCGCATGGCAGTCTCGCCTGACAACGAAAACGAGACTTACTTTCTGACGGCTGGTTATGGCGTTTCGATTGATGGAGGTGAAACTCTTCGCCCCGGCGGATTCGGTAACAGTCCCGGCGGTGACAACCACGACATGTGGATTGACCCGACGAATGCGAATCGCATGGCTGTAGCCAATGATGGCGGCGTCTCGATTTCAGTTACACGCGGTCGAACATGGAATCGGATTCAACTGCCAATTGCGCAGATGTATCACGTGACCGTCGATGACCGTATTCCCTATTTTGTTTACGGCAATGAGCAGGACGATCCGTCTTATCGAGGTCCTAGTCGCGTGGCCGGTGGAGGATTTGGCGGCGGTCAGATTCCGCGTAGCGCCTGGCATCCAGTAGCTGGCGGTGAGAGTGGTTGGTCCACTCCCGATCCCGGTGATCCCAACATCGTCTGGTCGAGTGCCTCCGGATCAGGAAGCATTGGCGGCATAGTCGAGCGTTACGACTTGCGCAATGGCCAGGCTCGCAACGTCGAGGTTTGGCCCGATCAAAGCAACGGCTCGACTGCCGGTGAGCTGAAGTATCGATTTGTTTGGACGATGCCGCTGACGATTTCGCCCCACGATCACAAGAAGATCTACGTAGGCAGCCAGTTTATTCATCAGACTACGGATGACGGGCAGAGCTGGCAGCTGATTAGCCCGGACCTTACTTCCAACGACAAAAGCAAACAGGGATTCTCGGGTGGGCTGACCGGTGACAACATCGGTGTTGAATATGCTCCCGTAGTCTTTGCCATCGCGGAATCTCGCAAAGAGAGCGGTTTGATTTGGGCCGGCACCAACGATGGCATCGTGCAGTTAACGAGAGACGGCGGAAAGAACTGGACCAACGTCACGAAAAACATTCCCAACCTGCCGCCGTGGGGAACAGTGAGCAACATCGAACCGTCCCGCTATGACGCCGGCGCGGCTTATATCACAGTCGATTTTCACCAGGTTAACAATCGCGATCCATTCATCTACAAAACCAGGGATTATGGGAAGACGTGGAAGCCGATTACGAACGGAATTCCGCACAGCATGCTTAGCTATGCTCACTGCGTCCGTGAAGATCCGGTGCGACAAGGATTGCTGTACGTGGGCACGGAGAACGGTCTTTATGTTTCCTTCGATGACGGCGAAAGGTGGGAGCCGCTCCAGTCTAACCTGCCGCACGCGCCGGTCTATTGGCTCGTGGTTCAGGAACATTTTAACGACCTGGTCATTGCAACTTATGGACGAGGCTTTTGGATCCTTGATGACCTGACACCGATTCAGCAGATGAGCGAGACCGTGCGCTCTGCCAACGCACATCTTTTTCCGTCGCACGCAACCTATCGGTTCAGACCGGGCACCGTGCCGGTAACGATGTCCGACGATCCGGCCGCGGGTCAGAATCCACCGTATGGCGCTGCCATTAACTACTATTTAAAGGACGCGCCCGGTGGTGAGGTAAAGATTCGTATCGAGGATTCGAAAGGACAGACGGTACGCACTATCACGGGCACAAAGAATGTTGGAATCAATCGCGTCACCTGGGACTTGCGAGGCGAGCCTTCAAGGGAGATGAGACTGCGGACGAGTCCGGCGTACGCGCCTGAAATTCGAGTCGGTGCTGATGGCACGCGATCGGCTCCGGATGGCGCGCGCATGACGCTCTTGATGCCGCCCGGGTCTTATACGGTGAAACTTTCAGCCGGCGGTAGCGAGTTTAGTCAGCCGCTTACTGTGCTAAAAGATCCAAGCTCCACCGGCACCGCTGCCGATATTCAAGCGCAGTTCGAGATGCTTTCGGATCTCAGGAAGGATTTGGAAAGCGCGACTGACGCTGTGAATCAAATCGAATCCATCCGGGCGCAGCTTTCCAATCTCAGTTCAGTGTTGCAGGGCGAAGCAAACGCGCCGTTGCGGACAACAGCCGAGGAGATTGAGACGAAACTGCTGGAAGTGGAAGACAATCTGATTCAGCGCAAGCTGACTGGGCAGGGACAAGATACGGTGCGTTGGCCGCCCAAACTCATCAGCAAGCTTAATTACGTCGGCAGCGGTTTAAGTGGCGCTGACTTTCCGCCAACAAATCAACAGCGTGAAGTGCACGCGCTGTTGAAAGCGCAGCTTGCGACTCAGCGAGCGAGGCTGCGAGCAATTCTGGAAGGCGACGTGGCTGCATTCAATCAGACGCTGCGAAGCAAGGGCGTCGGCAACATCGTCGCGCCGTAAAGATTTTATCGCGGCTTTGCCGCCGCACAGTGCGGAAAGGCTATGCCTTTCCGTCGAGCTCTAGAATGAGATTTGGGAGAGGCTCTGCCTCGACCAGAAAAGTCAGGGAGGCATAGCCTCGAAGAACTAATACGGCTTGCGACGGAAAGGCATAGCCTTTCCGCACTGTGCGGCGGCAAAGCCGCAGTCGCTTGATCCTAAAAGAAAGACCAAAGTACCAAGAACAAAGTCCAAAGAACCGTCGTTCTACAAATCAATGTACTGTCCGCAATGTGGAACTGAATCGGCCTCGACCTTGCAGTACTGCCGTCTTTGTGGCGCTAATCTGAAGGTCATCGGCAAAGCCGTCGCACTTAGCGAGGCTATCGCGCGCAGCGACCGAGGTCCGCTGCCAAAGCTCAAGGAGATGATCAGGAACTTCACGCCTGAGCACGTTACTGAGGAGATTTCGGGCGCCCTCGAAAAGATGAAAGAGGAAATTGCGCTTAGCTCCGATGAGCCCAGGCCGAAAAAAGCGCCCTGGTGGCAGCTTCGCGAAAAGAAGAGTCCACAACGGCGGCGCGAAGATCACCGCGTTAAAGGAACGGTCTCTTTCTTTAGCGGGATTGGTCTGACAATCTTTCTCTATAACCTCGCCGGGGCGGTAGTTCTCAAGCTGCCTCCGGAAGTGCTCGCGAAGATTCCGTTTGAGTTACAGCCGGTCATTCATGCGCTGTGGACGCTTGGCTTCATTCCCATCCTATCGGGCGTCGGACACATTACCTCGAGCTTCTTTATCAAATCTGAGGCGAGTCCACGTGCTGAGCTGCCACCTGGTCCTCCACCCACTGCTGACGTCGAACTCCAGCCCGCGCTACGTCCCGGTGTTGTCCGCAGTGTGACCGAAGGCACGACTGAGCTACTGATCGAGCACTGAAGTCGAGGTTGTCAGCTCTGAGTGGGCGCAGCTTTGCTGGAAAAGTCTTAAATCCCAGCTGCGCCAGCTGGTGGTTACTTCAGGTCCAGCCTACCAATGTTTGATGTCGCGGTTTACTTAATCCCACCAGCGGGAGCAGGTGGATGGTTTAAGTCCTGCCTATTTCCGTTGAAAACTTGCGGCGAGGCAGCACTTGAAACATCCCTCAGCTGCCGCTGAGGGGATTAAAAGGACCAATCCCAACCTCTCTTTGTAGGTCGAACTTGAACGATCCACCAGCTGCCGCAGGTGGGATTTAATACAGCCAGTTGGAGCTAATAGGACAAGTGTGATCAGCTCGGGGTCAGGAAGGGTTGCTTGCGCCCGCCTAAGTTGCATTGGCTCTCGAGCGAGGTCAAACCACACTAGTGGACTGTAACAGTTGAATTGCTAGTAGCTCGACCAGTGACATAGATCAGATTTCGATCATTTTTCCAACAGATAGAATCGATGAGCCACTAGCAATCTCTTTGTTACAGTCCACTAG
>Ga0134125_10003459_pt1 | contig 18245 bp, 11 predicted proteins | sample KB31751_FD_96464 | JGI IMG/M metagenome (GOLD analysis project Ga0134125, IMG submission 96464) | Terrestrial soil microbial communities with excess Nitrogen fertilizer from Kellogg Biological Station, Michigan, USA - KB3-175-1 | ecosystem: Environmental > Terrestrial > Soil > Unclassified ... | reverse complement strand
GCACGTCGCGCGGATGGAGGCTGAGCGCCTTGTCGAGCGCGATGGCGTCCTCCATCGCCAGCCGCGTGCCGGAGCCGATGGAGAAATGCGCGGTGTGCAGCGCGTCGCCGATCAGCACGTATTTGTCGTGCGACCAGCGCGCGTTGTGCACGACCGGAAACTGCCGCCAGATCGAATTGTTGGAAATCAGCGGGTGGCCCTCGAGCGCATCGGCGAAGACCCTCTCGCAGACGCTGCGCGATTCCGCGTCGGCCATGCGCTCGAAGCCGGCGCGGACGAAGGTTTCCTCGTCGGTCTCGACGATGAAGGTGCTGCGCCCCGGCGCGTAGCGGTAATGATGCGCGTTGAAATCGCCGATCGGGGTGTGGCGAAAAGTCTGCGTCAGCGTGTCGTAGGCCTTGCTGGTGCCGAACCAGGCGAAACGGTTGGACAGATGCGCGACGCCCGCGCCGAATTCGTGCGCGAGGGTGCGGCGCACGAGCGAATTGACGCCGTCGGCGCCGACCACCAGATCGGCTTTGCCGATCTCATCCAGCGACATGACGGCGCGGCCGAACTGCGGTTCGACGCCGACGGAGCGCGCCCGCGCCTGCAACAGTTGCAGCAGCTTCAACCGGCCGATCGCGGCAAAGCCGACACCGTCGATGACGACGCGCTCGTTGCGATGAACGATGGTGAGGTCGTGCCACGTCTCCATTTGCGGCGCGATGGCGGCATAGGTTTCGGCGTCGTCCTCGCGCAGGAATTCCAGCGCGCGGTCGGAGAACACCACGCCGAAGCCGAAGGTGGCGTTGGCGGCATTCTGCTCGATGACGGCGACGTCGGCGGCGGGCTTACGCCGCTTGATCAGGTAGGCGAGATAAAGTCCGGCCGGCCCGGCGCCGAGAATGACGATGCGCATGGGTGAATTGTCTCAAACCGCTCGTCCCTGCGAAAGCGGGGACGCAGAAGCCCTGGCGCGGCGCTTTTTGACCGGAATTCCCGATGGCGCGGGAATGAGCGGAAAACCGGTCAAATCGTCTGGTTATACTCGCCGACCGCCGGGAAGGTGCGCAGCACGGTGTCGATGCCCTTGAACATTTCGCGCATGCGCGCGTCCGACACCGGGCTTTCCACCACCACGACCAGCTCCGGCTTGTTCGAGGAGGCGCGCACCAGGCCCCAGGTGCCGTCCTCGGTGGTGACGCGCACGCCGTTGACGGTGACGAGGTCGCGGATCGGCTGGCCGGTGAAGCGGCGGCCGTCGGCCTTCATCGCCTCGAAATGCTTCACCACCGCGTCGACCACGCCGTATTTCTTCTCGTCGTCGCAATGCGGCGACATGGTCGGCGAACCCCAGGTCTTCGGCAGCGCCTTGCGCAGATCGGCCATGCTCTTTCCCGGATTGCGGTCGAGCATGTCGCAGACCGCGAGCGCGAAAATCATGCCGTCGTCGTAGCCGCGGCCGAACGGCTTGTTGAAGAAAAAGTGCCCCGACTTCTCGAAGCCGGCGAGCGCGCCCAGCTCGTTCACGCGGCGCTTGATGTAGGAGTGCCCGGTCTTCCAGTAGTCGGCCTTGACGCCGTTCGCCTTGAGCACCGGATCGGTGAGGAACAGCCCGGTCGATTTCACGTCGACCACGAAGGTCGAATTCTTGTGCAGCGACGACATGTCGCGCGCCAGCATCACGCCGACCTTGTCGGCGAAAATTTCCTCGCCCTCGTTGTCGACGACGCCGCAGCGGTCGCCGTCGCCGTCGAAGCCCAGCCCCACGTCGGCGCGGCTCACCAGCACGGCGTCGCGCATGGCGTGCAGCATCTTCATGTCTTCGGTGTTCGGATTGTAGCGCGGGAAGGTGAAATCAAGGTCGCAGTCGAGCGGCACCACCTCGCAGCCGATGGCCGATAGGATGCGCGGCGCAAACGCGCCGGCGGTGCCGTTACCGCAGGCGGCGACCACCTTCAGCTTGCGCCGCAGCTTGGCGCGCTTGGTGACGTCGGCGATGTAGCGTTCGGGGAAATTTTCAACGAAAACGTAGCTGCCGCCGCCCTTGAGATCGAACTTGCCGCCGAGCACGATGTCCTTGAGCCGGCCCATCTCGACCGGCCCGAAGGTGAGCGGCCGGTTGGCGCCCATCTTCACGCCGGTCCAGCCATTGTCGTTGTGCGAGGCGGTGACCATCGCGACGCACGGCACGTTGAGCTCGAACTGCGCGAAATAGGCCATCGGCGTGATGACAAGCCCGATGTCGTGCACCTTGCAGCCCGCCGCCATCAGCCCGGACGCGAGCGCCATCTTCACGGAAGCGGAATACGCACGGAAATCGTGACCGGTGACGATCTCCGGCTTCACGCCCATCTCGCGGATCAGCGTGCCGAGCCCCATGCCGAGCGCCTGCACGCCCATGAGGTTGATTTCTTTTTCCAGCAGCCAGCGCGCGTCGTATTCGCGGAAACCGGTGGGCTTCACCAGCGGCGAGGATTCGTAGGCATAGGTATTGGGCGTGAGCGCGGGCTTCGGCGTCGGAAACATCAAGGCCTCAAATCGGAGCGGAACAACGTTCATTGTGCATACCTCAACGCCACGGGGCGGCAAAGCGATCCGTTCAGTCAGCTATGGAATCGGGTCGGAAAGGGCTGGCTTATTGCTCGAGCACCATGCGGCCATCGGCATATTCGTAGCGCCGCAGCCGGGAGAGAAAGGAAACGCCGAGCAGATTTTGCCCCAGCACGTCGTCCGGCAAGACCAGCGCCTGCACGTCGAAGACGGTGATGTCGCCGACCTCGATGCGCTCGAGCCGCGCGGGCGCGGCCTTGATCTTGCCGTTGGCGGTGGAGACGATGGCGGTGTAGTCGGCAGGCTGCGGGAAAATCTGCACGCGGTTGGCGTCGGACTCGCGCATGATCACCATCGAAGCGCCGGTGTCGACCATGAAGCCGATGGCGCGTCCATTCACCCGCGCATCGACCTCGAAGTGACCGGCGCGGTCGCCCGAAAGCACCATCCGGTGCTGGCCGGCCGAGACCTGGCTCGGTTGCTCGACGGCACGCACGGTTGCGGCCTGCACCGCCGGCGGCCTGGCTGTCGTTTCGTCCATCATCTTGCCGGCAAAGCCGCAGACGATCAGCAATCCGGCGGCGGCGAGAATGACGTTGCGCATGAAGAAGCCCACCTTTTTCGAAGGCGGATAAAATCATGCAGTCTTCAATGCAGGCTTAAGCCGGATCGTCAGCAAACCGTAAACGCCGGCGTTCGCATTTTATATTCGCGTCTCAAGTGCCGCGCGGTTTGGCGCGGCGCGTCGCCGGCGCGGAGAGCGGATCGTCCGGCCAGGGATGGCGCGGATAGCGGCCGCGCATCTCGGTTTTCACCTGCGCGTAGCTGCCGCGCCAGAAGCCCGGCAGGTCGCGCGTGACCTGCACCGGCCGATGCGCCGGCGACAAAAGCTCGACGACGAGCGGCACGCGCCCTCCGGCAATCGCCGGGTGCTGCGCCAGCCCGAACAATTCCTGCACGCGGATCGACACCGTCGGGCCCTGCTCCGCCTCGTAGTCGATCGGCACGCTGGAGCCGGTCGGCGCGGTGAAATGCGTCGGCGCTTCGGCATCGAGACGCTTGCGCAAAGGCCACGGCAGGAGATTGGCAGCCGCGTCGGAAAGTTCATCGCCGCCGATGTCGCTGCGCGCGGTCTTTTCGGCAAGCAGCGGTTCGAGCCAGTTCGCCGTCGTGCGCGCAAGCCCCTCGTTGGAGAGGTCCGGCCACTCCTCGCCTTCCGCCCGCCGCAGGAACGCCACGCGATTGCGGAATTGCAGCGCCGCCTTGCCCCACGGCAGTCTGTCCAGGCCCAAACCGACGAGACCTTGCGCGAGGATGCGAGCCGTATCGGCATCGGGCGCGACCGCTCTCGTCTGCTCGGCCAGCACCAGCGCGCCGAGACGGCGGCTGCGGCGGGCGCGCAGCGAAGCGGACGCGGCATCGAAGGTCACGGCATCGCGTTCTTCGATTTTGCCGGCAAAGCGCGCCTCGATCTCGGCAAGCGCAATCGGCGCCGCCAGCACAATGCGGCCGGAGGCCGCCGCGCCGGCGAGCTCCGCCACCGTCAGGAACGGCGCGCGCGCAAGCGGCGATGCCGCATCGACCGCGCCGCCGCGCCCGTTGGCGAGCAGAAATGCGCCGCCGCTGCCGCGATTTTTGGCAACGCGGTCGGGGTAAGCGAGCGCGAGGAGAGAGCCGGGGGACGTTTCTGCCCTCGCTTCGCTCGGGCGACCTCTCCCCGCAGGGGAGAGATTGGCAAGCCACCTCTTCACCATCCCCCTCGCCTCTTCCGCGCGGCGCGAGCGGTCGCGGCGGAATTGATCGAGCCGATGGTTGAGATCGACATCGTCGCCGCCGAGCCCGCGCTCGGTGAGCACCGCCGCGATCGCCGCCGCGGTGTCGCCCGCGCCTTCGGCCGCGGCATCGACCACCATGCGCGCCAGCCGCGGCGGCAAAGGTAGCGCGCGCAGGCGGCGGCCTTCTTCCGTGATGCGGCCCTCGCCGTCGATGGCCCCGAGCTCGCGCAACAATGCTTTGGCCTCGGCGAGCGCGGCCTGCGGCGGAGGATCGAGGAAGGCGAGCTTGCCGGGATCGCTCGCGCCCCACTGCGCCAGATCGAGCACGAAGGACGACAGATCGGCCGAGAGGATTTCCGGCCGCGTGTAGGGCTCGAGCGCGCCGGTCTGCGGCTCGTCCCACAGCCGGTAGCAGACGCCGGGTTCGGTGCGGCCGGCGCGGCCGCGGCGCTGGTCGGCGGCGGCGCGCGAGACGCGCACGGTTTCAAGACGGGTTAAGCCCACCTCCGGCTCGTAGCGCGGCACGCGCGCAAGGCCGCTGTCGATGACGACGCGCACGCCCTCGATGGTGAGCGAGGTTTCCGCAATCGAGGTCGCCAGCACCACCTTGCGCCGCCCCGGCGGCGACGGCTCGATGGCGCGATCCTGCTCGCGCGCATCGAGCGCGCCGAAGAGCGCGACGATGTCGGTCGCCTTGTCGGCGATGCGCTCGCGCAATAGCGTCTCGGTGCGGCGGATTTCCGCGGCGCCCGGCAGGAACACCAGCAGCGATCCCGTTTCGGCGCGCAAGGCGCGCTCGACCGCCTCGGCCACCTGCTGCTCGATGCGCGCGCGCGGATCGCGCCCAAGATAACGCGTCTCGACCGCAAAGGCGCGGCCCTCGCTCTCGACGACCGGCGCGTTGCCGAGCAGGCCAGCGACCCGCGCGCCGTCGAGTGTCGCCGACATCGCCAGGATTTTCAGGTCGTCGCGCAAGCCCTGTTGGGCCTCACGCGCCAGCGCCAGACCGAGATCGGCATCCAGAGATCGTTCATGGAATTCGTCGAACAGCACCGCGGCAACGCCGTCGAGCGAGGGATCGTCGAGGATGAGCCGCGTGAACACGCCTTCGGTGATGACCTCGATGCGCGTGCGCCGGGACACCTTGGAGCCGAAGCGCACGCGCAGGCCGACGGTGTCGCCGACGTTTTCCTTGAGGCTAGCGGCCATGCGCGCGGCGGCCGCGCGGGCGGCGAGCCGGCGCGGCTCCAGCACGAGGATTTTCCTGTCTTTTGCCCACGGCTCGTCGAGCAGCGCCAGCGGCACGCGCGTGGTTTTGCCGGCGCCCGGTGGCGCCACCAGCACGGCGGCATCGCTCGCGGCCAGCGCAACCATCAGCCGCGGCAGCGCCTCGTCGATGGGGAGTGGTGTCTGAAAGTCACCCATTGGATTCCGGCTATTTACACCCGCTCATTCCCGCTTGGATCTGCTCATTCCCATTTACCCCGCTCATTCCCGCGCAAGCGGAAATCCAGTTCAGGCAAAAGTTCTGGACCCCCGCTTTCGCGGGGGTGAGCGGGAAATAAGCTGTGGGATTTAGAAGAGCTGGGTCCCCCGCTTTCGCGGGGGACAACGGCTTCTGTCGAATGACGCCGTAACGATTGTCATGAATCAGCCGTCCCCGCCCGCCCGACGCTCTCATAGGCAAAGCCGTGGCGGGCGACGTCGGCGGCACTGTAGACGTTGCGCAGGTCGACCAGCACCGGCTTCGCCATCACGCTTTTCAGGCGTGCAAAGTCGAGGGCGCGGAACTCCTCCCATTCGGTAACGATGACCAACGCGGAGGCGCCCTCGGCGCAGGAATAGGCGCTGTCGCAAAAGGCGACCTTGCCGAGCAGCGGCTTGGCCTGGTCCATGCCGGCCGGATCGTAGGCGCGCACCGTCGCGCCCATGTCCTGCAAGGCGGCGATCAGCGTGATCGACGGCGCCTCGCGCATGTCGTCGGTGTTCGGCTTGAAGGTGAGGCCGAGCACGGCGATCGTCTTGCCGGCGATGTCGCCGCCGAGCGCCGATTGCACCTTGCGCGCCATCGCGCGCTTGCGCGCGTCGTTGACGGCGGCGACCGCCTCGACGATGCGCAGCGGCGCGCCGTGATCGTGCCCGGTCTTGATCAGCGCGACCGTGTCCTTGGGCAGGCACGAGCCGCCGAAGCCGGGGCCGGCATGCAGGAATTTCGCGCCGATGCGGTTGTCGAGACCGATGCCGCGCGCGATCTCCTGCACGTCGGCGCCGGCCTTTTCGGCAAGATCGGCGATCTCGTTGATGAAGGTAATCTTGGTGGCGAGAAAAGCGTTGGCCGCGTATTTGATGAGTTCGGCGGTGCGCCGGCCGGTGAACAAAATCGGCGCGCGGTTGAGATAAAGCGGCCGGTAAAGCTCGGCCATCACCTCACGCGCGCGCGCATCGTCGGTGCCGACGACGATACGGTCGGGATGCTTGAAGTCCTGGATCGCCGCGCCCTCGCGCAGGAATTCCGGGTTCGACACCACGGCGTAATCGGCGTCCTTGCGCGTTTCGCCGATGATGCGTTCGACCTCGTCGCCGGTGCCGACCGGGACGGTCGACTTGGTGATGACCGCGGTAAAGCCGGACAAGGCGGCGGCGATTTCGCGCGCGGCGTCGAACACGTAGCTCAAATCGGCGTGACCGTCGCCGCGCCGCGACGGCGTGCCGACCGCGATGAACACGGCATCGGCGGCCTTGACGGCCTCGGGCAGCGAGGTGGCGAATTTCAATCGGCCGGCACGCGCGTTGCCTGCAACCAGCTCGGCAAGACCCGGCTCGTAGATCGGCACCTCGCCCTTGTCGAGCGCGGCGATCTTGCCGGTGTCCTTGTCGACGCAGGTTACGTCGTGGCCGAAATCGGCAAAGCAGGCGCCGGAGACGAGGCCCACATAGCCCGTGCCGATCATCGCGACGCGCATGCTTTTTCCCGGGAAAGATGGTTAACGGATTCCAACCGCGGCCGCCGGCCGTCTCATAGCAGACGGGATTTGGCGAGGCGAGAGCCGCAACTTTCTGCGATCGCGTAAAGGCTAATGAAACCTCGTGCTGTCATACCGGCGGCATGAGCGAAATCAAAATGCATGACGGGCGCGTCGACTGGGTCGACTACGCCAAGGGATTCTGCATCGTCTTCGTGGTGATGATGCATTCCACGCTCGGCGTCGAAGCCGCCGTCGGACACAACGGTTGGATGCATCCGGTGGTCGCCTTCGCGCTGCCGTTCCGCATGCCCGACTTCTTCATGATCTCGGGGCTGTTCCTGTCGAACGTCATCGACCGCGACTGGCGCACCTATCTCGACCGCAAGGTCGTGCACTTTGCCTATTTCTACGTGCTCTGGATGACCGTGCAATTCGCGGTCAAGGCGCCGGGGATGGTCGCCGACGCGGGCGTAGCCGACGTCGCGCGGCTTTATCTCCTGTCGTTCATCGATCCGTTCGGCACGCTGTGGTTCATCTATCTGCTGCCGGTGTTCTGCGTCTTCATCAAGCTGACCAAGCGCGTGCCCTGGCCGATTATCTGGTTGTTCGGTGCGGCGCTCGAAATCTGGCGCCCGAACACGGGCTGGATGGTGCCGGACGAGTTCGCTGCGCGTTTTGTCTATTGCTACACCGGCTACATCGCCGCGCGTTACGTGTTCGCCATGGCCGCGCGCGCGCAGGATGCGCCCGCGCTCGGCATCGCCGGGCTGCTCGGCTGGGCCCTCATCAACGGCACGCTGGTCTATTTCGGCTACGAGCAGATGCCGTTCATTTCGCTGGCGCTCGGGCTTGTCGGCGCCTGCGCGGTGGTGACGATCTCTGCGCTGATGACGCTACACGACGTGTTCAAGCCGCTGCGCTACTGCGGCCGCAATTCGATCGTCGTCTATCTCGCCTTCTTCCTGCCGATGGCGGCGACCCGCGCGCTGCTGCTGAAAACGCATCTGTTGACCGACGTCGGCTCGATGTCCGTCATCATCACGGCCGCCGGCGTCATCGGCTCGCTGGCGCTTTATTGGGCGACCCACGGCACCTGGGCGAATTTCCTGTTCGAACGCCCGGCGATGTTCTGGCTGACGCCCAAGCCCGCGCCGAAAGGCGCAGGCCCGCGCGTCGTGTTGCAACCGGCGGAATAAGTCCACAGGCTCTCGCGCGGATGTTGATTAAGGCCCGCGGACGGCCCACATTCGGGCCATGCCGGCGACCGCCAAAGCCAAAGCCCGTCCCGCCAAGCCTGCCGCGCCCGCGGCGGCAAATCCCGCCGCACGGCCGCTGAAAAAGGGCGACCATCTCTTCCTCGTCGACGGATCGGGCTACATCTTCCGCGCCTATCACGCGCTGCCGCCGCTCACCCGCAAGTCGGACGGGTTGCAGGTCAACGCCGTGCTCGGCTTCTGCAACATGCTGTGGAAGCTGCTTGCCGAACTAAAGGACGACAAGCCGACGCACCTTGCCGTCGTCTTCGACAAGTCGGAAAAGACCTTCCGCACCGAATTCTACCCCGACTACAAGGCACACCGGCCCGACGCGCCGGACGACCTCATTCCGCAATTTCCGCTGATCCGAAAGGCGGTCCACGCCTTCGAGATCCCGTGCCTCGAGCAGGCCGGCTTCGAGGCCGACGACCTGATCGCCACCTACGCGCGGCTGGCGAGCGAAGCCAAGGCGACCACCACCATCGTCTCCTCCGACAAGGACCTGATGCAGCTCGTCGGCAACGGCGTCACCATGTACGACACCATGAAGGACCGCCGCATCGGCGCCGCCGAAGTGATGGAGAAATTCGGCGTCCCGCCCGAGAAAGTCATCGAGGTACAGGCGCTGATCGGGGATTCCTCCGACAACGTGCCCGGCGTGCCCGGCATTGGCGTGAAGACGGCGGCGCAATTGATCGGCGAATACGGCGATCTCGAAACGCTGCTCAAGCGCGCCAAGGAGATCAAGCAGGACAAGCGCCGGCAAAGCCTGATCGACAACGCCGAGATCGCGCGCATCTCCAAGCGGCTGGTGACGCTCGACCGCAACGTTCCGCTCGAGGTGATTGTCGACGAACTCGCGGTGCACGAGCCGGACTACAAGAACCTCATCGCCTTCCTCAAGGCGATGGAATTCAACACCATCACCCGCCGCGTCGCCGAAAAGAGCGGCATCGATGCAAGCGCGGTGGAAGCGGACGACAAATTGGCCGCGGGTACGCCTTTGCCCTCTCCCCTTGTGGCAGAGGGTGGCGCCGAACAACGCGAGGCGCCGGGTGAGGGGGCGAGAGCAAAGCTCCCCCTCACCCGCCCGGCTGCACCGGGCGACCTCTCCCACAAAGGGAAAGGTGAAGATGGCGCCCTCACCCCCATCTCGCTCGCAGCCGCGCGCGCGGAAAAAGCCCGCGCCGCCAAAATCGACCGCTCGAAATACGAATGCGTGCGCGACATCGCGCGGCTCAAAGCCTGGATCGCGCGCGCGCATGAGGTGGGCGTCGTCGCCGTGGACACCGAGACGACCAGCCTCGATCCGATGACCGCGCATCTGTGCGGCTTCTCGCTCGCCGTCGCCGCGAACGAGGCCTGCTATGTGCCGATCGGCCACCGCGAGGGCGGCGCGCAGAACGGCGGCGACCTGTTCGCGCCCGAGGCAAAGCTCTGCCCCGGCCAGATTCCCGAGGCGCGGGCGCTCATTCTGCTCAAGCCGCTGCTCGAGGACCGCAGCGTGCTCAAGGTGGGGCAGAACATCAAATACGACTGGCTGGTGTTTGCCCAGCGCGGCATCGACATCGACGGCTACGACGACACCATGCTCATTTCCTACGTGCTCGACGCCGGCAAAGGCGGGCACGGCATGGACGATCTGGCCAAGCGCTGGCTTAACCACGACACCATCCATTTCCATCACGTCGCCGGCCAGGGCAAGGCGCAGGTGACCTTTGACTGCGTCGCCATCGACAAGGCGACGGAGTACGCCGCCGAAGACGCCGACGTGACGCTGCGGCTGTGGGAGGCGCTCAAGGCGCGCCTTGCGGCCGAGCGCGTCACCACCGTCTATGAGACGCTGGAACGCGGAATGCCGGCGGTGCTGGCGCGCATGGAGCGGCGCGGCATCGCCATCGACCGGCAGGTTCTCTCGCGGCTGTCCGGCGACTTCGCGCAGAAGCAGGGCGCGCTGGAAGAAGAAATCAAGGGGCTCGCCGGCGAGCCGCTCAACCCGGGTTCGCCCAAGCAGCTTGGCGACATCCTGTTCGGCAAGATGAAGCTGCCCGGCGGCACGAAAACGCGAACCGGCCAATGGTCGACCGGCGCGCGCGAATTGGAAGAGCTTGCCGAAGCCGGCCACGCGCTGCCGCGCAAGATCCTCGACTGGCGGCAGGTGTCGAAGCTGCGCTCGACCTATACCGAGGCGCTGCCGAATTACGTCAATCCGACGACGCACCGCGTCCATACCAGCTACGCGCTGGCCTCGACCTCGACCGGGCGGCTGTCCTCGTCCGATCCGAACTTGCAGAACATCCCGATCCGCACCGAGGAAGGCCGCAAGATCAGGCGCGCCTTCGTGGCTTCGCCCGGCATGAAGCTCGTCTCCGCCGATTACTCACAAATCGAACTGCGGCTTCTGTCCGAGGTCGCCGAGGTGCCGGCGCTGCGCAAGGCGTTCCAGGACGGCGTCGACATTCACGCCATGACCGCGTCGGAAATGTTCGGCGTGCCGGTCAAGGACATGCCCGCCGAGGTGCGCCGGCGCGCCAAGGCGATCAATTTCGGCATCATTTACGGCATTTCCGCCTTCGGCCTCGCCAACCAGCTCGGCATCGAGCGCGAGGAAGCCGGCGCCTACATCAAGAAGTATTTCGAGCGCTTCCCCGGCATCCGCGACTACATGGACGAGACGCGCGAATTCTGCCGCGCGCACGGATACGTACTCACGCTGTTCGGGCGCAAGTGCCATTACCCCGACATCAAGAATTCCAATCCCTCGATCCGCTCGTTCAACGAGCGCGCGGCGATCAACGCGCGCCTGCAAGGCACCGCCGCCGACATCATCCGCCGCGCCATGCTGCGGATGGAGCGCGAACTCACCGAGGCGATGCTCACCGCGCAGATGTTGCTACAGGTGCATGACGAATTGATCTTCGAGGTACCGGAACATCAGGTGCCGGACACCATCGCCATCGTCAAAGGCGTGATGCAGGACGCACCCCACCCGGCGGTGTCGCTGCGCGTGCCGCTTCAGGTCGATGCCCGCGCCGCCGACAACTGGGACGAAGCGCATTAGCGGGACGCGCGTTAGCGGCCTCAGCGCTTCTTTCGTTTTCCCTTCGACGCCTTGCCGGACGATTTCGCTTTGCTCGCCTTGGCGGCTTTGGCCGGCAGCACGGCGATCGCCTCGACCTCGAACAGCGCGCCCTGCCGCGCCAGTTGCGAGATCGCCACCGTCGTCGACGCCGGCGGCGGCGCGCCGAGGAAGCGCCCGCGCACCTCGCGCAAAATCGGCAGATGCGCCATGTCGACCAGGTAATTGGTGACCTTCACGATATCCTTGAAGCCTGCGCCGGCGTGGGCAAGCGCCAGCCCGAGATTTTCAAAGGCCTGCGTCACCTGCGCGCGGAAATCGCCGGGCGCGCCGACCAGCCGGTCGTCAAGATCGAGGCCGAGCTGCCCGGCGATGAAGATCAGCCGGTTCGGCCCAGTCGCCTCGACGACGTGCGAATAGCTCGGCGGCTTATGGATGGTCTTCGGATTGCTGAAGCGGACATTGGCGGCCACGATGCGTCTCCCGGTCTTTCGCGCGTTTCATTCCTCCAGCAGGCCCAGCCGCCGTCCCAGCCACTTGGTGGTCGGCGCCTGGATGAGGATCGTCATCAGGATGGCGATGAAGGTGACCGAGGCGATGACCTGCGCGCCGGGCGCCTTCATGCCGAGCAACAGGCCGGCAAGCGCCGCCGGAATGACGCCGGTCTCGCGCGTCCAGCACATGAACAGCATCTCGTTGAGGCTCCATCTGGCGCGCCGATCCGGCAGGCAGCAGAGAAAGACCGCGACCGGCCGCGCCACCAGCATGAACAGCACGACGACAATGACGCCGCCGAATGCGTATTGATGCATCAACCCGAAATCGACCTGCGCGCCGAGCAGCAGGAAAATGAACAGGCGCATGATGAACGCGGTCGTCGATACGAAGTGATCGAGCTTTTGCTGCTCGCCCGCCTCCATCGCAAAGCCGAACGAATCCTTGTTGCCGACGACGATGCCGAACACGAACACCGCCATGAAGCCGCTCGCCTGCAAGCCGTCGGCGGCGAGATAGGCGCCGATGACGGCAACCAGCGTGACCGGCGGCGCATATTCCTTGAGGAAGCACCAGCGCTCGTGTGCGATCAGCAGCGACACCAGATAGCCGAGCACGCCGCCGGCGATAATGCCGATGCCCGCCTGTTTGATGAGATCGAGCAGCGACGCCGCGAGCGAAAACTCGCCGGAGCCCATGGCAACGCCGAGCACGCCGAAGGTGACGATCGCCCCCATGGCGTCGTTGAAGGCGGACTCGCTCATCACCGTCTGCGCGACGCGGTCGCGGATGCGGACCTGCCGGAAGATCGGCACCAGCGTCGCCGGATCGGTCGAAGCCAGCGCCGCGCCCATCAGGAGCGCGACGATCATCGGCACGCCGAGGACGTAATAGGCGGCAAGCCCGGTGATCGCTGCGGTGATGACGACACCGACCGTGGCGATAACGACGATGGTGATCCAGACCTGCTTGAGCACGGCAAAGCGCAGCGAGGCGCCGCCGTCGAACAGGATGTAGCTTGCGCCGAACAGCAGGATGATCTGGTTGAGCGCCGAATCCGCCTTGATGTCGATAAGCCCGAGTGCCTGCGGGCCGATCAACATGCCGACGATGAGGAACAAGGCGACGTCGGGGACCTTGATCTTCTGGGCGACGAAGCCGGTGAGCGTGCCGATCGCCAGGATCAGGCCGCCCGCCAGCAACGTGTGCTTGGCGATTTCAATGGCGGCCGGCTGCATGGTCCCCCCTTACCGATTATCGGAGCCGTTCGGCTTTTTTAACGCCGCGGGGCCGGATGCTGCCCAACGCACCCCGAAATGACAAGACCGGGACCCGCGCGGCAACTTTCAGCCCGCCTGCGCGTTGTCCGGGCATTCGGATAACCACAGGTGCCGCAGCCATGTCCGCCAGTGGGAAAAGGTCGATCTCGCGCGCGATGACAGCGGCAGCCGCCGTCACGCTGCTGACATTTGCGTGCCCGCCGCCCGCTTCGGCTGGAATCTTCCAGCAGCTTTTCGGCGGCTTTTTCCACCACCGGGCGCCGCCGGCGGCGGTCGACGCCTACGCAGAACCCTCCGACGATTCCGGGCGATCCTCAGCGCCGCAGCGCATCGAAAGCGGGCCGGCGTCGGCCTACTGCGTGCGCACCTGCGACGGCTTTCATTTTCGCGTGCGCGCCAATGCCGGCGCCAGCGCCGCCGACATGTGCCGCGCTTTTTGCCCGGCGACGCAGACCAGGCTCTATTCCGGCGCCGACATCGACTACGCCAGAGCGAGCGACGGCAGCCGTTATACAGACCTCGATACGGCTTATCTCTACCGCCAGCACCTTGTGGCCGGTTGCACCTGCAACGGCCGCGATCCGGGCGGTCTCGCGAATATCGACGCGACCTCCGATCCCACGCTGCGGCCCGGCGACGTGCTGGTCACGGCGAACGGCCTGATGGCGGTCGCCGGCAAGAAGGACAAGGTCGCCGATTTCACCCCCGCCAGGGACTACAGCGGTTTCAGCAAAGACTATCGCGCGGCCTTGTCCGGCATCCGCATTGCGCCCGCAAGCCGTCCGGTCGCCAGCGCCGGTCCAGCCGTGCCGCAGAACCGCAGCGCCGCGAAATAGCGCGCCGTGCCTCGCATTTGCCCAGATACCAAATCAAGCATGAAGCCTTAATAATCGTCCGCGATCGGACTTGACCTAGGCCTGCCGTTGGGCAGATTGCGCCCAAATTCTCGAACAGCAGAGAGAGCAATGCGGAAAACAGCATTGAAAGTGGCGGCGATGGCGCTCGGCATCGTGTTCGCCGGGCCGGCTTTGGCCGCGAGCTGCCATAATACCGGCTCCTATGAGCGCTGGCTCGACGAGTTCAAGAAAGAAGCCGCCGCGCAGGGCATCTCGGCGCGCGTCATCGCCGAAGCCTCGCCCTCGATGACGTTCGATCCGGCAATCGTGCGCCGCGACCACGGCCAGGCGGTATTCAACCAGACGTTCCTGCAATTTTCCGACCGCATGGTCGGCGGCGCGCGTATTCCCAACGGCCTCGCCAAGATCAAGCAGCACGCCAAGCTGTTCGCCGACATCGAAAAGAAATACGGCGTGCCGGCGCCGGTGCTGACCGCCTTCTGGGGCCTCGAGAGCGACTTCGGCGCGAACTTCGGCAACTACAAGATCCTGAGCGCCATCGCCACGCTCGCCTATGACTGCCGGCGGCCCGACTTCTTCCGCAAGCAGTTGTTCGACGCGCTGCGCATCATCGAGCGCGGCGACCAGACCGTCGACAGCATGGTCGGCGACTGGGCAGGCGAGTTCGGCGGCATGCAGTTCACCGCCTCGGACTATCTCAAGAATGCCGTCGATTTCGACGGCGACGGCCGCCGCGATCTGATCCACAGCATCCCGGACACGCTTGCGTCCGCGGCCAATTTCCTCGTCAGCCTCGGCTGGAAGCGCGGCGAGCCGTGGTTGCAGGAAGTACGCGTGCCGCAAAACCTGCCGTGGCAGGAGGCCGACCTCACCATCACGCATCCGCGCTCGCAGTGGGTCGCGTGGGGCGTGCGCGCGGCGCACGGCACGCTGCCGGCGGACAATCTGCCGGCGTCGATGATCCTGCCGATGGGCCGCTTCGGGCCGGCGTTTCTCGCCTATCCGAATTTCCAGGCCTTCCTCGGCTGGAATTCGGCTTACGTCTATTCCACCACCGTCGCCTATTTCGCCACGCGGCTTGCCGGCGCGCCCAATGTCGATCACGAAGGCGCCAAAAACGTGCACGTGCTGAGCACCGAGCAGGTCATGGAGCTTCAGCGCCTGTTGGCCAAGCAGGGCTACGACATCGGCGAGATCGACGGCAAAGTCGGCTCCGGCACGCGCGCGGCGATCCGCAAGGCGCAGATGAAAGCGGGCCTGCCGGCGGATTCCTATCCGACTGTGGAACTCATCGAGCGCCTGCGCAAATAGCTCGACAATTTCGGCTTCGGCACGCCGGCGGCGAATTGTTTCGCGCGCCGGCGTTTTGCTGTTGCCGCCACATCGTCGCCGCATTGCTGCGGCGCACCGCCCGTCTTCACGAAATCTCGATGTCGCGCAGGGACTTCGCCGCCGCGGCGTTCGTATGAGTCGAGAGCTTTTTCGTGAACCGCCGAACGCAGCACGAGTTGACGCGAGAGGCAGCTGGAACGGTTGAGGAGAGTGACGATGACACATTCACATTGGATGGCGGCCACGGCGTTGGTCGCGTGCTTTGCGTTGCCGATCGCGGCAAACGCGGAAACGGACAGGCCGGCAGCGCCGGCGGCGGCACCGGCAGCCCCGGCACGGCCGGCCGCGCCGGCGGTGCGCGCGGCGGCACCGGCAGCCCCGGCACGGCCGGCCGCGCCGGCGGTGCGCGCGGCCGTGCCTCATTTCGCGGCCCCGCAACGCGCGGCCGTTCCGCATTTCACGCCGCAGCGGGCCGCCGTGCCTCACGTCAGCCCGCAACGCGCGGCGGTGCCGCATTTCAATCCGCAACGCGCCGCCGTGCCGCATGTCACGCCTCAGCGTGAGGTGCAGCACGCAGTCCCGCCGGGTCAGGCAACATCGCGCGCCGCCGCCGAATTTCGGCATCGGGACCGCGCGAATCGGGGAAACAACACGGCCGCAACGCCGCAGGCGAATAGCCGGGCCGCGGCGAAGACGCTGTCCTCGACGCCTTCGGCTCAGCTGTCGCCCGCGGCGCAGCGCCGCGCCGACCGCGCCGAGCGCCGGCATGAACGCAGCGTTCTCCGCTCGCTTCCCGCCAGCCAGCGCGCGGCAAAACGCGAGGAGTTCCGCCGGCAGCGGCTCAATGCACAGAACAACAATCCGGCGCAGCAAAACGCGGCCGTGCAATCGAACGCGAACGCACCGAGCGCGCTCGCGCAACGGCGTAACGCCCGCCGCAACGGCGGCAACGTCCTTACCGCGCAGACGGCGCGGCAAGGCCGCTTCGCCTCGCGCTTTGCCAACCGCTCGCAGGCCGGACGAACCGCTTTTGCAAGCGCAAACGGCCAAGTTTATCGGACCGCGGCGCGGCGCGCCTGGCGTCATCATCACCGCGCAGGCTTTGTTGCCTGGTACGGTCCGGTGTTCTGGCCCTACGCCTATTCCGACGTGTTCGACTACGCGTTCTGGCCGAACGGGTACGACGAAGGCTACTGGGACTACGCCTACGACGATTTCTTCGACGGGCTGTTCTGGGGCGAGCAAGGCCCGCCGGCGGACTACGTGGATGCCGGCCCGGCAAGCGCGCCTGCAGCACCGGCGCGCGTGAGCGTCGCTGGCGTCGAGCAGCTGTGCAAGCAGCCGGGCAGCGGCATCACCGCCTGGCCGTTTGCCGACATCGAGCGCAAGGTCGGCCTCAATGGCGAGCAGAAGACGCTATTGAACGACGTGCGCGCTTCGGCCGACAAAGCCAAGGCCGCGTTCCAGACCTCCTGCCCGACGCAGGCCGCCTTCCCGCTCACGCCTCCGGGCCGATTGCAGGCGATGTCGGCCCGGCTCGGCGCGACGTTGCAGGCGGTCCGCACCGTCAAGCCCGCGCTCACCGCGTTCTACAATTCGCTCAGCGACGAGCAGAAAGAACACTTCAACGAGATCGGGCCGCAGACCGAAGGCAGCAAGGTCGCCGCGAACGCTCCGGAAACGACCGGCGCGGCGTCGACGGAAACCAATAGCTGCAAGCAGCCCAAGCCCGGCCTCGCCAACCTGCCGATCGAAAAGATCGAGGACGTGGTCAAGCCGACCGACGCGCAGGAAGGCGATCTCGATGCGCTGCAGGACGCGACCGAAAAGGCGGTCGGAATCCTGCAAGCCGCCTGCCCCGACGAGATGCCGCTGACGCCGACCGGCCGGCTCGACGCGACCGAGAAGCGCCTGCAAGCGATGGTCGAAGCGGCCAATACGGTCAAGCCGGCGCTCGACGGCTTCTACGGCTCGCTCAGCAACGAGCAGAAAGCCCGCTTCAACCGCATCGGGCAGGAGCTGGCGAAATCCGGGCAATAGAACGGCCCGCAAGACACGAACAAAGGCGGCCCGCACCGGGCCGCCTTTTTCTTTTCCGCAAGCGCAACGCGCGTTGTAGTCTGCGCCCCTATCGGCCGCATTCCGGAGACCGTCATGGCCCGCCACACCTTTTTCTGTATCGACGCCCACACCTGCGGCAATCCGGTGCGCGTCGTCGCCGGCGGCGGCCCGCTGTTGCCGAACGTGCCGATGATCGAAAAGCGCGAGATCTTCATGCGCGAGCACGACTGGGTGCGGCGCGCGCTGATGTTCGAGCCGCGCGGCCACGACGTGATGTCGGGGTCGATCCTCTATCCGTCGGCGCGCGAGGACTGCGACGTAGGCGTGCTGTTCATCGAGGTCACCGGCTGCCTGCCGATGTGCGGCCACGGCACCATCGGCACCGTTACGGTAGCGATCGAGGAAGGGCTTGTCTCACCGCGCGAACCGGGGCGGCTTGCCATCGACGCGCCCGCCGGCCGGGTCGCTATCGAATACAAGCAGAACGGCCGCTTCGTCGATCAGGTGCGCCTGTTCAACGTGCCGAGCTATCTGCATGCAGCCGATGTCGATCTCGACGTCCCCGGTCTCGGCACGCTCAAGATCGACGTCGCCTATGGCGGCAATTAT
>Ga0134125_10003458_pt1 | contig 18247 bp, 14 predicted proteins | sample KB31751_FD_96464 | JGI IMG/M metagenome (GOLD analysis project Ga0134125, IMG submission 96464) | Terrestrial soil microbial communities with excess Nitrogen fertilizer from Kellogg Biological Station, Michigan, USA - KB3-175-1 | ecosystem: Environmental > Terrestrial > Soil > Unclassified ... | reverse complement strand
TCGCCACGCTCCCGCTCAAACCCGCCCTGCTCGCCAGCGTCGAGACGCTCGGCTACACCACAATGACCCCGGTGCAGGCGCAAAGCCTGCCGCCGATGCTGGGCGGTCGCGACGTGATTGCGCAGGCGCAGACCGGCAGCGGCAAGACCGCCGCGTTCGGGCTGAGCCTGCTGCAGGCGATCGACGTGGACACGATCCGGCTGCAGGCGCTGGTGCTGTGCCCCACCCGCGAGCTGGCCGACCAGGTCAGCAAGGCGATCCGCAAGCTGGCCGCGAACATTCCCAACGTGAAGCTGCTGACCTTGTGCGGCGGCATGCCGCTGGGGCCGCAACTGGCCTCGCTGACGCACGACCCGCACATCGTGGTGGGCACGCCCGGCCGCGTGCAGGAGCACCTGAAACGGCAAAGCCTGCACGGCGGCGGCATCAAGGTGCTGGTGCTGGACGAGGCCGACCGCATGCTCGACATGGGTTTCACCGAGGCCATCGACGACATCATCGGACGCATCGCGAAACATCATCAGACCTTGTTGTTCTCTGCCACCTACCCTGACGAAATCCGCGCCGTGAGCCAGCGCGTGCAGAACGATCCGGTGGAAGTGACGGTGGAAGCGCCGGCCGATGAAAAACCGGCCATCGAGCAGCGTTTCCACGAAGTCGAGCCGGCGCAGAAGATCGACGCGCTGACCCAATTGCTGGGTGGCGCGCACGCCGAGCAGGCGCTGGTGTTCTGCAACATGCGCCGCGAGGTGGACGCGGTGGCGCAGGAACTGGATCGCCGCGGTTTCTCCGCGCTGGCCCTGCACGGCGACATGGAGCAGCGCGACCGCGATGAAGTGCTGGTGCGTTTCGCCAACCACAGCTGCGCGGTGCTGGTCGCCACCGACGTGGCGGCGCGCGGCCTGGACATCGCGGCGCTGCCGCTGGTGGTCAGCTACGACATCGCCCACGATCCGGAAACCCACACCCACCGTATCGGCCGCACCGGCCGCGCCGGCCAGGCCGGGTTGGCGATCACGCTGTGCGCGCCCCGCGAACGGCCGAAAGCCGCCAACATCGAGGAACTCAGCGGCGCGCCGCTGCCATGGCGTCCGCTGAAGGTCGCGCCGTCGCGCGGCAAGACCCTACACCTGGCGCCGATGAAAACCCTGGTGATCGACGCCGGCCGCCAGGACAAGCTGCGCCCCGGCGACATCCTGGGCGCGCTGACCGGCGAAGCGGGACTGAACGCGAAAGACATCGGCAAGATCGACGTGTTCGCGACCCGCGCCTACGTGGCGATCAGCCGCGCGCTGGCGAACAAGGCGCTGGAGCGGCTGCGCGCGGGCAGGATCAAGGGGCGGAATTTCCGGGTAAGGCCGTTGGGGTGAGCCTGACTTCCTCTCCCCTTGGGGGAGAGGATTGAGGAGAGGGGGCGGGGCTTGCGGGGAGCCGAATGGCGGGGGCTTTTTTGCATCGCGGGAGCTTCGTTGGGAGTTCCCCGCGGCGTGTCCCCCTCTCCCCTTCCCTCTCCCCAAGGGGAGAGGGTATTACGGCTCTTTTTGACGTTGAGGTGCGGCGGTTACGGTTTTGATTTGCTGCGCGCCTGTTCCTGCAACCACCGCGCGGCACCTCGGCCGGCGACTACGCCGCTGGCGAAGCAGGCGGTCAGCAGGTAGCCGCCGGTGGGGGCTTCCCAGTCCAGCATTTCGCCCGCGCAGAACACGCCGGGACGGGTGCGCAGCATCAGTGCATCATTCAGTGATTCCAGTCGCACGCCGCCGGCGGTGCTGATGGTTTCGGCCAGCGGACGCGGTGCGCATAGTTGCAGCGGCAGCGCTTTCAGCTGGGCCGCCAGCGCGGCGGAATCGGCCAACGTGGGCTTGTCGGTCAATTCGAAGACCAGCGCCGCCTTGGCGCCGTCTAGCCCTGCCCGTCGCCGCAGCCAGTCGCCGATGCTGTGCTTGCCGCGCGGGGACGCCAGGCGTTCGGCCAGCGCGCTCTGGCTGTAGCCGGGCACCAGATCCAGCATCAGCGTTGCTTCGCCGCGCGTGGCCAGTTGCTCGCGCAGTTCGGCGCCAATGGCATAGATGAGACTGCCCTCGATGCCGTATTCGCTGATCACGCACTCGCCCTGGCGCGCATGGTCCAGGCCGGCGCGATCGCGCCAATGCGCCACCACCGGTTTCAATGGTGCGCCGGCAAAGCGCTGGATCAGGTGCTCGCTCCAGCGCACCTCGAAACCGCCGTTGGCCGGTTGCAGCGGCGCCACCTCGGCGCCGAGTTGTTCCAGCGCGCCGACCCACGCACCGTCGGAGCCCAACTTCGGCCAGCTGGCGCCGCCCAACGCCAGCAGCACGGCGTCGGCCTGCCGTTCCATTTCGCCCGCGGGCGTGGCGAAGCGCAGCGCGCCGGATGCGTTCCAACCCAGCCAGCGATGATGCATGTGAAAGCCCACGCCCGATTCGCGCAGGCGCCGCAACCACGCGCGCAACAGCGGAGCGGCCTTCATGTCGCGTGGGAACACCCGCCCGGAACTGCCGACGAAGGTTTCCACCCCCAGCCCGCGCGCCCACTCCCGCAGCGCGTCCGCATCGAACGCCGCCAGCCACGACGCCACGGCGTGCTGGCGTTCGCCATAGCGCCTCACGAACGCAACCAGCGGTTCGCCGTGGGTGAGGTTGAGGCCGCCTTTTCCGGCGAGCAGGAACTTGCGTCCGACCGAGCCCATCGCGTCGTATACGTCGACCGCCACGCCTGCCCCAACAGCGGCCTCGGCCGCCATCAATCCGGCGGGGCCGCCGCCGATGATGGTCAGGTGCGGTGGATGGTTTTCTTGCGTCATGCAGCCATGGTCGCACGACCGCCGGCGGTGGCATCCGTACGGGCGACATCCGGATCACGCCGTTGCGTCAGCGCAACGGCGCCCGCCGGATCAATGGCCGGCGGTGGAGGCCGGCGCCGGCTCGCTGTCCGTGGCGTCGTCGCCATGCATCGGCATGGCCGCGTTGGGCGGGCTATTGCTCGGGCTCGATGCGCTGACCGCGCCGCGCGTGTAGACGATCTGCTGGTCGCCCTGGCAATGCCCGACCACCTTGCCCGACGCCGACTCCTGGCCGGCCGGCACGACGTCGAGCGTGTAATCGGCCACGCCGCTGGCCTTGATCTTGGCGTCGATATCCGCCTTCACCGTGTCGCAGGACGCGTGGGCGAACAGCGGCATCATCGCCAGCGCCAGTATTCCCAATCCGATACGCATGTTCATGGCGGCCTCTCCGGGGTGGAATCGCGCCATCAGACGACAGCCGCGATGAACGCCGCGTCGAGAAGCCGGCCTCCCCACTGCCGCACATCAAGGCGCGGGAGCGCGGGCCGCCCCGTCGTACTGGAACCGCGCCGGCTCCGGCGCGTGCAGGCTGAAGCCCTGCGCATGGCTAACGCCCATCGCGGTGAGCACGCGCAACGTTTCCTCGTCTGCCACCCACTCGGCCACCACTTCCAGCCCCAGCCGCTGGCCGATGTCGGCCACCGCGCGCACGATGGCATGGCTGACCGGGTCGGTAAGCATGTCGCGAATGAAGCTGCCATCGATCTTGATGATGTCGATCGGCAGGTTCTTCAGATACGCGAACGACGACATGCCCACACCGAAATCGTCCAGCGCGGTCTTGCAGCCGACCTGGCGCAGCTGCTCCATGAAACGGGCCACGCGGGACAGGTTGCGCACCGCCACGGTTTCGGTGATCTCGAAACACACCCGCGACGGCGTGACCCCGTGTTTCTTCAGCAAGGCGATGATCAGGTCGGCCAGCGCATCGTCCTCGACGCTGGCGCCGGACAGGTTGATCGTCGCCAGCCGCAGGTCAGCGCCGGCCGGGTGCAACTGGTCGAAATGCGCCAGCGCGGTCTCGACCACCCAGCGATCGAGCATCGGCATCAGGCTGTAGCGCTCGGCGGCGGGCATGAACACGCCCGGCAGCACCAGGGCGCCGGAATCGTCGCGGAAGCGCAGCAGCAACTCCACCCGAGGCCCCGTTCCGGGTCGCGGCGACAGCGGCATCAGTTCCTGGTACACGAGCACCAGACGCCGTTCATCGATGGCCCAGCGCAGGCGATTGGCCCACTCCATCTCGCCACGACGGCGCGCCGCTTCGTCGTCGCGTTCGGAATAGAAATGCACGCGGTTGCGGCCCAATTCCTTGGCCATGTAGCAGGCGGTGTCGGCGCGAGCCAGCAGATCCTTCATGGTCATGCCCGGCTGGTCGATCATCACCACGCCGATGCTGGCGCTGACCGTATAGCTGCGCTGTTCCCACACGAAGATCCACTCGTCGATGCAATGGCGCACGCGCTCGGCCACCGCTTCGGCGTCCTGGCGATCGCGCACGCCCAGCGCCAGCACGCCGAACTCGTCGCCGCCCAGCCGCGCCAGTACGTCGCTGGCCGAAAGCTGCTTGTGCATGGTGGCGGCCAATTGCGCCAGCAGGTGATCACCGGCTATGTGGCCGGAGGTATCGTTGATCAACTTGAACTGGTCGAGGTCGATGTACAGCAGCACCGCCATCGGCGTTCCGGTTTCGGTAGCGTTGAGGATGCTTTGCAGGCGGCTCTCGAACTCGCGCCGGTTGTACAGCTCGGTCAGCGCATCGTGGCTGGCCTGGAAGCTCAGCATCTCGTTCAACTGCCGCTGCTCGGTGACGTCGATCGCCACCATCAGCAACTTGTCGGCACCGTCCAGCACCACTTTGGTCAGCGCCACATCGGCCCAGAACCGCAGACCCTGTTCGTCGCACAGCGCGGCACTGATGCGATGGAAATCACGCGTGCCCGGTTGCCGCATGTCCGGAAACAGGTGCGGATCCTCGAACAGGTCCGACAGGCGCCGCTCGCCCACGCTCTCGCCAAGCCGCTCGCGGGACGCGCGATTGGCGTAGGTGATGGCGCTGTCATGCCCATCGGCCAGCAGCACCAGCGCCGGCAGCAGGTCGTTCAAGGCGCGAAAGCGCTCCTCGCTCTCGCGGTAGCGACTGGTCATGTGCCACGCCAACGCGATCGCCCGCTGGCGGGTGCTGGCAATGGTGAACACCAGCATCGCCAGCAGGATGCTGGCCAGCACGCCGACCGGCAGCGCCGAGTCGCCCAGGTCGAAACCGGCCTGGGCGGTCACGCGCGGTTGCAGGTCCATGCGCCAGACCCGTCCGCCATACGCAAGCCGGCGGTGGAAGTCGTTGCCATCGACCGGCGCCTTTGTGGTCGAGTCGTACAGGAGCCAATCCCTGGCGTCGGTGACGTCGGTGATGCGCACGCGGAACATCTGCGTGACGTCCTGCGTCAGGGCATTGCCGATCAGGCCGCTGACGCGAAACGACACCGCCAGCGACCCGGCTTCGCGCAGGCGCCGCTCCGCCACCGACGCCGGTGGCGGTCCGGGGCTGAATACCGGTATGCGCAAGGTGATGCCGTCGTTGCGCGACAGCGCGCCCACCTGTTGCGCCAGCCGGAACGGCGCCGACAAGGTGGGCAGGTCGGTATCGCGCGACTCGATCACGCCCACCAGGTTGTTCGGCTGCGCGTTGATATCCAGCCCGGCCACGGCGGCATTTCCCGACAGCGGCTGCACCCAGGTGGTGAGGTAGTGAACGCCATCCGTTCGTACCTCTTTACGCGCGTAGGCAAGCGCCTGCAGCGAGGGGAAGCGGCGGCGCGGCTGCAGGTTGGCGTAGATGTTGGCGAATTCCTTTTCGCTCACCTCGTCGGAGGAAAGGAACAGGCTCTGCACCGCGCGCAGCAGGCTTTCCGCCGCCTGTAATTGCGTTACCAGCGCAATGGAGCTTTTGTCGACGAGGGCGCTGCGCGTGAGTTCCAGCGCGGTCTGTTCCCGCTGGATCTGCTGATGGCGCAGCAGCATCGTCAGCCCCAGGCCCAGCACCAACGCCAGCAGGCTCCACCCATAAGCGGAGGATCGCCGTGGCGCGGGCGCCGGCGTATCCCGGTCCTGGCCGGACATCGCGGTGTCCGGTGGCGCTGCAGCGGTGGAGCGTTTGGTGGCGCGCAAGACGTCCCCCACGGATGACCATGGCGCGATCGATGGTACAGATAACCATGCAGCACGAATACCGCAGCAAATCGACTAGCGGGCAAGGTGAAGGTCGCGAGAAAAATTTACCCGACGGCCTTCAGCGCGGGCGAGGCTTGGCGCGATGGGTCGGTGGCGCCGTCCATGGATCGTCCGGCCACGGGTGGCGCGGATAGCGACCCTTCAGTTCGCGCCGAACCTCGGGGTAGGTGCGTTGCCAGAAGCCTTGCAGGTCCTGGGTCACCTGGATCGGCCGCCCCGCCGGCGACAGCAGGTGCAGCGTGACCGCGACGCGGCCGCCGCCCACGCGTGGCGTGTCGGCCAGGCCAAACAACTCCTGCAGTTTCACCGCCAGCACCGGTGGTTCGCCGGGCATGTAGTCGAGCCGGCGCAGCTGACCGCTGGGTACGGTGAGGCTTTCGGGCGCGTGCTGATCCAGTGCCAGGCGCTGCGCATGATCGAGCAGCGCCGAAAGCGCCTGAAAGACGGTGCCGGCCTCCAGCGCATCCAACCGGTGCACGCCTTCCAGGTACGGCGCCAGCCACTGTTCCAGCGTTGCTAGCAGCGCGGTGTCGGAAACGTCGGGCAGATCCAGCGTCGGCATCCATTCGCGCAATGCCTGCATGCGCCCACGCAGTCGCCGGGCCGATTCACTCCACGGCAGCAGGTCGAGCCCACCGTTGCGCACGGCGGCGAGCAAGGCCGGCAACGCATCGCCCGCGTCCACCGGCACGCTGCGACGCTCCAGCACGATGGCGCCGAAGCGGCGTTCCTCGAACGCCTCCACGGCACCGCGCTCGTCGTTCCAGCGCTGCGTGCGCTGGCGGGTGAACTGTTCCGCGTAATCGCGCTCCAGCACGTCCGGATCCAGCGGCGCGGCGGCCAGGATCAGGCTGTCGCGCGCCTCGTGGCGCAGGTCCAGCGCCACCAGCCATGGTTCGCCATGCAGGGCGGTGTTCTCGTGCAATCGTGCGCCGCGGCCGTTGGCCAGCACATAGCGCAGCGGATCGTTGCCGCTGCGGTGCGCCACCCGGTCGGGAAACGCGTGCAGAAGAAGGTCGCCAACCGCATGGCTTCCCGGCGTGCCGCTGGCGGACGTCTGGACGTCCAGACGTCTGCGCCAGCCCTTGCTGGCCTGTTCGATGGCGGCCAGCGCGCCCGCATCCACCGCGCCCCGCGCCAGCGCGCCGCGCCGATCGCGCCAGGCATGCAGGGCGGTGACCCGATCGCGGAAATCGTCGCTGCGCGACTGCTCGCCGCGCAGCGGCGAGCGCGCCTCCATCAACGCCAGCAGGTCGGCGATCAGTGGACGCAGCGTGGCCGGCGCGCGCAAGGCGGCGGCGCCCAGCCGCGGCGTGGCGCCCAGTTCCAGCAGGTCGCGGCCCAGCGCGGTGATGCGGTGGTCATGATCCACTGCCGCCAGGGCGCGCAGCAGCTCGCGCGCCTGCGCCAAGGCGCCGGGCGGCGGCGGATCCAGCCACGGCAGTGCATCGCTGCCCCATGCGGCCAGTTCCAGCGCCAGACCGGACAGGTCGGCCTGGGCGATCTCCGGCGTGCGCGCGCTTTCCAGCCGTTTGCTCTGCGGCCACAGCCGGTACGCCGTGCCCGCGGCCACGCGGCCGGCGCGTCCCGCGCGCTGATCGGCGGAGGCTTGCGAGATGTTCACCGTCTGCAACCGGGTGAAGCCGGAATTCGGATCGAAGCGCGGCTCGCGCGCCAGCCCGCTGTCGATCACCGCGCGGATGCCCGGCAGCGTGATGCTGGACTCGGCCACGTTGGTGGCCAGCACCACGCGGCGCGTCCCCGCCTCCGCATCACCCAAGGCTGCCTGCTGTTCGGCCAGCGAAAGCTCCCCATGCAGCGGCACGATCTCCAGCGCGGGGTAGTCATCTTCCACCGCTGCCAGCAAGGCCTGCGCCCGCGCGATCTCGCGCCGGCCGGGCAGGAAGGCCAGCACGTCGCCCGCGTTCTCCTGCAGCGCCAGCCGCGTCACCCGGGCCAGTTGCTGCTCCACGCTCTCCTGCGCGCGCGCGGGTGGATGCACGATGTGCACGGGAAAACTGCGACCGGGGCTGGTGATGCGCGGCGCATCCAGCCACTGCGCGATGCGCTCGCCATCCAGCGTGGCCGACATCAGCAGCAGCCGCAGGTCCGGCCGCAAGGTGGCCTGGATGTCCAGCGCCAGCGCCGCGCCCACGTCGCCGGCCAGATGCCGCTCGTGGAATTCGTCGAACACGATCGCACCGATGCCGGCCAACTCCGGATCGCGCTGGATCAACCGGGTGAGGATGCCCTCGGTAATCACCTCGATCCGCGTGGCGGGGCCGACCTTCGCCTCGAAACGGATGCGATAGCCCACCGTCTGCCCCACCGCCTCGCCCAATTGCTGCGCCATGTATTGCGCGGCCGCGCGCGCCGCGATGCGGCGTGGTTCCAGCATCAGGACCCTGCCACCCGTCAGCCACGGCTGGTCGAGCAACGCCAGCGGCACCTGGGTGGTCTTGCCCGCCCCGGGCGGCGCTTCCAGCACCAGCCGCGGATGATCGGCGAGCGCGGCGCGGATGTCGGGCAGCAACGGGGTGATGGGGAAGACGATCATTCAATGAATGATAGCCGCGAGGGGTGTAGCTACCCCGCGCCCCGCCTCAACGCTGGAAGAATCCGTAATCCCCTCTCCCCTTGGGAGAGAGCTGGGGAGAGGGGACACGCCGCGGGGAAGTCCCAACGAAGTTGTCCACGACGCCGGGAGCCCGTCACCAACTTCCCCGCGAGCACCGCCCCCTCTCCTCAATCCTCTCCCCGCAGGGGAGAGGAAGCGAAGCTCGCCCGCCGCGGCTACGGGCTACTTCGCCCGCAACGGCGCCAGCGATTCGAATTTGCGCTGGTACTCGTCGGTGACCTGGCGCGCATCGTTGCCGCTGGTGATCACGCGGGGGGTGATCAGCACCAGCAGTTCGGTGCGGTCGCGGTGGCGGTTGGTGCTGCCGAACAGGCGGCCGAGCAGCGGGATCTTGTTGAGGACGGGGATGCCGGTGTCGGTGGTGCCTTCGTTCTGCTGGATCAGGCCGCCGAGCAGCACGGTCTGGCCGCTCTGCACGGCCACCTGGGTTTCCAGCAGGCGCTTCTGGATCGGGAAGTTGCCGTTGTTGTCCTTGATGCCGGGCGCGCTGACTTCCTGGCTGAGCTTCAGGTACACCAGGCCGCCGGGATTGACCCGCGGCACGACTTTCAGGATCACGCCGGTCGGCTTGTACTGCACCTCGCCCAGCGTGCTGATGCCGCTGCCCGCATTGCCCAGGCCGGGGCTGATGAAGCTCTGGTTGACCGGGATCTCGTTGCCGACCTGGATGTTCGCCTGCTGGTTGTTCATCACCACCAGCGACGGCTCGGACAGAACCTTGGTGTTGCCGCTGGTTTCCATCGCACGCAGCGCCACCTGCAGGTTGCTGTTCATGAAGGAATAGAAGAACGGCTCGCCGCCGAAGTTCGTGCCGCCCTGGCCCAGCGCGATCTGTCGCGGGTTGTTGGCATCCCCCGGCGAAAACGTGATGTTGCCGTTGCTGTCGGTGGTGCTGGTGGCGCCGCGGAGCCCCTCCAGATACCACTGCACGCCGAAGCTGAATTCGCCGGTGAGGCTGACTTCGAGAATGCGGGTTTCGATCTGCACCTGCAGCGGCACGCTGTCGAGTTTCTGGATCGCCGACTCGATCTCGCTCCATTGCGAGGGCCGCGCGCGCACCAGCAACTGGTTGTTGCTGTCGACCGCGCTGATGCGCACGCTGCCGTCGCTGGAGCTGTACGACTTGCTGGGCGCGGTATTGCTGTCGGCAGGCTGCGTGGCCGATCCGGTCGTGGCGCCGCCATTGTCGATACCGCTGACCAAGGTGTTGCCGGTGTCGCCATCGGCATTGCCCAGGGTGGCGCTGCTCAGGCCGGGGCCGACCTGGCCGCCGTTGTCGCCGGTGCCGGCGCCGTTGGTGTAGATCTGCGCCAGGTAGCGGGCCAGGTCCGACGCCTTGATGTTGCGCACGTCGTACACGAACAGCTGCGGCTCGTTGCCGCCGCCGCGATCGATGCGGGCGATCCAGTCGCCCACTTCGCGCAGGTAGTCGGCCTGGGTGCTGATCACCACCAGCGCGTTGGTGCGCTCGATCGGGATGAAGCGCAGCATGCCCGCCAGCGGCGTGTCGCCCTTGGCACCGAACATGGCGTCCAGCTTGGGCATCAGTTCATCGACGCTGGCGCGCTGCAGGCTGAACACGCCCACCGACATGCCGCGCAACCAGTCCACGTCGAACGTGCGCACGGTGCGCTGGTAATTGGCCAGCTCCTGCGAGGTGCCGGACATCACCAGCAGGTTGCGCGCCGGATCGACCAGCAGGATCGCGTCGGGCCGCGCGAACGGCTTGATCAGTTTCTGCATCTCGCTGGCCGAGATGTAGCGCAGCGGAAACAGGCGCGCCTGCAAGCCGCCCTGCGGCGCCGATGCACCGAGGCTGGGCACCAGGTTGCCACCCAGCGCGTCCTTCGCCGGCAGCACCACGTAACTGCCGCCGCGCAGCACCAGCGCGTTGCCGGTCCACGACAGCAGCGTCTCCAGGATCGGCAACGCTTCGCGCGCATCGACCGGTTCGGCGGTGGAGAACGAGATGTTGCCCTGCACGCCGGGCACGATGGTGTAGTTCTTTTTCAGCAGGTCGCCCAGGATCGCCTTGACCACCGCCTGCACCGGCTGGTTCTCGAAGTTGAAGGTGACGCCATTGGGGCCGGCCGCGGGTGCGCGCGGCGTGGCCAGCCCGCCGGGATGGATGAACTGGCCGCTGCCTTCGCTCAGTTGCGGGCGCATTGCCGATGCCGAATCGGGAGCGACCGTGGTGTTCAGCGGCAACGGTGCCGGCACCGGGTTCCGGGTGCCGGCCACCGCCTCGCGTTGCAACGCGTCGTTGTCGCGCGGTTGCGGCAGGCTGGAGCAGCCCACCAGCCATACCGCCAGCGCCAACCCCAGCGCACGTAGCGGATGGGTCTGTCTGTGCGTGCGATGCATGCTCAATGTTCTCCTTCGTGGACCGCGGCGGCTTGCGCGGCGCGACGTTTCTGGATGATCTCGCGCAGCGCGCGGATGCGCTGCGCCGGTGTGTCGGATGCTTCGGGGACGGATGCCGCGGGCGGCGGATCGTCGATCTCGGGCATGGCGTCGTGCGGCGCGGCCGCTGCATCGATCGCCGCGCCCGCAGGCAGGCGCAACTCGACGCGGCCACTGGCGGTGTCGAAAACCGCCGAGCGCGGCTTCACCTCGACCAGGGTGAGGCTGCCGCCGGGCAAGGTCTCGCCGCGATGCAGGCGCAGCTCCCGATGGCCCTGGCGGTCCTGCAGCAGCGCCATGTGCAGGGTGGGCGTGACGATGACGCCGGTCAGCTCCAGCTTGCCGATGCTGCCGTTGTCCTTCGCCGGCGCCGCGGGCCGGCGATCGGGATCGAACAGCGGCTGCTGCCAGATCACCGCAAAGCGGTCACGCGCGAGTGGCGGCGGCAATGGCGCGGCGCGATCCGCCACTGGCGCCGGCAGCGGCAAGCTCGCGGCCGGCCAATGGCCGTGACTGCCAACGCCGGACAGCAGCAACAGCCACAGGCCCGCCAGCACGGCCAGCACCACCAGCAGGATCGGGGTCAGCCGACGTTGGCTGGCGGCATTCATGGCTGCACCTGCGCAGCAGCGCGGGCGGGACGCAGATAGCCCGATACGGTGAACTGCACTTCCAGCGGCGCGGCACCATCCTGCTGCGCCGCCGCCGGGTTGCGGTAGATGTTGAGTTCATCGACAAACAAGTACGGCGTGCCCTGCTCCAGCGCGTGCAGCACCGCCGCCAGGGGCTCGATCGCGCAACTCAGGCTGACGCGCGCGGACGCCTTGCGATAAGGCTCGCCGCCTGTCGCCGGTGGATCGGGAATGGGCATTTTCTGGCTGACTACACAGCCCCGGTTGCCGGCCTGCGCGGCGACCGCGTCGACCACGCGCTGCATCAGGCCCGCGGCCGCGGTATTGGTATCGTTTTCGGGGAGGAATGCGCTGCTGGCCGCCTGGCCCGCGCCCAACGCGGCCAGCCGCTGCTCCAGTTGTGGTTGCTCGGCGATCGCCGCGGCGTAGCGGGCGTGCGTTTGCTGCAACTCGTCCATGCTGGCATCGATCTGTCGCAGCGGCGCCACCCACCACCAGTGCAGCAGCAGGAAATAGGCCAGTGCCAGCGCCCCCAGCAGCAACAGGATCGCGGCAAGGCGGCGCTCGCGCGGCGTGGGTGAATAGCTCATGGCGCACTGCCGCCGCTGGCGGGGGCAGTTGCCGGCGCGGAGGCCTGTCGCAGCTGCGCCACCAGGTAGAAGCGCTCCTTGCCGGTGGCCGCATCGGGCTGGATCGAACCCTGGAAACTGGCGTCGGTGATCAGCGGCGAATCCTTCAATGCATCGAGCAGTCGTGCCGCCTGGCGGCTCTGGCCCTGCATGCCGACCTGACCATCGGCATCGATGCTGAGCCGCTCCAGCCAGGCGCTGTCGGGCAGGCGCCGGGTGAGATCGGCAAGCAGCGCCAGCGTGGTCGTCGCATGCTGTTTGCGCTGCACCAGGAAGCCGGCAGCACCCGCGTTGTCCTGCAGTTGCTGGCGCAGGGCCAGCACCTGCTGCGCATCGGCGCGCATGCTTTCCACCTGGGCCTGCATCCGCACCAGCGCCTGCCAGCGGTTGTGCAGGTATTGGCCCAGCACCAGCAGCAGCAGTGCCAGGCAGGCCACCGCCAGCGCGCGATTCCAGCGGCGGCGCGGATGGACGTGATGCGGCCGGCGCGCGGGCGGCAGCAGGTTGATGCCCAGCCGTCCATTCCCCTCGGGCAGATCCACCGCATCGACGACGACACCGGCAGCCGAAAGGCGCGCCAGCAGCGGATCAAGCGTGTTGCGCGGCGTGGCCAGCAACTCGGCGCGGAAATGGCCGGCCGCCGCCGCAGTCGACGGCAGCTCGCGCGCGGCGTAATGCACCTGCTCGACGGTGAACGGCGTCTGCCGATCCATCTCGAACGCCATCACCTGCGCCAGCTGGCTGCGCGCGGCCAGCGGCAGCGGGACGGCGCGCCGCAATACCGTGCGCGGTTCCAGCAGCAAGGCGAGGCGGCGGTCTTCGCGATCCACACCTTGCAGCGCCGTGCTCACTGCGGCGCGCTGTGCGAGCGCATCGTCATCGACGGACCAGCGCGCCAGCGGCTGCGCCTCGCCAGCGCGGCGCAGGGTCCATTGTCCGTGTTCCTGCTGCAGCAGATGCCACGCCACGCCATCACCCAGCAACCCGCGCCAGCGGAGCGGCAGCAGCGCGCGCAGTTCGCTGCCCCACCAGCTGAAAAACGCCGGACACGGCGAGCCGCGCCAGGCCTGGCGCAGGCGATCGCGCCCCGACCGCAGCGGCGGCAGCAGCGTATTCATTCCTCGTCTCCCTCCTGCCAGCGCAGCACCGCGTAAGGTTGCGCAGCGGCGCTCCCCGCCCGCCAGCGAACCGTGGCTCGCAATACGGCTTGCGTGCCATCCGCTAGCGTAGCTTGCGAACGCACGCTGTGGGTGACTCCGCTGCCAACGGTCAGCTCGGGATCGTCGGCATTGCGCTGCCGCGTGGCCAGGATCTCGTGCGCACGCTGGGCGGTCATGCCGGGAATCGCGGCCAGCGCCAGCGAGGTGGCGACGTTGGGATCCGGGCTGGCCTGGCCCGACCACAAGGTGATGTGCGGCGCCAGCATGCGATACAGCGCAGGGCTCACGCCCAGCACCATCTGCAACTCCTCGACGCTGGCGAACGGACCATGCCGCGGCCGGTAGCGACGACCCGCCGCGACATATCCCGCAGCGCCGCCGACGTTGCCATCGAACGCGGAAGAGCTGCGCCATTCCACCACCCGCATGGCCAGCGCCTGCGCCTCGTCCGGGTTCACCCCTGCGGCACGGAACAGGCCCTGCAACACCTCTGGCGAAGCGCTGTTCAAATCCACCTTGCCGCTCTCGTCCACGGCACGAATCCGCACCTCGGCACCGTCGTAAGACATCCTGTACGGACGGCCATCGCCGATCCAGCGCTGTTTGGCGCGCGCATCGTGCAACCCGCGCAAGGCGCGCATGAGCCCCGCTTCGGCGGCGTAATGGGCGCGGGTCTGCGCCAGCTGATGGCGCGCCAGCACCGCCTCGGTATGCACCACGGCGGCGTAACCGCCCAACAGCACGGCCAGCAGCGCGCACGCCCACAACACCAGCAGCAAGGCCACGCCGCGTTGCCGTCGAGGTGATGAATACGCGTGCATCACTGCGTCCCCAGGCGACGGATCGGCAAGCTCGACGCGCCGCGGCCGGTGTCGCCAGCCTCCACGCGCAGCGGCACCTCCAGCGTGGGCCAGGACACCATGCCGTCCAGTTGCACTTCCACGCGCACCAGCCGCGGCAACGCGCGGCCATCGGCCCAGCTGGCAAGCCACGGCGTGGCGCGACCCCGCACGTCGACGCCGCGGTAGCTGAAACGGCCGGCCCGCACGTGATCGACCAGCACCTGCGGCTCGCCCACCGGCTGCGGTTCACTGCCATCGGGCGGCAACAGGGTCAGGCCAAGTTCCAGCCGGAAGCCGCCAGCGCCATCGTCGACCAGGCGCAAGGTCTGCAGTTGTGGCCCCAGCTGCCCGAGATAGCCGGGCAGCGGCGCCAGGTAACGCACGCCGTGCGCGGTGCCCTGGAAAACCAGCGGCGCGCCGTGGGAGTCGTGATCGATCGTCTGGCTCAGCGCCTGCGCCAGCTCGCGACGCAACAGCTGCTGCGCCGAGCGCACCTGATCGAGCCGCTCGATGCGCGCATTGCCGGCATGCACGCTGCGTGTGGCGATGCGCGCGCCGGCATAGACGCCCAGCATCAGCAGACCCAGCAAGGCCAGCGACGCCAGCACTTCGAGCAGGGTGAAGCCCGCCGCCCGCTTCATGGGGTGGGCGCCATCGGATCGACGCCCGTGCCGGTCGAGAGCAGGCGCAAGGTGCGGAAATTCGCCGTGTGCGGATGCGCCGCCGCGCCCCAGCTGACCTGCAGATCCAGCTGATAGAGCTGCAGCGGTGTCTGGTCGTCCGCGGCGGCGGCATGCCATGGGGTCACGTCGAGTTGCCACCGGAATTTGCGATCGAACCGCCCGGCGCTGCGACCCGCCCGCAACGGCTCGACGACGTACGCGCTGTCGAGCTTGCTGCGCGCCCACATCGCCACCTCGCTGGCATCGGCCGCCTGTCCGGTAAGCCCGATGGCACCGCCTGCGACCTGCATCAGTACGGCGAAAGCGATGCCCAGCAGCGCGATCGCGGCCAGGACTTCGAGGAGGGTGAAGCCCTGGGCGCGCGCAGCGCGCGGGGAATCCCCGGCTCTCATCGCACCGCCACCGCGCCCGTCAGCCACGCCACGTCGATCCGCCATCGACGCTGGCCGCGCTGCACCACGATGTGGCCGCCGGTGGAGCTGCCGTCGGGGAAGAAGCGGATGCGGCCGGTGTGGTCGTCGGGCGCATCTTCGCGGGCGCTGGTGATGCTCAACTGCATGCCTGGCGGCAGCTGCACGCTTTGCCCATGCGCATTGCGCCAGCGATGGCCGCGGGTATCGAGGTCGAACACCTGCGTCTTGCCACGCACGATCGCCTGGGCGCGGGTGGCGCGCAGCGCCGCGGCCAGGTCGGCGCTGGCCGCCGCGGCACGGGCGCCGGCCAAGCCCTGCGTCACCGAAAACGCCACCGCTGCCGTGGCCACACCGATCAGCAGGATCACGGCCAGCATTTCCAGGAGGGTGAAGCCGGCGGCGCGCGAAGGGCGCCGGGGATTCGGGATTCGGGATTCGGGATTCGGAAAGCGCTCGGCGCCCGAGCCAGCGGTGCGGCAGAAGTTCCACGGCGCGCCGAAGGCTGCTTTTGCCCTTACCAATCCCGAATCCCGAATCCCGAATCCCGGCTTCATTGCCAGCTACCCACGTCCTGGCTGTAACCGTCGCCGCCGGGCTTGCCGTCCTGGCCGTAGAAGACCAGGTCGAAATTGCCGTGTTCGCCAGGCACGGTGTAGCCAAACGCGTGGCCCCAGGGATCCAGCAACTGCGATGCCTTGACGTACGGGCGCTGCCAGTTCGGCGCGTTGGCCGGCTTGGTCACCAGATCCTGCAGTTGGCGAGGCGGTGAGCCGTTGTCCAGCGCATAGCTGTCGATCGCCTGGCCCAGCACCTGCAATTGCACCTTGCCCGCGCCGTACTTGCCCTTGTCCACGCTGTTGCCCACCTGCCGCACCACGATGGTACCCACGATGCCGATCAGCACGATCACGGCCAGCATTTCCAGGAGGGTGAAGCCGTTGGCGCGCGAAGCGCGCCCGCGAATGGGGAATCGGGAATGGGGAATGGGGAATGCTGGCAAGTACCAGCCTTTCGCGCCTTTCATTCCCGATTCCCGATTCCCCATTCCCCGCCCCACCGACGCCAGAAACTTCGCCATTGCCGTACTCCTCCTCACTGAATATTGCTGGTCAAACTCAACAGCGGCAGCAGGATCGCGGCCATGATGATCGCCACCAGCACCGTCATCACGATGGTCAACGCGGGCACCAGGGCGGCCAGCAAGCGGTCGATGGCGCGGCGCGATTCGATCTCGAAAGTGTCGGCCACTTTCAGCAGCATGGCATCGAGTTGGCCGGCTTCCTCGCCCACCTGCACCATCTGCAGCGCCAGCCGCGGAAACAGGGCCGATTGCGCCAGCGCCAGGCTCAGCCCGGAGCCGCCCTTGACCTGCTCGTGGGCGCTGGCCAGCGCCGCATCCAGTGCGCGGTTTCCGGTGACCTGGCGCGCGATGGCCAGCGCGCTGAGCAGCGGCACGCCGTTCTTCAGCAGCGTGCCCAGGGTGCGGGCGATGCGCGCGGTTTCCACTTTCAGCAGCAGCGGGCCGATCCAGCGCAGGTGCAGCAGGCGCGCATGCCACGCCAGCCGCGCCTGCGGATCGCGCAGCCGCGCGCGCCACGCCACCGCGCCACCGATCAGCAACAACGCGATCAGCCACCACCACGCCTGCAAGGTATTGCCCAGCAGCAGCACCGCGCGGGTGATCCAGGGAATCGGCACCTGCATGTCCTGGAAGATCGGCACGAATTGCGGCACCACGTAGGCCAGCAGCAGCACCAGCGAACCGAGCACGCCCACCAGCAGGAACGCCGGGTAGATCAGCGCGTTGATGACGCTGCCGCGCAGTTGCTGGGCGCGCTCCAGGTAATCGGCCAGCCGGCGCAGGGTTTCCTCCAGCGAACCGCCGGCCTCGCCCGCGCGCACCAGGCTCACGTACAGGCGGGGAAACACGCCGTGCTCCTCGTCCAGCGCCGAGGACAGCGTATTGCCGCCCCGCACCCGCTCGCGCACGCGCTCGATCAGTTTCCTGGCCCGCTCGCTTTCGGGCAGATCCAGCAGGATGCCCAACGCCCGGTCCAGCGGCTGGCCGGCGCCCAGCAAGGTCGCCAGTTGATGGGTGAACTGGGCCAGCTGGTCACCGCTGAACGGGCCGCGCGTGAACAGTGTCGCGACGCCGGCACCACCCTCCGTCGCATCGGCCGGTTGCGCTTCCAGCGGCGTGTGGCCCTGGTCCTGCAGGTGGGAGATCACCTCCTCCACGCTGGCCGCTTCCATCTGGCCGCGCAGGGGCTCCCCCGCGCCAGTAATGGCGCGGTATCGAAAAAGGGTCATGGAACCCACTCCCCGCACGACTCCACGAACTCACCCAGGAGCGAAGCCGCACGGCACCATGGCCCCCTCTCCCCATGGGGGAGAGGGTGGGGGAGAGGGGCCGGGGCTTGCGGGGAAGGCCGGTAGGAAACTTTCCCGCGGTGTGTTTCGCTTCGTTGAGCCTTGCCGCGACGTGTTTTGCTTCGATGAACCTCCCCGCGGCGTGTCCCCCTCTCCCTACCCTCTCCCCGCAGGGGAGAGGGGGTTACGGCAGCTTCCAGCCGCGCGGCGGCGTGCTTCTCAGCCCTCCTGCGTGACACGCAGCACCTCCTCCAGCGTGGTCACGCCGGCGACGGCCTTGGCGATGCCGTCCTCGTACATCGTGCGCATGCCTTCGATGCGCGCCTGTTTCTCGATCTCGCCTGCATCGGCGCGGCGCATCACCAGGCGGCGCAGCGGAT
>Ga0134125_10003457_pt1 | contig 18249 bp, 17 predicted proteins | sample KB31751_FD_96464 | JGI IMG/M metagenome (GOLD analysis project Ga0134125, IMG submission 96464) | Terrestrial soil microbial communities with excess Nitrogen fertilizer from Kellogg Biological Station, Michigan, USA - KB3-175-1 | ecosystem: Environmental > Terrestrial > Soil > Unclassified ... | reverse complement strand
GAGAAAAGCTGCCGGTCCAGGCCATTCAACCTTCTGGCAATTCCTTCTGACATTACTTGCCATCGTCGTCTTCTTCGTCGGATCGACTCTCTATTCGCAGCACCTTGCCACGCGGCTCGACGAAGATGCCGCCAGCATCGCGGTCAATGCATCGCCGAGCATCGAGGCGCTCAGCGTCGCGCGCGGGGACGCATCACAAGCCGAGCTAGCCGTCACGAGGGCCGTCGAGGCGGCCCCCGACAACGGTGCAACCGAGCGCGCAGCCGCCGAATCAGCGCTAACCGGCCTCCATGCGAGCCTGGCGCGTTACCTGGCGCTCCCGTTCTATGCCGGAGAGCGCGAGCATTGGAACGAGGTCGACCAGGCGCTGCGCGCTTTCGAAAAGACCGTTACGATCGCATTCGTCGCTCTCCAAGAAAAGCACACCGACACCGCCCGCAGTCTTCTCATTACCAGGCTCCGTCCGGCGGCGGAGCGCCTCGATGCCAGTTTGCAGTTCCTCGTCGGTTTCAATGCGCGCGAGCAACATCGGATGGGCGAAGAAATCCCCCGGCTCCGAAAGAACGCTGCGCGAACTGCGTACGTCCTCGACGGAGCGAGCGCGGTCCTCGCTGCCGTCTTGATCGCGCTCGCCGTGATCGAAGCGCGCCGACGTCAGCAGTTGCTCGCTCACCTCTCGGATCGGCTCGAAGCGATGGTGACCGGGACCGCACGCATCACGGCGGCGCTCGGCCGCCGCAAGCTTCGTCCCGTGCTCACCGCGATCGTCGAGGAAGCGTCCCGTGTCGCCCGAGCCGAATATGCGGCGCTCGGATTCGTGAACGACGCCGGTCGCCCTTTCGACTCGTTCGTCTTTCACGGCATTTCTCCCGCGGAGGCAAAGGCGATCGGGCACTTTCCGCGTCCGGTGGGTGTCCTTGGGCAAATCATCGCGGAGGGACGCGGGCTCCGCGTCGCCGATGTTCGCAAGCATCCGAGCTTCCGCGGATTGCCGGAAGGTCATCCACCGATGGGTCCGTTTCTCGGAGTCCCCATCCGGCGCGATGGAAACGGCCGCGGTAACCTGTATGTCGCACGAGCTCCCGGAGCCCCACCCTTCAGCGAACGCGACGAGCATCTCGTCGAGCTCTTCGCCGCGCAAGCCGCAGCATCGACGGAAAACGCTCGGCTCTACGAAGAGCTCGACGAGCAACGGACGCGCGCTCAGCTGCTATCCGACATCAGCTCACGGCTGGTCGACACGCTCGACTATCAGACCACGCTCAAGGACATCGCGAACGCGGTTTGCTCACCGAGCTTCGTCGATGTCTGCGCAATCGACATAAGCGACGACAGTGGTGAGCTGGTGAGCCGCACGGTGAGCGCGGCGGATCCGGCGTGGCGGCTCTTGTTGAACGAGCATGCGGATCATGACGCGAATCATGATCGGAAGGGTGGGCGGCCGCCGAACGATCCGGTCGTGCGTGCCCTGCTCGAGCGGCGTACCGTGCGCTTCGCCGTCGAAGCGGAGACGCGGGGCTCGAGCGAGCGCGATAGCGATGTGCTCTCGGAGATTCCGCTGAAATTCGGGGTTGCCATTCCGCTGGTCGGGCACAACCACCTGCTTGGCGTCATCACCTTCATGACGTTCGCCGACCATTCATTCGACGACTCCACCGTCGCGTTCGCAGAGGAGGTCGCGCGACGGGCGGCGCTGTCGATCGACAACGCCCTTTTGCACCAGCGCACTTGTCGCGCTGTAGAGTCTCGCAGTGACGTCCTGGCGATCGTATCGCACGATCTACGAAATCCACTCAACGCGGTCCGACTGACGGCCGACCTTCTGCGGCGCAACGGCGCCGCCGACGAGCGAAGGCGTGGCGAGCTCGCTGATCGGCTCACGCGCGCGACCGACGTCATGCTGCGGCTCATCAGCGATCTCCTCGACGCGTCGAAGATCGAATCGGGAACACTGAGCGTCGAGCCCAAACCGGAGCCGATCGGCCCGATGTTCGCTGACGCGCTCGAGACCGTTCGCGAAGTTGGAGCAGCGAGATCCATCTCCATCCACGTCGACATCGACAACACGCTCTTCGTAATCTGCGATCGAACGCGCATCCTCCAGGTGCTGTCGAACCTCCTCAACAACGCACTGAAGTTCACGCCCGACGAAGGCTCGCTCACGATCTCCGCACACCGCACCGGCGCCGAGGTGCACGTCCGTGTTTCCGACACCGGACCCGGGATCGCGGAGGCAGAGCGCGAACGCGTCTTCGATCGATATTGGCAGGCCAGGCACACCAGGCGAGCCGGCGCAGGGCTCGGCCTGTTCATCGTCAGAGGGATCGTCGAGGCCCATGGTGGACGTGCATGGGTCGAAGCCGCTCCCGGTGGCGGCGCGTGTCTCTGTTTTTCGCTCCAAGCGAGAGCGTCGGAAGAGGAGCTAGAGCGGGCTGCCCCGTGAGATCGCTCTTCTTCTTCTCCACACGAATCGGGACACGACCGAGCTCCGCCGCTCGGCCCGACCACACGCGATCGCGGGATTACGAGTGGCAACGAGCGCTTAGTCCTCACCGTGATAAACGCCAAACCGTTATCCAATCATGATAAAATAAATCATGGCGATTCGCTTTGCGTGGGTGTTGGTGCTGAGCGGGTGCGGCGCTTTCGGTACGTCGAAGTTTACGCTCCCGCCGATCGACACCATCGTGCCGCTTCAGGTCCTCGGCTTCACGACCTACCAACACCCGGTGACCGGCAAGTTCTTCGCGCGCCAACTTCCCGCGGCCGGCGGATTGCCACCGTATTCCTGGACGCTCACCGCAGGCAGCTTGCCGACGGGACTGTCGCTCAGCGCCAATGGCGAGCTCACCGGTACGCCGACCGCGACCGGCAATTTCAAGTACACGCTCACCATCACCGATTCCAAAGGCGCCACCGCCAGCGGCGCTTACAGCGACACGACGATGAGCAGCGGCTCGATCGTGTTTTCGTTTCCGCCGCTGCCGGTCTCGACGTTTGGCCAGAATGAAGACTTCGGATTCGAATTCTTCATTGAAGGTGGAGTGCCGCCGTATTCGTTCGATGTGACCGGGCTGCCCGCCGGCCTGAGCTTCGAACCCACGACCGGCACCCTCTATGGAAAGCCGACCGGCGCGGGCACGCTCAACCTGACGATCTCGGTCGTCGACTCGACCGGTGCGGTCGCCCAAGGCTCTCCGCAATCGGCCAGCTTCGAGATCGCGCCTCCGCGGCCAGCGGGCGGCGGCGGAGCCAACGGGATCGGCTGTCCATCCGCGTACGATGGCGACTATGCCGGCCTGTTCAACTACGAATATCAAACCGGGCAGCCGCCGAACGTCATCACGCAGACCGCGAGCGTGCGCGTGTCGGTGACGTTGCAATGCCTCGCGGCGGCGAACGGCTCGGTGGTCTTGAATGTCACGCACGCTGCGGCGAGCGATCCGTACTTTGGCTGCACCCTCGGCGGTTGCACGCCAATGGGAGGTTCGGTCGCGACGCTGCCGAGCACTCTGCCTACGTTCTCTTCCGCGGCGGGACAGGGCATCGAGATTCTATTTGCCAACGGCGCATCGCTCGGCACCAGCAACCAGGCAGGCGATCTCTCCGTCAGCAATAGCAACGGCGACATCATCTCGAACAGCTTGATGCCCAGCGATCCGATGGGCACCTGGGTGGCCGCCAGCACCGCTGCCGGCGGCGCCGTCTTTCCGAACGCGGCGACGCCGGCCACCAGCTTCAAGAGCTGGAGCCTCACGCGGCAGTGAATCACGCTCGCCGAAAGGGATTTGTTCTTCTCTCTTGTGTAGAGTAAATCCCTTACGGAGCATGGCGAACAATTCGAATCGCTTCACCAGCGTGAAAGTCTTCTCAGCCACGACGCCTGACAGGCGAGCCGCTCTCGGTGAAGAGATCACGAGATGGTTGTCAGAGCATCCGGCGGTGGACGTCGTCGACAGGGTCGTCACGCAGTCGAGCGATGACGCGTTTCACTGCCTCGCGATCACGCTCTTCTACAACGTGAAGCAAACCTAATGCTGCTACTGGGTGGCTTCCTCACGCGTCGCGTTCGTACCGCTGAGCGCCCAGAAGTCCGGCGTCGATCGCCCTCCGCATCAGCTCGACGATCGAGTGGACGCCGAGCTTCTTCAGAATCCGCGTACGATGTGTCTCGACCGTCTTGCGGCTGATACAGAGCGCGCGTCCGATGACCCTGTTGTTGTGGCCGTCGAGCAGAAACTTCAAGATCTCGCGCTCGCGTGGCGTTAGTGCCGCGAACGGCGTGTCGGCGGCGGAGGAGGGCAGTGGATCGTGGGCGATGGCAAGCCGAGCCGATACGCTTGCCAGAACAAACGCGCGCGCGTCCCCATCAATCGAGCGTAGAACTCCCACGATCGTCTGAATCGCCTCTTCCAATGGATCATCCGTTCGAGCATCCAGTCGGTTCAGATTGTCCAAGGCTCCTCCCGTCGCACTTCACAGGGTGTGTATGCATCGGCCGAGCGAAGACAATCGCAGCCAACCAGGTTGGCGCCGTTGCGTTGTCCAGCCGTCATCCTTGCATTAGGAGCGCCCGGAATTAGATCGTCCAACGCGGGGGCCGAGCAATGGACCATAGCGAGATTGAAACGAAGCTTGAGGGCATCAACACGACATTGACCATCCGCCAGATTGCGCCAGCTGTCGTGTTGCTCAAGATCAGCGGCAGCGACTACGGGGAGCTCGGCACGGCTCCCTTTCATGTGCTCGAAAAAGTCCTTCGCGAAGGTCCTTTCTCACTGTTCATCGACGCGCGCGCGACCAAGGGCGCATCCGTCGACGTCAGCAACGTCTGGGCGCAGTGGCTGCGCAAGCATCGCGACGATCTCGTGCGCATCCACATGCTCACCGCCTCGCGTTACGTGCAGTTGACGGCCGATTTCGTGCGTCGCTTCGCCGATCTCGGCGATGCGATGTTGATCTACACCGATCCACGGGTGTTCGACGAGACGCTCGAGGGCGCGGCCCACCGACGGAAAGAGATTCCTTAGAACTGTCTCCGAGCACCAGGTCGAGGCCGACGGCGGATGCTCAGCCGATCGCGCGCGGAGGCGACAGCCACCGGCGCGATCAGAGGATGGACGACACGTGACGGCGTGCGGCACAGCGAGACGTTGAGCGTGAGAGAAGTGAGCGAACTCGGGCAGAACAACGCAGGCTGGCCGAGGCTGGTAGACCCGGCTCGCCACCCCGCTCACGAGCCGAGCGCGCACGCCCGCTTGACCGCGCATCCGTTATGACGGATATGTAGAGACGTGAGCAGAGCACGACGCGGCAAGGCCGCCGCGACGACCAAGGATGCCGCCGGCGATCTCACGCCGGTGGTTGGAGAGAATCTGCGGCGCCTGCGCACGCAGCGCGGCTTGTCGCTCGAGAAGCTGGCGCAGCAGTCGGGCGTCAGCCGCGCCATGCTCGGGCAGATCGAGCTCGGCCAGTCGGCGCCGACGATCAACGTGCTATGGAAGATCGCCAGCGGCCTCGGCGTCACCTTCTCGGCACTGATCGCCGCGCAGACGCGCTCGGGCCCGCTCGTCCTGCGGGCGCAGGACGCACGCCTGCTCACGTCGAGCGATCGCAAGTTCAGCTCGCGCGCGCTCTTCCCGGTCAACGAGCCGCGCCGCGTGGAGTTCTACGAGCTGCGCCTCTCCGCCGGCGGCATCGAGCAAGCGGCGGCGCACGCCGCCGGCACCGTCGAGAACCTGGTCGTTGCCGAAGGCGCCGTCGAGATCGAGGTCGAAGGCCATCGCCACGCGCTCGACGCCGGCGACGCCATCATGTTCGAAGCCGGCGCGCCGCACGTCTATCGCAACCGCGGCCGCGGCGAAGCGATCATGTACCTCGTGATGACCTACGCCGACACCGTCGGCTGATCTTCCGCTACGTCGCGCCGCGGCTTGACGCCATCCGTTCAAACGGATACAAATCGCCGAATGCGGCCCGTACCGTCGAGCATACGCGCTACCCCTCGCGGGGTGGCGTCCGTTAAAGTGGAGGCGGCGCTGGTGGCGCTCCTCTGCTGCTCGACCGCTGCACGCGCCGACCCGCCCAACGCGAGCGCGCCCAACGCGAGCGCGCCCAACGCGAGCGCCCCGCGAGCCGCGGATCTCGAGCAGCGCCTCGCCGCGCAAGAAGCCCGCCTCCGCGAGCAAGAAGCCCGATTGCGCGACCAAGAGGCCCGCCTGCGCGATCAAGAGAACCGACTACAGCAACAAGAAGCCCGCCTCCGCGCCACCCCCACGCGCGATCCGCTCTTCGGCTTCGGCAGCGAAGGCTTCTACCTCGGCGGCAAAGACGTCTTCCAGGTCCGCCTCCGCGGCATCCTCCAGACCGACGCGCGCGCCTACTTCTCCACCGGCACCACCGCCATCCCCGATCAATTCATCATCCGCCGCGCCCGCCCCATCGTCGAAGGCACTGTCGCCAACGTCCTCGACTTCCGTCTCGTCCCGGACTTCGGCCAGGGCAACGCGCTCCTCTACGACGCCTACGTCAACATCCGCATCCTGCGCTCCATCGCCCTCCGCGTCGGCAAGTTCAAGTCGCCGTTCGGTCTCGAGCGCCTGCAGAACGACGCGTACCTACCGTTCGCCGAGCGCGGCCTGCCCTCCAATCTCGTGCCCGATCGCGACATCGGCGCCGTCCTGCACGGCGACGTCGCCGGCGGCACCTTCCTCTACGAGCTCGGCATCTTCGACGGTGCCCTCGACAACAACGGCGCCAACCAGGACGGCGACACCAACGACGGCAAGGACCTCGTGATGCGCCTCTTCGGCCATCCGCTGCGCGTCTTGCGCTCGCCGCTGGTGCGCGATCTCGGCCTCGGCGTCGCCGCCAGCTGGGGCAAGCAGCACGGCACGGCGTCGCTCCCCGGCGTCGGCCCCTACAAGACGACCGGCCAGAACACCTTCTTCGCCTACCTGTTCGACCAGACGGCGCTGCGCCCGACCGTCATCGCCATCGGCGATCACTATCGCTTCTCGCCGCAGCTCTACTGGTACGTCGGCCCCGCCGGCCTCGTCGCCGAGTACGTCTATGACGCCGTCACCGTCAGCAACAGCCTGGCCGGCGCGCAGCCGCGCGTGACGCTCGCGCATCAGGCGTGGCAGACCGAGGTGCAGCTCGTCGTCACCGGCGAGCACGCCGGCTACAACGGCGTCATCCCGCGCCATCCGTTCAACCCGTGGAAGCGGTGCTTCGGTGCCCTCGAGCTCGTCGGGCGCGTCGGCCAGCTGTTCATCGATCCGAAGAGCTTCCCCATGTTCGCCGATCCGAAGAAGTCGGCGAGCTACGCGCTGGAGTGGGGCGCCGGCTTCAACTGGTACCTGATCGCGATCTTCAAGATCGCCGTCGACTTCGAGCGCACCACGTTCCACGGCGGCGGCGGCAACCTCACCGGCGACCGCCGTCCCGAGAACGCGCTCTTCGCGCGCGTACAGCTCTCGTTCTGACGTCGACCCCGCGCGCGACGCTAGGCGCGGACGAGCGACTCGAGGTGCCCGATCCCGGCACGCTCGGCGCCCTCGCGCGTGAAGACGTCGCCGCTGCGCGTGAGCAGCGCGTCGGCGATCACGCGTCCCACGTCGCCCACGTCCTGCGCGCCGGGCAGCGCGCGCGAGTCGGGCCCGCCGCCGAGCGCGTGGTTGCCGAAGTCGGTGGCGACGACGCCGGGCAGCACCGTGATGACGCGGATCTTGGGGAACTTCTCCTTCAGCTCGGCGCGCAGCGTGTCGGTCAGCGAGTTGAGCGCCGCCTTGCTCGCGCTGTAGGCCGAGCGGATCGGCGCGAACGGCGCGCGGCTCAGCATCGACGACACGTTGGCGATGGTGCCGTCACCGCGCGCTTGCAGATGCGGCAACACCGCCTGCATGCCGTAGAGCGCCGACTTGACGTTGTCGCGCACCATCGCGTCGACATCCTCGTCGGTGAGCGCGGCCAGCGGCCGCGAGATGCCGCGCCCGGCGTTGTTGACCCACACGTCGATGCGTCCGGCCTTCGCGAGCGCCGTGTCGCGCAGCCGCTCGACCTCGGCGCGCACCGTCACGTCGGTCGGCACCGCGACGGCGTCGCCGCCGATACGCGCCGTCAGCGCCTCGAGCTTCTCTTTGGTACGCGCGGCCGCGACCACGCGCCCGCCGCGCCGCGCGATCTCCTCGGCCAGCGCCGCGCCGATGCCCTCCGATGCGCCGGTGATGACCACGACCTTGCCGTCGTAACGTTGCATGGCGCAATTGTGCCCCAATGGTAGATTCGGCGCATGCGCATCGTTTGCGCCGTCGCGCTCGTGGTCGCCGCGCTCGCGGCGCTCGCCGTCGGCTGCAACAAGAAGCATCCGGTCTTTCCCACCTGCGGCGACAACGTCAGCAACGGCGACGAGACCGACGTCGACTGCGGCGGCCTGCTCTGCACGCCGTGCAACGCCGGCAAGCGCTGCCTCGTCGACAAAGACTGCCGCAGCCTCGTCTGCACCGCCGGCGTGTGCGCCGCGGCCTCGTGCTCCGACGGCATCCTGAACGGCAGCGAGAGCGACATCGACTGCGGCGGCCCCGACTGCCGCCCAGACGCCGGCATGCTCTGCGCCGACGGCCGCTACTGCGCCGGCGACAACGACTGCATCTCCAACGTGTGCAACGGCGGCACCTGCCAGATGCCGAGCTGCGGCGACGGCATCCAGAACGGCGACGAGGTCGGCATCGACTGCGGCGGCTCCTGCCCGCCCTGCGACGCCGGCGTCACGCTGCCGGCCGACCTCACGCCACCGACGGACTGAGCGGAATGAATCAAGCGTTCATTAATTACTGGTTGGCCGCCGCGCGCCGCCGCGCCGCCACCGCCGCGCGCCGATAGAGCCGCGTGTAGTAATCGGTGACCATGCGGTCCGACGAGAACTGCTGCACCCCGATGGCGATCGACTCGCGCATCATCCGCCGCCAGCGCTCCCAGTTCCCGTAGTACGTCGGCACGATCTCGTCCTCGACCAGCGCATACAGCGCCGCCGCGTCGCGCACGTCATCGCTGTCGCCGTCGAGCAGCCGCTCGCCGATCGCCCAGCCGTTGACGCCGTGGTCGCACGCCTCCGGCCACCAGCCGTCGAGGATCGAGCAGTTGAGCACGCCGTTCATCGCCGCCTTCATGCCCGACGTGCCGCACGCCTCCAGCGGCCGCCGCGGCGTGTTCAGCCACACGTCGACGCCGCGCGTGAGCACGCGCCCGAGCTGCAGATCGTAGTTGGGCACGAACACGACGCTGCGCGGATACTTCTTCGACAGCGTCACCATCTCGCGCACCAGCTCCTGCCCGCCGAGGTCGCGCGGATGCGCCTTGCCGCTGTACACCAGCTGCAGCCGCCCCGACTCGAGCAGCGGCGCGATGCGCGCCTCGTCGTGGAACAAGAGCGTCGCCCGCTTGTACCCGGTCGCGCGCCGCGCGAAGCCGACGATCATCATCTCGTGATCGAGCGTCACGCCGGTCCGCTTCGCGACCTCGGCCACGAGCTCGCGCTTGACCATCGCGCGCGCCTCGTCGAGCGCCTGGTCGCCGCCTGCCGCGATCGCCGCCGCCACGCGGGCGTCCTGCCACACGCGATGATCGACGCCGTTGGTCACCGCCACGATCGGCGCCGCGTCGTCGACGTGCCGCCACATCTTGCGCGCCGTGTCGCCGTGCAGCTCGGCCACCGCGTTCGCGTTGCGCGAGAGGCGCAGCGCCGCGACGGTCATGTTGAACGGATCGCCGCCGAGCCGCACCATCTGCGCGTGCGTCAGCCCGCCGGTGGCGCCGAGCCGCCGCAGCCGCTCGTGGTCATGCTCCTCGTTGCCCGCGTCGATCGGCGTGTGCGTGGTGAACACGATCTTCTCGCGCGTCGCCGCCCACGCCGCCGCAACGTCGAGCCCACGCGCGCGCGCCTGCGCGATGAGCTCCAGCCCCGCGAACACCGCGTGCCCTTCGTTGAAGTGGTAGACGTCGACCTCGATGCCGAGCGCCTGCAGCGCACGCACGCCGCCGACGCCGAGGACGATCTCCTGCGCTACGCGGTCGTCCTTGCCGCCGCCGTACAGCCGCCGGTTGATCCAGCGATCGTGCTCGACGATCGGCTCGAGCAGATAGAGCGGCGCCGCGCCCAAGCCCTCGACGCGCCAGATCCACAGCGGTACCTCGCGCCCCCCGATAATCACGGTGACGATCGGCTCTTCTTTGACCAGGTGCGCGCGATCGATGGTGCGCGGCGTCGGGAGATCGATCGTCTCTCCGGCTGGCCCGATCCCCTGGGTCGTGTATCCTTCTTCCCAGAGGATGCCGACGCCGACGACGGGGAGCGACAGCGCGTGCGCCGATCGCATGAAGTCGCCGGCGAGGACGCCGAGGCCGCCTGAGTAGATCGGCAGCCGCTCGTCCAGTCCATACTCCATGCAGAAGTAGGCAACCGCCGGACGCTCGCCGATCGAGGGAACCTGGGGACCTTCGTAACTCATACCTGAGTTACTACCACGCTCCGACGGAGAAGTCAAGGCGCTGGCGCCGTAGTCGATGCGCATGGTATCGACCCGACATGACTAGCAGCGATCGGGCCATCTCCCATTTCGAAGCGCATCGTGACGCGTACCTCGATGATCTCAAGGCGCTCGTGCGCATCCCGAGCGTGTCTTTCGAGGGCTTCGATCCGGCGCAGGTGCGCCGCTCGGGCGAAGCCACGGCGAAGCTTTTGCGCGAGCGCGGCTTCGACAATGTGCAATTGCTGGAGCTGCCCGGCGCGCACCCGTACGTGTTCGGCGAGATCCTGAAGACGCCGGGCGCGCCTACGATCCTCCTGTACGCGCACCACGACGTGCAGCCGGCGGGCGACGCGGCGGCGTGGAAGTCGCCGCCGTTCGAGCCGACCGAGCGCGACGGCCGCCTGTTCGCGCGCGGCGCCGCCGACGACAAGGCGGGCGTGGTCGTGCACTCGAGCGCCGTCGACGCCTGGCTCGAGACCGCCGGCTCGCTGCCGCTCAACGTCAAGATCGTCGTCGAGGGCGAAGAGGAGATCGGCTCCGGCCACCTCACGGAGTTTCTGCGCACGCACAAGAAGCTCCTCGGCGCCGACGCCATCGTCCTCACCGACACCGGCAACTTCGAGACCGGCCTGCCGTCGATCACCACCGCGCTGCGCGGCCTCGTCGCCGTCGACGTCGAAGTGCGCGCGCTCAAGCAGTCGCTGCACTCGGGCATGTGGGGCGGGCCGGTTCCCGATCCGACGCTCGCGCTCTGCAAGATGCTGGCGTCGCTGGTCAACGACGACGGCTCGGTGAACCTGCCCGGCATCCAGGACAAGATCCGTCCGCTCACCGACGCCGAGCAGAAGGACATCGCCGCGCTGCCGACGGACGATCAGAAGTTCCGCGAGCAGGCGGGCCTGCTGCCGTCGGTGCAGCTGCTCGGCGGCGCGCATCCGTGGCAGGTCAACTGGCGTCAGCCGTCGGTGGCGGTGAACGCGTTCGCCGCGTCGAACCGCAAGGACGCGCGCAACATCATCAACGAGAGCGCCTGGGCGCGCGTCGGCATTCGCATCGTGCCCGACCTCGATCCCGAGTGGGTGCTGCAGAAGCTGGTGAAGCAGCTCGAGAAGTCGACGCCGTGGGGCGTCGAGGTGCACATCCACACCGAAGCGGCGAACGGCTGGTGGTACACCGATCCGGCGCATCCGGCCTTCCAGGCGGCGTTCCGCGCGCTCAAGAAGGGCTACGGCACCGACGGCATCACGATGGGCTGCGGCGGATCGATCCCGTTCGTCGAGCCGTTCGCGCGCGAGCTCGGTGGTGTGCCGGCGCTCCTCATCGGCGTCGAGGATCCGTACACCAACGCGCACTCCGAAAACGAGAGCCTGCATCTCGGCGACTGGGAGAAGGCGATCAAGAGCGCCATCTATCTCTACGAAGAGCTCGCCGCCGCGCTCAAGAAGTAGCATTTTCGCTCCGCGGAGCGAATTTGCTCCGCGCCCTTCCCGTCGCTGTTCGCAATTCCGCGCACTTGTCGATGGCACGGTGCCTGCTGTGACCGTGGCGCATGAAAACGCGAATTTGGCTCCCGACGTTGTTGGCTGCGATGCTGTGCGCGAGCGCGGCGCAGGCCCAGACGTATGTCTCGCGTCGATACGACAACTTCCCCGGCAAGGACGAATTGTCGGGCCAGCTCGGCTTCCAGGCCTCGCTCGGCGGCGGCACGCCGGGCGGGTTCAAGATGTTCCTCGACTACTCGCACCGGCTCACGAACCTGGTGTGGCTGAACTTCAAGCTCAACCCGACCTTCGGCGCGGGTGAGACGCGCACCGTCTGCGTCGATCAGTTCGGCAACACCTACGACTGCGGCACCGGCTTCGACGGCAACGGCTACGCCATCGACATCCTCGCCGGCGTGAAGCTGAAGTGGATGACCCGCTTCCACCTCGTGCCCTACGCCAACATCAACGCCGGCGTGGTGCCCGTGTTCGCGCGCCCGGCGGGCGACAACGGCGCGGCCGTCGTGTTCAACACCGGCGGCGGCCTCAAGTACTTCGTCACGCCGCGCATCGGCGTCGGCGGCGAGATGACCTTCACGCTCGGACCCGGCTTCTACTCCGGCCATACCGAGCTCTATCGCGCCTTCAACATGGGCGTCGGCGCCGAGTTCATTCTCTAACCTCCTCGTTTAAGATTCCCTCATGAAAACTCTCCTAGTCCTTCTGACGCTGCTCGTGGCGCCGTCGCTGGCCCACGGGCAGCGTCGCTATTACTACTACTCGTGGGATCGCAACGAGATCTCCGTCGGTGGCGGCGTGCAGCTCGACGCGACCGGCTGGGAGCCGGCGGGCATGAAGCTGTTCTTCGAGTACGCGCGGCGTCTCGGTCCGCACGGCGCGATCGTCTTTCAGGCCAACCCGCTCGTCGTGCAGGGGCCACACAACGGCGACTGCCACGCGCAGTACACCAATTGCCCCGGCGGATTCTCCGGCAACGGCTACTCGTTCGATCTGTTGTTCGGCGGCAAATGGCGCTGGCACGCCGCGCGCGCGCCGCTCCTCGGAACGTTCGATCTGACGTTCGGCGTGGTGCCGCTGTTCGAGCGCGCCTTCGACGACAACGGCGTCGCCATGGTGGCGCGCGCCGGCGGCGGCCTCGTGGTGCTGCTCGCACGACACGTCGGGCTTCGCTTCGACGCCCACCTGATCGCCGGCCCGGCCTTCCTCAACTTCGAGCGCTGCGATGGCTGCGACGTCGTCGTGCACCCCTACGTCGCCTTCGACACCGGCGTGATGGTCGAATTCATCTTCTAGGTCGCGTCAGTCCTGAAGGCAGTACACGTACAATGTGGTGTCCCCGCAGTGGCAGCTCTTCGTGCTGGATTGGAAGAAGGGAGGGCCAGCCAGTTGCGGCGCGCCACACGTGACCACGCTCGACAAGCTGCCGTCGGTCCAATTGGTGCAATTCTGATCGGCGTTCGCGGTGGGCGAGGGCGCACCGGTGAAGGCCGCCCCGGCGATGCCCACGCCGCTGGCGTTGCAGTCGATCGGCGCCAGCATGAGCGGCGTCGCCAAGAGAAGGTCGCTGTCCTTCGCCGCCACGACGACGCCGTCGCAGCGAACGAAGGGGACCGTGCCGGTGGTGGTGATGCGCGAAGCGGCCGACGCGGTGCTGGTGGCGAGCAGCGCGTGAAACGTGCCGCCGGCGCTGGCTCCCTGCGTATTGCACAACGTGTCGGCGGCGGCGATGCCCGCCGACGGATTGATCGGGCCTCCGACGAACGCCAGCTTGGACGGCGACGGTTTCGTCGGCGCCGGCAGCGGTACGATGTAGTCGCTGCCGAAGCAGTAGATCCGGTTCGACTGATCGCAGGCGGACACGGTCCCCGATGTCCACAAGCCACTGCCGTAGGTCAGGCCGACGACGCCGTTGTCGGTCGACTGGATGCTCGTCCAATCCTGGCAATTGCCCGCGGGGTCTACCGAGCCGTCGATCTGTGCCCCCGTCCAGGCGGCGGCCGAGGTCACCAACGCGCCCGTCTCGTCGGCGCCGATGGGATAATAGATTTGCCCACCGGTCGTGAGTTGGTCGAACACGATGCGATTATCGGTGCGTAGCCAGCCGCGCGGCAGCTGATGTGCGGGGTTGGCTGCTTGCAAACGTGACGGGGCGGTCTTCCCCGTCGCCGACATCCAAGCGACGAAGTGGCCGGAGACGCCGTGCGCGGTGGCGGCATTCGAGCAGGCTTTGTCGGCGCCGGAGAGCACCTGATCGGTCTTCAAGGTGCCGGTGCCGAGCGCGGCCAGCTGCGTGATCGTGTAGGCCGTCGAAGTGACGAAGACGATATTGGCCGGTGCGAATGTCGCGCTCACGGTCTTGTCGGCCGTCATGTCCAATACGCAGGGGTCGAAGTTGTTGCAGTCGCCGCTCCAACCGGCGAAGTAGTAGCCGCTCCCCGGTGTGGCGGTGAGCGTGACTTGTGAGCCGCTGGTGTAGCTCCTCATGCAGTCCGTGCCGCAGTTGATGTCGGTCTGCGCCGGGACCGAGCTTCCGGTGACGACGCCGTTGGCGCCGCCGAGGTTCGTGGTCGTCACGGTGAGCGTGGGCGGTCCCTGCGGCCCGAGATCGCCGCCCGAGGAGGTGCCCTGGCCGAACACCAGCGTCAGATCAGTCGTCCCCGGCTCGACGTTGCCGCTGGTGGTGCCGCGGCTCTCCTCGGTGCCCATCAGATACGCGATCGCGGTGATGTTGATCAGTCCATGGCCCTCGAGGATCTTGATCGATGCGGTGGTGGGCAGCGCGATGGCGCCGCCGCCGCTGTCGGTGAGCTCGGTCGTGGCGGTCTTGCCATCGAGCGTGAAGTCGAGGTGGATGCGATCGACGTCGGTGGTCACGTTGCCGCGGTCGATGTCGAGCAGCACGTAGGTGTTGCTCGGACGACAGCCCGAGGCGAGAAGGAGCGTCATCGCAGCGATCGAGAATCGTGCGCGCATCAAAATACCGAGACGCCGAAGTGGCCCATCGGCGGCGCGTTGTTCGTCGTCAGGCCGAGCGCGAGCCCGACGCCGAGCCCCACGCCGACGACGACAACGGCGCCCGCGACGACGCCCCAGATCCACTTCTTGGATGCGGGACGTTTGTCGGCGGCCGGCGCGGTGGCCGTCAGCGCCGGTGGCTGCGTCGGCGATGCGACCTGCGGCGTGGGCGGAGCGCTCGTCGGCGCAGTCGTCGGCGGGGTGCTCGCCGGCGCCGGCGGAGTGCTCGTCGGTGGCGTGCTCGGCGGCGGCTGCGCGCTCGTCGGCGCCGGCGTCGCCGACCCGGGCGCCGAGGTCTCCTTCGGCGGCGTTGGCGGCCCCGCCTGCTGCGCTGCGAGCTCCGCTTCGAGCGTGCGAATTCGCTCTTCACACTCCGCGCGATTGGGCGAATCGGTCACGTTGCGCAGATACGACCGATAGAAGAAGACGGCCTGTTTGAAGTCGCCCCCGAGACGATACGCTTGCGCGATGTTGTACAAGATCGCCGAGAGAGGCCGCGCCTTGTAGGCCTCGCGATACTCGTTGGCGGCAGTCAGGAAGTCGCCGAGGTTATACGCCGTGGTGCCCGCCTCGTAGTGACGTTTTGCCGCAGCCGCCGGCGATTCTGCGCGCGCCGCAGGCAGCAGCGCGACGAGCAGCGCCATGACACCGATCGTACGAACCATCGGTCCATGTTAGCGCATCGGGTGACCGCCGGGGCGCCCATTTAGGGACGGATGCCGATGGCGCGATAGATCGCGCCCGGCTCGTAGAGCGTAGATCCGCCGCGTCGGATCGCCGTCGACGAGCAGGAAGTCGGCGAGCTGCCGGGCGCGATCGCGCCGAGCTCGCGGTCGCGCCGGACGATGCGCGCGTTGCCGAGCGTGGCCATGCGCAGCACTTCGGCCGGCGCGATCCCCGCATGCTCGCGCGGCGACTTGACCGTACAGGTCTGGCTGCCGATGGCCCGATGATCGGGACCGTCAGTCCTTGGCGGCGATCGCTTCTTCGACGACTTCGGCGAGCTGCTTGCGAATCATGAGCAGCAGCGCGCCGGCGATGAGGGCGGCGATGGCGCCGATGAGGAAGAAGTTCGCCTTGGAATCGAACTTGTCCCACTTCGAAGCCATCACGCCGGCGATCTTGCCGCCGAGCGACGTGGTCAAGAAGAAGCCGCCCATCATGAGCGCGGTCAGACGGCGCGGCGCCACCTTCGACACCAGCGAGAGGCCCACCGGGCTCAAGAACAATTCGCTGATGGTGAACACGCCGTAGCTCGAGAAGATCCAGGCCGCCGACACCTTGTCGTGATAGATGTCCGTCCCCAAACAGGCGGCGACCATGACCAGCGACGACACGCCGCTGATGATGACGCCCCAGCCCATCTTCGCCGGCGTCGACGGCTCCTTGCCGCGTTTTCGCATGAACGTGAAGAACGCGACGATGATCGGCGTGAGCACGATGATCCAGAACGGGTTCGCCGACTGGAAGATCTCCGTCGAGATCAGGCTCAAGCTCTTGCCTGGCTTGGGCCAGCGATCCTTGGGCAGGTTGTGGAAGTAGGGATCGATCCCCTTCTCCGTCACCACGGTGCCGTCGGCGTTCAGCTTGGTGCGGAAGTGATCGTCGAGGACGGGCACTTCCTGCGGCGTCAGATCGGCGGTCTGCGCCAGGTCGAACGGCTTGAGCACCGGCTGCAGGCTCGTAGGCACTTCGCGATGCGTGTAGTTGTCGGCCCAGAAGGTGAGCGCCGTGATGTTCTGGTTGTAGATGTTCCAGAACAGGATCGAGGCGACGAAGATGATGAGCAGCGTCGCCACGCGCTTGCGGTCGAGCCCGGTCGCGCGCCACCACAGCGACATGTAGAAGATGGCGATCGGGATGCAGGCGAAGATGAATGCGTCGTTCGACGGCGTCTCGAGGAGGTAGTGGCCAAGCAGCGCGTGCGGCAGGACCCAGCCGATGGCGCCGGCGATGATCGCGGGCACGAAGACGTAGCCCACGATCTTGCTGAGCGGCAGATCGCCTTCCTTCGGCGGCTTGATGATGTCGGCGTGCGCGACCGTCTTCATGCCCGAGAGGAACCAGACGATGCTGATGACCATGCCGACGCCGGCGGCGGCGAACGCCCAGCCCCAGCCGTAGTGGTTGCGCAGGATGGCGGCGACGAAGTTGCACACGAAGGCACCGATGTTGATGCCCATGTAGAAGATGTTGTAGGCGGAGTCCTTGCGCGGCCGCAGCTCCTCGGCGTTGTAGACGTTGCCGAGCAGCGTCGAGATGTTCGGCTTGAAGAAGCCGTTGCCGACGATGACGACGCCGAGCGACGCGAACATGAGCCCGGTGCCGCCCGACGGGATGGCGAGCATGAAGTAGCCGCACGCCATGAGCGAGCCGCCGAGGATGATCGCCTTGCGATAGCCGAGGTAGCGATCGGCGATGAGACCGCCGATGAACGGCGTCAGGTAGACGAGGGCGACGTAGGAGCCGGCGATGTCGGCGGCGTGGGCGTTGTCCATGCCCTTGCCGCCCTTCATGGTGTCACGCAGGTAGAGCGGCAGGATGCCGGCGAGCAAATAGTAGCCGAAGCGTTCCCACATCTCGGTGAAGAACAGGACGTACAGGGCGCGGGGATGCTTGGTCGTCGTTTCCGGCGGAGTCGCTTGCATCATTACGCTTTCTGCTGTGGGGAATTCATGAATTCATGGAGTGACCGGACGCACGCGAAACATAGCGCGAAGGGTGGCGGGGCCGTAAAGCGAAATCGGTGTGCGGCCCTGGCGACGCATGGTACAGGGGGCACATGCGTTGGGGGCTGGCCTTATTAATGGTGGTGGCGACGGGGGAGGGCGCGGCGCGCGCCGACCACACGAAAGAGGACGCGCAGGCGACGACGCGACGGCTCGAGGCGATCCTGCATCCGCCGAAGAAGGCGAAGGCGAAAGCGAAGGTCGAAACGGCGAAGGTCGAACCTGCGACGGTGCAGGTGAAGGCGATCGATCCGTTCTACGCGATCGTGCTGGCCGTCTTCGGCCGCTAGAACGCATCTCATCACCTGACGCCGTCGCGAGGCCGAGGCGCGCTTGTAGAGCGCGCCGAAGGCCCGTGGGGCAGATTTGCGCGCACGCCCGGAGCGCGGCGACGAGGCGTACTCGCTGTACGGTGAGTCGCCGCGCGAGGACGTACGCGCAAAGATGCCCCGCGGGCGGCGGCCGCAGCAGGCG
>Ga0134125_10003454_pt1 | contig 18254 bp, 16 predicted proteins | sample KB31751_FD_96464 | JGI IMG/M metagenome (GOLD analysis project Ga0134125, IMG submission 96464) | Terrestrial soil microbial communities with excess Nitrogen fertilizer from Kellogg Biological Station, Michigan, USA - KB3-175-1 | ecosystem: Environmental > Terrestrial > Soil > Unclassified ... | reverse complement strand
GGCCGAAGCAAACGGGAGTTTCAAGTCATGCGTGCATTCTCTGCAGCCGCCCTGGTCGCCGCCACGTGCCTCGCCGGGGCGCAGGCGCTGGCCGCGCAGCCCGCCCATCTCTCCGACGCCCAGTACATCGAGGCCAATCGCTGCGTCGGCCTGATGTCGTCCAAGGCGCTGGGCACCCCCGACGCCGCCGCCATGAAGCAGCTGGTGAAGACCGAGATCGGCGGCCGGATGGGCTACATCTACGACAAGGCCGATCAGGCGCGCGACGACGCCCAGCGCGAGGCCAATCGCAACGGCCCGGCCGATACCCATTTGGTCGCCGAGCGCGACGGCGTCTGCCGCGAGCTCATCGAGGCGAACGCCGGCGGCGCCGGCCCGCATTCCGCCGCGCCGATGATGCGCTGACCCTCCCCGGGGCCGAAGACCGCGGCTAAGCTCCCGGCGTCCTCGGGGCGCCGGAAGCGCGTCGGTCGTAGCTACAAGGAACGTCTCGACCGGCTGCGCCATTTCGTGCTCCGAGCGCTGCGGATTGGCGCGCGTTGCGAGGTCGGCGAGGCGAGATGGCGCTGTTGCGGGCCGGGGAGACCTGCTGGCGCACCGCGCCACGGGGCCGAGTCAAGTTCCTGGTCGATGGGCAGGCGTATTTCGCTGCGGTGGCCGCCGCGGTCCGCTCTGCGCGCCGCTCGATTCATTTTCTCGGCTGGAGCTTCGATCCCAGGGCGGTGCTGGCCCCCGACGTCGACCCGGCGTACGGGCTCGGCCACGCGCTGGTCGACGCGGTCAGAGCCAATCCGGCGCTCGACGTGCGCCTGCTGGTCTGGCGCTCGGCGCTGCCGATCAGCGCCACCCAGGAGTTCTTCCCCCACCGGGCGCGCGGCTGGTTTCGCGGCACCGGCGTGCGCTTCGAGCTCGACGACAGCGTGCCGCTCGGCGCCTGCCATCATCAGAAGATCGTCGTCGTCGACGATGCGCTGGCCTTCGTCGGGGGCGCCGACTTCGCCTCCGACCGCTGGGACACCACCGCCCACCTCGACGAGGACGCGCGCCGGCGCCACATGGGCGGCACGTTCCGGCCGCGCCATGAGGTGATGGCGATGGCGGACGGGCCGATCGCCGCCGATTTCGGCGAGCTGTTCCGCGCGCGCTGGCGCGGCGCCACCGGCGAGTCGCCGCCGCCGGCGCAGCCTTCGCCCGCCGACGTCTGGCCTCAGGGCGTCGCCGCGGACCTGGACGGCGCGACGCTGGGGCTCGCCCGCACGTCGCCGGCCTGGCGCGGCCGCCCGGCGGTGCGCGAGATCGGGGCGCTGACGCTGGAGGCGATCGCCTCGGCCAGGTCGCTGATCTACCTCGAGAACCAGTATTTCACCTGGCCGCTGGCGGTGGAGGCGCTGGCCGCGCGCCTGGCCGAGCCCGACGGACCCGAAGTGGTGCTGGTCTGCACGGGCAAGAGCCCCAGCTACTTCGACCGCATCACCATGGATCGAGCCCGCTCGACGGCGCTCTGGCGACTGAAGTCGAGCGACGTGTTTGGACGCTTCCACGCGCTGGCGCCTTATGCCCGCCAGGGGCGGCCGATCATCGCTCACGCCAAGGTGATGGTGGTGGACGACGCTCTGGCGCGGATCAGCTCGGCCAACCTCAACAATCGCTCGCACGGTTTCGACACCGAGTGCGAGCTGGTCGTCGAGGCCGAAGCGCCCGCCGACCGCGCCGCTGTTTCGAGGCTGCGCGACAGCCTCGCCGGGCACTGGGTCGAACGCTCGGCGAGCGAGGTCGCCGAGATGCGGCGGGCTGGGGGCAGTCTCTACGAAGGACTGTGGGCGCTCGACAGCGGCGGCCGGCTGCGGCCGATGGAGCCCAGGCGCCTGGGGCCGATCGGCGAGTTCATCGCCGAGTTCCACATCGGCGATCCGACCGACACCTCCGACTCGCTGCGGCCGTTCCGGCGCCGCGAACGGACCCTCGCCGAGGCGCGCGCGCTCAGGCAGGCGTTCGCACAGCCAGGCTGAGGTCGACGACCAGCGGCAGGTGGTCCGAGGCGAGCCGCGAGAGCGGATCGAGCGGCGTGCGCACCGCGTCGACCACCACGCTCTCGCTGACGAACACGTGGTCGATGGCCAGCACCGGAAAGGTCGAGGGAAAGGTCGGCGCCCGGTGCGAGAACGGCGCGGCCCGGCGCGCCTCGGCCATGCGCGCGCCCAGGATGCGATAGGCGGCGTTGCGCGGCGTTGCGTTCATGTCGCCGATCAGCACCAAGGGCGTGTCGGCGGCCTCCAGCGCCCAGTCCTTGCCGGCCAGCGCCGCGGCCTGGATGCGCTGCTCGCGCGGCACCAGGCCGAGATGGGTGTTGATGACGTTGAGCGGACCGGCCGGGGTGCCGATCTCGACCCACAGCGCGCCGCGCGGCTCCAGCTGCGGAAAGCGCGGGTGGCCGGGCAGAGGGCCGGCCTTCACCAGCCGCTCGGGCAGCCGCGTCAGGATCGCATCGCCGAACTGCTCCTCCTCCACCCGAAAGGCGGCGTGGAAGTGGAACGCCATGCCGAGCCGCTGCGCCAGCCGATGCGCCTGGTCGACGCCGCCGGTGCGGGCGCGGCCGACGTCGAGCTCCTGCAGCGCGACGACATCGGGCGACTGCGCGGCGATCACCTCGGCCACGCGGCCTACGTCGAGGCGGCGATCCGTCCCGACGCAGCGGTGGACGTTGTAGGTGAGGAGGCGGACCATGCGGTCCGCTTATCGGGACCTGCGGCGCGGCTTGGCAAGCGTCGCCAGGAACCGACTCGCGTGCGTGGTTGGTTACGGCGGCGTCGGGACCGCACGGGCCCGGCGACGCTGTGCTGCGCGCGGCCGCGCAGCTGAGCGCGGGCGCCGCACACGGTCCTTTTGCTGACGAACAGGATCGCACGGCCTGCTACGAATGGTTGCGATCGGCACGAGCGTGAATGGCCAGCTGAAACCCCGGCTTTGGGTCTCTTCGCCGGCGCCCTGCTGCCCCGTCCTGCAGCCGCCGGCCGGACGCTGCGCGGGGAGCGGCAGATCGCCGCTGCCCGCCGTAATCGAGCTCCGGTTGCGCCTCGCGCGCTCATGCTGCTGGCGCGGACCTTGCAAGGGTGGGGCTTGACGACGGCGTCGGCACGCGAAAGGTGTGCGTCTGCGGCCGGGGGGCGAATCCGAAATGGTCAGCGCGACAGCGACTCTGCTGACGGAGGAGGCTTTCGCTGCCGTTCGTGCGATGCCTGGCTTCCAGCGCGCCTGCGAGGCGGCGGCCGCCGAATCGGTGCAGCTCCTGGTCGAGCTCGACCCGGCCTATCAGTGGATCACCAAGGATCTCGGCCGCGCCGCCATCTGCGTGACCGCGGCGATCCTCCACTACGCCGACGAGCTGACCGTGCAGAACCTGACGGCGCTTTGCGTCGCCAATGGGGTGTCGAGCCCAGGCCGGGTCAACCAGCTGGTGCGGCGCTGCGGCGAGATCGGCCAGTTCACCGTGGAGGATGGCGCGGGGATCTGGACGCGGCGGCGGGCCGCGTTCGGGCCGCAACTGCTGGCGATGCTGCACCGACGGGCGAAGTGCGACATGAAGGCCGCCGTCTCGCTGGCCCCCGAACTGCGCGGCGTCCTCGACATCCTGGAAACCGAGGAAGGCGCCGTCAGCGCGCTGATGCATCTGGCCTTCATCGCCGGCGAGCGGCCCGACCTCTTCAAGTTCGGCGCCAAGCGTCCGCTCAACTTCTTCCTCGACCGCGAGGCCGGCATGTCGATCCTGTTCGACCTGCTGGCCGCCCAGCCGAGTGACCGCAAGCGGCTCTTGGAGGAGGCGCCGCTGTCGCGCTATGCGCTGGCGCGCCGCTACGGCGTCTCGCGCGCGCACATCAACAAGCTGCTGGCCGAGTCCGGCCATACCGAGGCGATCGGCGACCGGGTGGTGTTTTCAGAGACGCTGTCGGAGGCCCTGGAAGCCCATTACGCCCTGCTGTTCGCCTACAACCAGAACGCCGCGCGCCTGCTGCTGAGCGGCTGGCGTTTCCGCCGCCCCGGCGGGGCCGCGCCGCTCGCGCCCGCCAGCGCCGCCTGAGCGCGAGCGCGGCGGCGCTGCGGCCGTGTCGGATGATCCAGGCGCGCGGTAACCAACTCGCAAGCATATATAATAATCATTGCTAAATCATGTTGGATAACGAAGCGCCAGTACTGGATAACCAAAGCTAAACGAGGGAATAAGCAATAATAAAGCACGTAGAATAACCAAGTTGCAAGCGATCGGCGACTAAAAGGGCCCGAACTTCGGAGGGCTCTATGCCGAAACCGCTTCAATTTATTGCCCGGGCGACGGCTGCCGGCGCGCTGGTCGCGCTGGTGCTGCCCGCGGCATCGCCGAGCTTTGCCGCGTCCGATTCCCTATCCTTCAAGGTCACGGGCATCGTCCCGACGATCTGCCGAGCCGAGTTCGCCAGCAGCGTCGTCCCGATCGCCGGACAGACCACCGATCTCGGGTCGATCAGCGAGGTGTGCAACGACTGGGAGGGCTACCGGGTCACGCTGATCACGCCTCCGGGTGTCGCCGGCTCGGCGATCCTCGACGGCACGACGATTCCGCTGGCCGCGAACGGCCAGACCGTGATCGTGGATTCCAACAGCGACGCAGATCGGGAGCGGCACCTGAAGCTGCAGCTGGCGGCCGGCTCGGCGCCGATCGCTCCGGTCAAGCTCACGACGACGCCGAAGGGCGTGATCTACTGACCATTCGCTTGATGCTCGGCCCCGCCGACGCTGGGGGCGGGCAGGGCCGGCGCGCAGCCTAGCGGACTGTGCAGCCGTCGCCCCTCCAGTTGGTGTCCGAAGGCGTGAAGGTCAAAGTGATCGTGTCGCGGTAAACACCGGCATGCAGCTGGTGCAGGTGGTCGCCGGCCAGCTTCACCTTCAGCTGCTCGGTATCGCCGAGCGCTGTCTTGGTCATAGGGCAGACCAGCATCGAGCGATCCTGCACCGGAAGGTTGGCGAACTGCATCGTGTAGGGGATGCCGTCCGCGTCATGCTCCGAGCGCTTCAGCTCCGAACCCCGGTCGGTCGACACCGCGATGGTGTAGGGCACCGTGCTGACCGCCGTGACGGCGACGTGCTTTTCGGCGGCGCTGGTGTCGTCCCGGAGGGTCCCGAAGTCGATCTCGCCGCGGTTGCGGCCCGGCGAGCCGATGTAGGCGCCGAAGTAGCGCGGGATCGAAAGGTGGATGCGCAGTCGGCTGTCGTCCTGGATTTGCGTCGGGCCGAAGCTGGCGCCGGTCACGCACTGATAGACGACTTCGATGTTCTCGAATTGCCGGCTCGCGGCCACTGGCTGGCCCGGCGGAATCTGCAGCGCGAAGTTCAACGTTTCGACGTCTCCCGCCGGCCCGGGCCCGAACGAGGTCGAGACGCTGTTGGCCACGTTGGGCATCTGGTTGGTGTAGTAGAACACCTGCTGGCCTGTGTTCGCCAGCCAGACGATGTTGTAGTCGAACGGGCCGGACGACCCGATGCGAGAGCGGCCTTGCGACGGCGTGGCGTCGAGCAGGATGAAGCGCACGCCGGCAACCGCCGGGCTCAGGCGCCTGACGCGCAGCAGGAAGGGATGATCGACGGGCGTCGGGCTGAACGGGTCGTAGTTCAGGTGCAGATCGGTCCCGAGAACCTGGAAGTTCGCGCACGGAGCGGCGTGCGCGCCCGCGCCGGCGGCTGTCGAAAGCGCGAGCGCGGCAACGCCGATCGCCAGACGGCTGGTGTTCATCTCATTTCTCCGGACGCTCGTCGCCGAGGCGAACCACGCCCTTCGCCCCAGCGGGGATGGTTATGACGTAGACCGATTGCGGATCGGTCGGCATGGTGACGCGCCACTTGCCCGGCCGCACGCCGGTCAGGCCGAATGCGCCCTGACGATTGGTGAACACCACGATCGGGGCTCGAGTCGGCGCCGCGAGCTCGATGGCCTGACCTGCAAGCAGCGCGACCGGCTGGCCTTCGCCGTCGAGCAGGCGTCCGACCGCCGTGACGGAATAGTCCGATCCGACGGTGATCAGGTAGCCGGAGTGATACGGCGGGTACATGCGGATCGAGCCCGAGCCGAGATCGTAACCCGGCGGCGCTTTCGGCACGTCGACCGTCTCGGTGCGCTCCGAATAGGACGTCAGGTCAGGCTCCACGGCCGGGCCGAGCGCGCCGGACTCGGCCGTGAAGCTCGATCCGTTCCGATCGAGCAGCACCTGCGCGCCGTCCAGCGAACTGTGCGGCTGCACCATGGCGAAGCTGTCGAAGATCGGACGCGAGAGCGCGAACTTGCCGTCCGCGAACGCCAGCGCCGAGGCGAGCCGAAGCGTGGTGATCTCTTGCGGCGCCGCGCCGTTGACGCCGTTGAAATCGGACTCCTGGGCCAGGCCGAGTTCGGCGCGATTGCTCTCGTAGGAGACGTCGCCGTCGAAGCCGTAGACGCCCTCCTGGTGCAGGATTTCAGCGTCGGCGGTCCAGGACCCGACGCCGCTCTGCTTCGACGAGACGCTCGCGCCGACGTCCTCCTCGCCAAGCAGGGTGTCGGCGTCGGCCTGCACGATGACGCGCTCGTTCGGTCGGTAAACCAGCGTCAGCAGCCCGCCGAAGCCCTTCGCCGTCGGATCGTCTTCGTATTGCACGCCGACCACCAGGTCGATCTGCCGGGTGAGCTGCACGCCATAATCCAGGCGCACGTCGGTCTGGTTGGGATTGCCGGCGCGACCCTTCGAGAACTGCGCATCCAACGAGACGTACTGGGCGTTCCAGAGGCCCTGGCTGATGCTCGCTTCCAACTGATAGGCGAAGGGGCTGTTGGCGTTCAGCAAGGATGGCGTGGTGGTCGGCGCCTGCTGCGGCAAAAGCGATCGCGGCGGCGAGAACCCGGCGCTCTCGGTCTGGCCGGAGACGGCTATCGAGGTGTTGAAGGGGCTCTTCGGGTTGAAGATCTGGGTGTAGCCCAGGTTCAGCGCGTAGCCTGCGCCGAACCCTTTGTTCTCCGAGCCGGCGGCGTTCACGTTGAAGGTGCCGATTGGCGAGGCCCAGGTCGCTTCGATGCCCGCGACGCCGCCGGTCCTCTGCGCCTGGAAGTTTCCGCCGACCGTCAGCGTGTCCGTGATGCCGCGACGGTAGTAGCCCGACGCGACGGGCTCGTCGAAGTGGTAGTCGGGCCCGCTGCCTTTGAATGGCGACAGCACGCCGACATAAAGGCCGAACTCCGCCAGGCCAGGCGCGAGCAGCGAATGGTCGAAGAACAGCGAAAAGTTCAGTGTCTGGCGGTTGCCGGCGTCGTCGGTGATCACCAGCGTGACGTTGTTCGAGCCTTGCGTGAACGGAAAGTCGTGGATGTTGTAGGTGCCGGGGTTGAGCCGGATCTGGCGCACCAGCAGCCCGTTGACATAGGCCTGCACGGTCGATGGCTGGGCCAACGCGAACGTCTCGTTGCCGAGCGGCTGCACGTTGCGCTGCGGGTCGAGCGTCTCGTAGGAGCGGTAGACCGAGACGCCGGACATGGCGGACGTGCCCGAGAAACCGCGTCCGGTGGGCAGCAGGTCGCCCACCGTCCACCGGGCGGTGTGCTGCAGGTCGTCATAGACGAGCCTGGTGCCTTCGCGCTGGAAGACACTGCCTTGTCCGCCCTCGATGCTCTGATCGCTCTCGAGGACGACCGGGCCGTAGCGCGCCGCCCCGTTGAGCAACACGAGCGGATCGAGGATGCCGCGCTGCTCGCCGGTCCAGGCGTAATCGACCGACGCCTGGGCGGTCATGTAGGCGCTGAATTTCGTTGGCGGATCGAAGCCGCCCAGCTGGGCCTGGTCGCGCTCGGCGAGGTCGATCGACTGCGACGCGCGCGCGCCGGGCGGCGCGACCACGCTGAGGCTGATCGTCTCCGGATTGTAGGCGATGTCGTAGCCGAGCGGGCGGATGTCCTGTGGGGTGACCTGGGCCTTCGTTCCGATGGCGGCCGCAAGTTCGGCGTACTTCGCGGGGGACAGGATCTGCTTGAGCAGTTGCAGGAAGGTCGGGGAGTCCACATGCAGGCTGTCGTCCGCGCCCAGCGTGAAGCCGACCTCGCCCAGGATGACGCCGGCGCTCGAGAGCGGACCGTTCAGCTGCACGCTGTGTCCGGTGGGGTTGAGCCGCGTGCTGCCCGGCGGAAGCGGCGGCACGGGCGGTCCGGGCGTCGGGGTCGGCGTCGAGTGGATCGGCGGCGGCCCGGCGTCGGCCAGCTCCTCCAGCGTCGGCATGTCCTGAGCCGTCGCCAGCGCCCTCGCCGGCGGCGCTCCGGCGTCCAGGATCTGCTCCAACGAGGCTGCAGGCGGCGGATTCGCTGGGCCCGACGCTGCGGCTGCAGGCGCGGGGGGCCGCAGCGGCGCGCGCGCCGGCTGGCCGGCCAGCGCAAGAAGCTCGGGGGTGGCCACATGGACGATCGGTTCGGCGACGATGGGCGTCACCGGGCGATCGTCCGCGCCCGCAGTCGCCATGGGTCCTTCGTCGGCCGCGCTCCTGTCCGCCCAGGCCGATGGCGCGCAAAGCAGCGCCGCCGCGCAGGACGTCAGCAGCAACAGCTGCTTATTCGGATGCTGGCGAATACGTGACTTCAAGCTTGCCCTCCCCCGTCGGCAAGCTGATCGGCAAAGGGAAACGCCTCGTCACGCCGGTCCCCACGAGTCCCGGTCCGATCTTGTCTTGGATTTCCTCGGGCAGATACGACTTGGAAAACAGCTGCTTTCCCGCCGCGTCGAGTTCGACGATTCTCAGCTGGCCCTGGTCGAGGTAGCCGTAAGTGCTGCCGTCGTTCCTGATGTAGACGACGGCCGCCGCCTTGCCCGCCGCATCCTTCTCGATGGCCGACTTCGCGACGGTCAGGTGAGGCTTGCCGCCGGCCGGACCGACGTTCACGACCACCTGGAAGTTGTAGAGCACCTGGATCTGCGACTCTTCACCTTGCAACTGCACCGGCAGTTGCGCGACGGTGACGAAGTAGTGGCGGCTCTGCTTGAGCGCGGGGTCGCCGACGTACTGGATGCGGAACGTCTGCGTGCGTCCCGGCTGGATCAGCGCGGTCGGCGGGAACACGATGAGGTCGTCGCTGGGCTTGCCGGTGTCTTGCAGCCCGTTCTCGTCGAAGGCGGCTTGCTCGATCTTGAGCTCGACGGGCAGGGGTGTGGGTAAACTGGCGTCCACCGAGATCAGGCCCGACATGTCCATGCCGGCGGTCTTCAGGTCGAGAATGACAGGCGTGACCGTGACGGCGTTCGCCTGGCCGGCGAACATCGCGGCGACTAGGACGCTGCCCGCCAGAAAGATGCGCGGAGACGCGCGCCGCCGCGTGCGCCCAGTCGCGATGGTCATGCTTACCCCCCGATAAACCCCGACGATCTTCAATCTGGTGTCGCGGTGAACAAAGCGTTGCTGTGGTTCGCTGCGCGCGGTGCGGGCGGCGGCAGCGCTTCATCGCGCCGTGGCCGCCGCAGCCATGATCTCGAGGCGAAAACGCCGGGAGGAGCGGACGATCCGCTCCTCCCGGACCAGGTCTTAGACGCCCGGCTTCAGGACGAGAGTCACGTTGCTCTCGTACCGGCCGGCAGCCAGACGGTGGTTGTCCGCGGTGTACAGGCTGGTCGCGCCCGTGCCGGCGTTGTTGGTCACCGCCGAGGGGGTTTGGCCAGACTCGGCCTTGAACGACACCTTCGCGCCTTGGCCGGTCGGGCCGAAGTCGGAGACGGTGATGCCGCCGCCGACGCCGAAGCCCGGACCATTGCCCTGGCCGTCCGACGTGCCGTCGATGTCGGGGGCATTGTCGGAGCGCGTGGCGCCGACGATGTCGACATCGAGGTCATAGATCACGGCCGTGTCGAACCCGTTGGCGTCCTGAGTGCCCGGGCCGGTGGCGCCGTTGTGCACTTGGTTCACCAGCGCGGTGCGGTACAGGTTCACGGCGTTCGAGTTGCCGGTGCACCAGGCATGGATGCCAAGGCCGGTCAGGCTGTTCGCCACGGTGTTGGCGATGCCGTTGCGCACCTTGCCGTCGTTGTTCACCAGCGTGCCGGCCGGGAGACGAACGCTCGTGGTCGGCGCGTTGATGTGGCACTCCGGACGCGCGAACGCGTGGACGTGAAGGGTCTTCTGAGCAGCAACCGCCTGACCGGCGGTGCCGAGGGCGGCCATAGCAGCGGCCGCCATAAGGACGCGTTTCATCTGAAACTCCTGAAGTGATGACTGGAAAGACCAGGTTGGCGGCCCTGGCTGCCGTTGCGGCCGGCGAGCATGGCGCCCGCACGGCCGACTGCCTGCGCACGCCAGCGGATTTCGCTCGCGGGGCGCGCGTCGGTTGGGACGTGAGCGGGGCGGGTCATGCGCGCGCGCTCACGGTGATGGTGATGGTGTCGTGGTAGCGGCCCGCCACGTTGCGGGCGGTCCCGTCCTGGACGCCCGGCCAGCTCAAGACGAGATGGCTGGGCTCGAACGTCGAGATCGACTTGCCGGACGACAGTCCCTGGCCCGGCCGATCGCCGTAGAAGGCGCAAAGCGAGCGCAGCTTGCCGGCGTCGACGAGCTCCTCCGACCCGCAAGGGTCCGGCGTTAGCGCCGAGGCGTCGGTGCCGACTTCGAGGGCCACCTGGTAGGGCTTGCTGAACGCGAAGCCGGAACCGTCCGGCGCCCGGTCGGACGTCAGGCCGCCGTGGTCGGACTTCACGCCGATGGTGAAGGGCGTGTTGCAGTCGAGCGTGAACGGGATTTCGACGTGCTGGGCGGCGTTCAGGTCGAAGGCGTGCGGCGGCGATCGCGGCGCCTCGGCAAAGCCGCAGCGGCTGGCGATCGTCGCGCGCACATCGATCGTGAGCTTGTCTACCGGAGCGCCGCCGCCTGGCTTGATGGGATTGGCGCTCGCCTGACCGACCATGCCAAGCGAGACCGCCGTGCAGGCGCAGGCCAGCGCCGCGCGCATTGGCCATGACCCCGCTCCGCTCGCCACGCACGGCGACACGCGTCGATGAGTTGCGGCCCCCCGCATGCGTCCCCCCTGGCAAAATCGCCGGGACGTAAAGCACATGTTCCGGCAAACGGCAAGGAATACAGCAAGCAACGTGCCTAAAACACCGAGTATGTCAGAAACTAACTCGCTCAAATATTGGCGAATAGCCAAACGTTATCTTACTGATTAACCTGGTATTAACTGGTTAATATAAGGCTTTTCTTCTGGTATTCATCGCCTAAACTGGCGAAGCACGCAAATACTCTCGACCCGAAATCCTGGATTGTTCCCGGTCAAGCTTGTTGACGATGTTAAGAAGAACTTAACGAATGCTCGCGCCGGTTCGTCGGCCGGGCCAATAGATCGACAGATTCGAATCGAATATCGCTGGCTTGGCGATCGGAACGGCTGGTTTTCTTTTTGTTACAGCCGAGTGCCTTTTCGCCTCACGGTCGGTCAAACAACACAACCGAAACGGCTCAGCAGTTGATATTCTTGGGATTTCCGCGCGCCGGGCGGGCCGTGTTCACAAAAATCTACACAGGTTCATTCGACTCAAATGAAAAAACCTACAGGGAACGTGGCGTAAACACGCGAGAATCTACAGGGGATCGAGCGGGCGCGGCCTCGTTGGTGGGCTCGCGCCGACGTGTCCCCGTTTCGGCATGGGCCGTGCCATTTCGAGCGGCGGATGCGCCATCGACGGGTTCAATTCGGATTTTGCCGCCGCCGCTGCGCGGGCGTCCGCGGGTCAGGCGCGCTGCAGCTGGCGGGGGCGGGTTTTCTTGGTGCGCTCGGTCTGGCGTTCCAGCAGGTGCTTGAGGTAGCGGCCGGTCCAGCTGGCCTCGTTAGCGGCGACATCCTCGGGCGTGCCGGTCGCGATGATCTCGCCGCCGCCATCGCCACCCTCCGGACCGAAGTCGAGGATCCAGTCGGCGGTCTTCACGACGTCGAGGTTGTGCTCGATCACCACCACGGTGTTGCCCTGTTCGACCAGCTCGTGCAGCACCTCCAGCAGCTTGCGCACGTCCTCGAAGTGCAGCCCGGTGGTGGGCTCGTCGAGGATGTAGAGGGTGCGGCCGGTGGCGCGCCGGCTGAGCTCCTTCGACAGCTTCACGCGCTGCGCCTCGCCGCCTGAGAGGGTGGTCGCCTGCTGCCCGACCTTGATGTAGCCGAGCCCGACCCGCTTCAGCGTCTCCATCTTGTCGCGGATCGACGGCACCGCCTTGAACATGTCGGCCGCCTCCTCGACCGTCATGTCGAGCACGTCGGCGATCGACTTCCCGCGGAACAGCACCTCCAGCGTCTCGCGGTTGTAGCGGCGGCCGTGGCAGACGTCGCAGGTCACGTACACGTCCGGCAGGAAGTGCATCTCGATCTTGATGAGGCCGTCGCCCTGGCACGCCTCGCAGCGGCCGCCCTTCACGTTGAACGAGAAGCGGCCGGGGCCGTAGCCGCGCGCCTTCGCCTCCGGCAGGCCGGCGAACCAGTCGCGGATGGAGGTGAACGCGCCGGTGTAGGTGGCCGGGTTCGAGCGCGGCGTGCGCCCGATCGGGCTCTGGTCGATGTCGATCACCTTGTCGAAGAACGGCAGGCCGTCGATGCGCTCGTGCGGGGCCGGGGCGTCCGAGGCGCCGTTCAGCCGGCGCGCCGCGGCCTTGTAGAGCGTCTCGATCGTGAAGGTTGACTTGCCGCCGCCGGAGACGCCGGTGATGCAGGTGAACGTCCCGACCGGGATGTCGCCGGTGACGCTCTTCAGGTTGTTGCCGGCGGCGCCGACGACGCTGAGCATCTTCTTCGGCGAGACCGGCCGGCGCCGCTCCGGCACGGCGATCTCGCGGGCGCCGGACAGGTACTGGCCGGTCAGGCTCTTCGGATTGGCCATGATCTCGCCGGGCGCGCCCTCGGCGACGATGTGGCCGCCGTGCACGCCGGCCGCCGGGCCCATGTCGATCACGTGGTCGGCGGTGAGGATCGCCTCCTCGTCGTGCTCGACCACCAGCACCGAGTTGCCGAGGTCGCGCAGGCCCTTCAGCGAGGTCAGCAGCCGCGCGTTGTCGCGCTGGTGCAGGCCGATCGACGGCTCGTCGAGCACGTAGAGCACGCCGGTCAGCCCCGAGCCGATCTGGCTCGCCAGCCGGATGCGCTGGCTCTCGCCGCCGCTGAGCGTGCCGGACGAGCGCGACAGGTTCAGGTACTCCAGCCCGACGTCGACCAGGAAGCGCAGCCGGTCGTTGATCTCCTTCAGGATCCGCCGCGCGATCTCCATCTGCTTGTCGGAGAGCTGGCCGTCGAGCGAGGCGAACCAGTCGCGCGCCGGGCGGATCGCCAGCGCGGAGATTTCGGCGATGTCCTTGCCGGCGATCTTCACCGCCAGCGCCTCGGGCTTCAGGCGCGCGCCGCCGCAGACCTCGCACGGCGTCTCCGACTGATAGCGCCCGAGCTCCTCGCGCACCCAGCTCGAGTCGGTCTCGCGCCAGCGCCGCTCCAGGTTGGGCAGCACGCCCTCGAAGGTCTTGCTGACCTCGTACTTGCGGGCGTTGTCGTCGTAGACGAAGTGGATCTTCTCGGCGCCGGAGCCGTGCAGCACCACCTCGTGCGCCTTCGCGGGCAGCTTCCACCAGGGCTCGTCCATCGAGAAGCCGTAGTGGCGCGCCAGCGCCTGCAGGGTCTGGGTGTAGAGCGGGGAGGGGCCCTTGGCCCAGGGCGCGATCGCGCCCTTGTGCAGGCTCTTGTCCTTGTCGGGCGCCACGAGGTCGGCCGAGAACTTCAGCTTCATGCCGAGCCCGTCGCACGACGGGCAGGCGCCGGCCGGATTGTTGAACGAGAACAGCCTGGGCTCGATCTCGGCGATGGTGAAGCCCGAGACCGGGCAGGCGAACTTCTCGGAGAACAGCAGCCTTTTCGGCTCGCTCTCGCCTTCCGCCGGCTCGGCGAACTCGGCCACCGCGATGCCGTCGGCCAGCCGCAGCGCCTGCTCGAGGCTGTCGGCCAGCCGCTCGGCGATGCCCTCGCGCACGACGACGCGGTCGACAACCACGTCGATGTCGTGGCGGTACTGCTTGTCGAGCGCCGGCGCATCCTCGATCGGATAGTATTCGCCGTCGATCTTCAGCCGCTGGTACCCGGCCCGCTGCCACTCGGCGATCTCCCTGCGGTACTCGCCCTTGCGATCGCGCACCACCGGCGCCAGCAGGTAGAGCCGCGCGCCCTCCGGCAGCGCGGTGATCCTGTCGACCATCTGGCTGACGGTCTGGCTCTCGATCGGCAGGCCGGTGACCGGCGAATAGGGGATGCCGACGCGCGCCCAGAGCAGGCGCATGTAGTCGTGGATCTCGGTGACGGTGCCGACGGTCGAGCGCGGGTTGCGGCTGGTGGTCTTCTGCTCGATCGAGATGGCGGGCGAGAGGCCTTCGATCAGGTCGACGTCGGGCTTGCCCATCAGCTCCAGGAACTGGCGGGCGTAGGCCGACAGGCTCTCGACGTAGCGGCGCTGGCCCTCGGCGTAGATGGTGTCGAACGCCAGGCTGGACTTGCCGGAGCCGGAGAGGCCAGTCAGCACGACGAGTTCGCCGCGCGGGATGTCGACGCTGATGTCCTTCAGATTGTGCTCGCGCGCCCCGCGGACGCGCAGAAACAGGTTCGGATCGGACATTCGCCTCGCCGTCGACATGAGTAGGCCCCGCTGACGCGCCGCGGGGCCCCTTAATCTAATACCGGGAGTCGACATCGCAGCAAGAACAAGATGTGAACATCGTCCCTTGCTGACAAGAGCTGTCGCGACAGCGGCCCCGTCGCGATGATTTCACGCAGCTTCGCGCGCCGCCAGGCTAGCGCGGGGCGGAACGCCGGCCGTGCGCCGGCCGTTGGCTCTTGGCCAGCGATGGAGAGAGCGGCGATGCACGTGCAGCAGATGATCGGCGCCCACCCCGGCGCGGCGGCCGGCGTCCAGGGCCGCGCGAGCGAGGCGCTCGCCCGGTGCATCGAGGCCGCGTTCGACTGCGCCCAGGCCTGCACCGCCTGCGCGGATGCGTGCCTGGCCGAGCCCAGAGTCAGCGAGCTGACGCAGTGCATCCGCTTCGACCTCGACTGCGCCGACGTCTGCGTGGCGACCGGGACGGTGGCCTCGCGTCGGACCGGCTCGGACGCGCCGGTGGTCCGCGCCCTCCTGCAGGCCTGCGAGGAAGCCTGCCGCCTCTGCGCCCAGGAGTGCGGCCGCCACGCCCACGACATGGCGCACTGCCGCCTCTGCGCCGAGGCCTGCGCGATGTGCGCCAGAGCCTGCGCCGAAGCGCTGGCCGACCTCGGCGGCCGCACGCACTAGTCGCCCGGATAGGAACAGGGCGCCGGCGCCCACTCGTAGGCGCCGCGGCCCTCGCGCCAGACCCACTCGCCGCAGTCGGCCGGCGGCCCGCCGGCGCTCCAGCCCTCGTCGGGCGGCGGCTGGTAGCCCTCGTCGCCGCCGTACGGCGCGGCCTCCGCGACGTATGGGCCTTCCGCTTCGTCCGGCGTCTGCGCGTAGTAGGCGTCGTCGCCGGGCGAGTAGCCGTAGTCGAACGGCTGATAGGTCCCGTACTCGTCCGGATACGAGTAGGCGTAATCGGCGCCGTAACCCGCGTAAGGATAGGCGCCGTCGTCGTAGTAGCCGCCGTAGCCATCGTATGGAGATGCGTAGGCGTAGCCGCCGTACGGATAGACGCCGAAGCCGAGCGCCACGTCGCCGCGCGCGCCCAGGCGGTCGGCGCGATAGAAGCCGCGCGCGCCCAGCTGCCGGTGGAAGCGGTGGGTGTCGAAGCCGCGGCGGCCCGACGAGCCATATCGGACAGCGCCGCTGCGCCAGGCCCGCCGGTCCTGCATGCGTGCGTCGGCGTCGCGCGCGTGCGCGGTCGCGGGCCGCGCGACGTGGCCCTGGCCATAGGTTCGGTAACCGGCGCCGTCCTGTGCGTGCGCCGCAACCGGTATCGCGATCAGCGCCGCGGCGGCGATCGTGACGAGCAGATTGTTCATGGCAGCCTCCCGTGAGCCCCGCGGCCGGTCGCCCGGGGCCACCCAGCCCTCAAACGAATGGTTAACACCAAGGTTTCACGGGCGCTCGGCGAAAGCGCCGTGGCGCGCCCCGGCGATCTCGCCTATCCAGCCCGGCCATGCCCGAACAGCTTCTCGGCCCCACCTCGCAGTCCTTCATTTCCCAGCGCCTCAGGCTGAACTACGTCGACTGGGGCAATCCCACGGCGCCGCCGCTGATCCTGGTGCACGGCGGCCGCGACCACTGCCGTAACTGGGACTGGGTGGCCGCCGAGCTCAGGGGGGACTATCACATCATCGCCCCCGATCTGCGCGGCCACGGCGACTCCGCCTGGTCGCAGAGCGGCGATTATTCGATCAGCGCCTTCGTCTACGATCTCGCCCAGCTGATCCACCAGCAGCACCTGGCGCCGTGCCGCATCGTCGCCCACTCGCTCGGGGGCTCGATCGCGCTGCGCTACGCCGGCGCGTTTCCGGAAAGCGTCGTGAAGCTGGTCTCGATCGAGGGGCTGGGGCCGTCGCCGACCATGATGGCCGAGCGCGCCGCGCGCGGGCCGGTGGAGCGCACGCGCACCTGGGTCGCCGAGACCCGTCGCCTCGCCGCGCGCATCCCGCGCCGCTACCCGACGCTCGAGGACGCCTTCCATCGCATGCAGGAGGAGAACAAGCACCTCACCGAGGCGCAGGCGCGCTACCTGACGCTGCACGGCGCCATGCAGAACGAGGATGGCACCTACAGCTGGAAGTTCGACAACTACGTGCGCTCGTTCTCGCCGGTCGACCTGGCCGAGCCGGAGCTGCACGAGCTGTGGCGCAACATCGCCTGCCCGATCCTGTTCGTGAACGGCAAGGAGAGCTGGGCCTCCAACCCGGAGAAGGACGGCCGCATGCAGTACTTCCGCGACGGCCGCGTCGCCGAGTTCGAAGGCGCCGGCCACTGGGTCCACCACGACCGCCTGGACGAGTTCCTGCAGGTGGTGCGGGCGTTCCTCTAGATTAGTTAACTCAGCGCCCCGCGAAGACCGGCGCGCGCTTTTCCACGAACGCCTTCGACGCCGCGGCGTGGTCCTCGGTCATCATCGTGCGCACCATGTGCAGCGCCTCGACGTCGAGCAGCTCGGAGAGCGAGATGTTGGCGGCGGCGTTGAGGTTGCGCTTCATGTAGCCGATCGCGATGGTCGGCAGGCCGGCGAGGTGTCGGGCGTAGGCCCTGCCCTCTGCCTCGAGCGTCTCGGCCGGCACCGCCTTGTTGACGATGCCGAGCCGCGCGGCCTCGGCGCCGGTGATCACGTCGGCGGTGAAGTAAAGCTCGCGCGCCTTTGCCGCGCCGACCAGATGGGTCAGGAACCAGCTGCCGCCGTAGTCGCCGGCCAGGCCCACCTTGGAGAAGGCGGTGGTCATCTTCGCGCCGTCCGCGGCGATCCTGAGGTCGCAGGCGAGCGCCAGCGACAGGCCCGCGCCGGCGGCCGCGCCGGGGATCACCGCCAGCGTCGGCTTCGGCATCTCGTGCAGCCACTTGACCACCTCCATGCCGGACCGGAGGCCCGCCACGCGCTGCTCGAAAGTCGGCCCCTGGCCCTGGCCGACGCCGGCGCCGCGGCTGGTGTCGGCGGCGAACCCCTTGACGTCGCCGCCGGCGCAGAAGGCGCCGCCCGCGCCGGTCAGCACCAGCACCCGGGTCTTCGGATCGGCCGCATGGCGGCGCACCGCTTCGCTCAGCGCCGAGCCCATCGGCCCCGAGAGCGCGTTGCGCGCCTCCGGCCGGTTCATGGTCAGCGTTGCGACGCCGTCCTCGAAGGTCTCGATCAGGTGGTCGGTCATCGGCGCGTCCTCCCGCAGCCTGGCAAGTCTCGCCCGGGCACTAAGACAGAAATCGGCCCCCCGCTCCAGGGCGCCCCAGGGGCACGTTCCGATGGCCGCCCAGCACGCGCCGTCAGGCCCTGCGGGTGTTCGTCCAGATCACCTGGCCGAGGCCGAGCAGCGCGAAGATCGCGCCATAGAGCGCCCAATGCCAGTCGTTGACCATGAAGCCGCGCATGATCGCAGGCGGGCCGACGTGCAGCCCCTGGCCCAGCCAGATCAGCCCCATCAGGATCACCAGCAGGCCCAAGAGCGTGCTGAAGATCCGCATCACGATGTCGAACGCGGTGCGCATCGGGCTCTCCCCAAATCGATGTCCCTGCGCGCTGAGTTCGCGCCGCGCCGCCAAGGGTTACAGCGGCGCTTTCACGGCGCT